>Ga0210143_1000030_pt1 | contig 27818 bp, 22 predicted proteins | sample MayberryNW_TuleC_2_FD_185527 | JGI IMG/M metagenome (GOLD analysis project Ga0210143, IMG submission 185527) | Wetland microbial communities from San Francisco Bay, California, USA, that impact long-term carbon sequestration - MayberryNW_TuleC_D2... | ecosystem: Environmental > Aquatic > Marine... | reverse complement strand
GATCGATGTGACCCCGGACTCGACGACCCAGCGGATCGGCTCGGGCGGCTGGGTCTTCGCGGCCGCGACCAGCCGGATCGACGAGGGATCGCGCTGCGCCCGCACGGACGCTCGTTCGATCCGTCGCCGGATCGACGCGAGATTGGCGAGCACCTCGTCCCGACTGCCGTGCATGCGAGACATCGTGCCACGCACCCGGCCGGCAGCCCTCATCTCCGCGCGCTCCATGCCGCGCCGTGCTCGGGAACCAGCGGGGGCGGGGAGGTCTCTCGGCCAAGAGGCGGGGGAAGGGCGCCTCCTCGCGTGGGATACCTCCCCGCCCCCAGGTCCCTCGTGGGGCCGGGCGGAGCGAGGACCACTCGTTCAGCTCTTCAAGAAGTCGGGGATGTCGAGATCCTCTTCGGCGTCGAACGACACCGACGGTTGCGCCTCCTGCTCGCCGGTGGTGAAGACATCACCCTCCTCGTCCTCGTCGGCCAGGATCGACGGGAGCGGCTCGCGGGTCGCCTCGCCCTCGCCCGCACCCTCGCCGGGAACCGGCTCCTCGAGCAGACGCGATAGGCGGGACTCGAACTGGCTGCCGCCGGCCGCGTTCGGCGCCACCTTGTCGAAGCCGGCCGCGACGACCGTCACGCGGACCTCTTCTCCCAGGGCGTCATCGACGACCGCGCCGAAGATGATGTTGGCGTCGGGGTGCGCGACCTTGGTGATCGCGTCGGCGGCCTGGTTCACCTCGTGCAGCGTCAGGTCGGTCGGGCCCGCGATCGAGAGCAGCACTCCCTTGGCGCCATCGATCGAGCTCTCCAACAGCGGCGAGCTGATCGCGTCCTTCGCCGCTTCGGTCGCGCGGTCGGCGCCGCTTCCGATCCCGATGCCCATGAGCGCCGAGCCGGCCCCGGACATCACCGACTTGACGTCGGCGAAGTCGAGGTTGATGAGTCCCGGTGTCGTGATCAGCGACGTGATGCCGTCGACGCCTTGATAGAGGACCTGGTCGGCCATCCGGAAGGCCTCGACCATCGGCATGTTCGGATCGGCCACCTGCAGCAGCCGGTCGTTCGGCACGACGATCAGGGTGTCGACCGCCTTCTTGAGCTCGGTGATGCCGAGATCGGCCTGCGTGGCCCGCTTGCGCCCCTCGAAGCCGAACGGGCGAGTGACCACGCCGATCGTGAGGGCGCCCAGTCCCCGCGCGATCTCGGCGACCACGGGCGCGCCTCCGGTGCCGGTACCGCCGCCTTCCCCCGCGGTGATGAACACCATGTCGGCGCCTTTGAGGATCTCCTCGACCTCGTCGGCGTGTTCCGTGGAGGCGCCCTTGCCCACGTCCGGGTCGGAGCCGGCCCCCAGGCCCCGGGTCGTCTCCCGTCCGATGTCGAGCTTCACCTCCGCATCGGACATCAACAGCGTCTGTGCGTCGGTGTTGACGGCGATGAACTCGACGCCCCGCAGGCCTGCCTCGATCATGCGGTTCACCGCGTTCACGCCGCCACCACCGATGCCCACCACCTTGATGACGGCGAGGTAGTTCTGGGGAACGTCCATCTGTCTGCCTTCCTCCACGGGCCCCGGCCCGCTCGACCTGGGGAGATGATCGCGTGTCCGGCTGCGATATAACCGTCAACTTGACACTGATTGTTATATCTACATGACGTAGAGTTCAGCAACCTACTAAGGATGCACAGGTCCGTCAAGTCGAGGGTCGAACCGTATTGTGCCTTCCGATGACAGTTCTCGCGGCCTCAGGGAGAGGGTCCGGGATCGCCATCCGCTCCCCCGCCCTCGCCCGATCGGTCCTCGTCGCCACCCCGGCGAGCTTCGCCGTTCGAAGCCACCTCGACGTCGGCGGAGGGATCGGGACCCATCGAGATCGGCTGGGAGCCCACGAACCGAGCCGTAGGAGCAGCCGACGACGAGAGATCGACGGACAGCAGGGGCCGCGTTCGCTCGTCGGCGTAGTCCAGGATCGCGCGAAGGGCCTGGGCCTTCGCGGTCGCCTCGACGACCGCCCCGTAACGAACCTGGACACCGGCGTCGACGACGAGCGAGACCTCGCCCGCGGACACCGCGATCGATCGCACACGGACGCGCAGGACGGGGGGCATCGCCTGCACGACCTTGCCCACGCTCGCGATCTCCGCCGTCCTCAACGCCTGGCCCGAAGCGGACACGACCTCGGGGAGGGCGACCGTTCCGGGAGCTCGACCGAGCACGGTCCCGTCTGCGGCGACCAGCCGTCGCTCGTCGTCGGAGACCACCACGAGCACGGGTGAACGTTCCCGGATCGTGATCGTGATCGTGCCCGGCAGTTCCGTGGCGACGGTCGCATCGAGGATCCATCGATCCGCCTCCAGCCTGGCCTCGGCTGCGGCGGTATCGAGATGGAACACGTTCGTTCCCGGCTCGATCTCGGCGAGTCGCATCACGCGGCGCGGGGCGAGGCGCTGCTGACCCTCGACCTCGACCGTGCGAGCACCGAGTATCGAGGTGTAGCTGAGGGCGACGCTTCCCGTCACGAGCGCGATGCCCACGGCGCCCGCGATCGCCCATGGGCGCAGGCGACGACGGCGTGCCTCGTCGATCCTCAGAACGGAGGCCGGGTCCCGTCGGCGGGCTTCCCGCTCGAGGGAACGATCTTCGCCGTCGGTGATGTCGTCGGCCGGCTCCGCCGAGGTCTGCAGGTCCTGCGTGCCCGGGATCTCGGCCTCATCCGGTGACACGGTCGAAGCTCCCGATCATCTGCACCTCGGGTTCCAGCGTGACACCGGAACGGGACTCGACCTCACGCCGGACGAGGTCGATCAACGCCTTCACGTCCTCCGCGCGTGCCCGTTCGCCGGCCACCACGAAGTTCGCATGCTTCGTCGACACCTGCGCGCCGCCGACACGGGCGCCCTTGAGGCCCGATTTCTCGATCAGGGCGGCCGCATGACCCTCGGCCGGGTTCTTGAACACGCTGCCGCAGTTGGGTTCGGCCAGCGGCTGGGTGCGCTTGCGCCAGGCACGCGCCTCGTCCATCGCCGCGCGGATCGCGTCGGCAGCACCGGCAGCGAGCCCGACCGTCGCCGCCGTGACCACGGCGTCGGACGGCAGTGCGGAGCGACGGTAGGAGAAGCCGGCATCCACGGCGGTCACGTGTTCGGTGATGCCCTCGCCCAGCCGGAAGACCTCGATGTCGACGACCACGTCGGCGAGCTCGCCGCCGTGGGCACCGGCGTTCATCTTCACCGAGCCACCGAGCGTTGCCGGGATCGCCACCCCGAACTCGAGGCCGGCGAGCCCGTGACGCAACGCGACCCCCGCCAGGGCAGGCAGGGGCATCGACCCACCCGCCGAAAGACGCTCGCCGTGGCGCGCCGCCCATCGGTAGGCTCGCCCGAGCCGGAGCACCAGGCCATCGAACCCTCGGTCTGAGACCAGCACGTTCGACCCCTTGCCGATCACCACGTGCGGCAGTCCGGAGGCGGCCAGCGCCTGCGCGGCCGCCTCCAGGTCGGCCTCGGATTCCGGCTCGAGGTACAGGGCGGCCGGGCCGCCGATGCGGAACGTCGTCAGCGGGGCCATCGGGAACGCCGTGCGGATACGGTCGCCGCACGCGGCGCGCAGGATCGCCTCCGCTCGGGCGAGAGAGCTCATGCCCCGCCCCCGAGTCGCTCGATCGCAGCGTCGCCGAGCATCCAGACGTCGCCACATCCCATCGTGACCACGAGGTCGCCGGGCCGCACCTCGCGGTCGAGGTAGTCGACGACCTCGGCCCGATGGGGGAGGTACACGACGGGGGTGGTGGGCGAGGCGAGCGTCACGCCGTCGGCGACCAGCTTGCCCGTCACGCCGGGGATCGGCTGTTGTGCCGCGCCGTACACATCGGTCACGAGCACGAGGTCCGCGCCGGCCACGCTGGCGCCGAGCTCGCGCCAGAACGCCTGCACGCGCCAGTACCTGTGCGGCTGCACGAGGGCGATCACGCGGCCCCGTGAACGGCGCCGCGCAGTCTCGATCGTCACGGCCATCTCGGCGGGCGTCTGACCGTAGTCATCGAAGAAGTCCGCGCCCCGCGCGCTGCCGCGATGCTCGAAACGGCGATGCACGCCGGCGAAGGAGCCCAGGGCGTCGGCCGCCGTCTCGAGGGGCACACCCAGTTCGCTCCCGACGCCGATCGCCGCCGCCGCGTTCAAGAGGTTGTGGGCCCCGTCGACGCGCAGACGCACGGTCGCCTCGACACCGTCCGGGGTGCGAACCCGTCCGCGGGCGCCGGCCGGCCCGAGCTCGTCGACCGAGACGACGAGGTCGTTCTCCTCTGCCTTGCCGTACCGGATCGCTCGTACCCCCGCGTCTCGAAGCACCGAACGGACGCCGGGGTCGTCACCGCACGCCACGATGAAGCCCGAACGAGCGGCGAACGACTCGAACGCCGACTCGATCTCCGCGCGCCCGCCCGGGTAGAAGTCCACGTGGTCGACGTCGACGTTGGTCACCACGCCGACGTGCGGCCGCGCGAGCAGGAAGGACCCGTCGCTCTCATCGGCCTCGAAGACGAACAGGTCCCCGCCGCCGCTCCTCGCGCCGCTGCCGCTCTCGTTCATGTCGCCACCGACCAGGTAGCTGGGATCGAGTCCCGCGCGCTCGAGCATCACCGCGATCATCGATGTCGTGGTCGTCTTGCCGTGGGTGCCGGCCACCGCGATGGCCCGTCGTCCGGCGGCGAGTGCGGCCAACGCCTGTTGCCGTGCCCACACCGGGATGCCCTGCTCTCGTGCCGCCGTGAGCTCGGGATTCTGCTCGGAGATCGCGCTCGAGACGATCACCACGTCCGGCGCTCCCAGGCGCGCGGCGTCGTGGCCGACCCAGACGTGGGCGCCGATCCGCACCAGCTCGTCGAGTCCGCTCGAGTGTTTCATGTCGGAGCCGTACACCTCGATGCCTCGAGCCCGCAGCAGCCGCGCGAGGTTCCGCATGCCGGCGCCGCCGATGCCGATCATGTGCACGCGGCCGACACCGTCGAGCGTGGGAACGGGCAACGTCGGGATGCTGCCGGAGGGCGGGACGTAGGGGCTCATGCCTCGACCTCGACCACGAGCTCGGCGATGCGTTCGTCCGCCCGGGGCCTCGCCCACGCGAGCATGGCCCGGCTCATCGCCGCGCGACGCGGCTCGTCCGCGAGCAGGATCGAGACGACCTCCGCCAGGGACCCGGGGGTCAGCGACGCCTCGGCCGCGACCTCGGCTCCGCCGTTCCGCTCCACCTCGCGAGCGTTGGCAGCTTGATGGTTCTCCGTCGCATGCGGGTACGGCACTAGGATCGACGGCACGCCCGCGGCCGCCAGCTCCGCGATCGTTCCCGATCCGGCCCTCGCGACGGCGATGTCCGAGATCGCCAGCGCGAGATCCATACGGTCGATGAACCCCTCCACGTGAACCAGCAGCTGGCTCGACGGCCCGGCGGCGGGCGCCACCTCGGCGACGTTCGCGGGTCCGGCCGCCACCAGCAGCTGCAGGTCCCGCCGTTCGCGAAGCTCCTCGGCCGCCCCGGCAACCAAGCGGTCGAGCTGGCGCGCACCCTGGCTCCCGCCGAAGACCGAGACCGTCCGCCGCTCACGCTCGAGCTCGAACATCCGGATGGCCTCCTCACGTCGGCGCGCCCGTTCCTCGGGCACCGCCGCGATCTCGCGACGCACGGGGTTCCCGGTCCGGACCACGTTCGCGCTCGACGGCAAACGCGCAGCCGTGGCTTCGAACGTGGTCGCGACGACCCGGGCCCACCGAGCCGCGAGGCGGTTCACCACCCCGGGCACAGCGTTCTGCTCGATCAGCACGATGGGCGTCCTCCAGCGTCGTGCCGCGAGGATCGCCGGCGCACTCGCGTAGCCGCCGATCCCGACGACGACGTCGGCGGAGCGCACGGTCGGCCCGATCGCCCGAGCCGCGATGAGCGACATGAACAGCGCCTTCACCGCGCGGAACGACAGGCGCGTCTGCGCCGACGCCACGCGGACGGGGTCGAACGGGAACCCCGCGGCGGGCACGAGCGAGGCTTCCTGCCCGGCGGCCGAGCCGACGAAGCGCACGTCGTGGCCGGATGCGCGCAGGCGCTCGGCGACCGCCAGCGCCGGGAAGACGTGGCCGGCGGTCCCGCCCCCCGACATCACGATCCTCATCGGACCGCCTTCCCGCTCGCGGCCTTCACCTTGCTCTTCGCCGGTCTCGCCCTCGCCGGCGTCGCGCCCGCGCGACCGATCGATGCCCGTGGTGCGCGCCGCGCGCCCGCTCGCGCGATACCACCGAGCGCCCCGATCCCCGCGAGGGTCACGACGAGGGCGGTGCCCCCGAACGAGAGGAGCGGCAGCGGCACGCCGGTGATGGGCATCAGCCCGGTGACCGCTCCGAGGTTGATGATCGTCTGCAACCCGATCCACCCGGTGATGCCGGCGGCCATCAGCCGGCCGAAGGTATCGGGAGCGGCGATGGCGATGCGGATGCCCGCGAAGAGCAGCAACGCGAACATCGCCAGCACGAACAACGCGCCGAGCAGGCCGAGCTCCTCGCCCACGATCGCGAAGATGAAGTCCGAGTGTGCGTTCGGCAGGTAGTCCCATTTCTGCCGGCTCGCGCCGAGGCCCACGCCGGTCCACCCGCCCGATCCGAACGCGATCATGCCCTGGATCAGCTGGAACCCAGCGCCGTCGGGATCGCTCCATGGATCGAGGAACGCATCGACGAACCGCGTGCGACGGTAGGCCTCTCCGAAGACCAGGAACGCGGTGCCCGCGAGGGCGACCGCGCCCGTGACGATCAGGTAGCGCAGCCGCACGCCGGCCGCGAACAGCAGCACGAACACCGACCCGCAGATGATCACCGTGCTGCCCAGGTCGCGTTGCAGGATCACGAGCAGCGCCACCACCAGCACGACGGGTGCGAGCGGGATCAGCAGGTGCGCAGGGTCGTCGAGCTTCCTCCACTTCTTCGTCAGCACCGTGGCGGTGAACGCCACCATCGCGAACTTCACGAACTCCGACGGCTGCAGCGTCACCGGCCCCAGGTCGATCCATCGCGAGGCGCCGTACAGCGACGAGCCCGACGACGGATGCAGCGCGATCACCATGAGCGGCAGCAGCACGAGCAGCATCGGCACCGCCAGCCGTTGCCACGCCGTGTGGGGAAGCCGGATGGCGACGATCATCGCCACGACGCCGGCGACGGCGTAGACGAGCTGGCGGTTGAAGTACCAGAAGCTGGTGCCGTACCCCTCGACCGCCGAGATCGAGCCGGCCGAGAGGATCATCGCCAGTCCGAGCACCGTGAGCACCGCGGTCGGCGCCAGCAGCAGCAGCATGTTGACGCGCGCGGCATGCATCGCGTCTGCCCTGGCGGGTTGACGCACGATCCGCAGGTTCGGCGAGCGGCGCGATCGACGCGCTCGGGCGGACGATCCCGCCGTCTGAACCCTCCGTCGCCGGCCGGCGGGTGCCCGGCGCGAGGATCGGTCACCGGTCACCGGCGCTCGCCTCCTGCCGCAGGCCCCGGGCCGCGGCCGCGAACCGGTCGCCGCGCTCGGCGTAGTCCCGGAACTGGTCCCAGCTGGCGCACGCGGGTGCCAGCAGCACCGTGCCGTCCGGCCGCGCGAGGTCGAACGCGGCGCGCACCGCGTCCTCGATCGAGGCGGCGGCCCGAGCCGGCAACACCCCCTCGAACACCCGCATGATCTCGGGGCCGGCATCGCCGATCGCGACGACCGCCCGGAGTCGGTCGGCGCGGTCGGCGAGCGGCGACAGGTCGACGCCTTTCGCCGTGCCGCCCGCGACCAGCACCGCGTCGTCGACGCCGTCGAGAGCGGCCAGCGCCGCATGGACGTTCGTCGCCTTCGAGTCGTCGACGAACCGCACCCCGTCGACGATCGCGGCCACCTGCCCTCGGTGCGGGGCCGACTCGAACCCCCGCAGCCCGTCGCGCACCGCACGGGGGGTCGCGCCGAACGCGAGGGCGGCCGCGGCGGCCGCGGCGGCGTCGGCCCGGAACCCCGCGCCGCCGACGACCTGACCGAGGCGCTCCGGCTCGCGGGTGAGGTGCGCGACGAGGACTTCACCGTCGTAGCCGACCTCCCGCTCCCCCGGCGAACCCGCCCGGAACCACACCACGTCGCAGGCGGCCGCCGCCGAGCGTGCGGCCGCCGCGGGGTCGTCGCGGTTGCCGACATGCGTGTCGTCGCGCACCTGGCGGGCGAAGATCCGCGCCTTCGCGTCGGCATATGCATCGAACGAGCCGTGCTCGTCGAGGTGGTCGGGCGCGAGGTTGAGCAGCACCGACACCCGTGGGTGGAACGATCGCTGCATGCGCAGCTGGAACGAGGAGCACTCCACGACCAGCGCCTCGTGCTCCTCGTGGGCGGCCTGCGGGAACGGGTAGCCGATGTTGCCGCAGGCCACCGCGTCGACGCCCGAGGCCCGAAGACAGGCCTCGATCATGCCGGTCGTCGTGGTCTTCCCGTTCGTGCCGGTCACCGCGATGTAGGGGACCTCCGCGAGCCGAGCGCCGAGCTCCATCTCGCTCCACACCGGGAGGCTGCGCTCGCGGGCCCAGGCGAGGATCGGCGAACGGACGGGCACTCCCGGACCGGTCACGACGAGCGACACCCCGTCGAGGTGTGAGGGCTCGTGGCCGCCGGTCAGCATCTCGACCCCGGCCTCGCGAAGCGCGGCCACCGTGGACAGCTCCGACTCGGGCCGAGCATCGGTCACTCGGACCGTCGCGCCCTCGGCGGCGAGCACGCGTGCGGCCGAGGCTCCGGCCACGCCCGCGCCGACGACGACCACCCGCTGCCCGGCGAACCGGCCGCTCACTCGAGCCCTCCTCGCTGGATGAAGTCGGCGTAGAACAACCCCAGCCCGACGGCGACGCAGAGGCCCGCGATGATCCAGAACCGCACGATCACGGTGAATTCGGGCCAGCCGGCCAGCTCGAAATGGTGATGGATGGGCGACATGCGGAAGATCCGCCGTCCGAACCCCCGGAACGAGATCACCTGCAGGATCACCGACATCGTCTCGATCACGAACAGCCCACCGAGGATGACGAGGAGCAGCTGGGTGTTCGTGGTGATCGCGAGCGCGCCGAGCAGACCGCCGATCGCGAGCGAGCCCGTGTCGCCCATGAAGATGCGCGCCGGGGCGGCGTTCCACCACAGGAAGCCGGCCAACGCCCCCATCATGCCCGACGCCACGACGGCGTTGTCGAGCATCGCGGCGCCGTTCACATCGAAGCAACCCTGTCTCGCGATGCCTTCCGCGCCCACGCACAGGTGGCGGAACTCCCAGAACGCGATGACCACGTACGAAGCGAACACGAGGGCGCTCGACCCGGCAGCGAGCCCGTCCAGCCCGTCGGTGAGGTTCACCGCGTGCGAGGAGGCCGTCAGCATCAAGAAGACCCACACCAGGAAGAAGACGCCGAGCGCGAGCGCGGTCGGGCGGATGAAGGACAGGTTGGTCGAGATGCCGGTCTGGGAGCTCGACCGCGCCACGATCCATCCGAACAGCACCGAGACGATCGCGGTGCCACCGAACTTCTGGACCTTCGTGAGCCCGAGCGAGCGACGGTTCCGCACCTTCATGAAGTCGTCGAGGAACCCCACCAGCCCGAAGCCGACGACGGCGATCACCAGTGCGAGCCCCACCACCGTGGGGGCTCCGCTCGTGACGCGGGCCGCGAGATACGCGAGGAGCAGCCCGACGAGGATCACGATGCCTCCCATCGTCGGCGTGCCCATCTTCTCCATGTGCGTGTGCGGACCGTCCTCGCGGATCCGCTGGCCCCATCCCCAGACGGTGAACGCCCGGATCGCGAGGGGGGTGCCGAGAAGCGTGACGGCCAAGCCGATCGCGCCGGCCACGAGGATGGAGATCACCGCAGCGCCTCCGCCAGCGACTCGAGTCCGGCAACGCGGGATCCCTTCACCAGCACCACGTCGCCGGGACGCGCGTGGGCGCGCACGTCGCTCAGGGCGTCGCCGGCATCGTCGTACGCGGCGACGTCGTCGGGTCGCAAGCCCTCGCGGACGGCAGCCATCGCGATCAGCCTCGCGGGTTCGCCGACGGCGACGAGCCGGTCGACGCGGAGCCGCGCCGCCAGGTCGCCGAGTCGCTCGTGCTCCTCGTCGGCGATCGGTCCCAGCTCGGCCATGTGTCCGAGCACCGCGATCATGCGACCCCCTCGTGCCATCGCGCGCGCCGCCTTCAGGGCAGCGGCCATCGACTCGGGGTTCGCGTTGTACGCGTCGTTGATCACCACGACGCCGCCGGGCGTCGAGAACGTCTCCATGCGCCAGCGGGAGACGGTTGCCGAACCCAGTGCCCGCGCCACCCCCTCGAGCGGCACGCCGAGGATCGACCCGACGGCGGCGGCCGCGAGCGCATCGGGCACCATGTGCTCACCCGCGACGGCGAGCGTGACCGGCGCGCGGCCCTCGTCGGTCTGCAACGTGAACGACGCCGCGCCGTCCTCGCCCATCGAGACGTGGGCGGCACGCACATCGGCGCCCGGATGTTCGCCGAAGGTCACGACACGGCCCGGGTGACGTGATCCGAGCCCGGCGACAACCGGGTCGTCGGTGTTCAACACCGCCCATCCGTCGGGCGCCAGAGCCTCGACCGGCTCGGCCGCGGCCTCCACGATCGCGTCCCACGATCCGAAGATCTCGAGGTGCGCGAGCCCGACGTTGGTCACGACGACGATCGACGGCCTCACGATCTCGCACAGGGCGGCGACGTCGCCCTTGCGCCGCGCTCCCATCTCGGCGACGATCACCTCGGTCTCGGCGGTCGCGCCGAGCAGCGTCATCGGCAGGCCGATCTCGTTGTTGAACGAGCCGGGGCTCGCATGGGTGACGAACCTCACCGAGGCGACCGCCGCCGTCATGTCCTTCGTGCTGGTCTTCCCGTTGGCGCCGGTCACGGCCACGACGCGTGCGGTCAGCCGCCTCGCCTCGGCGGCGCCGAGCCGAACGAGCGCCGCGTCGGTGGAGCCGACGAGGATCGTCGGGCCGGCCGATGCGGTTCCCTCGGGCACGATCGCTGCCACCGCGCCGGCGCGGAAGGCGTCGTCGACGAAGTCCGCGCCGTCGGCACGTTCGCCCCTGAGCGCCACGAACAGGGCGCCGGGTCGAGCCAACCGGGAGTCGGTGACGACGTGGGTCACCTGCGCGTCGGTTCCGACGAGCCTGCCGCCGATCTCCCCGGCGATCGTCGAGAGCGGCCGCGCGATCATCTGGAACCCCCGAGCGACCGAAGGGCGCGCCGAGCCTCCTCGCGATCGTCGAACTCGATCGTGCGGTCCGCGAATTCCTGGTAGCGCTCGTGCCCCTTGCCGGCGATCACCACGGCATCGCCCGGCTCCGCCGTCGCGACGGCCCGGTCGATCGCGGCACCCCGGTCGGGCTCGATCACGTAGTCGCCACCCCCTTCGGTGGCGCCCCGCTCGATCTCGGCGATGATCGCGAGCGGGTCCTCCGAGCGTGGGTTGTCGCTGGTGACGACCGTCAGATCTGCCGTCGAGGTGGCGGCCTTCCCCATCAGGGGTCGCTTGGCGCGGTCGCGGTCCCCCCCACAACCGAACACGACGATGAGCCGGCCCGATGTCAGCGGGCGCGTGGCCTGCAGCACGCCGAGGATGCTATCCGGCGTATGCGCGTAATCCACCACCACCAGGAACTCCTGCCCCTCCTCGATCGGCTCGACGCGGCCGGGGACCTCGCTCACGTCGGCGATGCCCGCGAGGGTCGCGTCGTCGTCCACCCCCGCGGCCCGGGCCAGGGCGATCGACGCGAGACAGTTCGAGACGTTGAAACCACCCCGCAACCGGGAACGGACCCACAGCTCGTCGACCCGGAACTCCAGCCCCGCCCGCGACACCTGCACGTCGGTCGCTCGCAGATCCGATCCGGCCGCCACCGAGAACGTCGAGACCGGGATCGTCGCCGACCCCGCGATCCGTCGACCCCAGGGGTCGTCGGCGTTCACGAAGCCTCGCCGGGCGTGGGACGGCCTGAAGAGCTCGGCCTTCGCCGAGAAGTACTCCTCCATCGACGCGTGGTAATCGAGATGATCCTGGGACAGGTTCGTGAATGCCACCGCGTCGAACACCACACCGCCCACGCGGTCTTGATCGAGGGCGTGGGACGAGACCTCCATCGCCACGACCTCGACCTCGGCTTCCCGCATGCGAGCGAGCAGCCGGTGCAGATCGGGGGCCTCCGGTGTCGTCCGGTCGAGGGGCACGGGGGCCCCGTCGACACGGGCGCCGGTCGTGCCGATCATCCCCGGTCGCCGGCCGGCCCGGCGCACGATCGCCTCCAGGAGATGGGTGACCGTCGTCTTCCCGTTCGTCCCGGTCACCCCGAGCATCGTCATGCCGGCCGCCGGGTCGCGGAACGCGACGGCCGAGATCGGCCCCATCGCCGCACGCACGGAGGGCACACGTACCTGGGTGGCGGGCAGATCGAGCCAGCGCTCCACCACGATCGCCGCGGCCCCGGCATCGAGTGCGTCCCGCGCGTAGTCGTGCCCGTCCACCGACCCGCCGGGCACGCAGAAGAACACGGCGCCGGGGCCGACCGCTTGAGAGTCGTGCGCCACGTCGAGGATGGACACGGCGAGATCGCCGCGCGCCTCGGCCGCAGGCACGGCCTCGACGAGCGCCGACAACGGTATCGGCGGGAACGCAGGCAAGGACGCCTTCGAGGGGGAACCAGGAGGGGAAGACACCGGTTCGGAGCTTACCCGTGCTCCCGGCCCGCGGCCGGTAGCCATCAGGACGTTCCTGCGTGCGGCGGAAGGGCCACCGGTGGTGCTGCCGGGATCGCGAGACGCTGGATCGCGTAGCGCGCGATCTCCTGGAACAGCGGCGCGGCCGCGAGGCCACCGTAGACCGTGCGAGGCTCGTCGATCGAGACCGCGATCACCACGCGCGGGTCGGCGGCGGGCAGGAACCCCGCGAACGACGCGTGGTAGCGCTGCACGTATCGTCCGGCCACGAGCTTGCGCGAGGTTCCGGTCTTGCCCGCCACCTGGTAGCCGGGGATCTGCGCGTTGACCCCGGTCCCCTCTTCCACGGCCGCCGCAAGCATCCGGGTGAGCAGCGCCGCCGTATCGGGGCGGATCACCCGCCGATCCTTCCGCGTCGACGCCCGATCGAACGTACCGTCGGGCCCTTCGAATCCTCGCACGAGCTTCGGCTGCCTCCACACGCCGTCGTTGGCGATGGTCGCGTAGACGTTCGCCAGCTGCAGGGGCGTCACCGAGATGCCTTGGCCGTATGAGACCGTCGCCCGGATCACCTCGTCCCATCGGTCTCCCGGCAGGAGCACGCCGGAGGCCTCGCCCGGGAAGCCGATCCCGGTCGCCCGTCCATAGCCGAACTTCCTCATGAAGGAGTCGAGGGTCACGCTCCCGACCTGTTCGGCGATCAAGGCGGCTCCGATGTTGCTCGACTCGGTGATGATGTCGCCGATCGTCATCGACTCCACGGGGTGAACGTGCGAGTCGCGGATCGTGAACGGGCCGACCTCCATGCTCGCCGGAACGGCGAACCGCCGCTGCAACGAGACCGTGCCGGTCTCGAGCGCCGCGGCGGCCGTGATGATCTTGTTCACCGAGCCCGGCTCGAAGGCGTCGGTCACGGCGCGATTGCGCATCGCCTCGAGCGGCGCATCACCGAAGTCGTTGGGGTCGAACCACGGATAGGTCGCCATGGCGAGCACCTCGCCGGTCGCTGGATCCATCACGACCGCCGTGCCGCCCAGCGCGCCGTTCGCCCTCACCGCGCGTTCCAGGGCCGCCTGGACCATGTACTGCATCTGCCGGTCGAGCGTGGTGAGGACCGTCGACCCCGGAACCGGCTCGACCGTGCGGTCCAGGCCCGTCGAGATCGCGAGGCCGTCGGCCGACAGCTCGACCGTCCGCTCCCCCGGGGTGCCGGCGAGCTCGTGGTCGAAGGCGCTCTCGAGCCCGGCCGCCCCCTTCCCGTCGATGTTGACGAACCCGAGCACCTGGGCCGCGAGCACGTCGGCCGGGTAGTAGCGCTCCGGCACCTCGAGGAAGCCGATGCCCGGCAGCGCGAGGGCCTCGAGGTCCTCGGCCAGCTCCAGGTCGACCTGGCGGTCGATGTAGACGAACGTGCCGTCGCCCTCCAGCGCTCGACGCACCTCTCGCGCAGGCAGATCCAACACCTCGGCGATCGTCTCCGCCTCGCCCTCGGGGTCGACGACGTAGCTCGGATCGACGTAGACGTCCCGCGCCTCGCGTGACACGGCCAGCGGCACGCCGGACCGATCGACGATCTCGCCGCGCGCGGCAGGCAGCGTGATCGACCGCACGCGTTGCTGCAGGCCGAGCGCCTCGAGCTCCGGGTTGTCACGCACCTGCAGGGACGCCAGCCGCACCACGATCCCCGCGAACGCCAGCAGCATCAGGGCCAGCATCGCGACGAGCCTGGTGACCGGCGGGCGCCTCATGCGCCGTCGCCCCGCGCGCCGGAGGTGTCGGGGCGTTCGCCGGGCACTCGCAGGATCACGGAATCCCCCGGAGCGGGCACGGCCATGCCCACCGTGTCGGCCCACTCCCCGATGCGGGAGGGCGATGAGAGGCGAGCGGCCTCGATGCCCAGCTCATCGTTCACCTCGCGCAACCGCCGGACCTCGCTCTGCACGGCGGTCGTCCGGTAGGTCGCGTCCACGACGACCGCGTTCAGGGCGACCACGGTGAACACGAGCGAGGAGACGACGACCGCGGCGAGGACCCAGAACGCGGGGGTGGACCCGCGGCGCGCCCGACGCTGGGGAGGGGTGGAGGGGGTCGGGCGCGCCGCGGGGCGCCGCGTCAGTGGCGCTTCACGTTCCGCGGCACTGGGTGGAGGGAGCTGTCTGGCCGGGGTGCTCACGCCGCCGCCTCGGCACGTTCGGCGGCCCGCAGGATCGCGCTGCGCGACCGTGGGTTGCGCGCGACCTCCTCGTCGGAGGGACGGACCGGCTTCCTGGTCAACACCCTGAGACGGTCGTCCTCGCGGAAGGCCCGCTTGACGATGCGGTCTTCCACGGAGTGGTACGCGATCGTCACCACGCGGCCCCCGGGAGCGAGGAGCCCGGCCGCCTGAGGCAGGGAGGCGGCGAGCTCCTCGGTCTCCCGGTTGACCGCGATGCGGAGCGCCTGGAACGTGCGACGCGCGGGGTGGGGGCCCCCCGGTCGTCGTCCAACGGCGCCCACGATCACGCCGGCGAGCTGGTCGGTGGTCGTGATCGGCCGCCGGCGTACGATCGCCCGCGCGATGCGGCGCGACCGGCGCTCGTCGCCGAGCTGGAAGATCAGGTCGGCCAGTTCGCCTTCGGGCAAGGTGTTCACGAGGTCGGCGGCCGACGGCTCGTCGGCGCCCGCGCCGGCCATCCGCATGTCGAGCGGACCGTCGGCCCGATAGCCGAAGCCGCGCTCTGGGGTGTCGAGCTGCATCGACGAGACACCGAAGTCGTAGAGAACCCCGTCGACCGGTCCGCCGGTGACCCCGGCGTCCACCTCCGCGAAGGTCGTGCGGACCGAACGGAACCGCTCTCCGAACGGCGCCAGCCGTTCGCGGGCCAGGGCCAGCGCATCCGGATCGCGGTCGATCCCGATCACGTGGCCGACGCCGGCGTCCAGCAGCGCACGCGTGTGCCCGCCGGCGCCGAGCGTCATGTCCACCACCGTGGCCCGGGGGACGCCGCCGACCAGGAAGTGCAGGACCTCGGCCACCATGACCGGTTCGTGAGGCGAACCGCCGGCCCGGCGCCGTTCATCCACGTCAACCCAACTGCCCGGCGAGGATGCCGATGCCGATCGAGACGAGCAGCGTCAACGCCGTCATGCCGATCAGCGACAGGCTCTGCCGCACCTCGGTGCCGAGCTTCGTCTGCTCGGCGGCATCGGGATCGGTCGTCGCCATGTGCGCGCTACCTCCTGGGATCGAGCGCACCGGTCTGGTACGCGTCGGCGAAGCCTTGCGTGTAGCTCTCGTACGTCTGGCGATCCCAGACCTCCATGCGATCACGCACGCCGAGCACCACGACCTCCTTGTCGATGCCGATGGCCTCGCGCAACCGCTGCGGGATCGTCACCCGTCCCTGCCCGTCGAGCTTCGCCTCCTCGGAGGAGCCGAAGAACATGCGCGAGTACGCCCGGCCGTCCGCGTCGGAAAGGGGTGAAGACGCGACCTCGTCGGAGCGCCGCTCCCACTCGGCCCTGGGGAAGACGTAGAGGCAGCGGTCCTGTCCCACGGTGATCCAGCAGCCGTCGACGAACGCGGCCCGGAACTTCGCCGGGAGCGAGACCCTGCCCTTCGGGTCGAGCTGGTAGCTGTGCGTGCCGAGCAGTTCGGCCACGCCTCCTCCCCTTTCCTCCAATGAGCCACACGTTTATGCCACCAACCCTCCACTACGTCAACGTGAACATGTGTTCGACGCTCGCGTCGCAGCGCCGCGAAGGGATCGAACGACCGTTGAACCGCACCGGATCGGCACGGCGAGGTGGGGGCGGATCCCCGGGTCGGGCCCTAGATCAGGAAGGATTCCCAGCCCGGCTCGAGATGGCCGAGCGTGAGGTGGAAGCCGTCACGGGGCGCATAGGGCTGGCGTCGCAGTCGGAAGCCGGCCTCGGCGGGCGTGCGGTCCTCCTTCTTGGCGTTGCACCGGCGGCAGGCCGCGACGACGTTCTCCCATGCGTGCATGCCCCCCCGGGAGCGTGGCAGGACGTGATCGAGGTTCTCGGCCGTGGACCCGCAGTACTGACAGGCCCACTCGTCGCGAGCGAACACCGCCCGGCGAGTGAGGGGCGCGTGCGGCCGGTAGGGCACGCGGACGTATCGCCGCAGGCGCACGACCGAGGGCGCCTCGAGCACGAGATGCTCCGAGTGGAAGATCATGCCGTTGGAGAGCACGACCTCGGCCTTCTCCTTCAGCACGAGCACCACGGCACGGCGCGCCGGCACGACCGCCAGCGGCAGGTCGGTCGCGTTGAGGACGAGCGCACGTCCCATGGCGGCAAGTCTACCGGCGGCTCGCCGCGCAAGAGGTCTCGACACGCAGAATCACAACGGTGTAATCTCTCGGGCGGCGGCCGGGCCGCACGCGATGCCTGGAGTTGCGAAGGGGCCGCGCGGGGCGTCCGCGGATCCCGGCCCGGTCGCCGACACCCGGCGCCGTCGAGCGGCGCCTCCCTTCCGGTCGTTCAGGCGCCGGACAGCCCGCTGCCTTCCACGGCATCTGGCGTACCATGACCGGGTTGCCCCTGTCGGAAGCCGCGCGGCGAGTCGGAGGTGTCGTTTGGAGGTCGAGGAACGCTCCCAAGATTGGACGCGGTTCGCCGTTCGCTTCCACGAGATCGAGGCGAACGTCGAGCGCGTCGTGCGTGGCAAACACGCCGAGATCCGACTCGCACTCGTCGCGCTGATCGGCGAAGGACACCTGTTGATCGAGGACGTGCCCGGCGTCGGCAAGACGATGCTCGCGAAGTCGATCGCTCGATCGATCGACTGTTCGTTCCGGCGCATCCAGTTCACGCCGGACCTGTTGCCCACCGACGTGACCGGCGTGAACGTGTTCAACCAGGAACAGCGCGACTTCGAGTTCAAGCCGGGAGCGATCTTCGCGAACATCGTGCTCGGCGATGAGATCAATCGCGCGTCGCCGAAGACCCAGTCGGCGCTGCTGGAGTGCATGGAGGAGCGCCAGGTCACGATCGACACCGAGACCCATCCGCTCGGAACCCCGTTCATGGTCATCGCGACGCAGAACCCGATCGAGCACGAGGGAACGTATCCGCTGCCCGAGGCTCAGCTCGACCGGTTCATGATGCGCTTGTCGATCGGGTATCCCAGCGCCGAGATCGAGGCGCAGATCCTCGACAGCCACACCACCGATGCACGCCCGCTCGAGGAGATCTCGGCGGTGAACGACGCCCCGGGTGTCGCCGAGATGATCGATCAGGCACGGCGGGTGCACGTGGCGCCGGCGCTCCGCCGCTACATCGTCGACATCGTCGAGGCCACCCGGCGTCACGGCGACGTCTACCTGGGCGCGAGCCCGCGAGCGTCGCTGATGATTCTTCGAGCGGCGCGGGCCTTCGCGGCGGCCGACGAACGCGACTTCGTGATCCCCGACGACGTCAAGGCGCTGACCGTGCCGGCGTTGGCGCACCGCATCATCGTGACGGCCGATGCCGTGATGACGGGTCGATCCACAGACGTGGTGCTCGAGGAGATCCTCGACGAGGTGCGGGTCCCGGTGGCGGAGAACCCCTGATGCCGTCGGGCCGGGGGCTCGTCGTCTTCGGCGCCGGCTTGGCGATGTGGGTCGCGGCGCGGATCGTGGGCTCCTCGGGCATCGAGGTCGTCGGCATCGGCCTCGTGGCGCTGCCGTTCCTCTCCGGCGCGCTCGTGCGGTGGGGGCGAACGAGGCTCCGCATCCGACGCCGGCTCTCCGACATCCGCGTGCGGCCGGGAACCAGGGTGACGGTGCAGCTCGAGATCGAGAACGAGGCTCCTGTTCCCTCGCCGTTCCTGTTGCTCGAGGACCGGCTGCCCGCCGACCTCGGCAGGCCCGCCAGGCTCGTGGTCTCGGGCCTGCCTGCCAGGGACCACGAGCAGGTCGCCTACTCGGTGCTGCCGCAGACGCGCGGGCGTTACCGGCTCGGGCCGCTCTCGGTCGATGTCACCGATCCCTTCGCGCTCACGCGCCAGCGCCTGGAGTTCGACGAGATCGACGAACTGCTCGTCACGCCGGAGATCGAGGATCTGTTCGCCGACCCCGACCAGGGGCTCGGGCCGAACTGGGGGGCCGCGCGGGCCCGGCAGCTGTTCCGCACGGGCGAGGAGTACTACACGATGCGGCAGTACCAGGTCGGCGACGACCTGCGCCGCATCCACTGGCCATCGGTCGCTCGCACCGGCGACCTGATGATCCGGCAGGACGAGTCGTCCAAGCGCGCCACGGGACTCGTCTTCCTCGACAATCGAGGGCATACGCTGGGGCACTCCCGTTCACCGGCGTTCGAACGAGCCGTGTCGGTGGCGGCCACGCTCGGAGTGCAGCTCGCACGGAGGGGCTTCGCGCTCCGTCTCGGCACGACGGAAGCGCCGCCCGCAGGCCTCAGCGAGGAACGGCTCCTCGACGCCCTCGCCGGCATCACACACGCCTCGGCACGTTCGGTCGGCCCGTCGCTCGCGCACCTACGGACCGGCGCCTCGACCGAGACCTCGCTCGTGTACGTTGCCGCGCCGCCCGCGCCCGGAGAGCTCCCCTCGTTGATCCGCGCCGGGGCCGGGTTCGGCCCGAAGCTCGTGGTCCTCGTGCACCCGGTCGATCCGCTGAGCCTCCCGCCCGGACGCGCCGCCCAGCTCGAGGGTCGCGCGACCCAGGCGACGCTGGCCTTCGCCCGCGCCGGATGGGATTGCATCGTCTTGACCCCCTCGACGACGTTGAAGGAACGATGGCACGCACCCAGGGAACGTCCGCTCGCACGCAGCGTCTGACCGCCGGCGTGGCGACCGCGTTCGTCGCCGCGGCGTCGGCGCTCGCCCTCGGGCGGGTCTTCGAGGGCAACGGCCCGACCCTCCGCCTGCTCCTCGCGGGCTTGATCTCCGCCGTGATCGCCACCCTGCTGGAGCGCCGGAGCCTCGTGCTCGCCTCGATCGCGAGCCTCATCGGCTTCGCGATCGCGATCGGGCTGCTCGTCTTCCCCGACACGACATGGTTCGGGCTCCCGACGGCCGAGACGCTCCGGGCAGCGCTCGATGCAGCAGCCCGCGTGGGCGACCAAGCGAGGGTGCAGGTCGCGCCGGCGCCGCCCCTTCGGCCGTTGATGCTGGCGGGCGTGGCAGGGGTGTGGGCCGCGGTCTTCGCTGCGCATTCCCTGGCGTTTCGGGCCGGCAGCCCGCTGCTCGCGTTGATGCCCCCCGTCGCCCTGGTCGGGTTCGCCGACTCCGTGCTCGAGGACGTGATCAGGCCGATCTTCGGGTTGCTGTTCCTGGCCGCCGCCGCCGCCATGCTGTTCGCCGACGGACTCCGACGCGTGCAGGGCTGGGGTCCAGTCTGGACCGGCCCCGGCCGGGGCGCCCGGCTCGACGTCGCGGCAGGGCGGGGCGCGAGGCGCGTCGCCGCGGGGGCCGTCATGGTCGCCGCGTTGGCCCCGATCGTCGTGCCGGGCTTCGGATCGCAAGGGGTGATCGACTTCTCGACCTCGGGCGACGACCGACTCCGGATCGACCCGCTCGTCTCGGTGCAGAACGGGCTGCAGCGCGACGACCAGGTTCCCTACTTCGAGGTCGAGGCCGAGGTGGGGCGGTACTGGCGCCTCGTTGCCCTTCCGAACTTCGACGGCCGCGTCTGGAGACCGGATGCCGATCCGCCGGTCGTGCCGGTGGTGCCGGGAGGACAGCTCGTCTCCTCCGCGCCCGCCGACCGGACCGAGGAGACGACCGAGGTGACCTTCACGACGACCGGTGAGCTCGATCTTCCCTGGCTCCCGATGCCTCATCCCCCGCTGTCGACTACGGCGCCGATCGACGGCATGCGGTGGGATCCCGAGGGAGGCTCGATCGCCATCGACGAGGGCCTCGGGGAGGGCGTCACCTATTCCGTGACCGCAGACGTCGTCCAGCCGACCCCCGACGAGCTGCGTCAGGAACAGCCGACCGCGACCGAGAGCGGTGTCCGGTACACCCTCGTGCCGCCCGATCTGCCCGACGAGATCGGGAACGAGGCTGCGCGATGGACGCTCGGCTCGGGCGCGACCATGTACGACAAGATCATCGCGATCCAGGAACGGCTCACAGATACCACCGAGTTCACCTACGACGAAGACGTGCCCGCCTCGTCGAGCGATCGGGCGATGGTGGAGTTCCTGACCGTCACGAAGCGGGGGTTCTGCCAGCAGTTCGCGGCCACGATGGCCACGATGCTCCGCACGCTGAGCATCCCCGCGAGGCTGGCCGTGGGGTTCACCCCGGGGGAGATCAAGGGCTCCGCCGATCGGTTCGTCGTCACCAACCACAACCTGCACGTGTGGGTCGAGGTGCTGTTCCCGTCCTACGGTTGGGTGCCGTTCGAGCCGACCCCCAACCGCCAGAACCTGGTCGCCTATCCCTATCTCGACCCCGACGCCGAGGAGCCCTGCGTGAACGCCGACGGCTCCCCGTGCGCTCCGACCGAGGGACGCGATCCGAGGGGACCGGTCTACGACCTGGAGAACCCCTTCGGCCTCACCGCTGCCGAGCGGGAGGGCCTCGCCGGGCGTGGCCCGATCCGAGGTCCCGGTGAGCCGCTGTTGATCGGCGTCGCGAACGCGGCGCCCGGCCCCGGTCCCCTCTCGGCACGCAACGTCGGGCTCGCCGGTCTGGTCGCGCTCGTCGTGGGACTGGCCGTCGTCCCGCCGGCGAGGGCGTGGCGCCGCCGCCGGCGGCTGCGTCGAGCCGCGGCGATCCCGCGCAGCCTGATCCTCGCCACGTACGACGTGTTCACCGAACGCGCGGCCGACCTCGGGCACCCGCGGCTGCCGGGCCAGACGCTCGAGGAGTACCGGCGAACCGTGGAAGCCACGGGAGCGCTCCGCGACGGCGACCTCGACCGGCTGACACAGGTCACGACCGATGCGGCGTACGCTGCGCGGGATCCCGGCCCGGCGGACGCAGAGGTCGCGACCCGGTCCTCCCACGCCGTGGTCAAGGAGATGCGACGCCAGGCCGGCTGGGTGCAGCGCCTGACCGGACCGTACCGGCGGCGCTGACGAGTCCGCGCCCGGCCCCGGTCCCTATCTACCTGGTCCCGGTCACCGTCTGCGCGGCGGCCTCTCTCAACGCTCGAACGAATCGCTCGCGGTCCTCGCGGAACTGACGGACGTCGGTCTCGACCCCGCTCGCGATGTCGTCGATCGCCACGAAGAATGCCATCTGCCCCTCGCGGAGCGCGTCGATGACCTCCCCGTCGCGGCGACAGATCTTGAAGATGCTCTGGCCGTCGGTGACGAGCTTCACCTCCGACAGGTGCTTGTCCATGCCCGCCTTGTCGTTGAGGAACTCCCACGACCGGCGGACCCGCTGCAGCGACATGCCGCCGTCGAGCAGCGACTTCACGACCCGAAGGGCGACCAGGTCGCGGAACGCGTAGAGGCGCGGCACCCCGGGGCGGCCCCCGGTCCCTTGGACGGACGGTTGCACCAACCCGATCTGGTCCCAGTACCTGAGCTGGCGAGGCGTGCAGCCGGTGAACTTGCAGGCCTGGTGGGTGGTGAATCCCTCCATCCGGTTCGCGTGCCCCCTCGGTCTCGTCCGTCGTCGATCTCGCCATCGGCACGGATCGCCGAAGGACGGCTCGGTGCACCGACCGACGACTCGCGCCCAGGGGGAAGGGGACATCGTTGTACAACAGCGCCGGGGAGGGCGGCAAGCCGTGAGGTCACGATGGTCGCGGAACCATCCGAACGGGCTATGCCGCGGAGCCCGCTAGCCGTCGTCGGAGGACGCGGGCGGACGGAACCGTGACGCGAGCCGACCGATGATGCCCGTGAACGACCCGCCGTCGGACTGCATCGCGCGGATCTGATCGCGGCCGAGCTGCCCGAGGTACCGGTAGATCAGCATGGCCGAGCCGATCATCATGATGAACCCGACGGCCGCGATCCAGGCGCTGACCACGAACAGCAGCAGGAGCACGCACCCGAGCACGAACGCGATCGCCGCGAGGCGGATGCGCCGGGCGAGGTGGGTGTACAGGTCGGTACGGCCCACCTGCTCGACGAGCTTCGGATCGTCCTCGGCGAGCCGGCGCTCGATCTCGTCGAGGATGCGCTGTTCGTGTTCACTCAGGGGCATCCGGCTTCCTCCGGCGAGGGCTCCTTCGGTCCGTGGCGGGGTTCCCCCGACCCTTCGATTATAGGGAGGCTTCCGGACCTGGGAACCCAGGCGCCGGGTCGGGCCGAGGGCGCCGGGTGCGATCGAGCAACGACGCCGGCGTCGTCGCACCTCGGCCGAAGCGGTGCTCGATGCGGTCGACGGCCCGTTCGACGTCGCCCCAGCGCTCCCCGCGAAGCAGGACGAGCTGCTCCGCGCCGGCAGGCACCAACCCGCTGGCCTGCACGCCGAGCAGGCGCACCCGGTGCCGTTCCCCCGGCAGGTTCCGGTAGAGCTCGGAGACCGTCTGGTAGAGATCCGCACCGACGTCGGTCGCTTCGGCCAGGGTCTTCGAGCGCGTGAGCGTGGTGAACGTGGAGAGGCGGACCTTCAACGTCGCCGTGCGCGCCTGGTAACCGTCGGCGCGGAGCCTCGAGGCGACCCGGCCCGAGAGCGCGAGCAGCTCGCGGAGCAGCGTCTCGTCGTCGTCGAGATCGTGGTCGAAGGTCTCCTCGTGACCGACCGACTTCGGCGCCTCGTAGGGCACCACGTCGCGAGCGTCGATGCCGTGGGAGAGCTGCGACAGGTGCCGGGCGTGCTGCTCGCCGAGCAGGCGGGCGAGGATCGGCTCGGGCGTGGCCGCGAGGTCGCCGATCGTCCGCACGCCCATGCGCGAGAGCACCTCGCCGGTCTTCTCCCCCACGCCCCACAGGCGGCCCACCGGCAACGGCTCGAGGAACGCGAGCACGCCGTCGGCCGACACGACGAGCTCGCCGTCGGGTTTGCAGAGGTCGCTCGCGAGCTTGGCCACGAACTTCGTCGGCGCCACTCCGACCGAACACGTGACCCCCACCTCGCGTGCGACCTCGGCCCTGATACGCGCCGCGATCGCACGCGGGGTCCCGAACAGCATCGACGCCCCACCCACGTCGAGGAATGCCTCGTCGAGCGAGATGGGCTCGACGAGGGGGGTGTGCGCGAGCAGCACCTCGCGGAAGCGGTTCGAATGGGCCTGGTAGGCCTCGAAGTCGGGGGGCAGGAATATGCCGTTGGGGCAGAGCCTGCGAGCGCGCACGGTCGGCATCGCCGAGCGCACCCCGTATGCACGGGCCTCGTAGGACGCCGAGCTCACGACGCCGCGCCCCCCGATGCCACCGACGATCACCGGCTTCCCGGCGAGCGCCGGGTCCTTCAGCGCCTCGACCGAGGCGTAGAACGCGTCGAGGTCGGCGTGCAGGATCGGTTCGGCTGCTCGTTCGCTCGGCAGCGCCCCCGGTGGATCGGTCATGTCGTCATCATCCCGCGGAGCCGGGGCTCGCGTGCCAGAGGGCTCGCGGCCCGGCGCCGGGAGCGGGAGCGTTCGAGGCCGAACCTCGAGCCGCCTCGCCGCGGAGCGCCTCGCGCAACCGGCCCTCGCCCCGCGCTCGGTGCAGGACCGAGAGGTCCCAGACCTCCTCGGCCACCACGCTCACCCCTCCGACCCCGGTTCGGCGGAGCTCCCCCGCGACCGCGAGCGCGTATCCGTGGAACACCGTCTTCGCGGCCCTGGGCTGCACCGACTCGAACACCGTGACCTCGACCGGGCCGGTCGCATCGTCGAGCGTGAGGAAGATGATGCGCCGGCCGCTGCGGATCGCCGGGGTCTGCGAGGCGACCTTCACGCCGGCGACGATCACCCCCGAGCCACCGCGCGTGCGGCGCAGGTCCTTCGCCCGCGTCACGCCGAGGTCGGCGAGGACCGGCTCGAAGAAGCTCACGATGTGCCGGGTGGCGTCGAGTCCCATCACCTCGATCTCGGCGCGCACGACCTCGGCATCGGAGTAGTCCTTGAAGCGATGCCCCGCTGCAGGGTCGGCACCCATGGCGAGGGTGAGCTGGTCGCCTTCCCGCCGGGGTTCTGCGGTCATCGCCACGTACAGGTGTCGCCGTCGGGCCGGCTCGAGCGCGTCGAACGCGCCTGCGTGGGCGAGCGCCTCGGTCACCGGCCGGCTCACGGTCGTGCGCCGCATGAAGTCGCCCACGTCGCGGAACGCGCGGTCGGCGCGCGCCGTCTGGATCGATCGGATCTCGGCGTCGCTGATGCCGTGCACGTCCTGGAGGCCGAGCCGGATGCCGAAGGAGCCGACGATGCCGCCCTCATCACCCCCCGGCACCGGCTCCACCACGTACTCCGGCTCGCTCGAGTTCACGTCGAGCGGCAGGATCGCGATGCCGTGGCGCCGCGCGTCGTCGAGGATCGTGCGGCGCGGGTACATGCCGGGGTCGTGGGTCAACAGGCCCGCGTACAGGTGCGCCGGGTAGTGCGCCTTCAGCCATGCGCTCTGGTAGGTCGGCACCGCGAACGCCGCCGCGTGCGCCTTGCAGAACCCGAACGAGGCGAACTGGGTCACCGCGTGCCACACCTTCACCGCCGCGTCGCGGTCCACGCCTCGAGCCGCCGCGCGCTCCACGAAATCGGCCTCGAAGCCCGGCAGCATCTCCTCGCGGTCGAGGTGGCGCCGGATGTGGTCGGCGTAGGTCTCGGTGTACCCGGCGATCGCCGCGAGCGCCCGGATCACCTGCTCGTGGAAGACGATCACCCCGTAGGTCTCCTGCAGCGGCCCGCGCAAGCCCGGATGGATGTAGCTCGGCCGCTCGAACGCCGACCTCCGCCGCAGGTACGGCGTGATCATGTCGGATTTCACCGGCCCGGGCCGGAACAGCGAGATGTCGACGATCAGGTCTTCCCAGCGGTCGGGCTGCAGCTTCTGCAGCAGCTCGCGCTGGCCTGGCGACTCGATCTGGAAGCACCCGAGCGTGTCGGAAGCACGGACGAGCTCGAACGTGGCGGTGTCGTCGAGCGCGATGCGGTCGAGGTCGACCTTCTCCCCCGTGGTGCGCGCGATCTCGTCGAGCGCGTGGCGCATCGAGCTCAGCATGCGCACGCCGAGGATGTCGAGCTTCAGGTAGCCGAGCAGCTCGACGTCGTCCTTGTCGGCCTGGATCATGCGATGGCCGTTCGCGCTGCGTTCCAGCGGCACCCGCTCGACCAGGTCGTGGCTCGCGAGCACGATGCCGCACGGGTGCAGCGCGATGTGCCGCGGGAACCCGGCCATCTTCTCCGCTACCCGGATCAACCGCTCCATCTGCTCGAAGTGCAGGTTGATGCCCGCCAGCTCGGGCAGGCGGTCGATCGCCTCGCGCAGATGCCCGGCCGAGATGTGCGGGAACGACGTCGCGACGACGCCGACCTCGACCTCGGGCAGCCCGAGGGCCTTGCCGACCTCGCGGATCGCCGAACGGGCCCGGTACGTGTCGATCATCGCGACGCAGCCCGCGCGCTCGGTGCCGTGGCGGCCGAGGATCATGTCGTAGACGTCTTCCCGCCTCGCCGACTCGACGTCGATGTCGATGTCGGGCAGGTCCGTGCGCATCGGGTTCATGAACCGTTCGAACGACAGGTCGTGGCGGAGCGCGTCGACGTCGGAGATGCCGGTCAGGGAACACACGAGCGAGCCCGCCGCGCTCCCCCGGCACGCGGCGCGGACGCCCATCGCCTTCACGTCGGCGACGATGTCGGCCACGGTGAGGAAGTACGCCGCGAACCCCATCTGCCGGATCATCGAGAGCTCGTGATGCAGCCGATCGCGCAGTCGTTCGTCGACGTGCATCTCGCGCTCGTACACCCCGCGCCAGCACCGCTCGGCGAGCATGGCGTCGGCGCCGCGGCCTTGCGGCGTCGGGAAGTCGGGGAAGTGGATGCGTCCGAGGCCGAGGTCGTATCGGCACATGTCCGCGACGGCCAGGGTTCCGTCGCACAGATCGGGCCGCTCGGCGAAGAGCGCCCGCATCTCGGCGGCGGGCTTCAGCCAGCCCTCGGCGTTGCGGCGGGTCACGTTCGTCTCGGCGAGCGGCACGATGCGCCGCATGCACTCGAGCACGTCGGCCACGAACGCGTCGGCGGGCTCCAGGTACCGGACGGGATTCGACGCGACGGCGCGCACCCCGGCGCGCTCGGCGAGGCGCAGCATCGACCTGATCTCGTCGGACGAGCCGCGCTCGAACCGGTGCTCGACGCCGACGAGCAGGCGGTCGCGCCCGAACGCCTCGCGGAAGGGATCGAGCAGCCGCGCGGCGTGGTCGACTCGGCCGGCGACCGCCGCCCGTCCCGGGTGCGACTCAGGCCCGGCGATCGCGACGAGACCGGCCGCGTGCGCGCATATCTGCACCGGGTCGACCCACGGATCGCCGCGGTCGCCCAGCATGTGGGCGTCGGTGATCAGCCGGCAGAGGTTGGCGTAGCCGGTGTCGTCGGACGCGAGCAGCACGACGTGGGCATCGCGTTCGCTCCCTCGCTCACCCGGAGTGGAGGCTCGCACCGTGACCGAGGCGCCGAGGATCGGCCGCACACCCTCGGTCTCGCACGCACGAACGAACCGCGCGGCCCCGTAGAGCCCGTCGCGGTCGGTCATCGCCACGGCGGGCTCGCTCGTTCCGGCTGCTCGGCCGAGCGCCGCCGCGCGGGACACGAGCTGCTCCGGCGTGAACGCGCCTTCCTTCAAGGAGAAGCACGACCGCACGTCGAGGTGCACGAACGATGCCGACATCGGCTACCCAGACCTGGGGAAGCGATGACGACCTTCGTCGACCGAGACGCGCCTCAGCGCTGCCAGATCGCGGGGTCGTGGGCGAAATGCACGCGGACGGGGTCGAGCGCACGCAGGCGATCGACCGACCGTGCGTACGCGTCGGGATCGGGTGAGCTCGATCGTCCCGATACCTCGGAGCCCTCGCCGCCCAGCCACTCCGCGCGGGACTGCACCGCCTGACCGGCGAGCACGATCGCCCCCTCGGGTGCGTCGATGACCATCGACTGATGCCCGGCGGTATGTCCCGGCGTCGGGACGAGCCGCATGCCCGGCGCGACCTCGGTCTCGCCGTCGAGGA
>Ga0210143_1000029_pt1 | contig 28039 bp, 30 predicted proteins | sample MayberryNW_TuleC_2_FD_185527 | JGI IMG/M metagenome (GOLD analysis project Ga0210143, IMG submission 185527) | Wetland microbial communities from San Francisco Bay, California, USA, that impact long-term carbon sequestration - MayberryNW_TuleC_D2... | ecosystem: Environmental > Aquatic > Marine... | reverse complement strand
TGCGGTTCGCACAGCAGGTCCCCGCCGCCCCACCCCGGGTCGTCGGGTTGCTCCACCTTCCACTCGGACCGTCCGGCACGTTCCTGCCGGTGAAGGGAGCGCCAGCACATGGCGACCGTGACTTTCGACCAGGCAACCAGACTCTTCCCGGGGGCCGAGCGGCCTGCCGTGGACGCACTGGACATCGAGATCGGCGACGGGGAGTTCCTCGTCCTGGTCGGTCCCTCCGGGTGCGGCAAGTCCACGTCGCTGCGCATGTTGGCCGGCCTCGAGGACGTCAACGGCGGGCGCATCCTCATCGGTGAGCGCGACGTCACCAACCTGGCCCCCAAGGACCGCGACATCGCGATGGTGTTCCAGAACTACGCGCTGTACCCGCACATGACCGTCGCCGAGAACATGGGCTTCGCTCTCAAGATCGCCGGCGAGTCCAAGGAGAAGATCCACGAGCGGGTCGTGGAGGCCGCCAAGATCCTGGACCTCGAGCAGTACCTCGAGCGCAAGCCGAAGGCGCTCTCGGGCGGCCAGCGCCAGCGCGTCGCGATGGGTCGCGCGATCGTCCGCTCGCCCCAGGTGTTCCTGATGGACGAGCCGCTGTCCAACCTGGACGCCAAGCTGCGCGTCCAGACGCGCAGCCAGATCGCCGCCCTGCAGCGCCGGCTGGGCGTCACGACCGTGTACGTCACGCATGACCAGATCGAGGCCATGACGATGGGTGACCGGGTCGCGGTCCTCAAGGACGGCATCCTCCAGCAGGTCGACACGCCGCGCCGGATGTACGACCACCCGAACAACGTCTTCGTCGCCGGGTTCATCGGCTCCCCCGCGATGAACCTCCTGCAGGTGGAGGCCGATGGCGGCACCCTGCACTTCGGCGGCGCCAGCCTGCCCATCCCGCGGGAGACCGCGGAGGTCGCCGACAAGGCAGGCCGCAAGCTGACGGTCGGCGTCCGTCCTGAGGACATGGATCTCGTCGGCGAGGGACAGGGCCTGCAGACGACGGTCAACCTGGTGGAGGAGCTCGGCGCCGACGCCTACGTCTACGGGACGTCCGACGTGGACGGCAAGCCCTACGACATCATCGCCCGGGTCGACGGGCGCAAGCCGCCGGGGAAGGGTGAGAGCGTCCACTTCGCTCCGAAGCAGGGGCACCTGCACCTGTTCTCGACCGAGAGCGGCGAGCGGCTCCCCACCTGATCGGCTCCCACCTGATCACCGGGCGACGGCTGCAGGGCCGAGACGGCACCATGTGTCCATGGCCCTGCAGCTGCTGGCGGCGCCCAGCGACCCGGCACTGCTCGACCTGCCGTGGGGCGTCCGCCTCGAGGAGTGGCCCGAGGACCAGCTCGTCGTCCTGCCTCGGGGCATCTCACGGCACGTCGTGCGGTTCGTGCGGCTGGGCGGCAGCGTCTACGCCGTCAAGGAGGTGGGCGAGCAGATCGCGCTGCGGGAGTACGGCCTGCTGCGCCAGCTCGAGCGCCGCGACCTGCCGGCCGTCGAGGCCGTGGGAGTGGTCTCCGGCCGGGTGACCGAGTCCGGCGAGGAGCTCGACGCGGCGCTCGTCACCCGCCACCTGCAGTTCTCGCTGCCCTACCGCGCGCTGTTCTCGTCCACCCTGCGTCCCGACACCGCGACCCGCCTCCTCGACGCGCTCGCCGCCCTCCTCGTCCGGATGCACACGGCGGGCTTCTACTGGGGCGACTGCTCCCTGTCCAACACCCTCTTCCGGCGCGACGCGGGGGCTTTCGCCGCGTACCTCGTCGACGCGGAGACCGGCGAGCTGCACGGCACGCTCTCGACCGGGCAGCGTGAGTACGACCTCGACCTGGCCCGCACGAACATCGCGGGCGAGCTGCTCGACCTCGAGGCAGGTGGCCTGCTGCACGAGTCGATCGACGCGGTCGAGACCTCCGACCAGGTCGTCGAGCAGTACCGATCGCTGTGGACCGAGCTGCTGGGCGCCGAGACCTTCGACACCGGTGAGCGGTTCCGCATCGACCAGCGGATCCGCCGGCTCAACGACCTGGGATTCGACGTCGCCGAGCTCAACATCGTGACCGACATCGACGGCCGCACCGTGCAGCTCGAGCCGAAGGTGGTCGACGCCGGCCACCACAGCCGGCGCCTGCTGCGACTGACCGGCCTCGACGTCGAGGAGAACCAGGCCCGTCGGCTGCTCAACGACCTGGACGCCTACCGGGCCGCCAAGGACGTGCAGAACGAGGACGAGGAGATCGTCGCGCACCGCTGGGTCACCGAGTCGTTCGAGCCGGTGGTGCGGGCCGTGCCCAAGGAGCTGCGCGGCAAGCTCGAGCCGGCCGAGATCTTCCACGAGGTGCTCGAGCACCGGTGGTTCCTCTCGGAGCGCGCCGGACGCGACGTCGGGCTGATGCCGGCAGCGCGGTCGTACGTCGACGACGTGCTCAGCCACAAGCCCGACGAGCAGGCCGTCCTGGGCTCGCGGATCGGCAGCCCCACCCAGGCGATGGCGCCGTTCGGAGACGAGGACGACGATCTCCAGGGCGACCGGGACCACCTGCCGGCGCCCTAGCGGTAGAGCGCGAGCACCGCCTCGCGCAGGTAGCCGGCAAGCCCGGGCTCGACGTCGTCGTATGCCTTCGCGAAACGCGGGTCGGCGACGTACATGTCCGCGAGCCCCTGGTGCACCTCGGGGGTCACCTCGTAGAACCAACGGCTGATGTGGTCGCGATGAGCGGTTGCGGCGGCCGCCGCCTCGGCGGAGTCGGCCGGTTGACCGGCGCGCAGGGCTCCGGCCAGCGCCTCGGTGACCGCCTCGCCCTCGGCCTTGATCCGCAGCCAGTCGTCCTTGGTGTATGACGACGTACGTCGCTGCGACTCCTCGTACGGGTCGGTCCCGCCCCACCGTTCCTGCGCCTCTGCGGCGTGCTCGGTCGGGTCGTGCTCGCCGAAGACCTCGAGCATCTCCTCGGGTGTCAGCCGGATCCCCATCTGGTGTGCCTCCATGGTCTTGTGCACGGTCGCCGCGACCGTCCGCAGCCGTTCGATCCGCTCGGTGAGCAGCGCGTGCTGGCGGCGCAGCTGGTCCGCCACCGTGGCCGGCGAGCCGTCGCCGGCGACGAGCTGCGCCACCTGCTCGAGGTCGAAGCCCAGTTCGCGCCAGGACAGCACCCGCTGCAAGCGGGCCAGGTCCGCCGCGGTGTAGGTGCGGTACCCGTTGCTCGCGCGGCCGCTCGGCGGCAGCAGGCCGATCTGGTCGTAGTGGTGCAGCGTGCGCACCGTCACGCCGGCCAGCCGGGCCACCTCACCCACCGACCAGGTCTGCCTCTCCGGCGGGCCGCTGCCCGCTGTCCCGCCGCTCATGCCGCCCACTCTGCGGCCTCACGCCACGTCAGGGTCAACCCGGGTCAAGAGCGCCGGGCGCGGGCCACCTCATGCAGCGCGATGCCCGCGGCGACCGAGGCGTTGAGCGACTCGGCGGCCGACCCGATCGGGATGCCGGCGACGACGTCGCAGGTCTCCCGCACCAGCCGCGAGAGCCCCTTGCCCTCCGAGCCGACGACGAGGACCACGTCGTCGGACAGCAGCTCCACGTCGGCGAGGTCGGTGTCCGACTCCCCGTCCAGCCCGACCACCGTGCAGCCGGCCTTCTGGTAGGCCTCCAGCGCCCGGGTCAGGTTGGTCGCCCGCGCGACCGGCACCCGGGCGGCCGCACCGGCCGACGTCTTCCAGGCCGTCGCGGTGAGTCCGGCCGCCCGGCGGGACGGCAGCACGACGCCGTGCGCGCCGAACGCGGCGGCCGAGCGGATCACCGCCCCCAGGTTGCGCGGGTCGGTCACGCCGTCGAGCGCCACCAGCAGCACCGGGCTCTCGGTCTCGGCGGCGGCCGCCAGCAGGTCGTCGGGGTGCGCGTAGTCGTAGGCCGGCACCTGCAGCACCAGGCCCTGGTGCGGCGCACCGCTGGCGAGCCGGTCGAGCTCGGTGCGGCTGGCCTCCATCAGCGGGATCGCGGCCGCCGACGCGAGCTTGAGCGACTCGCGCACCCGGTCGTCGCCGTCGATGCGCTCGGCGACGTACAGCGCGGTCGCCGGCACGCCCGCGCGCAGCGCCTCGACCACCGGGTTGCGACCGGCGACCCACTCGGGGCCACCCTCGCCCCGGCTGCGGGCAGCGGCGCGGTTGCCTTTCCGCTGGCTACCGGTGCCGGAGCGCTTGGCGGCCGAGCGGGCCCGGCGGTGCGCGGGGTGGCTCGGTCGCTCGGCCGCCTTCGGCGTCGGACCCTTGCCCTCGAGACCACGGCGGCGCTGGCCGCCTGATCCGACGGTCTGGCCCTTCTTCGAGCCCGGGTTGCGCTTGGCGCCACGGCGCTGGCTGTTGCCGGCCATCAGGTCCCTTCGGTGAGCGACCAGGTCGGTCCGCTCGGTGTGTCCTCGACCGCGATGCCGGCCTCGGCGAGTGCGTCGCGGATCCGGTCGGACGTCGCGTAGTCCTTGCGCGCGCGGGCCTCCGTGCGCTCGGCGAGAGTGACGGCGACCAGCCGGTCCACGACGGTGTGCAGGTCGCCCTCATCGCCCGAGCCGGCCCAGTGCTCCGACAGGGGGTCGAGCCCCAGCACGTCGAGCATCGAGCGCACCGAGCGGAGCGCCCCGGCCAGCGCGTCCGACGGCCCGTCGGCGAGCAGCTTGTTGCCCTCGCGCAGCACGCCCTGCAGCGCGGCCAGCGCCGCCGGCACCGAGAGGTCGTCGTCCATCGCCTCGGCGAACTCCGCGCAGGTCACCTCGCCGACCGTCGAGCCGCCCATCAGCCGGTCGGCGCGGAGCACGAAGTTCTCGATCCGCTGGTACGCCGCCGCCGACTCGGCCAGCGCCTCGTCGGAGTACTCCACGATCGACCGGTAGTGCGACGCCACCAGGTAGTAACGCAGCTCGACCGGCCGGACCCGCTTGACCACCTCGGAGACCAGCATCGTGTTGCCGACCGACTTGCTCATCTTCGAGCCGCCGAGGTTGAGCATCGCGTTGTGCATCCACCACCGGGCGAACGGCTGGCCGGCCGCCGTCGACTGGGCCAGCTCGTTCTCGTGGTGCGGGAAACGCAGGTCGAGCCCGCCGCCATGGATGTCGAACTCCGGGCCGAGGTACTTGCCGACCATGGCCGAGCACTCGAGGTGCCAGCCGGGACGCCCCCGGCCGTACGGCGTCGGCCACGACGCGGTCAGCGGCTCGCCCTCCTTGTGCCCCTTCCAGAGCGCGAAGTCGCGCGCGTCCCGCTTGCCGCGGGGGTCGGCGTCGGCGGCCGCCTCCATGTCGTCGACCCGCTGGTTGGACAGCCGGCCGTAGTCCGGCCAGGACCGCACGTCGAAATAGACGTCGCCGGAGCCGTCGGCGGCCGGGTAGGCGTGCCCCTTCTCGACCAGCTCCTGCATCAGCTCGACCATCTCCGGCACGTGGCCGGTCGCCCGCGGCTCGTAGGTCGGCGGGGCGCAGCCCAGCACGTCGTAGGCCGCGTGCAGCGCGCGCTCGTTGGCGTAGGCCAGGGCCCACCACGGGACACCGGCCTCCTCGGCCTTCACCAGGATCTTGTCGTCGATGTCGGTGAGGTTGGCAACGACCGTCACCTGGTAGCCCGACCGCTCCATCCACCGCCGCAGGACGTCGAAGACGACCTCCTTGCGGATGTGCCCGATGTGCGGCGCCCCCTGGACGGTGAGCCCGCAGTGGTAGATGCCCGCCTTGCCCTCGACGAGCGGCACGAAGTCACGGACCTCGCGGGTCGCGGTGTCGTACAGGCGGAGCGTCACCGGGCAAGGCTAACGGGCCGCGCGCACCACCAACGCCGTCGCGATCGCGGCGACGCCCTCACCGCGCCCGGTGAGGCCGAGCCCCTCGGTCGTGGAAGCGCTCACCGAGACCGGAGCCCCCGCCGCCTCGGACAGGACCCGCTGTGCCTCGTCGCGGCGGGGACCGATCCGGGGACGGTCGCCGACCACCTGCACCGCGACGTTGCCGATCTCGAAACCGGCTGCCCGCACCCGGCGGGCCGTCTCGGCGAGCATCGCCGGGCCGGCCGCGCCCGCCCACTCCGGCTCGGAGGTGCCGAACTGCGACCCGAGGTCGCCCAGCGCGGCCGCGGACAGCAGGGCGTCGCACGCGGCGTGGGCCGCGACGTCGCCGTCGGAGTGCCCGGCGCAGCCGGCCGGCTCGTCGGGGAAGTGCAGGCCGGCCATGTGCATCGGCCGGCCCCCCTCGAGCGGGTGCACGTCGACACCCAGCCCGACGAGCGGCAGGTCAGCCATCGGCGCGGCTCCTTCTCCCCCGGTCGGCGAGCAGGGCCTCGGCCAGCAGCAGGTCGACCGGCCGGGTCACCTTGAACGCGTCCTCGTGGCCGGGGACCACCGTGACCGGGCGGCCGATCCGCTCGACCAGGCCGGCGTCGTCGGTGACCTCGACGCCGTCGCCGGTGCGGTGCTCGCGATGCGCCTGCTCGAGCACGCCGCGCCGGAAGCCCTGCGGCGTCTGCACCGCCCGGAGGGTGCTCCGGTCCACGGTGGCGACGACCTTGTCCCCGGACACCTGCTTGACCGTGTCGACGACCGGCAGCACCGGCACGACGGCGTCGCAGCCGGCGGCGACGGCGTCGGCCACCGCGTCCGCCAGGTCGCTGGGCGCGAGCGGGCGGGCCGCGTCGTGGACGAGCACGACGTCGACGTCGTCGGGGAGGGCGGCCAGGGCGGCACGCACCGAGTCGGGACGCTCCGCACCGCCGGCGACGACCACCAGCGAGGCACCACCGTGCTCCCCGGCGAGCAGCTGACGGGTGACGGTGACCGCGTCCGGCGGGGCGGCGACGACGACGTGCTCCACCCTCGAGGCGGCGGCGAGCGCACGCACGGCGTGGACCAGCATCGGCGTCCCGCCGAGCACGCGCAGCGCCTTGGGGTCGCCGGGGCCGAGCCGCTCGCCCCGCCCGGCCGCCACCACGAGCGCACCCACCGAGGTCACGACGACCGGTCGGACGTCGGGCGGGCGAAGACCATCCGGCCGTTGGCAGTGGTGAGCACGCTCGTCACCCGGACCGCAGCGTCGCGGCCGATGGACCCGCGGGAGTGCTCGGCCACGACCATCGTGCCGTCGTCGAGGTAGCCGACCGCCTGCCCTGCCTCCTTGCCGGCCTTGATGAGCAGCACGCTCACCTCGTCGCCGGCGCTGACCGGCGGCCGGAGGGCCAGCGCGAGGGCGTGCAGGTTCATCACCCGGACGCCTGCCAGCGAGGCGGCCCGGGCCAGGTTGGTGTCCAGCGTGAGCAGCGCGGCGTCGCGGTCCAGGCAGATCCGGACCAGCTTGGCGTCGACCTCCGGGACGTCGGGCACGTCGAGGTCGAGGACCTCCACGTCGACGCCCGGTTCGCGACGCAGCACGTCGAGCACCTCGAGGCCCCGCCTCCCCTTGGCCCGGCGGGTGTCGTCCGCCGCGTCCGCGAGACCCTGCAGCTCGGCCAGCACGGGCGTCGGCACCAGCATCCGGCCGTGGACGAAGCCGGCCCGGGTGACGTCGACGATCCGGCCGTCGATCGCCACCGAGGTGTCGAGCACCCGTGGCATCGCCGCCGAGGCGACGCGCCGCTCGGACATGCCGACCCGGGCCCCGAACATGTCCAGCACCGCGTCGCGCTTGCTGGCACCGAGCCGGTAGCCGAGCAGGCCGAACGTGACGACCACGAACGCGAACAGCGGGAAGGTGAGGACCGGCTTGTTGAGGAGCAGCACCGGCCAGGTGACGCCCGCCGCCACCAGCACCCCGATGACCGCGCCCACCACTCCGGCCACGATGTGCTCGGCCGGGGTGTCGCGCAGGCCCACCTCCGCGGCCCGCACCGCCGTCACCGTCCCCCGCCCGATCAGGCCGCCGAGGACGTAGCCGAGCGCCGAGCCCAGGATCACCCCCAGGCCGAGGACGCTGAAGGCGCCCAGGACCGGCTCGCCCCCCTCGTCGACAGCGTCGGCGAGGTAGTAGCCGACGCCGGCGAAGAAGACGACCACGCACAGCCGCAGCAGCTCGACGACCGCGTTGGGCACGCGGGAGAGCCGGGGCGCCATCACGCCGGAGACCTTAGTCGCCAGCCGGGCGACGACCTCCGCGAACGACGCGCGCCGCCGACCCGGCGGGGTCGGCGGCGCAGTGGCCGGTGGAGCGACTCGAGCCCGAGCAGGCTCGGACGGTCAGGACGCGAGGACCTCGTCGAGGATCGCCTCGGCCTTGTCCTCGTTGGTGTGCTCGGCGAGCGCGAGCTCGCTCACCAGGATCTGGCGGGCCTTGGCCAGCATGCGCTTCTCACCGGCAGACAGGCCGCGGTCCTTGTCGCGGCGCCACAGGTCGCGGACGACCTCGGCCACCTTGATGACGTCGCCGGAGGCGAGCTTCTCGAGGTTGGCCTTGTAGCGGCGCGACCAGTTGGTCGGCTCCTCGGTGTGGGGGGCCCGCAGCACCTCGAACACCCGGTCGAGGCCCTCCTGGCCGACGACGTCGCGGACACCCACGAGGTCGCAGTTCTCGGCCGGGACCCGAACCGTCAGGTCGCCCTGGGCGACTTTCAGGACCAGGTAGAGCTTGTCCTCACCCTTGATGGTGCGCGTCTCGATGGATTCGATGAGTGCCGCCCCGTGGTGGGGGTAGACGACCGTCTCGCCGACCTTGAACGTCATATGTGTCAGACCCCTTTCGCGACCCCCAGAATAACACGGTGACGGAGGTCACTCCGCCGGATCGTCGAGTCGTTTGTGCAGGTCAGAGCGGGTGCAATCGCTTGACAAGCCAAGGGTCGGCGTGCATCCGGCGGAGCTGCAGGCGTGCGATGCTCGGCGTCGTGGAGCCGTGCTGAGCAGCCGGGGCGCCCGCGCGCTGGTGGCCGCGAGCCATCCCTTGCCCTCCGTCGCGGTCACCGCGTTCGCCGTCGCGGTCTCGTCCGCCGCCGGCCGTGCACCGGCCGGCGTGCTGGTCACTGGACTCGCCGTGCTGGCCGGCCAGCTCTCGATCGGGTGGTCCAACGACCTGCTCGACCGCGGCCGCGACGTCGCTGCCGGACGCAGCGACAAGCCGCTCGCCACCGGCGCCGCTGATCCCGAGACCGTCCGGCTGGCGACCGGGCTCGCGGTCGTGGCCTGCGTGCCGCTGTCCCTGGCCAGCGGGCTGCTCGCCGGGACCGTGCACCTGGTCGCGGTCTCCGGCGGCTGGGCCTACAACCTCGGCCTGAAGCGCACGTGGGCCTCACCGGTCCCGTACGCCGTCAGCTTCGCCCTCCTGACCTGCTTCGTCACTCTGGGTCTGGACGGGTCGCCGTGGCCACAGCCCTGGGCCGTCGCTGCCGGCGCCCTGCTCGGTGTCGGAGCGCATTTCCTCAACGTCGTGCCGGACGTCGCCGACGACCTCGCCGAGGGCGTACGCGGCCTTCCGCAGCGGATCGGCGCCCGGGCCTCGGCCGTCACGGGCGCGGTGCTCATGGCCGCCGCCGCCGCGCTCGTGGTCCTGGGTCCGGACGGGCCGGTGCCGTGGTGGGCCTGGCTCGGGCTCGGAGCCGCCCTCGGGACCGCCACGGCCGCCGCGGTGGCCGGGCGCCGCCCCCGCGCCCGTGGCTCGGCGCCCTTCCTGTTCGCGGTCGCGACGGCGGCGGTGACGATCCTCCTCGTGATCTGCCGAGGCGCGGACCTGACCTGAGCCCTCGTCGCTACGCTGTCGGCCGTGCTGACCGCCTCGCGACACCTCCGTCGACTCCGGCCCCTCGCCGCGCTCGCAGCGGCGCTCACCCTGACCGCCCTCACCGGCTGCTCGACCGGCTTCGACGCCACGTCGAAGAAGGACTACGCGCCGTCGGACGGCATCGTCGCCGGCGACGGCGACATCCGCGTCCTCAACGCTCTCGTGGTCGCGGCCGAGGCTGCCGACGACGGCTTGGTCAGCATGAGCGTGGTCAACCGGGGCGAGACGTCCGACCGGGTCACCGGCATCGAGTCCGACGCGGGCGAGGTGACCCTCGGCGGCGACACCTCCCTGCCCGCGGGCTCGTCGGTGGCCTTCGGCGCGGACGGCACGACCGCGACCGTGTCCGGGCTGAGCAAGGAGCCGGGGCAGACGGTGCGGCTCACGGTCCGGTTCGCCAAGGCCGAGCCGCTCAGCCTGCGCACGGTGATCGTGCCTGCGACCGACGACTACGCGTCGCTGACGCCGTCGTCCCCGCCGACCCCGACGCCGTCGGCGACCGAGACGCCGACCGAGTCCCCGTCGCCGACCGAGACGGCCGAGTAGACGGCCGCTCGACCGGTCAGGGCTCGAACTTGTAGCCCAGCCCCCGGACGGTGACGATGTGCCGCGGCGACGACGGGTGCGGCTCGACCTTGGCCCGCAGCCGCTTCACGTGCACGTCGAGAGTCTTGGTGTCGCCGACGTAGTCCGACCCCCACACCCGGTCGATCAGCTGTCCGCGGGTCAGCACCCGGCCGGCGTTGCGCAGCAGCAGCTCGAGCAGCTCGAACTCCTTCAGCGGCATCGACACCTCCGCACCGGACACGCTGACGACGTGCCGGTCGACGTCGAGCCGGACCGGCCCGGCCTCGACCGTCGCCGGCGCGAGGTCCTCGGGCTCGGCGTGCCGGCGCAGCACCGCCCGGATCCGGGCCAGCAGCTCCCGGGAGGAGTACGGCTTGGTGACGTAGTCGTCCGCGCCCAGCTCGAGCCCGACGACCTTGTCGACCTCGCTGTCCTTGGCCGTCAGCATGATCACCGGGACGGGGGACTTGGCCCGGATGGCCCGGCACACCTCGGTGCCGGACAGCCCCGGCAGCATGAGGTCGAGCAGCACGAGGTCGGCACCGTGGCGGTCGAACTCCTCGAGCGCCTTCGGCCCCGACTCGGCGAGCAGGACCTCGAAACCCTCCTTGCGCAGCATGTAGGACAGGGCGTCGCGGAAGGACTCCTCGTCCTCCACGACCAGGATGCGGGTCACGCACTCTCCTCGGAGACAGCCGCGGCGGGCAGCCGCAGGGTGAAGGTGGAGCCGGTGCCCTCGTCGCTCCAGACCGTGGCCTCGCCGCCGTGGCCGGCCGCGACGTGCTTGACGATGGACAGGCCGAGGCCGGTCCCACCGGTCTCGCGGGACCGGGCCGAGTCGACGCGGTAGAACCGCTCGAAGATCCGGTCCCGCTCGGCCTCGGAGATGCCCGGGCCCTCGTCGGTGACGCTGAGCTCGGCCACGGCCGCCGGGCCGGAGCCGGAGAGGCCGGTCGCGATCACCACCCGGCTCCCCTCGGGGCCGTAGCGGACGGCGTTGTCGACCAGGTTGCCCACCGCGGTGACGAGCTGCCGGGCGTCGCCGCGGACCACCACGCCCCGGCGGCCGCCGCAGACCAGCGCGATCCGTCGGGCGTCGGCCGTGGCCCGGCTGCGGTCGACCGCCTCGGCCACGACGTCGTCGAGCGGCACCAGGACCGGCTCCTGGAGCGGGTCGTGGCCCTGGAGCCGGGACAGCTCGATCACGTCCTGGACCAGGCGGGACAGCCGCCCGCTCTCGTGCTCGATCCGACCGGCGAAGCGGCGTACGGCCTCCGGGTCGTCGGCCGCGTCCACCAGCGCCTCCGCGAGAAGGGCCATCGCGCCGACCGGCGTCTTCAGCTCGTGGCTCACGTTGGCCACGAAGTCACGGCGGACCTCCTCGACCCGCCTCGCCTCGGTGTGGTCCTCGACCAGGAGGAGCACGAGGGACGAGCTCAGGGGGGCGACGCGGGCGAGCACGGCGATCGTGGCGTTGCCCAGAGGTCCGCGGGGGATCTCCAGCCGCTCCTCGCGGATCTCGCCGTCGCGGCGGGTCCGCTGCACCAGGGCCAGCAGCACGTCGGAGACCAGACGGTCGGCGCGGACCAGCCCCATGGCGAGGGCGGCCGGGCTGGCCCGGACCACCCGGTCCTCGGCATCGACGACCACCGCAGAGGAGCGCAGGACGGACAGGACGTCGGCCACTCCGGGCGGCAGGACCCCCGCCCGGATGTCGACGTCGGGCATCCGCCGCTGCTCCCGCTCGCTCGCGTTGAAGGCCAGGACGGCCCCGGCACCGACGAGCACGCCGACGACACCGCTCAGGGCTGCCAGCCAGACGTCCACGAGTACGATCGTAGACACGCAGGGGCGGCCAACAGGGCCACCCGACGCGGTCCCCCGGCGGCAGTTGGGCGACTGTTCACCTCTGCGCAGGTGACCGTTCACGGACGGGTGCCACGCTTCCGGCGTCTCGCCCCTCCCTTCGCGAAGGAGCGCAATGCGCGACGCCTACCACGAGGAGCTGGCGGCCCTCACCGACGCCCTCGTCGAGATGAGCCGGCTGGTCGGCTCAGCGATCAGCCGTGCCTCCACGGCGCTGCTGGACGCCGACCTCACCCTCGCCGAGAGCGTGATCCACGCCGACGACGCGGTCGACGCCCTGCGCGACGACCTCGACCGCAGGGCGATGGACCTGCTGGCCCGTCAGCAGCCCGTGGCCAGCGACCTGCGCACGATCGTGGCGTCGCTGAAGATGAGCGCCGACCTCGAGCGGATGGGCGACCTGGCCCGCCACGTCGCCCGGGCCGCCCGGCGCCGCTACCCCGAGTCGGCCGTCCCTGCCCCGCTCCGCGCCACCATCGTCGAGATGGGGCAGGTGGCCGAGCGGCTCGTCGCCAAGGCCGGCGGCGTCATCGCGTCGCACGACGTCGCGGCGGCGCTCGAGATCGAGAGGGACGACGACGCGATGGACCGGCTGCACCGCGAGCTGTTCGCGGCGCTGCTCGACGTGTCGGAGCCCTACGGCATCGAGGCGGCGATCGACGTGACGCTGGTCAGCCGCTACTACGAGCGGTTCGCCGACCATGCCGTCGCGGTGTCGCGCCGGGTGGTGTTCCTCGTCACCGGCCAGCAGCCGCAGGAGCTGACCGAGCCGGTGTGAGGCTCATCGGCCCTGGTTCTTGACCGCCTCGATCGAGGCGGCCGCCGCGCCGGGGTCGAGGTACTCGCCCCCGCTGGTGACCGGCCGCATGTGCTCGTCCAGGCGATAGAGCAGCGGGATGCCCGTGGGGATGTTGAGTGCCGCGATGTCGTCGTCGGAGATGCCGTCGAGGTGCTTGACCAGGGCGCGCAGGGAGTTGCCGTGGGCGACGACCAGCACGGTGCGGCCGGCCCGCAGGTCGGGCACGACGGAGTCGTACCAGTAGGGCAGCATCCGCGCGACGACGTCCTTGAGGCACTCGGTGCGGGGCTTCACCTCGTCGGGCAGCGCGGCGTACGCCGGGTCGCCGACCTGCGACCACTCGTCGTCGTCGGGCAGCGGCGGGGGCGGGGTGTCGTAGGAGCGGCGCCACAGCATGAACTGCTCCTCGCCGAACTCCTCCATCGTCTGCTTCTTGTTCTTGCCCTGCAGCGCGCCGTAGTGGCGCTCGTTGAGCCGCCAGCTGCGCCGGACCGGCAGCCACATCCGGTCGGCGGCGTCGAGGGAGATCTGAGCCGTGTCGATCGCGCGGCGCATGACCGAGGTGTGCAGCACGTCGGGCAGCAGCCCGCGCTCGGCGAGCAGCTCGCCACCGCGGCGCGCCTCGGTGCGGCCGAGCTCGGTGAGACCGACGTCGACCCACCCGGTGAAGAGGTTCTTCTCGTTCCAGTCGCTCTGCCCGTGCCGGAGCAGGACGAGGGGGTACGTCGCACCGTCGCTCATGCCGGGAAGCCTGCCAGAAACCCGGTCGAGCGCTGTCGGGGCGTCCACGTAGCGTGCGGCGGGTGAGTTCGCTGCGCAGGGCAGTCGCCGGCACGGTGGCCGGGCTGCCGCGGCAGTTCTGGTGGCTGTGGACCGGGACGCTGGTCAACCGGGCCGGCGCGTTCGTGCTGCCCTTCCTGGCGATCTACCTCACCGACTCCCTCGACTACAGCACCGCCTTCGCCGGTCTGGTGCTCGGTGCGGTCGGCCTGGGCGCCGCGGTCGCGAGCCTGGTGGCCGGCGTCCTCGCCGACCGGCTGGGCCGGCGGCCGGTGCTGCTGTGGTCGCAGCTGCTCTGCGCGCTGACCCTCTTCGTGATGGCCTTCTGGACGGCGCCGGCGGCCGTGCTCGCACTGTCGGTGCTGCTCGGCCTGTCCAGCAACGCGGCCCGCCCGGCCTTCGCCGCGATGGTGGCCGACGTCGTCCCGCCCGCCGACCGGGTGCGCGCCTTCGGCCTCAACTACTGGGCGATCAACCTCGGGTTCGCCACGGCTGCGGTGGCCGGCGGCCTGCTCGCGTCGACCGGCTACCGGACGCTGTTCCTCGGTGACGCCGTCACCACGCTGCTGTTCGCCGGGCTGATCTGGGCCAAGGTCCCCGAGAGCCATCCGGGGCTGATGCGCGGGGCAGTGGCCCGGACCACGTCGACGGGGTCGATGCGCGACGTGCTGCAGGACCGCGTGTTTCTCACCTACATGGGCCTGACGTTCGCCTTCGCCCTCGTCTTCATGCAGCACATGTCGACGCTGCCGGTCCAGATGGCCGACGACGGCCTCAGCCCTGCGCAGTACGGCGTCGTGATCTCGCTCAACGCGGTGCTGATCGTCCTGGCGACCGTGCCGATCACCCGCTGGGTCGAGCGGTTCCCCACGGCCCGGGTGCTCGCGACGGCCGCGCTGTTCGTCGCCGTCGGGTTCGCGTCGACGGCGTGGGCGAGCACCATGACGGCGTACGCCCTCACCGTCGTCGTCTGGACCATCGGCGAGCTGATCGGCTCGTCCATCGGTCCCGCGGTCGTGGCCGACCTGTCGCCCGCCACCATGCGCGGCCGCTACCAAGGGGCGTTCACGCTGACCTTCAGCGGCGCTGCCTTCGTGGCGCCCGTGGCGGGCGGATGGGTCTACGACCACCTCGGCCAGGCCGTCCTCTGGCTGGGCTGCGGCGTGCTGTGCGGCGCCGCCGCCGTCGGGCACCTGCTCGCCGGGCCGCCGCGGGCCCGCCGGCTGGCCGAGATCCGGGCGGCCGAGCACGCACCGACCGGTGCGGTGCCGGCCCCGGCACCGGAGGGTGTGGACGAGGCCGAGCAGGCGGTCCGCCCCAGCGCCTGAGCGAGCGGCCGGTCAGCCGTCCGCGGGCGGCGGCGGCGCGCCTCCGGGCGCGAGGTGCGGGAAGGCGGCGAGGTTGTACGTCGGCTCGCCGCGGGACAGCCGCCACTCCCACTCCTTGCGGATCGAGCTGGCGAACCCGAGCTCGAGCAGGGTGTTGAAGGACGTGTCGGCCGCGTCGAGGACCGCACCGAGCAGCCGGTCGACCTCGGCCGGCGTGACGGCGTGCAGCGGCAGGCGGCCGCTCAGGTAGACGTCACCGAGGTGGTCGAGGGCGAACGCGACGGCGTAGAGCCGGGTGTTGCGCTCGAGCATCCAGCGGTAGACAGCCTCGTGATTCTCGTCCGGGTGACGGGCCACGAACGCGTTGACCGACAGGCTGTGCGCGCCGACCACCAGGCTGACGGTCGTCTTGAGCTTGCGCTCGCCGGGGAGGCTGACCACGACCGTGCCGGGCGCCGGCTGCTCGTGCTCGACCTCGCCCTCCCGCAGGGCGGCCAGCAGGACGTCGAGAGCCCGGGCCTGCTCCTCGGTCACGGACGGGGGGCCGTCATCGGTTGACCGCGATGGCCGTCGGCACCGCGCGCTCGGCGAGCACGTCTCCGTAGACGTCGAGCACGCCGGCCGCCGTAGCGCCCCAGCCGAACCGCGCCGCGTGGTCGACGGCGCCGCGACCGAGCACCCCGAGGCGGTGCGGGTCGTCGGTCAGCGCGGCGAGCACCGCGGCGTAGTCACGGGGGTCGTGGCCGGGCACGAGGAGACCGGACCGGCCGTCGGCGACCGCGGTGCGCAGACCGCCGACGGAGGCCGCGACGACCGGCGTGCCGCACGCCTGCGACTCGATGGCCACCAGCCCGAAGGACTCGCTGTAGGAGGGGACGACGGTGAGGTCGGCCGCGCGGTACCAGTCGGGAAGAGCGTCCTGGGCCTGCGGCTCGACGAACCGCACGGCGTCGGCCACGCCGAGCTCGGCCGCCAGCGCCTCGAGTGCCCTGGGCTGGCTGAGGCCGGATCCGGAGGGCCCCCCGACCACCGCGACGACCAGCCGGTCGCGCAAGGAGGGCCGCAGCTCGAGCAGCCGGGCGGCCGCCCGCAGCAGGACGTCGGGGGCCTTGAGCGGCTGGATCCGGCCGACGAACAGCAGCACGTACGCGTCGTCGCGGATGCCGAGCCCGGCCCGGGCCCGCGACCGGGAGCCGGGCGTGAAGAGCCCGAGGTCGACGCCGGGGGGCACCGTCACCACCTGGTCGGGGTGGGCGTCGTACAGGTCGACGAGCTGGTCGGCCTCCTCGGCCGTGCTGGCGACCAGCCGGTCCGCGGCCGCCACCACCTGGGCCTCGCCGATGGCCCGGGCGAGCGGCTCGGGGGCGTCGCCGTCGGCGAGCGTGAGGTTCTTGACCTTGGCCATCGTGTGCATCGAGTGGACGAGGGGGACGTCCCAGCGCTCGGCCGCGAGCCAGGAGACCTGGCCGGAGAGCCAGTAGTGCGAGTGGACCAGGTCGTACCAGCCGGGCGGGCGGGCGGCCTCCAGGCGCATCAGGCCGGAGGTGAACGCGCACAGCTGGGCCGGCAGGTCCTCCTTGGCCAGGCCCTCGAAGGGGCCGGCGGTCACGTGGCGCACGGTGACGCCGGGGGCCAGCTCGACGGCGGGGGGCAGCTCCGAGCTGGTGGCCCGGGTGATCAGGTCGACCTCGACGCCCAGGGCGGCCAGCCGGCGGGAGAGCTCGACGACGTACACGTTCATGCCGCCGGCGTCGCCGGTGCCGGGCTGGTCGAGGGGAGACGTGTGGACCGTGACCATCGCCACGCGGCGCGGGAGCGAACCTCGCCCGCGCATCAGCGTCGTCGTCACGCGTCAACCACCTCCGACTGGACTGGAACCGCGGATCATCGTTCCCGATTCCCGAGGCGGGAACCGGATGGAGGCACCCGACCCCGATCCGGGCGTGCGGGAGCGTGTGAGGATGCCGCCATGAGCACGGGCAGCAGAGGCACCAGGGGAGTCGCGGTGGTCACCGGGGCGAGCAGCGGCATCGGGGCGGCCACCGCCCGCCGGCTGGTCGCCGAGGGCTTCGAGGTCGTCGCGGCCGCCCGGCGGCGGGACCGCCTGGACGCGCTGAGTGCCGAGACCGGGGCCCGCGCCGTCACGCTGGACGTCACCTCGCCCGAGTCGGTGGCCGCGCTGGCGGCCCAGGTCCCCGAGGCAACCGTCCTGGTCAACAACGCCGGGATGGCCCTGGGGATGGACCCGGTCGCCGAGGCCGACCCGGACGAGTGGCGGGCGATGTACGAGGTCAACGTGATCGGCGCGCTGCGGGTCACCCAGGCACTGCTGCCGGCCCTGGCGCGCAGCGGTGCCGGGCACGTGGTGGTCATGGGCTCGACCGCCGGCCGGATCGTCTACGAGGGCGGCGGCGGCTACGCCGCGGCCAAGCACGGCGCTGCCGCCCTGGCCGAGACCCTGCGCCTCGAGCTCAACGGGCAGCCGGTGCGGGTCACCGAGATCGCCCCCGGAATGGTCGCCACCGACGAGTTCTCGCTCACCCGGTTCCGCGGCGACGCCGAGCGGGCGGCCAAGGTCTACGAGGGCGTCGCCGAGCCGTTGACGGCCGACGACGTCGCCGACTGCGTGGCCTGGTGCGTGACCAGGCCGCCGCACGTGGACGTCGACCTGCTCGTCGTGAAGCCGCTGGCGCAGGCTGCGCAGCACAAGGTGGACCGCCGGTCATGACGGTCGTGCTCGAGACCGGGCGGCTCGTCGTGCGGGAGTGGCAGCAGCCCGACGCCGAGCGGCTCTACGACATCTACTCCCGGCCGGACGTGGTGCGCTACCTGGGTGCAGCACCGACCGTGATGCCGTCGCTGGCCACGGCGAGCGAGCGGATCGACCGGGCGCAGCTGCGCAACCGGCTGGACCGCGACGCCGGCCGGCCGACCGGCTGGTGGGCGGTGGAGGTCCGCGAGACCGGCGTCGTCGCCGGCACCGTCGCGCTGGTCACGGTCGAAGGGTCGACCGACCCGCACGCCGAGATCGAGGTGGCCTGGACGCTGCACCCGGACAGCCACGGCCACGGTTACGCGACCGAGGCGGCCCGGGCGGTGCTGGCCCGCGGCCACCAGGCCGGGCTCGCCGAGATCCTCGCCCTCACCGACCCGGCGAACACGCCGTCGCAGGCGGTCTGCCGCCGGCTCGCCCTCGAGCCGAACGGCACCAGCGAGGCGTACTACGGCAAGCCGCTGCTGGTCTGGGTCAGCCGGGCAGCGGGGCAGCCTGCGGACCGCTGAGCACTCCGGAGGGGTTGCGCGGGCACGAGACCGCGACTCGCCTCCGGAGCCGACGCGACGTCAGCCGTCGAGCAGGCGGACCCGCAACCGGCGGAATCCCTTGCCCTTGCTCTCCACCTTCACGACCTCGATGCGCCCGATCTGGCTGGTCGAGGCGACATGGGTGCCGCCGTCGGCCTGGGTGTCGAGACCGACGATGTCGACGATCCGCACCACCTCGAGGTCCGGCGGCAGCAGGTCCTGAGCGGTCCGGATCAGGTCGGGGTGCCGGGCGAAGGCCTCGTCGCGCGGCAGCGAGCCCACCTCGATGGCCCGGTCGGCGGCGACCTCGGCCGCGCATGCCTCGGCGACCCGCTCCTTGAAGCCCTCGGGCACCTCGGGCAGGTTGAAGTCCATCCGCGCCTCGAGCGGCTCCATGTTGCCGCCGGTGACCAGCGAGCCGAAGTCGCGGTAGACCACGCCGGAGAGCAGGTGCAGCCCGGAGTGGGTGCGCATCAGCGCCGTACGTCGCTCGTCCTCGACGGCGCCGCGGACCGCGGTGCCGGCCGGAGGAAGCGGGTCGCCCTCGGCGGGGACCAGGACCAGGTCGTCGCCGCGGCGTACGCCGACGATGCGGGTCTGGACGCCGCCCCAGAGCAGCGTGCCGTGGTCGGGCGGCTGCCCGCCGCCGCCGGGGTAGAACGCCGACCGGTCCAGGACGATCCCGTCCGGCGAGCTGTCGAGGACGGTCGCGTCCCACTCGCGCAGGGACTGGTCGTCGAGCTCGAGCCGGGTGGTGCGTCCAGCCGTTGGGTGCGTCTCGGCGGCCATCGGTCAGTAGGGGCCGTACGGTCCGTAGCCGGTGCCGCCGCCCCCGCTGACGGCCTTGAGCTTGGGCCGCACGTCGGCCAGGAAGACGCCCGCGGCGACCACGCCGATCACGTTGAGGAAGCCGAGTGCGTTCCAGAAGGACACGATGGCGATCATGAAGGCGACGACCAGGATGGCGACCCAGAAGATCTTGGTCTGTCGGCCGACCGCCGGGTAGAGCTGGGACCGGTAGCGAAGGGCGTCGACCGACGCGAAGCCGGTCAGGGCCAGCGCGCCGATGCCCAGCAGCAGCAGGACGAAGCTCTGCACGGGGCCGAGGATGTCCACGTTTCCAGCCTAGCCGCTGCCCGCCGGGCGTCAGGCGCCGGACGACCGCTGCCCGCCAGGCGTTCAGGCGCCGGACGACGGCACCCCCGTGCGGCCCCCGCCCGGACGTGGGAGGGCCGACCCGCGTCGCGCTGTGCGCGTCGCGGGCCGGCCCGGTCGTGCGGCGGCGCTCCGTCCTCGCTCCGGAGGGGCCGCGCGGTCATGACACCGCGCATCGCCTCCGGAGGACGGACAGGGTGGATCGCCGCTGTGTCAGCTGCCGGTCTTGGCGGCGGCGTCCGTGGTGGCCTTCCTGGCCGAGGCGGCCGTCTTGCGCGCCGACGTGGTGGCCGACTTGGTGGCCTTCCTGGTGCCGGCGGCCTGCTTGCGCGCCGTGGTGGTGGTGCCCTTGGCCGCGGAGCGGGTCGTGGCGGCGCCCTTCTTGGCCGTGGTCGTCGCAGCCTTGGTCCGGCGGACCGTGGTCGCGGCGTCCTTCTTGAGGTCCTTGGTCGCCTGCTGGCGGCGGATCCGGCCGACGACCTTGCGGCCGCGGGTCAGCAGCTCGGTGTAGACCGCGTCGGCCCGGTCCGCGACCTCGACGGCTGCCTCGACGGCTGCGGTCTGGGCCTTCGCCGGCAGGGCCGCGGTCTCGGCCTGCAGCGTCGACACGGCCTTCTCGACGTCCTTGCGCTCGATGCGCACGGTGCTGAGCTTGGCCGGGACCTGACGCACGGTCTTGACGGCCAGGTCGCCGGCTCCGGCGACGACGTAGAACGGCTTGCTTCGGGTGATGGTGGTCAGGCTCATGAGGTCCTCCTGGTGCGTGCCTGGGTGGTCTTCGTGGTCGCCGTCCCGCGCCTGGCGGTCGGCTTCGTGGTGGCCGGCTTCGGTGCCGGCTTCGTGGCGGTCGACCGCTTCGCGGCGGCCGCCTTCGGTGCGCTGCCGGCGGCCTTGCGCACCGCCCTCTTCTCCGCGGCCGACGTGGCGACGGTTGCCGCCGCGTGCTCGGCCCGGAACGACTCGTAGATGTCGAGCAGCACCCTCTTGTGCCGCTCGCCGATCCCGCTGTCCGCCAGCACAGCCGCCGTGACGTCACCGCCGCCGTGCTCCTCGTCGAGGATCCCGGCGCGGACGTACAGCGTCTCTGCCGAGATGCGCAGCCCCTTGGCGATCTGCTGCAGGATCTCGGCGCTCGGCTTCTTCAGGCCCCGCTCGATCTGGCTGAGGTAGGGGTTGGAGACGCCGGCGGACTTGGCGAGCTGCCGGAGCGACACCTGCGCGGACTCGCGCTGCTCCCGGATGTAGTCACCCAAGGAGGTGACCTTCAGCGTTGCCATACAAGCATTCTACCCCCGGTGCTAACTGCGGCAAGCACCGGGCAAGCACCTTTCCGGGTGAGCCCCGTCACACCGGCCGAGCTGGATCTGCACTGTCGCCAGGCAGGACCCACTCGGCGCCCTGCGGGGTGTCGCGCACCTCGACGCCGGCCGCCGCGAGGCGGTCGCGGACCAGGTCGGAGGTCGCGAAGTCCTTGGCGTCGCGGGCAGACGTGCGCAGGTCGAGCAGCAGGTCGACGTACGGCGCGAGCGTCTCTCTCGGGTCCGTCGCGCCGACCGTCGCCAGGTCGCCGAGCCGGACGAGCATCGCGCGCAGCACCCGACGCGCCTCGTCCCGGTCGTCGCTCTGCAGGGTGTCGGCGCTCCAGTCGGCGATCGCCTGCTCGAGGCCCAGCACGGCCTGCACGCACCCGTCCACGTCACGGTCGGCGAGGGCCCGGTCGAACGCGGTGCGGCACGACTCGGCCTCGGCCCGCAGCGAGGTCGCCAGTGCCTCGGCCACGTCGGGCCCGGCCGGCGCCGCCCCCACGGCGGAGGACTGGCCCGCTGACTGCTCGCCACGCAGCAACGAGTCCAGGTCGTCGAACGCGAGCCGCTGTCCGTCGGTGAACGTCGTCGTGCGGCCGCGGCGCCGCACAGTGACCAGGCCGTTGCCCCGCACCTCGAGGGTGCGCGTCGACAGGTCGAGGATCGCGGCCGTGTGCTCGTCGACGCCCAGCACGCCGACCTCGTCCGGCAGGTCGGACTCCAGCGCGGCGAGCCGTGGCTCGCCGAGGTAGCAGAAACGGGTGTCGTGGGTGCCGCCCTCGGCGTTGTCGTAGTGCGGCACGACAGCCGCGTGCAGCCCGGTCGTCTCCCCGAGGAGGTCCAGCCCCGGGACCCAGGCCGGCTCGGCGCCGACCTTGTAGATCTCGTAGACCGGGACGGTGTGCGAGCCCAGGGTCAGCGCGGCTGCGCTGCCCATGACGACCGTGCCGCCGCGGCGGACCACGGCCGAGAGCGCGCCGGGGACGCCGGTGCCGGCCCACTGCCGCAGTGCGTACGTCGGGCTGCCCGGACCGGCGAAGGCCCAGGCGGCCTGGTCGAGCAGCGCGAGAGCCCGCTCGACGGCGGCAGGGTCGCCGTCGCGGCGCGGCCACCGGGCGACCTCGACCTGGCGGCCGACGCTCTGCGCGAAGTACTGCACGGTCCGGGCGACCAGCTCGTCGCGGTTCATCTGGAACGAGAAGGGGGTGTCCAGCAGCACCGCGGGGCCGGCCGGGACGGCCGCGAACACCTCGCGGTGCACACGGACCATGGTCGGCGCGGTCTCGCCCGACCCCATGACGACGATGCGGCTCATCGACGCCCAGCCTCCACCCGCGCAGCCAGCGCCACCAGGTCGTCGGCCAGCCGCCCCGGGTGCTGCGCGTGCAGGTCGTGGTCGGCCCCGACGTACCAGGAGACGACGGCGTCGGGCAGCAGCGACAGCGCTCGCTCGGGACCGCGACGCCGAGGGTCGCCACTGCCGTCGACGTCGCCGTCGACGTCGCCGACCGCCGGCGCCACCAGGGTGGGCACCGTGACCTGCGGCAGCGCCTCGGTGACGTCGTCGGCCCACAGCGAGTGCAGGATCTCGCGGTGGTGCTCGCGGCTCAGTGCGGGCCGGGCCGTGCCGTCGGGGAGGAGCCGGAAGTTGCCGAGGGTCCCGTCGATGCCCTCCTGCGGCCAGTCGGGGTGCCAGGCCCGGAACCGCTGCGCCAGCTCGGCGACCGGCTGCGGCGGGAAGACCGGCGGCGCCAGCTCGGCCCAGCACTGCTCGAAGGTCGGGTAGCGCTCGCCGAGCGAGATCCACCCACCGTCGACCAGGCCCACGCCGGACACCCTGCCGGGCCGCACCGACAGCGACACGACGACGTTGCCGCCCCACGACTGGCCGACCGCGACGGGCGCCCGGTCCCCGACCATGCCCAGCTCCTCGGTGAGGGCCAGCAGGTCGTCGGCGCAGCGGGCCGTGGTGTAGCCGTCCGGGGGCTCCTCGGACCGGCCGTGCCCGCGCTGGTCGACGGCGACCACCTCGTGCCCGGCAGCGGCGAGCCGGCGGGCCACGCCGTCCCACACCCGGGAGTTCGACGAGAGGCCGTGCACGAGCAGGAACGGCCGGCCGGGCCCGTCGGCCCGGCGCAGGGCGAGCCGGGGGCCGCCGGGCAGGGCCACCTCGTCGTCACGCAGGGCGTCGCCGGTGGTCACTGCTCACCTTCCGTCGCCGTCGAGCTCGCGGATGAGGTCGAGCGCCGCAGGGTGCACGGCTTCGGACCAGCCGGGGTGCGGGTGCACGTGGTCGGCGAGCAGGTCCGCGGTCAGCCCGGCGCGTACGGCGAGGGCCAGCTCACCGCCCCAGCTCTCGGCCGCCGGCCCGACGGCCGCGGCCCCGACGACGACCCGGTCACGCCGGCGGGCCAGGACCTCCAGCCGGCCGGGCGGGTCCGGCTGCTCGATGAAGGCCCGCGCGGTGCCCTCGAGGTCCATGCCGCCCACCGCGAGGGCTTCGTCGGCCCGGTCGGCCGGCGCGCTGGTGGCGCCGACCGCGAACACCGACGGGTCGGTGTAGACCACCCTGGGCACCGCCCGGTAGTCGGCGTCGCGCCCCCTGCCGGTCAGCTCGGCGACGACGATCTCGGCCTGGTAGCTCGCCGTGTGGGTGAACGGCGCCACCCCGGTGACGTCGCCCACGGCGAAGACGTCCCGTCGCGACCGGCCGGAGCGGTCCACCGCCCGGCAGCGGGCATCGACCCGGACCGCCCCGTCGTCGGGCTCCACCTGGAGCCGCTCGAGGCCCAGCCCGGCACCGCGTGGCGCCCGGCCGCCGGCCAGGAGCAACCGGTCGCCGGAGACCGACGAGCCGTCGTCGAGGGCGAGCACCACGCCGGCGCCCACGCGCCGCACCGACGTCGCCGTGGCACCGGTCCGCACGTCCACCCCGTCCCTGCTCAGGGCGGCCGCCACCACCTCACCCACGAACGGCTGCTCGGCGGCCAACAGCCGTGGCGCGACCTCGACCAGCGCCACGGTGGTGCCGAGTCGGGCGAACGCCTGACCCAGCTCGCAGCCGACCGCGCCGCCACCGAGCACCACCAGGCGCTGCGGCTGCTCGTGCGTCGAGAGCGCCTGGTCGCTGGTCCACAGCGCGTCGCCGAGGTCGTCCAGCCCGGCGACCGGGGGGCGCGTCGGGCTGCTCCCGGTCGCCACCACGAGGGCGCGCGACCAATGCAGCCGACGGTCGCCCACGGTCAGCTCGCCCGGCCCGGTGACCCGCCCCCGGCCGCGGACCAGGGCGGCCCCCGCCCCCGAGACCCCTTCGGCGGTCCCGCTGTCGTCCCGGTGCTCGGCCGCGCGGTCGCGTCGCTGCACGGCCTCCGTCCAGCCGAGCCCGTGCCCGGCGGCCACCAGCAGCGCCTTGCTGGGGATGCAGGCGACGTACGGGCACTCGCCGCCGACCCGGTGCTCCTCGACGAGGGCGACGGTCTGGTCGGCGCCGGCCAGCCCTTCGGCGACCGGCTGGCCGCCCGAGCCGGCGCCGAGCACGACGACGTCGTACTCGTCGGTCGGCACGGCGGGCCTCAGAGCACCGGGCGGACCGCGCCGACCGGCACCCCGCCGCCGAGGAGGACCGCGGTCTCCTGGTCGTCGAGCACCCCGGCTTCGACGCCGATGGCCCGCAGGGCCGCGGCCATGACCGGCGGCCGGGCCCGCTGCGCGCCGTCCTCGACCTTGAGGGCGACCGCCCGCCCGTCCGGGAGCGCGGCGGCGTAGACGCCTTCGGCGCCGTCCTTGGCGACCAGACCGGGGATGCCGGCGATCAGCGCGGTCACGTCGCGCCGGGTGCCGCCCAGCCACTCGGGGTGGCGGCGGACGGCGGACGCCACCCGGTGCTCCGGCGTGCCCGCGGGGGCGGTCGCGACGGCCGCGAAGGCGCGCGCCAGCCCGGTCAGCGAGAGGGCGAACAGCGGCGCACCGCAGCCGTCGACGCCGACGGCCGCCGACTCCTCACCCGCCAGCCGCTCGATGGTGGCGCGCAGCGACGCCTGCAGCGGGTGCCCGGGGTCGCAGTAGCTGTCGGTCGGCCACCCGTTGGCGACACAGGTGGCGAGCATGGCGGCGTGCTTGCCCGAGCAGTTCATGACCAGCGGCGACGGCGTGCCGCCGGCCGCGACGTACGCGAGCTTCTCCACCTCGTCGACCGGCAGGTCGGGGGGCGTCTGCAGGTCGCTCTCGTCGAGGCCGGCCGAGGCGAGCACCCGGCGGACGCCGTCGAGATGGAAGGGCTCACCGGAGTGGCTCGCCGCGGCCAGGGCCAGCAGCTCCCCGTCGAGGTCGAGCCCCCGTTCCAGCAGGCCGACGGCCTGCAGCGGCTTGTTCGAGGAGCGAGGGAACACCGGCGCGTCCGGGTCGCCGCGCTCCAGGAGCCGGGAGCCGTCGGCCGCGAGGGCCACCAGGCTGCCGCGGTGGCCGCCCTCGACGAAGCCGGAGCGCACGACCTCGGCGAGGAGGGCTGGTGGCATGGGGAGGAGCGGCTCGCGGCCTAGCGCTCGGCCAGCAGGTCGTCGACGGAGGCGGCGCCGGACTTGTAGCGGTCGGCCACCTCGGTGGTAAGGGCGTCCATGACCTGCTGCACCCGGCGGCGGTCCTCGGAGACGGCGTGCTCGAAGCCCTCGAGGCGCTCCACCGCGGCGCGCAGCTCCTCGTCGGAGCGGCCCTGGACGTCGGAGACGCCCACGTCGGCGATCGCCTGCTCGACCAGCCGGCGGTGCTCGTCCACCCGGGACGGCTCGACCCGCAGGAACCGGCCGAGGCCGTGGTCGCTGCGGGCCGAGTCGCCGAGCACCTGGGCGAGGTGGTCGACGATCTCCTCGCCGCCACTGGACCGGCGGGCCAGCTCTGCCCGCAGGATGTCCATCCGGCCCTGGAGCATCCGCCGGACGTACGAGAGGTCGGCCTCCTCCTGCTCGGCCTCGCGGCGACGGGCGCGCAGCTCGTCGATGTCGAGGTCGGCCAGGCCGGACGCGAAGCCCTCACCGAGGACACGGTCGATGCGCCGCCGACCGTTGGGGTAGGGCGTCGCTGGCGTCTCGCTCATGCCGCCACTCTAGGCAGTCCGGGCCGGTCGGCGGTCCTTGACGGCCAACATCGCGCGGGCCCCGTCGGTCGACATCGGGGGTCGCTGGGCCATCCGGGACAGCTCGGCGGCCCGGGCCACCAGCTCCTCGTTGCCGGTGACCGGTCTGCCGCGGGCGAAGGTCAGGGTGTCCTCCATGCCGACCCGCAGGTGCCCGCCGGCCGACAGCGCGGCGAGGGCGACCGGCAGGCTGGTGCGCCCGATGCCGGTGGCCGACCAGGAACAGCCGGCAGGCAGCGCCTGGACCGCGGCGACCAGGGCCTCGGCGGTGCCGGGCATCCCGCCGGGCACGCCCATCACCAGGTCGCAGTGGACCTGGCCGCCGTACGGCGCGCCGTACGTGTCGAGGAGCCGGTGCATGCCGGCGACGTGGCCGAGGTCGAAGAGCTCGAACTCCGGCACGACCTCCCGCGCCTGCGTCTGCTGGTAGAGCTCGGCCATGAACGGCCACGGGTTCAGGAAGACGTCGTCGCCGAAGTTGACCGTGCCGCAGGTCAGCGAGCAGGAGTCCGGCTCGGCGTCGAGGACCCGCAGCCGGTGCTCCAGCGGGTCGTGGACCGAGCCGCCGGTGCTGAGCTGGACGACCATCGTGGTGGCCTCGCGCAGCGCCGCGACGGTGTCGCTCAGCCGCCTCAGGTCCAGCGTCGGGCGGGCGTCGGCGTCCCGGATGTGCACGTGCACCAGACCGGCGCCGGCCGCCTCGCACGCGACCGCGGTGTCGACCAGCTCGTCGAGGGTCACCGGCAGGGCCGGGACGTCGGCCTTGGCGGTCTCGGCGCCGGTGGGCGCCACGGTGATGAGGGTCTCGGTGCGGGAGGTCACGGGCCGCATCGTGCCACGCCCCTGAAAGGCAGGGCGGGCCGCTCAACAAACGGGGCTGACCTGCCGATGCCATGAGGACGTCCGGTGGCGGTCGTGCCCGTCGCCGCCGCCGGCGAGAGCCGCGACGCGCCTGCCTGTCGATCCGGGGAAGGAGGTACTCAGTGCCCGAGGGTGCCCTCCTCACCAACACCGTCGAGGCCGCGCTGGTCGACCTGGCGGAGTCCCGGTCGACCGGCTGCCTGGTCGTGCGCGACCAGGAGGGCGACGAGGCCGAGGTCTTCCTGCGGGACGGCCAGGTCTACGCCGTCTCCGTGCCCGGCCGCAGGGTGATGCTCGGGGTCCGGCTGATGTCCTCGGGCGCCCTGACCCCCGAAGCTCTTGCCGAGGCGCTGGAGATCCAGCGCACCGAGCTGCAGGGCTGGCGGCTGGGCGAGCTGCTCGTGCACCTGGGCTACGTGGAGCTGGCGGTCGTCGAGGCGTTCGTCGTCGAGCACCTCAAGGACGCGCTCGCGGACCTGTTCGGCTGGCCGGTGACCGCCTGGAAGTTCCGCAAGAACAAGAAGACCCGCCAGGACGTGGCACCGCCCACGGAGGTGTCGGCGCTGCTCGACGAGCTGCGCGACCGGGCCACCACCTGGGAGCAGATCCTCTCGGCCATCGGCGGCCCCGACGGCGTGCCGCAGCTGGACTCCGGCACCCCGTCCGACGACGTGCCGCTCGGCCCGAACGAGTGGGCGCTGCTGTGCAAGATCGACGGCTCGCGCAGCGTCGCCGACCTGGCCGGCGAGTGCGGCTTCACCCTCTTCGAGGCCGGTCAGGTCGTGGCGCGGCTGGCCGAGGCCGGTCTGGTCGCGGTGCCGGGTGCCGCGGTGGTCGAGGACGTCGAGCAGGTCGAGGACGTCGAGCAGGTCGAGGACGTCGAGCAGGTCGAGGACGTCGAGCAGGTCGAGGACGTCGAGGACGTCGAGCAGGTCGAGGACGTCGAGGACGTCGAGGACGTCGAGCAGGTCGAGGACGTCTCAGAGGTCGAGCCGGTGGACGAGACCGGTCCGGAGCTGGTGCTGCCGCTGGTCACCGCGGAGGAGGCCGAAGCCCGCGAGCAGGCCGAGCGCGAGCAGGCCGAGCGCGAGCAGGCCGAGCGCGAGCAGGCCGAGCGCGAGCAGGCCGAGACGGCGGCTGCCGCAGAGGCGGCGGTGGCCGCGGCCGCCGCCGCGGCCGCGGCGGCCGAGGAGGCGCACCGGCAGGCGGTCGCCGAC
>Ga0210143_1000028_pt1 | contig 28239 bp, 31 predicted proteins | sample MayberryNW_TuleC_2_FD_185527 | JGI IMG/M metagenome (GOLD analysis project Ga0210143, IMG submission 185527) | Wetland microbial communities from San Francisco Bay, California, USA, that impact long-term carbon sequestration - MayberryNW_TuleC_D2... | ecosystem: Environmental > Aquatic > Marine... | reverse complement strand
CCGCCCGGTCGATGCGGGTCCCACCGACCGGGCTCACGCCGGTCGCCCCCTGGGCGGGTCGTCCTCGGGCCCCCGCAACACGCAGAACTCGTTGCCCTCGGGATCGGCGAGCACGGTCCAGAAGCTACCTACCTCGTCGACCCGGCGCAGGGCCTTCGCGCCGGCCGCCTCGAGGCGATCGACCTCGGCCTGCATCGTCGACGGCGGGGAGAGATCGAGGTGCAGGCGGTTCTTCACGGTCTTCCCCTCGGGCACGGTCTGGAACAGGATCGACCACCCCCTGTCGGCGGGGTCGCGCACCCACGCGTCGGCCTCGTCGATCTCCTCGAGCTCGTAGCCGAGCACGGTGCACCAGAAGCGGGAGACGAGCTCCGGGTCGCGGCAGTCGATCGTGAGGGTGGCGACGAGCGAGGTCACGGCGGACGTCCGCCCTACAGGGCGGCCTCGACCTCGGCCACGGCCTCCTCGAAGATCTCGAGCGATGCGCGCGCCTGATCCTCACGGAACACGAGCGGCGGGGAGATGCGGATGGCGTCGTCGCCGCAGCCGAGCACGAGCAGCCCCCTGCGGAAGGCGGCCTGCTCGACGGCCGCGGCGCGATCGTGGTCGGGGAGCGAGAGCCCGATCCACAGCGCCCGTCCACGGACCTCGGTGACGATCGGGTGCCGTGCCGCGATGTCCCGCAGACCCTCGAGCAACACGTCGCCAACCACCCTGGCGTTGTCGAGCAGGCCGTCCCGCTCGATCACGTCGAAGGTCGCGAGGGCCGCTGCGCACGAGACCGGCGAACCCCCGTAGGTCGAGCCGTGGGCCCCGAGCTCCCAGGTCATCAGGTCGTCGCGGGCGATCATCGCCCCGAGCGGCAGCCCGCTGGCGATGCCCTTGCCCGCCGTGACGATGTCTGGCACGACCCCCTCCTGCTCGATCGCCCACATCGAGCCGCTGCGCCCCATGCCCGACTGGACCTCGTCGCAGACGAGCAGGATGCCGTGTCGGTCGCACAGTTCCCGGAGATAGGTGAACCACCCCTCGGGTGGGAGCTCGTATCCGCCCTCGCCGAGCCAGGACTCGACGACGACCGCGGCCACCTCGGTCGGCGAGACGACCCGCTTGAACAGCACCTGCTCGAGGTAGTCGAAGTCGCCGTAGAAGGAGTGATAGACGCTCGGCATCATCGGCCCGAAACCCGTGCGGTACCGGGCCTTCGACGCCGTGAGGGTGACCGAGCCCATCGAGCGCCCGTGGAAGGACCGGTAGAACCCGATCAGGTACTGGCGTCCGGTGGCGTAGCGGGCGAGCTTGATCGCCGCCTCGACGGCCTCGGTGCCCGAGTTCGTCAGGAACGAGCGCGCCCGCTTGCCCTCGAACGGGGCCATCGCGTCGAGCCGCTCGCAGACGTCGGAGTAGATCGGCAGGTAGAAGTCCGAGGCGGAGTAGTGCAGCAGTTGCGTGGCCTGCCGCTGCACCGCCTCGACGACCGCGGGGTGGCAGTGTCCGGTGCTGGTCACCGCGATGCCGGCGTTGAGGTCGAGGAAGATGTTCCCGTCGACGTCCTCCACGATCGACCCGGCCCCGCGCCTGGGCACGAAGGGATACGCACGGGGCAGCGACGGCGACGTGACCTTGCGGTCCCGCTCGATCCGCGCCATCGCCTCGGGCCCGGGAACCTCCGTGATGAGCTTGGGCCCGGCGTGCGCCGCCAGGCCCTCGAGCTCCATGTCCTCGAGGCTCACTCGGCGATCACCGTCCTGGACTGCTCACGCAGGTACTGGAGCAGGTAGTAGGGACCGCCTCCGGCCTTGCCCGTCGTGCCCGAACCCTTCCAGCCGCCGAACGGTTGCACACCAGGCCACGCGCCGGTCGTCGAGCCGGCTCGACGGTTGACGTAGACGACGCCGGCGTGGATGCGGTCGAGCCATTCGTCGATCTCGCCCTCGTCCTCGCTGAAGAGCCCGGCGGTCAAACCGTACTCCGTGTCGTTGGATCGCTCGATCGCCTCGCCGAGCTCGTCGAACGGCGCCACCGCGACGAACGGGACGAAGAGCTCCTTGCTCCAGATCCAGCTGTCCTCGGGCGCCTCGACCACGGTGGGCTCGACGAAGAGCCCGCGCCCGAACTCGCCTTCGGTGATGCGCTGGCCCCCGGTGACGATCGTTCCGTTCTTGCGGGCTTCCTCCGACGCTTCCTCGAACGTCTCCATCGCCGGCTCGTTGATGATGGGCCCCATGAACACGTCGCGCTCGATCGGGTTCCCGACCTTCAGCGCCTCGGTCTTCGACTTGAGCTGCGTCAGGAAATCGTCGTATACCTCCCGCTCGACGAACACGCGGCTGCAGGCCGAGCACTTCTGCCCGCCGAACCCGAACGCGCTCCGCATCACGCCGTCGGTGGCCTTGTCGAGGTCGGCGTCCTTCGTGACGATCGTGGGGTTCTTCCCCCCCATCTCGGCGATGACCGGCTTGGGCACGTCGACCGTGGCCCCCTTGTAGATCTCCATGCCGACCGGGTACGAGCCGGTGAACGTGACCCCGTTCACGTCGGGATGGCGCCACAGGTGCTCACCGACCACCGCACCCCGGCCGACGACGAGGTGGAAGGCTCCGGGCGGCACGCCGCCGTCGCGGTAGCACTCGTAGAGCTTGTAGCCCAGCAGCGCCCCCTGGTTCGACGGCTTCAACACGACGGTGTTCCCGGCGACGAGCGCGCCGCTCGAGGGACCGCCCGACAGCGCCATCGGGAAGTTGAACGGACTGATGACCGCCCACACGCCGTGGGGGCGCAGCACGTCGTAGTAGTCGCCGGCGGCGCCGAGTCCGCTCATCGGCACCCGGAACCCCTCGTGCTTCTCCATCTCGTCGCAGTTCCAACGGATCAGCTCCGCCGTCTCCTGCACGTCGCCGAGCGCCTCTAGACGGTTCTTCCCGACCTCGTAGGCCATGAGCGCGGCGAGGTCGAAGACACGCTCTTCCATGATGTCGGCGACGTTGCGCAGGATGCGCACGCGCTCCTTCCAGCCCATGCGGTCCCATTCGAGCTTGAAGGCCTTGGCGGCCGCGACGGCGTCGTCCACGTCCTGGGTCGTGGCCTGCGAGAAGCGGCCGATGACGATGTCGGAGTCGATCGGCGAGGGCTCCTCGTACTTCTCGTCGCGCCAGCGCTCCTCGCCGTTCACGATGACGGGATAGTCCTTGCCGAGCTCGGCCCTGGCGCGCTCCGCGGCCGCGTCGTAGGCGGCCTGGAGCTCCTCGTTGTCGGCCGACATCGTGGCGTAGGTGATGCGGAACTTCTCGGTCATCGGGAACCCTCCACTTCTTTCGGTGGCGCTCAGGACCGGCGCATCGGTGCAGGTAGCCATGCTATCCGAGCGCCCCTGAGCGCGCCCACGGGCCGAGTGACCGAGCGTCCGGCGGTCGGGCCCTGGCCCATCTCGAGGGGGGTCGTTCGGCCTCGCCCCGGCAGAGGGTTGATGGTAGAAGGAACCCAACGGAACGTTGGAGAGAAGGGCAACGAGATCGATGGGAACGACCGTCGGAAGGGCCCCGGTCTGGATCGCGGTGGCAGCGCTGGTGGGCGCGGTGTTCGTGGTACCGGAGGCCGTCACCGCGGTGACGCCTCCGCCTCCGAACATCGTCGTGATCCTCGCGGACGACATGCGCTTCGACCAGATGGACGACATGCCGGTCGTGATGCGTGAGCTCGTCGGCAAGGGCCGATCGTTCGAACGAGGATTCATCGTCGACCCGGTGTGTTGTCCGAGCCGCACGTCCTTCCTGCGGGGACAGTACGCACACACCACGAGCGTCTTCGACATCGGCGGCCCGTGGGGCGGACGGAACCAGCTCCTGACGGCGGGCGCAGAGACCGAGATGCTCAACACGTGGCTCGACCCCACGCACTTCACCGCGTTGGTCGGCAAGTACCTGAACGGCTACACGTCCGTCCCCCTCCCCGGGCTCGTGGGGAGCTGGGACTTCGGCCGGGTGCTGCACAAGCCCGGGTATCCGCCGGGAGGGTGGACCTACACCGACGGCTCGCGCCGACGCACCGGCCAGACGTACAGCACCGAGTTCCTGAACGGATCGGCCGTCGACGCGATCGAAGCGTCCGGCGAGGAGCCGGTCTTCCTCTGGTACGCGCCATACGCGCCCCACAACCCGATGACCCCGAGCGCGAGGTACGCGAACGAGACGGCGCAGTGCGATGACGTCGACTATCGGGAAAGCCCCGCGTTCGACGAAGCGCGCACGGACACGGCCGTCGTCGACGGGCTCTCGGGCATGAAGGACAAGGCCCGATGGCAGAAGAACCGCAAGCCGTTCTCTTCCAGCGAGGCGCTGCTCGAGGGACGAACCAAGCCCAGGAACGGATGCCGGGCCCTGTTGTCGGTCGACGACGGGGTCGCGGCCATCCTGGCGGCGCTCGAGCGGAAGGATCCCGGCCTCGACGACACCGTGGTGGTGTTCTCCTCGGACCAGGGTGTGCAGTACGGGGAACACGGGTGGCTGCCCAAGCGCATCGCCTTCGAGGGAACGATCCGGGTGCCCTTCGTGGTGCGCGCCGACGGACTGCTCGGAGAGCAGCCGACGGTGGACGCCGTGAACCTGGTGCTGAACATCGATCTCGCCCCGACGCTGCTCGACCTCGCCGGGGCCTCCGGGTCCCCGGGCTGCCCGGCGGAGGATCCGTACCGAGCTCGATGCGTGCAGCGCGGAGGCGGGTTCGACGGGACGAGCCTCACCGCCCTGCTCGATGCCGCCGTCGTGCCGGTGCCCGGGTTCGCCGACCGGGTGTTCCTCATCGAGATGTACGCCGAGGGCACGTTCCCCGAGTACTGCGCGGTGCGCTCGGCCGACGCGAAGTTGATCCGCTACGACCGGGACGCCGGAGCGGACTTCGAGGGATACGACCTGACCGGCGCCTACGGCCGCGCCGACCCCTTCGAGCTGCACTCCGTCGTGTTCTCGAATGCTCGAGGCGTGGTGGGGTTCCGCGCCGGCGGACGGGAGCTGTACGAGGACCTGTATCCCTCGCTCCGCTCGCTCTGCGACCCGTTGCCCCCCGAGTACCTGGCGTTCCCCTGAAGGGGGCCGCGGCACGAACCGGAGAGCGGAAACCCGGAAATCACCTCCTCGTCGGCGTATGCTTCGGCTCCCTGATGAGGCTCGTGACCTACGACCGGGGGGGGCACCGGCGACTGGGAGCGATCCTCGATGGCGAGGTGGTCGACCTGCCCGATGCCGTCGGGCATCCGGTCTTCCCCACGACCCTCGAGGACCTGGTCTCGAGCAGCCGAGGCAGCGTCATGGATGCCGCCCGTGCCACCCTGCAGCGCGACGAGGCGATGAACTGGCGCGTGCCGAGGCCGCGCATCCTGACGCCCCTGTTCCCGGCATCGCTGCTCTCCCCGCGGGCGATGGACGTCGATCGGCGGATCGTCGGTCCCGAGCAGCCGGTGCCGTGGCCGGCCGGAGCCGCCTGGCTCGACTACGAGCCCATGGTGGCCGCGGTGGTCGGGAACGAGGCCTCGAGGGTCACGGCCGACGAGGTCCGGGCCGACGTCTTCGGCTACACGCTCGTCAACGACTGGCGGGCGCGATCCGCCGACGGCTCACCGGTCGAGACCGCCGAGGGGGTGCCGATCTCGATCGGACCGTGCGTCGTCACCGCCGACGCCCTCGACCCCCAGAGCGTGTACGTGCGGGTCAAGGTCGACGACGACGAGACGCTGAAGGGGAACCTGAACGGCGCTGCCCGCTCGTTGTTCGAGCTGATCTCGGCGGTCTCACGTCGAGCGGTGATCGAGCGTGGCGACGCGTTCGCGCTCGGGCCCTTCCCTCCCGCCGACGACGACGCCGACCCGTCGCGGCGGCTGTGGCCGGGAGCGCTGGTCGAGCTCGCGGCCGAGGGCATCGGCACGCTGCGCAACCGCATCGCGGCGCGCTGATCACGCGAGCACCCGAGCCGTCCCTACTTCCGCTTCGCGGCCTTCCGGGCCTTGCCGGCCTCGACGGCCTTCCGCGCGTCGCGGGCCTTCTTCTTGCGCTGACGGTCCTTCGCGGACCGAACCTTCGCGCGATCTCCCCTGCCCATCGGTCTCCTATCCCTCGTCGTCGTCGCCGCCCTGCGCCAGCTCGAGCGAGCGTTCGCGCGCGGCGTCGATCGCGTTCAGGAACGCCGCCCGAACGCCGGCCTCCTCGAGGTGGCGGATCGCGGCGATCGTGGTCCCCCCCGGCGAGGTGACCATCTCGCGCAGCTCGACCGGGTGGGTGCCCGTGTCGCGCAACATCTTGGCCGAGCCCAGCATCGTCTGGATGATCAGCTCGGTCGCGACGTCGCGCGAGAGCCCGAGCAGGATGCATGCCTCGATCATCGCTTCGGCCAGCAGGAAGAAGTACGCGGGCCCGCTCCCGCTCGTGGCCGTGACCGCGTCGAGGTGCTGCTCGGGCAGCCTCAACACCCTGCCCACCGTGCCCAGCAGCTCCTCGGCGATCTCGAGGTGCACCTCGTCGGCCGAACGGCCGGCCGAGATCACCGACATGGCCTCGTCGACCATCACGGGCACGTTCGACATCACGCGCACGACCGGCACGTCGTCGGGCAATTGCTTCTGCACGAACGACGTGCGCACCCCGGCGGCGAAGCTGATCACGGTGTCACGTGGCTGCACGTGCTCCCGGATCTGCCGGAGCAGCTCCTCGATGTCCTGCGGCTTGGTCATCAGCACCAGGACGTCGGCCCACCGAACCGCTCCCGGATTGTCCAGCGTCGCCGCGATGCCGTACTTCCCGGCCAGCTCCTGGGCGCGTTCCTCCCGGCGGTTGGTCACCATGATGTCGTCGACGGATCGTCCGCCCGAACGGATCAACCCGGAGATGAGCGCCTCGGCCATCTTCCCGCCGCCGAGGAACGCCACGCGGCGCGCGTCGTCACCAGCCATGCGGCACAACCTACCGCACGCCGCGGCACGGGAACCTCAGTCTTCGCTGCCCGCCGATTCGATGCCGTGGCGCAGGATCTCCACGAATTCCTTGATGCGCATGCCGCGACGCTCGGGCCGACGATGGATCAGGCCGGGGTCGAGGTCGGCCGAGACGAGCGCGTCCTGGAACCGCTCGGCGACCCAATCGAGCATCGATGCCAGCATCTCGGGGTCGACGTCGTCGCGGACCTCGCCGTTGCTGATGCCGAACTCCACGAACTCGAGGGTGCCGTAGGGATCCTCGCTCCGCATGAACCGGTCGATCGGCCGGCGTACCCCCATCCCGGCGTCGTAGCGACCGATCACGGCGATGCGGTTGGGCACGGGATCGCGGCTCACCGAGTCCTCGGTGTGTTCGAGCCACCAGTCGAGCGTCGCCCAGAACCCCTCGGCGGTGGCCTCCTCGGGTGCGTCGAGCCAGGCGGGCAGCATCGCGACCGCGCGCCGATACGCGGCGAGGAAGAGGCCTTCCTTGGAGCCGAAGTCCAAGAAGACCGTCCCCTTCGCCACGCCGACATCGGCGGCGATGTCCTCGACGCGGCCCCCCCGGTACCCGTGCTCGGCGAAGTGACGCATCGCCGCATCGACGACGCGCTCGCGCCGTTCCTCGGGGTCGCTCCAGGTGGTTCGTCCCTCGCTCACGAGCGAACGGTAGCCGAACGGGACTCGTGACGAAGGGAAACGCGGTCGGAGGAGACGCGAGGGAAGAGAAAGAGCCCGAGAGACCTCCGGCTCGTCGGGAACCGAGGCTCCCAACCACCTTGCAGCCTCTCGGGCTCAGGTGCTCCAAGCAACCTCCGCGCCCGTCGCGCCGGTGACCCGACCGTGCCCGGCGGGTTCGGCTCGCCCGAGGGCGTTCCGATCGCCTTGCCACCCGCTGGCTCGCCTCACGGCGGGCCCGCTGTGACGGGCTCCCCTGCGGCCCACCCGAGGGTGTGCCACCGGGGGGCCGGACCCCGCGCCCGCCTTGCGGCGATCGCCTGGCCCGGAAGGCTCCGCTCTCCGGCCTTGCGGCCTTCCTTCGGTGCCCCGGAGTTCCGCGTCTGGCCTCTCGGCCTTCGTCGGTCCTCCCGCCCCTTCCCCGCCTCGCGGCGGTTCCGGAGCTTCGTCCGGTCTCCTCGCGTCGGTGCTTCGACTGCTTGGAGCGAGCGAACTCTACGGGCGGGGGCCCAAGGGGGTCAACTCCGCGTTTCCCCAGGTCAAGGCATGAATGCGCAGGTAGCGGGCTTGAGAAGAAGAGTGACAATTCGTCCACGACCGTATCGAGCGTCACGGCCAGCGACGAAGGCGCAGGTCAGCGCGGTCTCGACCTGGACAGCAGCTCGTCGTAGACCGACACCATCTCGTCGGTCGTGGCCTCCCAGGTGAACCGCAGCGCCTGACGTGCGCCCTGCTCCCCCAGCGCCGACTGCAGCCTCGGTTCGCGCAGGATCTGCAGGAGCCGGTCGGCGTGGTCGGCGGGGTCGTGCCCGTCGACGAGGAAGCCGCTCCGCCCGTCGACGACGACGTACGGCAGTCCGCCGACGGCGGTGGCGATCACCGGGGTGCCGCAGGCTTGGGCCTCGAGCGCCACGAGCCCGAAGGACTCCGATCGGGACGGCACCAGCACCACGTCGGCCGCGATGTAGAAGTCGACGAGCTTGGACTGCGGTTGCGGAGGGAACAGCATCACGCGTTCGCTCACGCCCAGCGCCGCCGCGAGCTCGAGCAGTCGCGCGACCTCGGCGCCCTTCTCGGGGCCGCTCGGGCCCCCCACGATCGCCAGCACGAGTTCCCCGGCGACGCCGGGATCGGATGCGACCGCCTCGGCCAGCGTCCGGATGGCGATGTCGGGGCCCTTGTGCGGCTGGAGCCGTCCGACGTACAGGGCGAGGCGAAGGCCCGACAGGTGCAGACGCGCCCGGGCCGCGGCGCGGTCGCCCGGGACGAAGAGCAGATGGTCGACCCCGGGCGGCACCAGGCGGATCTCGCCCGGGTCGGCTCCGTAGAGCCCGACGAGCTGCGCCGCCTCGGCGGGGGTGGGGGCGAGCACGCGATCGGCCTCGTCGATCACCGCCTGCTCCGCCCCGACTCGGACGGCGGGCTCCGGCGCCTCACCCCGCGCCAGCGAATAGTTCTTGACCTTGCCCAGCGTGTGGAACGACGCCACGAGGGGGGCGCGGAGCGAGGAGCTCACCGCGCGCCCCACCCAGCCCGACAGCCAGTAGTGACTGTGGACGATGTCGTACCCCTGGCCGTCCTCGTGGGCCACACGGAGAACGCCGCCGAGGAACTCCGGCAGGTACCGGGGAAGCTCCGCCTTCGGCAGCACCCCGCACGGCCCGGCCTTCACGCTCACCACGCGGATGCCCGTTCCCAACGTCTTCACCTCGTGGTCGATGCCCCCACGGCACCGGGTGAACACGTCGACGGCCACATCACGGCTCGCGAGCCGCTCCACCACCGCTCGCACGTAGACGTTCATGCCGCCGGAGTCGCCCGTTCCCGGTTGATCCAGGGGGGACGTATGCACGCTGAGCACGGCGACGCGGGTCCGATCGTCCACACGACGATGGTAGGCGAGGTCGACGGATGAGCCGGGTCCGACGGTCAGCGGCGGCGGAGCGCGACGACCGGCTCGATCTCGCCGACCACCTCGCTGCCGCCGCGCACCGGCGGCCGGGCGACCGTCGCGAGCTCGCGACGCTGCGACCCCTCGAGCGCGTCGAGCTGCGTCAGCACCTCGACCATCGTCGGTCCGCACGCACGGAACCCGGCGTCGGCCACCTTGAGCGCCACGCCGACCCCCATCGCCGGCAGCGAGACGCAGAGCAGGGCCTCGGCGCCACCCTTGGCCACGAGGCCCGGCACGGCCTGCATCAGCGTCGTATCGACGCGGTTGCGGCCGCCGATCATGTAGGGCTCGGCGAGCATCGCACCGGTCACCCGTGCCACCTGCGGCGCGAGGTCGTCCACACGACCGGACTCCCCGAGCCGTGCGTACGAGGTCGCGATCGCCGCCAGCGGCACCCCGTGCACGGGCACACCGCAACCGTCGACCCCGACGCGGACCTCGTCGGCCGAGGTCCATCGCTCGACGGCGCGGAGCACCCGGCGTTGCAGCGGGTGCGATCGGCGCGGATACGTCGTGGTCTGCCAGCCCGAGCGGACGCAGGCGAGCAGCATGCCGGCATGTTTGCCCGAGCAGTCGCTGAAGAGTGGATGCCGGTGCTGGGCTCGCGCCATCTCTTCGGCGTCGAGCGGGTAGGACGGCGGCGTGCGGAGCGCCTCCGGGCCGAGGCCGGCGCGTTCGAGCAAGGACCGCACGGCGCCGAGATGCACGGGCTCACCGTTGTGCGAGGCGGCCATGACCGCCACCTCCCGGTCGGACAGCGCTTCGTCACCGATCGCGGAGAGCGAGACGGCCGCCTGCAGCGGCTTGGCGCACGACCGGATGAAGACGACGCGGCCGGGGTCGCCGGCACGAGCGACCAGACGCCCTTCGGTGTCGCACACGGCGACGTGGCCGAGGTGCACCGATTCCTCGACGCCGGAGCGCACGACGCGAGCGATCGGCACGGCGGCGACCATCGTCGGAGCGTACCCGTGACGGAACGACAGCGGTCGTTCAGACGGCGGTGGCGACGCCGATCGGCGGGGCGGGCTCGAGGCCGCCGTCGTACGCGAGATCGAGGAACGCCTTGGCGGCCTCGGGGTCGAACTGGGTGCCTGCCCCGTCTCGGATCTCGCCGAGCGCCTGCTCCAGTGGCATCGCGGAGCGATACGGACGGTCGCTGGTCATCGCGTCGAAGGAGTCGGCGATCGCGAAGATACGAGCGGCGAGCGGGATCTGCTCTCCGGCAAGGCCTCGGGGGTACCCCGCGCCGTCCCACCGCTCGTGGTGGCTCCGCACGATGTCGACCGCCTCGGCGAGGAACCGGATCGGCGCGACGATCTGGGCTCCGATCGCGGGGTGCTCCCGCATCTGCGCCCACTCCGCTTCGTCGAGCGGCCCGGGCTTGCACAGGACCGCCTCGGACACGCCGACCTTGCCGATGTCGTGCAGGAAGAACCCGTAGCCGACCTCGGGGCGCGCCGCGAGATCGGGGTCGATGCGCTCGGCCAGCGCGAGGCCGTACCGGTGGGTGCGGTCGAGGTGTCCGCGGGTGGTGGGATCCTTCGCCTCGACGACGGTGGCGAGCGAGGTCATCGTGGCGACGTACATCTCGCGGACGTGGTCGAGCGCCTCCTCGAGCTCACGGCTGCGGGTGCGCTCGGCCTGATAGAGCGAACCGATCTCGCGAGCGAAGACCATCAGCTGCGCGTGCAGCGTCGGAAGCTCGGTGTCTCTCGGATGCGCGTCCGACGATCGCGCGATGTGCGTCACCGACATCTGAAGAAGCCCCCCGGCCCGATGTGTCGGAACACACTCTGACGGGGCACCGGCGCCGGCGCTATCGGTCGGTCGCGGGGTTCTCGTCGTGCTCGCGGCTGACCCCCACATCGGCCGGCGGGTGGGGGCCTCGGAGGACCCTTCGACTCCCCCACTCGGGGTACAGCGCTCGAGAGCGCTTGCGCCGCTAGCGGAGCACGAGCGTCGGGTCTTCCTTGTACCGGCGCTTCAGCTCGTCCTGGAGCGTGTCGAGCACGCCGATGACCTCGGCCCGCGCCGTCGAGACCTCGTGCTCCTCGTCGGCGAGGACCTGCACCGCCGCCGCCAGACGTTCGTCGTCGAGCTCGGTCGGATCGGAGATGCCCGCATCCGACACCAAGCGCTCGATACGGCGCCGGGCTTGGAGCATCTCGTCCTCGGGGAGCCCCACGCGAACCGCCTCGCCCCGCGAGACGGCATGCTGCTCGTCGCCTGCCAGGATCGTGGACAGCCGCTCGACCAGCGAGGTGCGGTCGGCGTCGCTTCCCCGGCCCTCCAACTCGGCCTGCAAGATCTCGGCCCTTCCCTGCACGAGCCGTCGGAGCAGCGACAGGTACTCGCGCTCGGCGAGGCACTCGTCGCGCCGAGCCCGGAGCTCGTCGAGGCCGAGATCCTCGATCGCGTGGACGAATGCCGGGTCGCGGACGCGGTCGATGCGCCGGTTCGCCGGGTGTTCCTGCTCGTCGCTCACGCGGCACATCCTACGGCAGCCCACGCCGGGGACGAAGGCACGGAGCGATCAGCAGACACCCAGCAGCGCGGTGTAGGGGTTGATCGCGGCACCCCCGCCCGGGTGGTACTCGAAGTGCAGGTGGTACACGGTCGTGCCCGTGTTCCCGACGTAGCCGATCGTGCTGCCGGCGGAGACGTGGGCGCCCTCCCCGTACGAGCCGTACGAGCTGAAGTGCGTGTAGAAGGTCCAGTCCGAGCTTCCGTCGTGGAACACGACGATCCCGAGGCCTCCGATCGAGCTGCCGGTGCGGTGCACGGTGCCGGAGTGCACGGCGACGACCGGTGTTCCCTGGGGCGAGATCATGTCGATGCCGGCGTGGCTGCGACCGCCCGAGCGAGGGTCGCCGAACGAGTCGATGAACGAGTTCGGCCCGTTGACCGGACAGGTCTGGATCCACCCCGAGCCGGTGACCGGCGCCGGGCTGCCGTCGTTGCCTCCGCTCCCCGGGGTGCCGCCGTTCCCGGAGGCGTCGGCGGCGGCGGCGGCGCGGGCCGCCGCGGCGCGCTCGGCCGCGAGCTGGTCCTCGAGCTCGTCGACGCGCGCAGCGAATCGGGCGAGCTCATCCTCGATCGCGCTCTGCTGGGACTCGATCGCGTCGACCGCGGCTTCCTGTCGCGAGATCGCCTCGGCGAGCTGCTCCTGCTGCCACGCGAGCTCCTGTGACTCGACCGCCACCTGGTTCGCGAGGTCGCTGTCGCCCTCGGCCACCGCCGAGGCGAACTCCATGCGATCCACGGCGTCGCTCACCGACTGCGACGTGAGGAGCGCGATCGCCTGCGGGTTGCCGCCGGCGATGAAGAGCGCTGCCGCTCGTTCGTTGAGCTCGCGGCGGATCTTCTCCAGCTCCGCTCGCAGGACCTCGATGCGGGCCCGGGCGGCTTCGGCGGCGTCCTGTGACCGACCGAGTTCGGCCTCCGCCTCCTGCCACAGCTGGTTCGCGCGGTCCAGGTCCGCTCGAGCGCTCTCGAGCTGTTGCTCGGCGGAATCGAGCTCTCCCTCGGTGTCGGCGCTCGCCGGAACGACCACGGCCGCACCCACCAGGGCGCACGCGAGGATCAGGCTGAGGGAAGCACGGGAACGGATCGTCGACTCCTTGTGAGCGGGCTCATCGTTCTGGCCGATAGACCGGAGGACGTTCGCTGGAGGCTACCAGCCCCCGTGGAACGGCTCAACCGCGCGGGTCGGAGCCCTGGTGCGGATCGAGGCCCTCACGGCGGAAGCGCTCGATCTCATCGCGGAGCGCCTCGAGGTGCTCGAGATGCAGCAGGTCCTTGGTGCGGACGCTCGCCTGCTTCATGCGGATCAGGTCGTCGATCGATGCCACGAGGATCGTAAGGCCGTCGGCAGCGACGAACGCCTCCGCGGCGGCGTGGAGATCGAGATACCCGGCCGTGCCCGCAGGCGTGCCGATGATGTCGAGGTCCCCCATGGAGGTGACGAACGTGAACGTGTCCCCGTTGCGAAGGGTCTCGGCCTCGAGCACGAATGGGAGATCGGCGTCGGGATCGCGGGCGACTCGAAGGCGGGCGTCCAGACCACGCAGGGCCGACACCATCGCATCGAGGTTCGCTGCATCCCTTGCGTAGCAAACATCGAGGTCCTGGGTGACGTCGGCCGTCCCGCGCAGGTTCCCGGCGAATCCGCCGATCAACACGAAGCGAACGCCGCTCTCGGTCAACGCTCGCAGGATGCCGAGGGGGTCGAACCCCAGGCTCACGGCGCGAAGGCCTCGCGGAACGTCCGAACCCCGATGGCGGCGTCGACCGCCAGGCGGAAGCGCTCCGCCGGGGCCATGCGCAGCCGCTCCACGATCTGCGAGCGATCGACGTCGATCCCGCGCCGTTCCGACGGGCGGATCTCCATGCCGCACGCCCGGATGAGTGGCTGGAGCGTGTCGAGCGTCGGCGAGACGACGCGATTCTCGATGCGCGAGATCGTCGCCTGGGGGATGCCCGTCCGGCGCGAAAGCTCCCGTTGGGAGAGCTGAGCGCGCCGGCGAGCCATGCCGAGCATCGCCGCGGCGTCCATGGAGCAACGATAGCAGATACGTATCAGGGTGATACGTATCTGTATCGAGCTCGGCCCGAACCGTTGCTCGCGGTCAGCGCTCCTTCATCGCGGCGATCAAGATGTCGGCGACCTCGGGGCGCGAGAACTCCTGCGGCGGCCGCGCGCCGTTTCGCAACATCTCGCGCACCTTCGTGCCCGACAGCGAGATCCGCGTCTCCTCGCCGTGGGGACAGGTCTTCGGCGAGGCCATGCCCTCGCACGCCTCGCACCAGAACGAATGCTCGAACCTCAAGGGCGTGATCCCGAGCTCGCCGGGCTCGAACTCCTCGAACAGCTTCTGGGCGTCGTAGGTTCCGTAGTAGCTGCCCACCCCGGCGTGGTCGCGCCCGACGATGAAGTGGGTGCAGCCGTAGTTCTTGCGGCAGATCGCGTGCCAGATCGCCTCACGGGGTCCCGCGTACCGCATCGCGGCCGGGAACACGCTCACCATCGCGCGGTCCTTCGGGTAGTAGCCCTCGAACAGGGCCTCGTAGCAGCGCATGCGCACGTCGGGCGGCACGTCGTCTGCCTTCGTCGCCCCCACGAGCGGGTGCACGAGCAGCCCGTCGACGATCTCGAGTGCGCACTTCTGGATGTATTCGTGCGCCCGGTGGATCGGATTGCGGGTCTGGAACCCCACGACGGTCTTCCAGCCTCGGCTCTCGAACTCGGCGCGGGTCTGGGCGGGCGTCAGCCGGTACTCCCGGAAGTCGTCGTGGGCGGGCAGCGCCAGCACGTCGAGGTCGCCCGCCAGGCAGTAGTCGCCCGAGTCGTAGACGGCCCTCACGCCGGGGTGCTCGGCCTCGTCGGTGCGGTAGACGGCGACGGCCTCCTTCGGCTTGTCCCGCTTGAACGATCCGTTGACTCGGAGCACGGCGATCGGATCGGCGCCCTCGGCGGGCGCCAGCGCCACCGCGCCGCCCGAGCCCAGCCGGTGCGCCTCGTCCTCGCTCACGCCGAGCACGACCGGGATCGCCCACGGCAGGCCGTTCGTCAGGTGCATCGAGTCGAGCACCGAGTGGTAGTCCGCATCCCCCTGGAACCCGGTCAACGGGCTCAGCGCACCCACCGCGAGCATCTCGAGGTCGCTCAGCTCGCGCTCGTTCGGCACGAGCGTCGGGAGGTTGGCGGCCTCGGCCGCGAGCGCTTCGGCGTCGTCGCCGGTCACCACCAGGTCGACGAGGGTGCCGCCGTGGGGCGCGATGGGATGGGTCTCGGACATCGTCGCGAACTCCTTCGGTCTGAGGCTGGATGGGAGGTTCGCCGGGGGCGAACGACACGCACAGCATACGCGGTATGCTCCGCGGACCCGAAGGGTGCCCCGCTTCCATCATGCAGACCCTGCTCTCCGACGCCGAGCTCGTCGACCTCAACGCTCGATTCGAGGACGTGCACCCGCGCGAGGTCCTCTCGTGGGCGCTCGAGTCCTCGGGCCTGCGTCGCGTCGCGATCGCGTCCGCGTTCCAGGCCGAGGGCACGGCGATCATGCACATGGCATCGACGATCCGCGCCGACGTGCCGGTGCTGTTCCTCGAGACCGGCTTCCAGTTCGCCGAGACGCTCGCGTTCAAGCAGCAGCTCACGGAGCGCCTGGGGCTCAACGTGATCGACCTCTACGGCGAGCTCACGGTCGAACAGCAGGCCGAGCGGCACGGCGAGCGTCTCTACGAGCACAACCCGGAGCTGTGTTGCGACCTGAACAAGGTGCGTCCGATGTTCGAGGCGCTCCGCGGGCTCGACGCCTGGGTCACGGCGTTCCGGCGCGATTCCTCGCCCACGCGGGCGAACGCCCCGTTCGTCGAGCAGTACGAGCTCGAGCCCGGTCGGCTGATCGTGAAGGTGAACCCCGTCGCGGCCTGGACGCGCCAGGACACCTGGGCGTACCTGAAGGAGCACGACCTGCCGCACAACCCCCTGTACGACCTCGGCTACGCCTCGATCGGTTGTGCGCCGTGCACCCGACTGCGGTTCACGGGCGAGCCCGAACGCGCGGGACGCTGGGCCGGCCTGTCGAAGTGGGAGTGCGGCATACACGAACGGGAAGCCGCGTCTCAGTCTCCCCACTCGTAGCCGGGAGGCGGCGGGTCGCAGAGCTCCCTCGCGAGCGTTCGCAGTTCGAGACGTTGGTCTTCGAAGGCGGGTCGCCCGGCGCGGTTCCGCTGTTGGAGGGGGTCCTTCCGGACGTGGTAGAGCTCCTCGAAGCCGTTGTCGGGGCTCCCTGCACCCTGCCAGTAGCGGGCATACATCCATCGCCGAGTTCGGACCCCGCAGTAGGCGGGGACAATCGCAGGATCCGCGCTGAAGTGCTCGAGGGGAAAAGCGTGCCTCCGACGTGGGCCGAGCAGGCTCGAACCATCGGCTTGGGTCGGGTCGCCCGTGGAGACGTCTATCCCGGTCGGGGTCGACCGGTCGAGTCCCGCTGCCGCCAGGATCGTAGGTACGACATCGATGTTGAGCGCCAACCGTCGGTCCATGCGCTCTCGCACCCGACCCGGCCACCGCATGATGAGCGGGATCCTGACGCTCTCCTCATGAGGCACGAGCTTGGTCGTCCACCGATGCTCACCCCACAGGTACCCGTTGTCCGACATGAAGAGGATCAACGTGTTGCGAGGGATCTCCGCCAGGAGTCGGGCGATATGCCGGTCCAACGACCTCAGCGCTTCCAGTTGGCGTTGCCGGAAGAGGTCGATGCGCTGGCGTCTGGTCGCGTTCCACCCGCGCTGGATGTACGAAGGCATGTCGGTGACGTCATCGCTGATCCCGAACGTCGTGGGGCGCCAGCGCCTCAAGCCGTCGAGACTGCCGAGATCACGAGCGCTCGGAACGGGCATGTTGTGGTCGTGCTCGACGAGGTAGCGAGAGCCGTGGGCGGCGGCTGACGCGAAGAGCATGAAGAACCGCCGCCTGTTCGACGTCCGCCTGATGAACGAACGAGCCTGCCTCGTCATCACCCGAGCGGAGTAGTCGGCCTCCCTCCGACCATAACGGTGCACGAGTCCATCGATCGAAGCCCTGTAGTTGTAGTAGGAACCATTTCCGAACGCGAACCACCGATCCCACCCAGGGGGGACGTACGTCTGCCTCGATGGGTTGTATCCATTGAGGTACTTCCCGAAATAGGACGTCCGATACCCAGCAGCCTGAAGCACCGTCGCTATCGTGACCCGATCGTCGAAAGACTGAAAGCCGCCGTTAGGCGCCTCGTTTCCGTACACCCCCGTGTGATGTGAATAGAGTCCGGTGAGGATCGAAGCCCTGCTCGGACAGCACAGCGGGTTCGGGGCGAATGCATTCGAGAACCAGGTCCCTCGAGCCTTGAGCTCCTTTCGGACGGTGGGCATGGAGCCAAGAGCATCGGCCCGCTGATCGTCGGTCAGGATCACGACGATATTGGGGCGCCCCCCAGATCCGGCGGCATTCGCGACGAAGGAAGAGGCCGCGATCGATGACGCTAGCATCCCGACGATAAGGACAACGAGGCGCCTGCGGGACGACGAGCTCACCACGTGAACCCCGGAGGTGCCGGGTCGCACCGATCGCGCGCATAGTTGCGGAGCTTCCGGACCTCCGACCCCCAACCGCCCTTGCCGGCCAGGTTGTGCAGGGCCCACCGATCCTCGTCGAGACGGTAGTACTCCTCCTCACCCGTCGAGTAGCGCACGAACAGCTCGTTTCGCGTCCTCGCGCCGCAGTAGGCCGGGACCTGGGTCTGATGGTGCTCGATGATGAAGCGCGTGCGCACGCGCGGTGCGGATCCACCCAGCAGCGGCCGGAGACTACGGCCGTCGACGGGTGAGCCGGGCGTAGCCCCGACCAGGTCCATCACCGTGGGTGCCACATCGATGTTCAGCACGTTCGACGAGACATCCGAGCCGCGTCGCGGTCCTCGGACCAATCGGTCGTACCGCACGATCATGGGTATCTTCGAAGCGCCGTCATAAGGCACGGCCTTCTTCCTGAGCCGATGCTCTCCCCACATGAGCCCGTTGTCGGATGCGAATACGAGCAGGGTTCGTCGAAGTCGCCCCTCACGCTTCAACGCGCGGACGATCCTTCCAACCCCGTCGTCGACCGAAAGGAGGGTGCGGTACTGCGCGATGCGCTCGGCGTCGATCACCTTCCTGTCCCGCCCGGCGAGCCGGTCTTGGCGCCGGACCCACTTCGGCTTGTCCGACACGTCACGCTCGTTGTAGTTGGGTGGTCTCCAAGGGGAAATGTCGATCCGGGCGTCGGCGTATCGCTCTTCCGATACGAACGGACGGTGTGGCGCGACAGGGGTCCAGACCGCGAACAGCGGCCTTGACTCCGGAGTGGATCGGATGAAGTCCACGACCCGCTTGTACGTCTCCACGGTCGAGTACACGTCGTCGGGGAAGTCCACGGGCTGGCCGTTCTCACTCGCTTCGAAACCGTAGTACGTGCGTCCGTCCCCACCGCTGAAGCCGAACCACTCGTCCCATCCGGGTGGCACGATAGAAAGATCTCTGTAGCCGTTGAGGTACTTGCCGAACAGGCCGGTGCGATAGCCGAGACCGTTGAGCCATGTCGCCAGGTTGGACGAGTCGTCGTACGCCTGGAAACCGCCGAACAGACCACCGTTCCCCCACACACCGTTCGTGTGCGAATAGGTCCCCGTGTAGAAGCTCACGCGACTGGGGCAGCAGGTGGAGTTCGGCGCGTATGCGGATCGAAAACGGATGCCTCGGCGGATCACGCGACGCTGAAGCTGCGGCATGTGGGACAAGGTCCCCGCGCGCTGGTCGTCAGTCATGATCAGCACGACGTCAGGGCGGCGGGGTTCAGCTGCCCGGACTTGCGGCAGGGACTGCGGGGTCACCCAGGTCGCCCCGACCAGTATCACGCAAGCAACGACCAGCGGAACGGCGGCTCGGCCCATGCGTCGTGCGCCGCCGAGCCGAGGGGTAGCCTTCGAACGCATCCGGCTCATGCTACGGGTTGGTGGCGAAACATCAAAATGAAGAGGCGGATCCCTCTCCAACGACGGGCGACGATCCCTAGGCGACCACCCAGAGGGCCTCGCGCGCAAGCTCGATCTCGAGGCGTTCGTGGTCGCCGAGCGAGTCGCCGTCGACCTGCACCGGGAAGGGGCTGTCCGAGGTCACGAGCACGTGCGACGCGTCGTGGCGGTAGTCGATGTCGCGGCTCTGCACGTGGCGCGCCGAGCCGAACACCTGTGCCGCGATGCGCGGGATGTTCCGACGGGCGAGCTTCCGCATGCTCAACACGTCGAGCCCGGTCTCGAGCGAGGCCTGAGGGGTCATGCGCAGCCCGCGTTCTTTGTAGTAGGTGTACGGATCGGTGCGGCCGACCATGACCGAGAGCGACGGCTCCGGTGGCTCCTCGTCGACCGACACCTCGAGGTCGGGCCGCTTGCCCGCATAGCTCACCATCAGCTCCCACGCGACGCTGCGGAACGCGACCCGGTCGAACTTCGCCTTCGTCTTGGGGAACTTCGCGTCCATGCGGGCCATCGCCGCGGCGTCGACCCCGGCGCCACAGTTGACGGCGAAGTACCGCCCGTCGGCCCTTCCCAGATGCAGCTTGAACGCGTCGTCGTCGAGCGCCTTGCCGATGAGCACGCCGGTGGCCTCGACCGGCTCGGTCGGCAGCCCCAGCGCGCGCACGAGGATGTTCGTGGCGCCACCGGGCAGAACGCCGAGCGCGGTCTCGGTGCCGGCGAGCGAGTTCACGACCTCGTTGATCGTGCCGTCCCCTGAGAAGACCACGACCAGGTCGACGCCCTCGTCGACCGCCTGGATCGCGATCTCGTTCGCGTGGCCCCGTTCCTTCGTCTCGGTGACCTCGAGGCGGAAGTCGGCGGACATCGCCTTCTCGATCACCGCCAAGGTCGGCTTGGAGACCGTGCGGGCCACGGGGTTGACGATGAGCAGCACGCGGTGGAATCGCATCGCTCGGAGAGTATGCCAGCGCGGTCGCGATCGTGTGCGCAACCGGTACCCTTCGCCGATGCGGACGTTCCTGCTCGTGTTGCACGTGCTCGGCGCGATCGTCGCGCTGGGCTTCTCCCTCAGCTATGGATTCTGGGTGCGGCGGGGGGAGGCCGACGGCGTGCAGGGCAGGGCGTTCGCCCTGCGCACGATCTCGTGGATCGACCGGCGCATCACGACCCCGGCGTTCATCGCGCAGCTGGTCACCGGGCTGCTACTCGTGGCCACGCTCGACTGGGCCCTGCTCAGGCAGGCATGGCTCGAGCTCTCCCTCGGCATCTACGTGCTGCTCACGGCGCTGGCGATCGGCGTGTACGCGCCGACGTTCCGGCGTCAGCGCGACATCGCCGAGCGCATCGCGGCCGGCGAGGGCGACGAGGGCGAGTACTCGGCGGCGGCGGCGAAGGGCACCGCATGGGGCACGGTGGTCACAGTGCTCACGCTCGTGATCGTCGTGCTGATGGTCTGGAAGCCGACGCTCTGGAACTGACGGAGCCGGTCGTCACCCGCCGCTGACCGGCGGCAGCAGCGCGACCTCGTCGCCCTCGGCGATCGGCGTGTCGCGAGTCGCCCGCTCGCCGTTGACGACGAACGAGCCCACCTCGGCGATCTGCGCGAATCGCTCGCCGTAGCGGGCCGACAGCGTATCGACGACCTCTCCCACGGTGTGGCCGACGGCCTCCACGTGGGAGTCCCCAGCGATCTCGCGCAGCGCGGCGAACAGGCGCACGTTCACGTGCCCAGCGTACCCATGACGCGGAGCCGCCCGGGGCGCATGCCCCGGGCGGTTCCACCGTGTCGGTGTGGTCGTCGACTACGCGGCGACCGCCATGTTGGCGCGCCGATCCTCGGCAGCGGCACGGTTCGCGTGCCGGAACCCGAAGAACGCTCCGACGCCGAACAGGATGCCGGCCACGATCATCACGTACCCGGCGTACACGGCGATCGTCGCCGCCGTCCACCATCCGTAGGCGTTCAGCAGGATCGCGCGAAGCGTCTCGCCCTTGAACAGCGTGTCCGCCTTGCCCTGCAGCTCGGCCGCCACATCGGGGTCGAGGCCTTCCTCGCGAGCGGCGGCGCTAGTCTCGGAGTAGGTCGCGCCGTCGTTGATCTCGGCCAGGTGGCCCCCGATGTACCGGGAGTAGGCCTCGGCCTGATCGCCGTTCACGACCTGCACGCCGGCGAAGTCACCCAGATCCGCCTGCTCCTCGGGCGTCATCGCCTCGAGGGGCGGGAACGTGATGTTCTGCGGCTCGAGACGGTCCGTCACGTTGTCTTGGGCGAAGTTCCCCCCGTACACGGCGAGCGCTCCGAGCACGATCAGCGCCACAGCCAGCACCACGCCTGCGGTGCTGATCAGTTGGTCCCATACCTTCCTGTTCATGTCGTACCCCTTTCTCGAGGACCACATCTCGGGTCAGCGTGCTCCTCAGGGCTCCTGGCGCCCACGGGCGGACGGCAGGTTCCCGACGGGACCGTTCCCGACAGTAGCGGGACGTTCGACCCGTCGGCGAGGGACCCGCAGGAACCGGGGCTGTTCCCCGCGAGAACGGCAGCCGATATCGTGGACGGATAGCCATGGCCGTGCTCGCGCTGCTCTCCGATCGCTCCCCGCAGGTGACCCTGCCCGCCCTCGGCGAGCTCTTCCCCGACGTGAAGCTCGAACCGCTCTCGGTCGCCTCGATCGGCCACGTGCTCGCGCTCGAGCCGGAAGGCGTGCTCGTCGACGCCGCAGAGAACCCGGCGCAGGCCTGGAGCGTGGTACAGGCCCTGGCGGAGCGAGACCCCCGGGTGCCGGTCGTGATCGTGCTCGAACGCGATTCGGTCGAGCGCTATCCATGGCATGAGGTCGCCGACGAGTTCCTGTACCCGGGGGCCCCGGCCGCGGAGGTGCGGGTGCGCCTCGCGATGCTGCGCCGGCGTGCGGGAAGCGGTGACGGCACGGTGATCAGGCTCGGACCACTGGCGATCGACACCGAGACGTACCGCGTCACCGCCGACGGACGCCCGCTCGATCTCACGTTCAAGGAGTTCGAACTGCTCCGGTACCTGGCGTCGACCCCCGGTCGCGTGTCGACGCGGCCCTCGCTGCTGCGTGAGGTCTGGGGCTATGACTTCTACGGAGGAACCCGGACGGTCGACGTGCACGTGCGCCGACTGCGCGCGAAGCTCGGGCCCGAGTACGAGCACCTGATCGAGACCGTTCGGGGTGTGGGATACCGCTCGGCCGAGCTCGACGACTGAGCGACCGGCGCGGCTCCGACCGAGATCCCGGCGGGTGTCTACCCGAAACGGGTCATGCCGGAATGACTCGGATGGGCTCTGCGGCGAAAGGCGCTGTAGCGCCGAAGCCCTCGGTGTGAACGGCGACGCGAGGGCCGCGTCACCCGTCCCCCCGGACGGCTTCCCTCGGTCACGCGACCCCGATCGCCGTTCCTGGCTCGCGCCGGCGACCGCCGCGGCAGCCTTCGGGCGCCCGCGCCGGCGCGAGCCGAATCCCCGTCGATCCCGTCCGCCCCTTCCCCGCGGACGGGATCGCGGCTTCGAAGCCGCTTTGAACACACCGGCCGGCCGCCGTCAGACTGTGCCGATGGAGGACTTCGTCGACGGGGTCACCAAGGGCAACGTCTCGCAGGTCAAGACGGTGCTCGCATCGGTCGTGCTCGCCCTCGCGATGTACCAGGTCGCGTTGATGGCCGTGGCGTACGGGAAGCTGCGCGTGCCGTTCCTCAAGCCGAAGGCCGCGACGTTCACCCACCGGGCGGTCGGCGACGCGGCGGTCGCGGTCGGTGTCTTCGTGGCCTTCCTCTGTTACTCGTACTTCGGGATCGGGGACGGCATCGAACATGCCCGCGACGAGGAGACGGGGCGAGCGACGATCCACGTCGTGTCGGGAAGCCTCTTCGTGGTCGCCGTGCTCGCCAAGGTCGTCGTCGTCCGCTGGTGGCGCTCGCTCGGCCGTTTCCTGCCCGCGCTGGGGCTGACGATGTTCTCGCTGTTCTCGGTGGCGTGGCTCACGTCGGCGGGCAACTACCTCTGGGGAGGATGAACGTGGCCACCGCTCCTTCATATAGGGCGCAGCTGATCGGGTCGCTCGTCGCCGCGGTGCTGATCGTCGCGATCGCGGTGATCGCCGTCACGCTCGCCATCGGCCCGGGCCTCGACGCCACCGAGCTCCGCGAGCGACAGGAGCTGCAGGAGGAACGGCGGGAGCAGCGGCAGGAGCGGCGGGAGGATCTGCAGGGCGACTCGGGCGGCCCGGGCGGCTGATCGGCGGCGAACCGTCGACCGCACGACGGTCTCCGTCCTCGTTCCGTTCACCGGCCCGACACCGGAGACGCGTAGCGTCGGCCGAGGGGTGATCCCTTGTGAAGTCCTCGACGCTGATGACCGTCGTCGCGGCCGCCTGTGCGGCCCTGATGCTCCTGGCGCCCCCGGCGCTGCGAGCGGCCCCGATCGTCACCGCGCTCGCGGCGGGCACGTGGGCGATCGCGCTCACGCTCCGCGGTCGGTCGCGGCCGCAGGACCCTCGTCCCGACGACGATTGGCCGGCCTTCGACCCCCCGTCGTTCGAGGACGCGCTCGCGATGCTCGCGCCGCCACCAGCTCCTCGACGCTCGACGCGCAAGCCCACCGACACCGGCCGCGCGTGAAACACCTCGAGAACATCGGGTGACGAGGAGCCCCGGGGCGGCGCCCCACGCCTACGATCGGCCCGTGAGCACCTCTTCCCCCCAGGATTGGATGCGGGCCCTGTCCGCCCACTACGAGCGGGCTCGGAGCGCCTTCCCGGATGACGAGCTCTGCATCGTCTTCGACATCGACGGCACGATCCTCGACATGCGACACCTCGTCGTGCACGTGCTGCTCGCGTACGACCGCCGATGCGGCACCCACCACTTCCGAGGCCTCGTCGCCGGCGACGTCGAGCGTCACGAGGACGAGATCGACGGGATCCTCGAGGATCTCGACGTCGACCCGGGCATCCGCGGCGACGTCGCCGCCTTCTATCGAGCGGAGCTGTGGCGGCGGGAGGCAGTGCTCGCCGCGAGCCGGCCCTTCGAAGGTGTGCTGGGGGTGATCCGTTGGTTCCAGCTGCAGCCGCGGACCCACGTCGCGCTCAACACGGGCCGACCCGAACGCCTTCGTGAGGACACATTGGAGTCGCTCAACACCGTAGCCGCCGCGTTCCGGGTGCGGTTCCCCGTGTCGCTGCTCCTCATGGCACGGGAAGCCGCACCGGTCCCCGACAGCAAGGTGGCCGGCTTGCGGACGCTCCAAGCTCGCGGCATGCGGGTCCTGGCGGTCGTGGACAACGAACCGGAGAACCTTCGTGCGATGGCCACCTCGGACATCGGAGGGGAGATCCTGTTCCTGCACGCTGACACGATCTCGAGCTCCCAGCGGCGGCACGACGACGCCGTCGTGCGCGGGCGCGACTACCGGCTGCGCGAACTCGTGCCCGAGCGGCGGCTCCCGGATCGTGTGCAGTTCGTCTGGCACGGCGTCAACGACACGGTGAACCTGGGGCGGTTCCTCGCCGCCCCCGTTCGGTGGGCCGAGATCGACGTTCGGCGCGATCCGTTCGGGCGCCTCGTGCTGCGCCACGACGGGTTCGACGAGACCCCGTGGCGTCGAGACGAGCCCGTCTTGCCGGCCGAGAGCGCGCTGGAGTGGCTTGCCGCATCGGGGCGCTCGGTGAAGCTCGACCTGAAGGAGGACGGCCCGACCCTGACGGAGTCACTGCGGCTCGTCGAGATGGCAGGGTTCGGCGACGATCGCCTGTGGTTCAACGCGGATCTCCCCGTCCTCGGGCCTCGCGGGTTCCGGATCGTCCGGCACCACCACCCCGGATCCACGGTCTCTTGCCCGGTCGACTTCCTCGTGCCGTTGCTCGCCACATCGGCGGAGGCGGCCGACGAGGTCCTGTCACGGATGCGGGAATGGGGCGTGACCAGGTTGTCGCTCAGCTGGTCCCCGCTCGTTCGCTCGGTGGTCGACGGGCTCGAGGATCGCGGGTGGGAGATCAACCTCTACGGCGTGCCCGACCTCGAGTCGTTCCTCGACGCGAGCCTGCTGCTCCCCACCTCGGTCACCGCGGACTTCAACTTCCCCGAGTGGGGCTACTTCGGCCACGGCTCCGGCGAAGGGAGCCCCAACGCGGCCACCACCGCGTTCCCCTTCACCGGAGCCGCGGGCGAGCCCGCTGCGTCCGTCAGACCTTGAGCAGGTTGCCTCGGATCTCCCCGGTCGGGAACGTCTCGGTGTGGACGTTCACGTACGTGGACTTGGCTTTGATCGCCCGCTTCAGCTCGTCGAACTCACCGGGGTCGATGCCCTGCTCCACGGGCCCGACGACGTCGGAAGCAACGATCACCCCCGTCACCGTTCCCGACTGCGGACACGCCGGCTTGCTGCCGCCTCCGCACAGGAAGGCGGCCACGCCGCCGTTCGTCGCCGGCCTGCCGAGGTGGATGTGGGCGAAGAGCACGTCGCCGCCCTCGAGGCCGCTGTAGCGCAGACGGTAGTGGATCTCGTCGCCCTGGATCTCGGCCCGGAAGCTCCCGTGCCCATCGGTCGAGATCGCCGGGACCTCCTTCCACCCGTTGAGCCGGGTGTTCACCGAGGACTTCCCGGCCATCGCGGCCGCTGCGCCCAGGGCCAGGGCGGCCGCGGCCACGATGGCCACCACCCCGATCGTTCGCATCTTCATGCGCGAAGCTCCTTCCCCTCGTGCGGCCCGCCCCGCGCGGGCGCCCTCCCGCGCGGGGCGGCACCAGCTCCGTGCCGAGGGTACGGTCACCGAGAGCGAATCGTTCGAACCCGTTGCCGCCTGCGACGTGCGTGTGCAGACTGCCTGGGGGTGGTAGAACGTCCGGGAGGCAGGAGCGAGGGTCGTCGAACTCATCAACGCACCACCGCTCCCCCGGGTCCGCCATGACGATCTCCATCTACGACCTCGAGATCCTGACCGACGCCATGGTCTTCGCCGTGCTCGTCACGATCGGCGGTGTGGTCTCATGGGCCTTCGGCCGTGAGTTGTCGCGCAGGTACGGGCCTCGGCGCGAGGTGAGGGTCGCGCTGGCCGGCGCGGCGCTGATCGCCGTCGGGGCCGCTGGGGTGGCGGTCCGTTCCACTGCCCGCGACGCCCTGCCCATCGTCGCCAGGGTCGCTTCAGCTCCCGTCGAGGCTCGTGCGACGCAACGACCGGCGCTGCGCCTGGATGAGCCAGAGTCCAGATCGGACGGCGGCAGGTCGAGCCGTCTCGAGGGGTCGATCCGTACGGACGACGCCGTGCATCCCGTGCCGCTGACCGGGGGTGCTGACACGGGAGGCCATGGCGACGACCCGGGAACGATCCCGGGATCGGACATCGACCCCAGCTCGCCTCCCGCGGTGGGCGAGGAGACGTCGAACGATCCGCCGGACGGGGAGCCGCCGGACGATCCGCCGCAGGAGCCGCCGGACGATCCGCCGCAGGAGCCGCCGGACGATCCGCCGCAGGAGCCGTCGATCGATCCACCGCAAGCGCCGCCAGACGATCCGCCTCACGAGGAGCCGTCGGACGAAGGACCACAGGGCCCCGACGGCGAGGGACCGCCGGGCCAAGGCCCCGACGGCGAGGGACCACCGGGGCAAGACGGAGGGGGACCACCGGGCCAGGACGGCGCGCCGTAACGCGGCGAGCTGTGTTGCCCACGCTTCAGCGTGAACGTGTAGGTCAGACGGCGCGCCGAGGCCTTACAGCAGGGACGAGGACCTTGACGCTTCGCGCCGTGCCGCTCGCCGTGAGCGGCGAGATCGGTCTCGGTGTTCACGTTCTTACGGAGCCCCGGAACCTTCCGCATCCAGGAGGGGCCAATATGACGACGCGCTTCGACCCACGAGAGTTCGACCGCGATCACGACGCTCGCTATCTGGCTCGCTGCCCTCGATGACGATCAGAGGGCCCAGTCCGCGATGGAGGACTTGATCGAGGTCGAGCGGCGACCGTTGGGCCTGCTCGGGTCTGAGTCCAAGCGTTCAGTGCTCGTGTTGACAGGACGCGACCCCATCGCATACGTTCGCTCTTGAGAAGTCGCTGGGGCCTTCGGGTTCCGGCGGCTTCTCACTTCTATTGGGTTACGCCCTGATCGGCGCCTCTTGAGCTGGAAGACGGGACCGGCGTCACGTACTTCAGGGAGAGGGGGCGTGCCGGCTGGCAGTGGCCCCACACTCCCATCTCCCTCGCGGCCTTCCCCGCCAGCGAGGGCGTCGCCGCACTCCAAAGCACGAGGGGTGCGAAGTGCGGCGGACTGCTTTCTCTACCCAGAGGAATCGGACTCAAACCGATGCCTCAGAGGAGGGTCTGGGGCAGCGGGTTGTCAGGCGGGTACGCCCAGGGCGTGCCGCTCCACACTGAGCAGGTCGAGCATGGAGAATGCGACCTGGTGGTCACGAGGGTGGTCCCTGAGCCATGCGCGGGCGCCCGACAAGGCCGTTGAGATCTCATTCGGGGAGGTCGCCACGCGCATCTGTCGGAGGAGTTCACTGCGTCTCATGTAGGTCCCTCTTCCCACGACCTCGACCGGCGAAACCGCACGACGGATCCCAGTAGTGAAGTGTGGCGCGCGCTTTCGGATCGAGCCCTCGCCTGGGAACGAAGGAGACGCCTTCACCGGAGTGCCCGTACGCCGAGCTGGCGACTCACCGCCTCCGTCGCTGGTCGATGGCTGAGGATTCGCCGGAGCCTGGCGGAGATCCGCCGGGCCGACTCTCGATCACGAGGTCGTACGTCTCGAACCGGCCTCGATCCGCCTCGCGCGTCTGCCGACCGGGGCGCGGGCGCCAACGATCGCCAGCGTCAGCCCCAGACCACCCAGGCCGAGGCCCGCGACGACGTCGGTCGCCCAGTGGGTATCGAGGAACAAGCGGGACAGAACCGTGCCGATGAACACGAGCACGACCGTGATCCGCGCGAGCACCTGCAGGCGGGGCGTCCCGATGGAACGTGGAACTGCCCAGTAGACGAATCCCCAGATCACGAGCGCCTGGGCTGCGTGCGCGGATGGGAAGCAGCGGCCCGGCGTCCTGCCCACCGGACACGTCCGCTCGA
>Ga0210143_1000027_pt1 | contig 28782 bp, 24 predicted proteins | sample MayberryNW_TuleC_2_FD_185527 | JGI IMG/M metagenome (GOLD analysis project Ga0210143, IMG submission 185527) | Wetland microbial communities from San Francisco Bay, California, USA, that impact long-term carbon sequestration - MayberryNW_TuleC_D2... | ecosystem: Environmental > Aquatic > Marine... | reverse complement strand
TCACCTGCTGTTGTTCCGACTGTTAAGAATATTATGCTATTTTGGATTCTTATTTATGCTCAGATTGTTATCTAGTACTATTAGTCGATCCTCATCATCATCGTTAAAAGTAATTGGATATATTCTTTCAAATATTGGTGATGACTTGAAATGATTATCTCTACTCCATATTTCTCAAATGAAACCAAAATGTGTCTCTTAATTCCTTTGCTTATATTAAATCTAGAGCAATTGAATAATATGGTTTATGCTGATGAACTATAATTCAATTCATTCTGGATTTAGTTGATGTTTTCTCTAAATCATTTTTAATAAATTTATATTGTTCACTTCATCAAAATAATGTTCTGTTGATAAACTAATAAAATGAATGTTTATGAGTTCGTGTTAATAATAAGGTTTTAATAGATTAAGGTATGCGATAATGTGTTTATATATTTAGAAAATTCGGCATCATGATTTCCAATTACAATCTTCATATTATCTTTTATATGGAAAGTTATTTTACTCCAACATTTGATATATTTTACATCTTTATCATGATCCCAGCCGTAATCATCAATTCAGGATTAATCGAAATTATATTTTCAATAGTATATTCAGTTTCATCATTGCAATAATAATCCCCAGCAACAACTATGTTGATATCTTCATTAGGAAGGATGAGATCGTATATTTCATAAAATACTATTGAATTATTAACATTTAATGAAAAAAATAAATCAATAATGAGAGATTGACAATCTACTAATAATTTAATTTAAAAAAAACTAGCAACAACAGAAATAATAATGTTATTCTTACATATTATTAGATTACTATCTTTTATTATTCTAATTAAATCAAGGTTTGATTCTCAAAAATGAGAATAAAATAATACCTATTATTTAGTTAATATTACTTAACTATTTATTATTTTCTATCATTTTCTCTCTATACTCACCAGTTGTTTTCCATGTACTGACATGATTTATTCTGAGTGTATATGTCTTATGACTTAATACGTTTTATAATATCCATTATAATTTTTGTATAGTATATTTTTTGGAGGATGTATGTAAACATATTATAGAAGTAAGAAATCTTTTGATAGAAAAATAAGTTAACATAATTTAGAATCATATTTACACTTCTGCATTATATCAGGTCACATTCATCATAATAGGTTTCTTCTGAAGCTTTACTAAGTTATTTTTAGAGGTATTTTCTCCTTTCTTATATATGTTAAAAATATTTTATAAATAGGGAGACCTTGTTTACCTTTCGTGATAAAGTAATGTATGTTTTATTTTTTCAGTAGGTTCAATTTCAATATTGGATATTAAAATATTGGATTATCAGATTTTTCTTGTTGTTCATGTGATGTATAATAATAATTATTATTATCATCAATATAATTATTATTTTGTTCATTATTTTCTTCAGAATACATTTTCTTTCCTGTGGTATCTTTAGAAATAACGAATTTGTCTAAAGTAGCAACATCATCAGTATCATAAAATTTCCCTATTAGTGTATGACCATTGTTTATTAAATCGAAGTTTAAAAATCCAAATTTTCCTTCTTGGATAACATAATAAGGAAGATAATGAGCAATTTTATGTAATTCATCTCCAGCAGTACCTGCTGTTATAAAGACTATACCATCATTGTATGTAAATCCATTATTATTATTCTGATCCTCTACAATTGGATAAACTGGATTGTCGGTGTTATATGAAAGAGAAAGAGATCTTTGGTAGTATTGTGTATGTCCAGATAAGACTAGATCTATACCAAATTTTTCAAATAAATGATGAAATACTTTTTTCAAGTCCTCAGATTTTTTTTCATCAAAGCTAGCTGAAGTATACATAGGTGTATGAAGGAATACAATTCTCCATAAGATGGAAGAATCATGTAATGATTTTTCCAAATCATTTTTTATATATTTATATTGTTTGCTTCCAGGTTCAAATGGATGTTCCGACGATACAGCTATAAAATGAATATTGTGAAACTTAAAAGAGTAATATGGTAGGGATAAATTGTAATGTTCTAATAATTGAGAATAAGAGCTGTGGTAATCTAAATCATGATTACCTATAGCAATTTTAAGAATCTTGTCAATAGGTTTTGATATATCAAACCAGCATCTAGGAGAGACATTTTTAAATGTATAATCTCCAAGACCTAAGACAAGTTCAGGTTCTAAATTTGTAATTTTTGTTATTGTTCTTTGTGTTTCTTTATTACAGTTCCAGTCGCCAGCAGCTATAAAATTAATATCTTTTGAATCTTCAGGTAATGTACTTGTTACATTTCTAGACTTATCTTCAGTAGTTATCAAATTATCTTGATCAATTGTGTTATTTACCTCTAACTGTTCATGAACTTTAGTAGATTTTTCTCCATAATCTTCCGGATCATAATAATCTTCAGGAAATATTCCAAAAAAATCATCAGCGGCTGATACAACACTTGGAAATTGAAATATACTAAAGATCAATAAGAATAATAACGAAAATAAAGGAAAAATAAAATATCGATCGTATATAACAATCATTGTTTGATCAGGTTGCATCTATTACCTATATAATATTTGTAATAAATCACTCTATAAAATATTACTAAAAAATTTTTCTAACTTTCTTCTCTTATCTACTGCTGTTCATTACCAATCCAAATAATTTATTGAAATAAGAAATAATTTAACTTTGTTAAGGAAAATTTAATAAAAAATAAGAAAATTTATCTGATTTTATCCCTAACATTAACATAGTCTAATCAGTAGTATTAAAATTAAAATTATAATATTTTTTCATTGATCTTTCTCTTTACCCAAAACTAATAGAATACAAACTATATTTTGGTTTTAACATTATATTTAATTGAAAAGTTTTTAGTTGTATATTTCGCTCTCTTTTTTTGAAAATAATATTTATTCGTTTTAATATTTTACTTGTGGTTATATAGAAACCATTAATATATTAAACACAGTCATACTTTGAGAATAATAAGTAACAGATGAGGATCATTTCTCTATTCTGAATTCTTATCAATATGTTTGTAATATTTTCTCCAAACAATTGATAGTGTTTTAAAAAATCATGGAGGAAAAATAATTAATTCCTAAATTGGAGAACATTTAACTGGTTTACAAAAATGACATTCTAGAATTAGGATTTCCTATTCAAAAGAGAGGCAATTATCTAATGTTTCTCAAAAATTTCAAAAACCTGTTCAAATCTATCGGTATTGATACAATACTTACTTCTTTATTACCTTAATGATATTGAATCTTGGTGTGGCATATTTTAGAATTAAAATAAGCACATTCAATTTATAGTTCAATAATAGGAAAATATATTAATGTTTCTTATTATAGAACATATATATGAAGAAGAAAAAATTCCTAGCTGCTATTGTCCAAATGAAATCTTCAATTAACAAGCATGATAATTTAAAAGAGTCATTAAAATATATCAAAGTGGCAACAGATAGACAAGCAGATTATATTTTTTTCCCAGAGTTTCAAATGGCTTTTTCCCCAAACACTCAAACAGGAGATGAACTTTACAATACTGCTGAATCGTTAACAAATAGTAAATTTCTCAAGAGATTATGTGAGTATTCTAAAACATATAGGATAGGAATAGTAGGTACATTCTTTGAAAAAAATGCTTCTAAAACAGCTAACAAGGTTTTTGATACAGCGTTTAGTACTGATAAAGATGGAAATATCATTTCAGTTTATAGAAAATTACATCTTTATGATGCTTTTGGTTTTAAAGAATCTTTAAAATTTAGCAAAGGAAATAAAATTCCAAAACCAATTACAACTACAATAGGTAAAATGGGTTTAATGATCTGTTATGATATAAGATTTCCAGAACTCTCTAGAATCCTTACAGTAAATGGTTCAGACATAATAGCAATACCCTCAGGATGGGTTCATGGTATAATGAAGGAAGAACATTGGATTACCATGCTTAAAGCAAGAGCAATCGAAAATGGTGTATATATAATAGCACCAAATCAGGTTGGTAACATATTTTGTGGAAGAAGTATGATAGTAGATCCTTTGGGATCCGTTCTTACGGATTTGGGCGATAAGAGAGGAGTAGAAATTGTTGAGATTCATAGAGAAAGAATAGATGAAGTAAGGAAGACATTACCACTGTTAAAGAATCGAAGAACCGATATTTATAATATTAATACTTAATTAACTTTGCAGGGCAATTAATATTTATACAAAAGTTTTTACTGTATTTTTTAGTTGGATAAAATACATTTAATATTTGCCAATTGCATTCTTTGCAGATTTTATTTGTATTCTTTATCGAACCTTGTTGTGGAATTGGAGCAGAAGCGGTACAACCTTCAGAAAAATAATTTGAGCATGAAATAAACCTTTTTTTAGTTTTTTTAGATCGGATGATTTGAAACTTTCCTTTTTGACAAACAGGACACGTACCTACCAATATCAAATTCTTGCTTCTTGTCGGTTGTTGTTCAATATACAAAATAGGATCAATTTTTTGAATATGATACATAGAATCAATTAGATCAGTGATTATATTATTGAGTATAACTATTCGATCTGTGACTCCTCTTTCTATATCTGCTAAATATAGTTCTAAGGTTCTGGTTAAATCGGGAGAAATTATTTTTGGGAGGTATTTTTCCATAAAATCGATTAGAAATATACCGAGATCATTTGATTTAATTTGATTGTTATTATATACAGTAATATAATTTCTATGTATTAGTATTTCTATAATATTACCTCTTGTCGATTTAGTTCCTATCTCTTCTTGTTCCATTTGTGATAACAAAGATGAATAATTGAAATAGATAGGAGCTTCAGTAAATTTTGAATCTTTAATAATGGCTATATTTATTAATGTATCCCCTATTTTAAGGGCTGAATAGTCAACCGTGCTATCACTATAATTAAAAAATGAACTATAAAACTCAATCCATCCTTTTGAAAGTATGTTTTTTCCTTCTAAATCAAATAAAAAATTATTATTTACTAGAATATCTATTTTAGTTTTTTTAAAAATAGCAGTTTCACCGAATGTGGCAAAAAATCTTTTTACTATAAGATCATAAACTTTTGATTCAGCAGAGTTTAGATTTATAGGTGTTATTCCGGTCGGATAGATAGCCGGATGAGCAGGATCATTTTTTGTACCATTATTTGGATAAAGCTTATTCTGATTGAATAACATAGTAACATATTTTTTGTATAAACTTGAAATTTTTTCTAAATCATTTAATATTTTTCTATAATTTATCCCAACTGGAAAGACTTGACTATTGGTTCTTGGATAAGAAATAAGTGCTTTTAGGTAAAGGTTCTCAGCAATCGAAAGAGTATAGTTTGGTGAATACTTAAATAATCTAAATGACTCCTTTTGAAGATCTCCTATGTTAAATGGGTGTAACGGTTTTAGATATTCTTTGTAGGTATTAATTTTATTTACAATACCATTTTTACCAGTACACTGATCTATAATATAGTTTACGGTTTTTATTGTGTCTATTTGTTTTTTTTCATAGAAAAAAATAAAAACTTGCTTATCTTTTCTAAAATGAGCTTTTATACTCCAAAAAGGTATTGGTATAAAGTAGTTAATTTTAAGATCTCTATCCACTATAAACTTTAGAGTAGGCGTTTGAACTCTTCCAACGGTTAGATAAGAATATCTATGTTTTATTTTTATGACACTAGAAACAGCCATGGAAAAATTTATTCCATAGATATAATCTAATAAATGTCTAAACATTCCTGCATAGGCCATGCCTCTATTCGCTCTTTCTAATGCAAAAAAAGATTTGTTTATATCGTCACAAGTTAAAGTAGACAATTTTGCTCTATGAGAATTAGCATAGGCTTTACTACATACTAATTCTAATATATTATATCCAATCAATTCACCTTCTTGATCATAATCACACGCATGAATAAAATTATCAGCATCTTTCGCAAATTGGCCTATTAATTCTATGAGGTTTTTTGAATTTTTATTTTGTGGTTTGGAGATAGGCGACCAATATAAATCAAAAATAGGAAATATTTTCCCTCTCTTCTTATTATCAGTTAAACCATACAGATGCCCTTTGGTTGATAAAATTACATAACGTGTGTTATCCTTAGTAATTACATCAAAAACCATATTACCTTTTATTTTTGTTTTTTTAATCTCCGATATTCCTAGAGCTAGAGCAATTCTATTAGCTACACTTGGTTTTTCACATATTACAAGAGAATATTTTTTATCTTTTGGATTGAAATTTAAATTAGGGATTTTTACATCTTTCATTTACCTATATTTAATTTTTATAATGAAAATCATGATTTAAAATACAACAAGTAAAGAATCCTATTTTAAAAGGACTTAAAATAAAGTACATAGCAGAAAAGATATAAACAATATTTAATCCACTCAAATTATGCGTATAACAATTTCAGCAATAAAAGCAGATATTGGAGCAATTGGTGGACATACCAGACCTAGCGATGAATTACTTGATGTTGTTAAAAACTTTATTGAAAAAAAAGGAACCGAACTCATCATAGATCAGTACATTGGATATAGTGGAGATGATATTCACATTATCATGACCCATAAATTTGGCACAGATAACGAAAAAATTCATAAATTAGCATGGGATGCGTTTAGTGAAGGAACAAAAACAGCTAAAAATCAAGGGTTGTATGGCGCTGGACAAGATTTGTTAAAAGATTCTTTTTCTGGAAATGTTAGAGGTATGGGACCTGGAGTTGCAGAAATAGAAATGGAAGAACGGCCAAGTGAAGTCTTTTGTATTTTTGCAGCTGATAAGACAGAACCTGGTGCCTTTAATTTTCCATTTTGGAGAATGTTTATCGATGCGGGAAGTAATACAGGACTTTTAATAAATGAAAAACTAGCAGCTGGAGTAACCTTTAAGATCATGGATGTTATGACGGGGAATATTGCAGATTTAAAAATGTGGGAGGATAAACCAGAGTTGGAAGCTGCTTTAATGTTTCCTGGCAGATATGTGGTTCATTCGGTATATTCCTCAGAAGGAGATCAGATTCTTTCTGCATCAACTGATAGACTACACAATATAGCTGGTACATATGTTGGTAAGGATGATCCAATAGCAATAGTTAGAACACAAAAGGACTTTCCAGCAACAGAAGAGGTTGGTAGTGCTTTTAATAATCCACATTACGTTTCAGGTAATACAAGAGGAAGTCATCACTTGCCTTTAATGCCAGTAAAACTTAATTCATCAGCTAGTTTAAATTATTCCATACCTATTGTAGAATGCCTAGTATTTAGCATGCATGAAGGCAGACTAACTGGTCCCCTTGATGGATTCGGAACAGTCGATTGGGACTTGCAGAGGACATGGGCATCCGAAAGAGCAATGATTATGAGAAATCAAGGATTCATTCATCCAGCAACTTTAGTACCTGATGAACTAGAATATAATAAAGGATATGAAGCAAGGATGGATAAATTAAATCAGAAATTTACATCAAATATTAACAATAAAGAAACAGAAAAATCATTAGAAGGGAATAAGAAAAACTAAACTTTAGTCTAAAAAAGAAATACCAAATTGAAAGGACCTATTATAATTAACTGTAAGAATTACCTAGAAGTAGCTGGAGAGAAAATCATACGACTGTCAGAAATTGCAGAGAATATTTCAAATAGATATAATGTAGAAATTATGTTAGCACCTCCACATAATTCTTTATTTTACTTATCGCAACTCGTTAAACTTCCGCTTATTTGTCAACATATAGATGATAATAAAATAGGGGCTACTACTGGGTTTATTATTCCTGAATTAGCTAAATCCTATGGAGCATCTGGTTCTCTGATAAACCATAGTGAGCACAGAATTGAATATGAATATATACAAAACCTTGTGGTCAAGTTAAGACAATTAAATATGACTTCAATAGTTTGTGCGTCAACTTCCGAGGAGGTTGGTAAATTTGCTAGAGTACATCCAGACATGATTGCTATTGAACCTCCGGAACTAATAGGAACTGGAAAGGCAGTTAGTAAAGTCAATCCATCAATAATTACTGATTCTGTTAAAGAAGCAGGCAAACATTTTGAAAACATCAAAGTAATTTGTGGAGCTGGGATAGTAGATAAGAGCGATGTTCAAAGCGCAATAAATCTTGGATCACAAGGAATACTAATTGCAAGCGGATTAATAAGATCAGACGCATGGGAAGATAAATTGATAGAACTTTGTGAAGGTTTTGAATAATGGTCCTATCAGAACTTCATTTTCATTATAATTCTAAAGATAAAATATTAAGCACCTACTCTTTTCATTTTTGAACCACAGCGAGGACATGATACTTGATTATGTTTAGCTCCACAATTCATACAATAGTAGTTTACAGAACTGCTACCAAACATAGTAGCACTTGATAAGCCTAGTTTTTTAAACTGCCTCTGTCTTATATAAAAACTGAGAAGAAGAAAAACACCAATTATAATGGGTAATGAGTAAGGAAATGGTACTATAAGAGAGATAGCAATACTAATAGCTAGAGATATCCCTAACCACAGTGCTTGGTTTAATATAAAATTTTTATTGTTAAAATCACTCATTATTTAATTTATACTCGCATGTTATTTATAAATTATTTTGATAATAGAATACAATACAAGATTTTCGCTATCCACCACGTTTAAATAGTCCTAATATTCATATTTAAAATACATCGACCAAACCGAAGGGGAACAATTTACCCATGACCTAGGATATTGAGCAGATGTCCTAGGTCATACTATTATAATAAAATAGATTTTTTGTTGTTATTTTTGTGGTTTCTTTTCCCATAAAATGCTAGTGTATAACAACTCTGGTACCAATTTCTTAAATGGAACCCCTGAACCTTCGTAGAATTTTGTAAACCATTCGTATAAGTGAAGCCTAAGTGCTTGAATATAGACTAGTAATCCTTCTATCATCATCACACCTAGATTTCCTAGGATTGCCACTACTATTCCAACTGCAAAGTTACCTGAGGAGAAAAAGAATTCTACTCCATTATTGGCTGTACCCATTAAAGCAACATGTACGAGTAACATAATTCCAATTCTAGTATAACTAATTGTATTTGCAAATAATTCTACTAATCTAATTAACATAACTTCAATCACAGTCATAAATAATTCTTCATTTACATTTCCATTTCCATGAAGTTTCAATTTGCCAAGTTTAACACCCAAAGGAACTGCAATTATTTGAAGTACCATAGTTATCATAAGGATCAAAAACGAAATCTTTGTAACTATTTCTACAGTAACCCAATCACCGGCTATATTGGAGAAGAAAGGAGCTGGATTTTGATTTGTATACATTTCAAGCACCTTATAGTTAGCACCTACCGCAGCTAACATCAAAGAAATAATTGACAGATACATAATCAAGGTTGGAAGACGATTAGTAAGTACTTCGTATTTCTTGCCCTGCTTTATTCCCTTATATATTGAAAAAGCAAATGCGCTTACAAGATGTGTAATACCTATATTAATTGAAAAAGTAAGAATAGTAAGGACTGTCTCTTCTGAAAAGTCTGCTGCATTTAATATTCCTATGTACCCTAATGATCTAAGGTATTCAGTACCAGGAAGTTCAAGAATATGAAATCCAAAAGCCTCTCCTACTAGCAAGCCTGCAATTACTGCTGATATTCCTGATGCAAGTATCAATGTACCCCATTTTCTTAAATTTCCTGTTCCTCTTAATCTAAATGTAGCGCCAAGCAAGGCTAATAATGCACCTTGCCCTGCATCTCCAAACATTAATCCGTAAAAAATAGGAAATATGAATGCAATCATTGGGGTGGGATCTATCTCGTTGGATTTAGGTGGACCTTGAGTAAGTGTTATTGGTTCAAAAGATCTAAAATAACGACCATTCGCAAATAATGTAGGTTCTTGATTATCTTTTGACAGTTCTGAATCAGGATCATGATCTTTTTCTACTTCATGGAAATCATTATGTTTTCTATGCTCGAATATCGTTATCCAACTTTCATGTAATTTCTTGAAACTATCAGCCCTAACAGTCGGTATATATCCTTGAATCAAAGCAAAATTCTTTAAACCTGCAGGTTTTCTTAATGTTTCTAGAATTTCACGTACTACTAGTGAGGATTCTCTTAAATAAAGAATTTTTGAATTATTTTCTTTGCTTATCTTCAAAATATTAGAATCAATTTCTTTTTTCTTTGTAGTTAATTCTTTAATGTTTGACGTTAAATTTAAGAAGGCTTCACTAGGATTTTGAGAAAAGTTATTAGGTATAGCAATTTGTGAAGTATCAAAACTACGTATTATTTTTCCTATTTTATCAGAATCGTCTTTGTTAGCAAAGATGAATAATGCTGTATGAGTATCGTTTAATTTCAATGTAAAAAGAGAGAGATCAGAAAGAGAACGTTGTATCTCTGAGAAATCTTTAGTTTTGATAAGAAACATATTTTGATATAATAATTTACTATAGTTAAGTTTAGAGAGATCGATCTTTAAATTGGATACTACACTCAGAGTATCTTTTAAAGTTGTATATTCATCAAGTTGCCTGTTTAAAGTATCTCTATCATTAATTATTTTTGCGGTCTGATTTACCAAAGACTTTGAATCTCCCTCAAGTTTCAAAATTAACTGTTCAATTTCTGAGATTTGTAATTCTGTTTTATTTTTTGGTTTACCCTTAATAAGAGCATCCATAATTCCAATCTCTGTTTTAATCCCTAACTCACGTACAACCTCATCTATACTTTGAAAGAGTTTTTGTGAACGTAAATGTAAATCGTCTAGATTAGGATCAGAATAATCAGAATTAGAACTTATTGGATGAAACCATTCAAACTGTGCGAGCTGACTCGCGACTTTTGATGACTCCATCCTAGGAAGAATTAAAGTAACCTTAGCAAGCTGCGCTAAGCCCATTTCAAGAATGTGGAGAACGACATGACTTAAAATCTTATCGATGGAATAAAGATATAACTGCTAACAAATATTTCAAGAAAACAAAATATTTATATGATAATTAAAAACACAGAATTTCTAATTCGTCATATTTTTCCTTTACAGCTAACAAAAAAAGAGTGTCTTCGTAAATAAGTAACCAATCTTTAACTCCAAGAACGGGTAGTTTTCTAACTAGAATTGTATTATCAATCATTGTACGTAAATATGCTAATTTGGGTAACTCAATATAATTAAAAAGTGAAGAAGAGATCTCTATTCCTGGACTACCACCCTGAATATTTACTACAAATATATCATTTTTTTTATTTTTTATCTTAGATGTAACGTAACTTTCTCCTATTTCAAATTTTTCTAAATTCAACATTGCTTTTGGAAAAGAATTTTTACTTTTAGGAATTTCAAATGAGAGAGATTTAGAAATACCATCATAAAATAAGTTCATGATAGTTAGGGATATTGAACAACATATTATATTTATTTAATTATTAATGATTTTCCCTATTATTCTAATGGATGAAATATAAAAAAATAAATATTATTGGAAGTTTTTTTTATTTTTTCTTTCAAAATTTATAATTATTATAAGTTTTTCTTTTTATATTATTATTCTGAAAATTTATTTGTTTAATAAAAACATAACTTTAAAAAAAAGGTCCTTTCAGTATTATTTGATAAAATTGTCGGAGAAAAATGAAAAAAAAACCAATTCTCAATTGATACGAATTGAGGGTTTTATAAGAGAAGAAAAACAAGATGAAGTTTTAGCTGCTTTAAATAAACTTGGAATACCTGCTACATTCTATGAATCAAAAGGAATAGGAAAGGGGGAAAAATATCAAATCAGATACGGTAGACATGGAGATATCCTTACAATGCCTTATTCCAATAGAAGAACAGTAGAAACAATAGTTACTGAAGATAAAGTAGAAGAAGTAGTATCGATAATAAAAGATTCTGCAAAAATTGATAAAACAGGCGGAGCTGGAGGAATAATAGTAATCTCAAAAGTGGACGAAATTATAAATATTTGATATTGTAGCATTTTATACTCATTTTTATTTTATTATAATTCTAATTTGATTTATATGAATATAAAAGAAACCATTAGGGAAATCATTAATACATTTACTTTAGTTCAGTGATAATGATACAATAATGATAATACTACAAATATAAATTATTATCAAATTATGTGAATGAAACAAGTATTGATTTTAGAATTATTTATTGACAGCGATATACCCTGAGGTTTTTGTATCTAACAATTCAACAAATTTATCGAATGAATCTTTAGGAATAACAGCTCCACATGCTTTATCATGACCTCCCCCACTACCTCCCAAAGTTGATGCAATCTCATTTACAATTCTTCCTAAATGAACATTACAATCTTTAGATCCTCGAATAGAAATAATAAAAACTTTTTTTTCTTCTTTATATTTATAAACCATTGCAATTTTTTTTTCTGACATTCCCAAAACAAAATTTACTACAGTACTTGATGCAAGATCAAGGTTACTTTGTGCTAAAGCAATCCTATCTTTAGTTTTAATCTCTTTAGAAAGGGAAGTAATAGCATTAGATATTTTTTTTGCATATTTCTCTGCTTCTATAAACCCTCCTTCAATTTCATGAGGGAATTTCATAGCTGATAAAACATTAACGATATTGTATAGATATTCCTCGTTGTTTTGGTTTGAAGAAATCATATAAGACATTGCTGTCGATTCTAACATTAAAAACTGTCTGTCATATAGAGGTATCAGTGATGATGCTACGGGCTTATTATCTAGATAATCAGTTAAAGCACCTGCAGCAGCAAAAAACGATGCATTAGAGGAAAGTTTTTTTTTATATTTATTATAAACATGAATACTGGTACATTCTTGAGTGGAATGTATTAGATTTACTCCTATTTTTTTTATTTCCTTCTTTGCGTCTTCTTCAAGGTCATGATGATCGATATAGATTACTTTATATCCTAAACCAACCATTTGTCCTAATATTGAAATAAATCTGCGTTGATTTTTTTTATTTAGTCCAAGGTCACAAATAAATATCCTATTATATCCTTTTGTTACTGGTAAGAGATTTTTAAGCAATCTTTCAAGCTTAAATATAAGATTTGCATAATCTACTAATAGTATAGACACTTTTTCTTTGAAGGCAGAATTTATCAGTATAGCTGAAGATAAACCATCAACATCTTCTTTATGAGAAATACAAATTGTAATAGTCATTTCAGAAATAATTCAATATTAAATATTATTTTTAATTTTATCAGTTTGGATTTTCTTCTTTCTAATTGTTAAAAGTGAAGATAATAATATGGTTGCAGAGAAAAATCCAGAAATAGCGATCATAACCATAAAAGGATCTACAATTTGTTCGGTTGCCATATACAATATCCAAAAACCATTATATATATACCATTAAGGTGTCAATAGTTGTGTATTAGCTAACTGTTTTTGTTGTTATATTAAAACCTTTATATATCATTATTCAAATCGAATAATATGTCAAATAATCAAGATAGTTCTGTTCCAAAAATTGTAGCGTTGGAAGTTTTGGAAAAGAATGGGGTAGATGTACAAAGATTAATAGAATTAATTAGAAAAGGTGTAGGCGCTGAGTTTACAACATATTATTATTATACAATCTTAAGAATGCATTGTACAGGTTTAGAAGGTGAGGGAATTAAGGAAATAGTAGAGGATGCGAGGATTGAAGATAGAAATCACTTTGAAGCAATGACCCCAAGACTATATGAGTTAGGTGGTAGTCTACCAAGAGATATTAGAGAATTTGCTGACCAAGCTGGATGCCCTGATGCCTATTTACCTGATAATTGGCAAGATATCAAATCCATATTAACGGTATTGCTAGAGGCGGAGCAATGTGCAATAAGATCATGGGGAGAAGTATGCGATATGACCGCAGGTAAAGACCCACGAACGTACGACATTGCACAAAAAATAATGCAAGAAGAAGTTGAACACGAGGCATGGTTTATCGAACTTTTATCAAAAAGACCTTCTGGTCACTTTAGAAGAAAGTTTGTTGGGCAATCTCCACATGTTAGTGAACAAGGTGGATTAATTCACACATAATCTATAATATTTAATATTTTATATTTTTATCTTCTTTAACTAATAACATTTTATGAACTATAATACTTATTAGGCAAGTTTTTATAATATTTAAAAATGAGGCGAAGAACAGCAGAGATAATTATGATAGGTTCAGGAATAGGAATAGCAGCAGGCGCTGGAACTATGAATATTACTTATATGATTTATGGAGGATTAGCAATCCTGGGTTTAGGCGTAATTTCGATATTTTGGAGATAACTCATAAACAATAGATTATAAAAAAAATCAATAGGTGTTTCCCATAACAATTTTGGACCCGATTACAATTTTTGATAAAATAAATGATGTACAATGTAATAACAAATCAATTATAGTATTACATGATTTTTTTATCGACAGATTAATCAAAATTAAAAATATAGACGAATTTTTTATCCATATAAAAGAAAAAGCAAAGTATGGGGGTGGAAGTATCAGAGGAATACCCACTACACAAATTGAAGGAGGAAATGCAGTAAATATTGCTTATTGCCTTGGAAAACTTGGATTTGATGTAGATCTATTCACTATAACGGATGATTCAAGCCACATGAACTTAAAATATTTTTTTAAAGAGTTACCAAAAGTAAAATTGCATTTATCAAATGGAAAACCAGGATACACAACATCACTAGAAATTCAGAACTGCATTGATCTAAATAATTCTAATATAATGATTAGTGATGTAGGTGAGAATTCAGAATTTGGTTCAGACAGACTAAATTCTCCAGATGATAAAGAAATATTAGTTAATTCTGATGCTGTTATTCTTGTAAATTGGGCTAGCAATTTGAAAGGTACCGAGCTTTTAAAACATGTATTTAAAAATTCACCGAAAGCCTTACATTTTGTTGATCCTGCAGATATTCAAACTCGGAGTAAAGAATTTTGCACATTATTAAGAGATCCAAACAATATGATAGATATTCTAAGTATTAATGAAAATGAATGTAATTCCTTACTTTTTGAATTAGATCTCAAAAATATTTACTTAAGTAAAAAATATAACCGTAACAATATAGAAATAGCTATTAAAGAATTAGCAAAACAATTAGGAGTATTTATCGACCTGCATACCAGATATGGTTGTGCTAGTTCTTATGGCGATGAGGTATATTTTGAATATAACATAAATAATACTATTTTAAGAAATTTAACAGGTGCAGGGGATTCTTGGGATGCTGCCGACATTATAGGACATCTTATTGAATTACCACCACAAGACAGATTATTCTTTTCTAATGTTTTTGCTTCATTATATATATCTATAGAGAACAGACAATTAATTTCATTAGAGAAATTTTTTGACTATTATTGTAATATTTATAAATAAAATAGTAACAAAAACTGCACTAACAAATAACATTTTTAATAATTTTATTTGATTTGTATATTAATTTAATCAAATAATATATAAAATATATTATTTTATTTTGTTAGTGCAGTTTTTGTTACTAATTCTTCAATTTTTTTGTTTATATCTAAAGTTACTTTAAGCAAGTCTGGTGTCCATCCTCTTTTTCTGATAAATGTAGATAATGCTCTCGTATCTTTTGGCAAACATGCACCTTCAAATGGTCTACCTGCGATAGTGCCATATTTACCTATACGTTTATCCAGTGATACACCTAAACTTACTGCTCTATCATCTATACCTATTTCTTTACACAACATTCCGATTTCATTAAAAAATGATATTTTTAAAGACAAGAAGCAATTTGATGTGTACTTTATCATCTCTGCAGCCTTAGGACTAGTAACAATAATTTTTTCAGTAAGAGGTTTGTACAATTCTTGTAATAATTTGGAACTGCCTTCAACATCTTCTCCTATTATTACCCTATCAGGAATAAAAAAATCCTCATATGCACTTTCTTGTCTTAAAAATTCTGGGTTATAACAAACATCATAATCTTTACCTCTAATTTGTTTACACTCTTGATCCAGATAACCAATGACTATTTCATTCATAGTTCCTGGTAACATAGTACTTCTAAAAACTATCAAGTTATATTTAGTAGATTCATTTAATGCTTCTTTTATGGAAAAGAGAGCAGATTTAACCTGTGATAAATCTTGTTCATCATTATCACCAGTTGGTGTATTAACACATACAAACGTAATATCACTCTGCTGCAAAGCATCCTTGACATTATGAGCGATCTTAAAGCCTTCTTTCTTTAACGTTTCTATTCTATTTTTAGAAATATCATAGAAGAGAACGTTGTGACCTAGCTTATGAAATCCTTTTCCCGTGGCAGAGCCAACGACTCCAGATCCAATTATAGAAATTTTTACCATTACTGTTCCACAATCCTCTTTTACAAAAAAAAACGCAAATTAATATATAAGTACTACTATCTCTTTTTCAGTTATATAGTTAGAATTGATTATTTTAAATATTCTTCTATAAAATATTAATGTGAATTTTAAATATAAAATTATAGTGGAACCACCTAATACTATTTTTCTTTACTGAGTTTCTTAATCAAAATTTTTACGATCTATATATAAATTAGAATGCACAAATATTAAAATAAATAGATGTATAGATTACTGGATTCAAGAGCATCAGAGGAAGTTACGATTGCTTTAATTATTTCAATCTTATCTGTACTTCTTATTTTTTCTGTAGTTTATATTTTTTCTCCTCATTTTTTTAGTAAAATATCACTATTAGAACCGATTCAATCTCTCGTTTTAAAGCTCTCCGAATTTTTTGGCTATGTTGCTATTAATTACTATCAACTAATATGGATATACATACCACTTGGAATTATCGGAGTTTGGAGATGGAGTGTATGGGTATTTAAAAAATCCACTTCATTTTTGTACAGACCTAAAGTTCCATGGAAGGATAGAAACTTTCACAAATACACCATAATTACTCCAGTTTATAATGAAGATCCGGAACTTTTTGATCATGCAATAAGATCATGGATCAAAAATGAGCCTAATGAGATAATAGGAGTGATCGACCAGAGCGATACTCGTTGTATCGAAATTTTCAAATCTTTGACAAAAGATTATCCTTTTATGAAGCTTCTCATCGCAATGAAACCTGGCAAAAGACCTGCATTGGCTGAAGGTATTAAAGATGCAAAAAATGAAATCGTTGCTCTTGTTGATAGTGACACAGTTTGGGCAGAAAATATTAGGGAATCCATACTATCCCCTTTTGACGATCAACTAATAGGAGGTGTTACAACAAGGCAACATCCTATTGAAAGAAAGACAATATGGCAAAAAATAACAGATATTTTTTGGGATATGAGAAATTATTATGATCTTCCTGCTCAGACTGCTATGGGACAAGCTCTTTCGTGCCTATCAGGTAGAACTTCACTGTATAGAAAAGACATTATAATTGAAGATTTGGATAATTTTCTTAATGAAATAGTCCTAGGAAAGAAGAAAGAATCAGGAGAGGATAAATGTTTAACAAGAATAGTTCAAAGCAAAGGGTGGAAATCATACTATCAGAGCAATGCAGTAATCTACTCATATGCTGCTCCTGATTTTAAGACCTTTTGGAGTCAGCGATTAAGGTGGTCAAGAAATAGTCATAATTCTGATTTAATAAGTTTGTGGGATGGATGGGCATGGAAACATCCATTTTTAGCTTTTCATATAATAGACAGATTTATTTCCATATTTACATTATTTTTTGGTCCAATCTTCTTTGGTATCTCACTTTATTTAAATCACTATGTATTAGCGGTATCCATTTTACTTTTATGGATGATTGGCCGAGGAATTAAAATATTACCACATTTAAAAAGACATCCTTCAGATATTATACTTCTTCCAGTCTACGTTGTAATCAATTTCATGATTGCAATAATAAAACTATATGCCTTAGTAACAATCAGAGATCAAAAATGGATTAGATCAAAAAATAGGAAAACAGATGATTCCTCATTTAAAAAGATAAAGAATTTTATACTTACAAGTGAAATAATAGTATCACTAGTTTTTATAGTAATTTTTATAATACGTTAATACTTTATAAATAATATATCGGTATAGCTTTTATATTCAAATATAATTTTACTATAGATGGGTAGAGTAAATAAAGGTATTAATTGTAGCATACAAGGATGTACTGAACAAGCAGAAAGATCTATGAGTGAGAGCAAAGGAAAAATGGCTACCGACTTGGATATTTCCTCAACTAGTAAAAGAATCTATTTATGTAGAAACCATTATAAAGAATGGAAAAAAGCTACAAAAGAAGATCGAGAAACGGAAAGAGCTAGATGGAAATAAAGATTAGATCAAGGAAAGATAAAAAATGCGTTTATTACAATTGCATGCAGACTTTATAGAATATGAGCCTATTGAAGAGGAACTTGATGATGCAGAAAAAAATGTATCAAAATCGAAAATCAAATTAGAAAGTTTAATAGTTGTTTTTGTGTCGGTAGAGAAGGGAGATAATAAAATAACTGTAAAAAAAGCAATAAAAGAGATTAGAAGTTACTTAGAAAATTTAAAAATTAATAAATTATTGATCTATCCTTATTCCCATTTAAGTTCTTATTTGGCTCCTCCAAAATATGCTTTTGAAATTATTAAAGAATTGGAAATAAACTCAAAAAAGATAATAACTGAGGTTTATAGAGCTCCATTTGGATGGACTAAGAGCTTTAATATAAAAGTAAAAGGTCACCCATTAGCAGAAAATTTTAAAGTGGTTTCTGATAAACAAGTTACAAATGAAGGTAACGATGAGATTTTTCAGAAAGAGGATCTAAAACAACATATTATTGATACAAGTCCGGTTTCATCTGCTTTAAAATCAGAGGAAAAGCAACAATCTCTCTGGTTCATTTTAGATACAAATGGAGTATTAACACCATTAGAAAAATTCAAAATGGAAACAAATAGTAATTTGAAGAGGTTTTTAGAATACGAAACATTAAAAAGAAGAGCTGCAGATGAACAACCTCCTCATGTAGGCCTTATGAAGAAAATGGCTATTGCAGATTATGAACCAGCTTCTGATGCAGGTAATATGAGATTCTATCCTAAGGGAAGATTGATGAAATCATTAATAGAACAGTTTGTAACTTGGAAGGTTCTTGAATATGGAGGAATAGAAGTTGAAACTCCCATAATGTATGATTCAAAACATCCATCTATGGAAAGCTATTTCAATCGATTTCCTGCTAGACAATATAATATATTATCAGATAACAAACAATTATTTTTACGGTTTGCAGCATGTTTTGGTCAATTTTTAATTGCTAAAGATTTACATATTACATATAAAAATCTTCCATTAAAACTTTATGAGTTAACAAGATATAGTTTCCGTAGAGAAAAAAGTGGAGAACTAGTAGGACTGAGAAGATTAAGAGCATTCAGTATGCCTGACTGTCATGCATTTTGTAAAGATATAGAACAAGCGAAAGATGAATGTTTAAAACGTTTTGATCTCTCTATAGATGTTTTAAACGGGTTTGATATAAAAATTGAAGATATTGAAATGGCAATAAGATTTACTGAAATATTTTATAACGAAAATAAAGAGTTTGTTGCCCAGATTTCTAGAAAATTTGGAAAACCAATATTAGTTGAAATGTGGAAGGATAGATTTTTTTATTTTATTTTAAAATGGGAATTTAATTATGTTGATAATGTAGGAAAAGCCGCAGCATTATCAACTGACCAGATCGATGTAGAAAATGGAAAACGATACAATATTGAATATATAGATGAAGAAGGTAAAAAAAACAATCCCATAATATTACATAATTCACCGAGTGGAGCTATAGAAAGAATTATTTATACACTATTAGAAAAAGCTGCCAATATAAAACAACATGGCCAAAGACCTCAATTTCCTATTTGGTTATCACATACTCAGGTTAGGATTATACCTATTAGAAATGAACATTTAGGATTTGCAGAAAATATGGAGAATATTCTTTCCCGCAGCCAAATAAGAACAGATATAGATGATAGACAGGAATCTCTTGGTAAAAGAATAAGGGAAGCAGAAACAGAATGGATTCCATATATACTAGTTATTGGAGATAAAGAAGTTGAATCTACAACTTTGGTAATACGTGATCGTAAAACCGGAAAACAAGTTGAATCCAATTTAATAGAATTAATAGAATCTGTAAAGAATGAAACAAAAGATAAGCCATTTATGCCACTAAATTTGCCGAAGTATCTTTCAAAAAGACCACAGATAATGGCTTAGTATTTATCATATCTTTTCAAATTTATCTTTCCAAACCCCATATGAAATTTATTGTATGATAATCTTTATTATCATAATCATTCTATTCCGATTCCATTTGATCTTCCTACTAGGCTAGAGAATTATTATTAGTATTAAGAGAAATATTTTGGCTATTATTGCCATAAATTGCCTGATAGGCAGTTTTTACTATATCAAAATAAGGTGTAGGTTCTATCTTTCCATTTGTTATATTAATCAAATTAAAGTTTTGTACTTGGTGAGAATCTACTCGCCATTGCCAAAATGCAGATCCCCATACATTAAGATTCTTAAACACTTCAACTAATCGGTTAGCTTCACTCTGATTAATACTACTAAATGTTTCATTAATAAATGTGACAATTTCTCCTTCTTCATCAATAATCTTATCTCTCTGAACATTATTCCATTCTCCAACATATAGTGGAACATTTGCCAGTTCAGCAGCTTGAACAAAATTACTCAATCTCGATTCTTGATATTCATTTTCTTGTGGCACCCCATAGACGCTTATTTTAAATACCAAGTTAGTCACATTCTTTGGTGCCATTTTTGCTAGATTAATTGGATTTAATTCAATAGGGCTTTGTAAAGAAACTGGAATATTCATACTATACGCAATAGTTTTATCTGTATATTTTCTCAGAAAATCCGCCATAAATGTATTATATTTTCCAATTTTTTCCCATTGATTTTTATCATGAACCTGTGGTTCACTTAAAATTTCATAGCCTACAGTACTTGTATGGTTATCAACAGTTTCTAGAACTTTTTTGAAGAAATCTGTTTGTAAGGTCCAACCATCATTTGCATCTTTGTCACGAACATTTCTATCCCACCAATTAGTCCACCATACTTTAGCAGTAGGATATTTCGTCCCACCACCACTTCCATAGAAAAAGGCAAAATCTGCTTCAAATAATGAAAAGGGAAAACCAGTACCCCGTTGAGGATTTAGAAAAGATGATGTATGAAATTGGTGGTTATCGTATAGAACTTTAATATTATATTTATCAGCAGCATTTGCAACTTTCTTTAATTCATCAATGAACTCTGTAGGATTCTTAACAAATGATTCCCAGAAAATCAAGAATCTAACGTGATTTAAACCATTAGATGATAGGATCTTAAAACTCTCTTCAAAATAATTATTTGGAAGATCATAATTTGTATCTCTAGCTTGGGATGTTCTAGTATAAAATCCATGCATATCAACACCGTTATAAGGTGGACCGTTATCTGCGTTCATATTATTCGCCCCACCATATATATGGTCTAAAGGTAAAGGATAAAAAACAATATTGCAGACCAGCAAAGTGAAGAAGAATATGACAAGACATTTAACAATAGTATTTTTAGTTTCAAGATGTAATTTCATAAACCAATATAACTTGATTATTTTTATATAAATGTGTGTCTCTCCAGGTCTGAGTAGAAGTATTTTATTTAAAAAAAATAAGTAATAACTGCATTAATAATTTTGTCGTCATTTATATAGCATATTAATTTAATTTAGTAACGCAAGTGTTTAGCATTAGAGATAATAAAATTTTGAGCATTGTTCTATTTCCTTCTTTATTAATTTTGATTTTAGCTAATATTATAGATATTTCATTTGCGAGTGATATTCACAATCAATTAACTAATAATTCGGAAACTGAAAATAATAAGATCATGAAAAGTAGTAATCGTATAAATAATGAAGATATCTGTTTGAGATATGAAAACATTACAAAAACAATCATAGTATGTAATGGGACGGTAGATATCCCAACTATTTATGATTTTATTGATAATAATTCGGATATTTTAGAAATGAAAGGAGAGAAAGAATGGATCTTGAAGTCTAATATTTTGATACTTGAAAAAGGAACATTGAATATTAGTGGTCTAAATACTCGCCTACTTAAAATAGATTCTGACTCGCCCAATAATTTGGCTTATTCTATAATTTCAAGGGGCAATTTAATTATAGATAATACAAATGTAACATCATGGAATTCTACAAGTAATGAGGTTCCCGAATTATCTCCTGAAATTCCTCGTGCTTATATATGGACATTTTGGAACTCGGCAGGCAAAACTAATATTACAAATTCATTTTTTGAAAATCTTGGTTATAAAAGTCATTTAGGCACAACAGGACTAGCATTTTTCTCTGGTGACGGTAGTTTAATTCAAAACAACACAATAATTAATAATTATATTGGATTACATTTTGCAAATAAAGTTTCCAATATCACTATTAAGAATAATAGTATTTCGAAAAGCCAATTTGATGGTATCAATTTGGACTCAAATACAAACAATATCGATATACTAGAAAATCGAATTTTCGAAAATAATTTTCATGCAATAGTTTGTAAAAAAGATTGTAATAATATAAAAATAAAGAATAACATTTTAGAAAATAATATTGGAATCGGAATTCTATTAGAAAGAAATTCGAGCATTAATTATGTTGAATCAAATAATATAAAATCCAACACAATGGGAATGATGATTTCGGAATCGCCAGAAAATGATATAATAACGAATAACTTCGTAGGAAATGGTAATGGCATTTTTCTAAAGAATACAAAGAACAATCTAATTAATTCAAATAATATAACAAATAGCAATAACTATGGGGTTAACATATATAATAATTCTACTAATAATATAATTCAAGGTAATAATATAAAAAAGTCTATGAATAGTGGAATAAATATTGCAGATTATGGAACTAATAACAATAAATTGATAAATAACAATATTGTCGAAGGAGCTAATTATGGCTTAAAATTTGATAAAACATCTAAAAACATATTAAAAAACAATATAATAGAAAATAATCAAAATGATGATTTCTTTATCAGACAGTCCAAAGATAATATGATAATAAATTCTTTTTTTAATTATACTGGAATCTTGCTAAATGATAAAAAAAGCAACATGGTAATAACTGATACAATGAATAGAATTATTGATGGAAATAATATTACTAATACCGTCTATAAACAAAATAATACAGTAATACTTAATCCTAATAATAATTTTACCAAATTAAAAACTACCTATATGTCTGTGAAACCGGAATCATCCTACATAAATATCACAAAAGTTAACTACAATTTAGAAAAAAATAATGAGTACAAAAGGATCGATATAGTGTATCCTAATTTAGGAATTGTGACAAAATTTACAGTAGGAGGATTTAACCCAGGAAGTCAGGTATTGGTGAAGGTAAATAAAGAGATAAAAGATCTAATAACTATTGGCAATAATAATAATACTATAGAATTTAATTTAAAAAATGATCAATCATCTTATAGACTGGAATTTGAATTAACGACTACTCCAGTTTTAATTACTATAATAATATTATCTATTTTAATTTTAATATCTATTGGTATTTTCTTATTTATAAGAAAAAAGAGAAAAACTAGAGAAATAAATAAAGATAACCTAAATTTAAAATCATGAAAAATACATCATGTTGTCTCTAAACAAAATAAACTCCCTACCAAAATTTTTCACTATTAATATTACAAATTGAGCCATTGTCAGATTACACTATATAATCAAAAGTAGCATTTTATTCAGGTATTAATCATTTTGTAAATAATACTCCCTTTTCAAAAATTTGTAAGAGCACTCCATTGTAATAGAGAATCAATAAAAACTTAAGTATTATAAATGTAAAAAAATAGTATGAGAGAAAGTGAGAAAGAAAAACGGATCCAAAAACCAAGGATTTATGATGATGAAACCTTGGAAAAAATGAAAAAATATTATAATATTGATGATTCTACAGAATTATTAAGATTCATACGATCTAATGGGCTACATAATGAAGAACATTATGATAACAGATAGATGTATTATCTAACCATTTGAAAATTCGATTGCCTATATATCTATACAATAAAGTATAAGACGTACAAAAAATGGTCCTCTGCGAAAATTGTAAACCTACTATCAGCATAATAAGAATTTTGTACTGAATACGACACATTTATCAATACCTCAATATTGTGTTCTGCAAGTTACATGTATAAGTATTCTTTTATCTTTTCAAAATATGGTTAGAGTTAAGTGAATATACCTTTGTTACTATTTCTCATTTCAGCTGATAACCAATAAGTAGAACATTTACACTTTATTAATAAATTCTAGTTTATCTTCAATAATCTAAAATACTTCTTAATCAACTCTGGATCTGCATTAAATTATATATCCCTTTTTTCCATATTGAAAATAATAAACAATAGCCATATTTAATTACATTTGAGACAGCGATACCTCGAAAAAATTCTATAAATTAATTAGGTAATAGTAATATTATTAAAACTTAATTATACTCGATAGTGATTTATTTCCCAGTTTGTTGTGTAATACCTAAGTAGACAAAGTTATAATTGATAAATTAAAAAGTTATGGTTAAAGTAATAGTAGACTGATTATTTAGAATCTAAAACGTCTTCATCTTTAAAAATTTTATAAATTTTGCCATTCTTTGTATTTGCTGCCAAGACATAAACATCTCCATCTATAGGATCTATCTTGATATCTGTAATTATGTCAAAACCTGTTCCAAAAATTGCAGTATTTACTTCATCAGGTTTATTTACCAATCCATCGGACAAAGAACCTTCCAACTGCAACCCTGTTCTCGTTTGATTTAGGTCAAAATGCAAAATGGTTCCATTTTTTACACCTCCTACTAGCACATCATCTTTATATTCTGGTCCTAAGGTGGAGGAATGAATAAATGCAATAGTTGTAGGTGCTATAGTATTATTCCATGTTAATATAGGATCATAATATTTGCCATTGCCATTGAAATTAATTAATTTGCTTTTATCAAACTCCTTATCAGAAAATTCACTATACATAGACGATAATCCTAAAACCTGTCTCCAGCCACTATTAAACCCAGGCTTAATAATATTAATTTCATCACCATAATGAGATCCATTTTCAGTATCCCATAAATATCCTGTAACATTATCAAACCCAATACCAAAACTATTTCTTACTCCATATCCATAATATTTGTCTAAAAGTCCTCCCTTACCCAAAGTAAATCCATCATTTACGGTTTTTCCATCAGGTGTTATGCGTAATACTCCGCCTCTACCATCAGGTAGAGACGTTCCTTCTAGATTTGAAGCAATCGTGTCACCATTTGGATCTTTTAATCTATTTAAGTCACCCATAATAATATACAAATTATTATCTGGACCAATTTTCATAACTCCTCCATTATGTGATGGACCTGGTAAATATGGTAAATCAAGGAGCAGGACAGGATTTACTAAAGTATCATTCACAAAATCAAATCGGTATACACGATTACCTAAAATTTTTCCATTATCTTCGTTTTCGGTTTCAGTTACAAAAAGAAAAACAAATTTATCATTAGGACCATAATTACCAGCATGTTTAGTTTTAGATATATCCAATACAGCTATACCTAATAAACCTCTTTCACTCTCTGTTGCTACATTCAAGTCCAAGAGATCGCTAACGACTTGTCCATTTGTTACTCGTTTCACCTTTCCAGTATTTTTTTCTATAACTAAGAGATCATCATTTCCTATAAATTCCATTCCAGAAGGAAATTTCAAATCATCAATAATTATTTCTGTCTTCAAATTAGCATCTCTTAGTATAGGTATAGAAGGCTCTTTTTTTAATTTTTTTGTAGACTGAGCATTAATGTTATCAATATTATCTATATAGATTAAACAGGTACAAGTTATAACAATAAGTGCTATAACACTGATCGTTGCATAGGAATGAGTATTATACATATATCAGGTCATTGGAATACATCATATTTGAATCTATACTAAAAAAATCCATAAATAAACTATCTGTAATTATTATTAAAGTTATAATAATAATGTTTTAATTTTCTCTGAATCTTTTTTATATAACTCATATGGACAAATATTATTATTTTAGAAAGTTTAGTAGTTTGCTCTTATATCAAGTTGTTTTAGTATAGGAGATTGTTTCAAATTTGTATATGGATAAATATTAGTTTTATATTTTGGTATAGGGTTATCTGGTTTAACACTTTCTACTAGATGTGTTTGATTGTATAAGTTTTCATGAAAAGTACCTCTCTTACTCTTTTCTTTAATTATCTTTTTATAACCTGAATCATCAATTACTATAAAATATGGTGTATCTAAAGGTCTTGTAGAATAATAACTCCTATCTTGATACGAAAGATCAAAAACATGTCTAGGCATCCATACGTAAAGAGGATTTCCTATCATAGTCACACTATCGTTTCTTTGTTGTAAATGTTGGATTAATACAGCATGTGTTTTAATGATTACAGAATTTGAATCTATTGTAATCAATGAAAAAATCGAAATTAATCCAACAATAGCGATAACTGATACCGCTACATATGGAATAGCATTTCTGATCTTAGAGATAGGTATCATGTTAGATAAATCTACAATTAACCTTGCTGTAGCAATAGCAAATACTGGAAATAAAGGGACCACATGAAATGAAGATACAAAGTCTAGCCAATATAAAAACAAAAGAAACGGGATACTAAATAACAATATAAAGAAGTCTCTTCTGATTGCAGCATAAAGAATTCCTGCCATCCCCAATGAAAATGTTATAGGATCATTTTGAAGGAATGTAGCTAGAGAATTGATTAAAGGTTTGCTTTCTCTTTGAGTTTGATGTAATACATCTTCTATCCAAGTGTCAAAATCACCGATCGAATAAGCGTGAGCAGGCCATATCAAAGGTATTAAAATAACTGGTAAAAGCCAAAGTCCAAAATTTTTGAACTTTTTGTTACCGCTATTAGTCATTACAATATATCCAACTAGTGGTATCATAACGAAAATTGGGATTTTAGTAAATATCGCTAGGCCGAGAAATCCACCAGATAATAAAATTAAAGGTACATTCTGTATTCTTAGTTTATTATTTTGTTCTTGATTTGAGCTACTTTTTATATACAGAGCTAATAGTATTGAAGTCAATAGCAGAGGAAGTTGTATGGACTCTAAAAATATTCTTCTTAATAACCATCCATATGGTATGACTGCAAAAATAATAGATGCTAAAAGTGCTACTTTAAGCCCATATCGTTTTTCTGTAATTTTGTAAATTAGCAACGTATCTATTACAGCAAATAAACCCATAATGAGTCTTGGAATAAAGTAAAGGGATTCCACAGAATCAGCATCTGGAGATGGATTTAAAATATCAGGATAACCAATCATTCCTAGGATACCAGCCAACAATATTTGTCCAAAATATGGGGCAAAATATCTATCCTGTGGTTGAAGACCTTCTCCTTCTAGTGTAGACATAGCTTTACGCATATAATGACCTTCATCCACATGTAGACTAGGAAAACCTGTTATATTCCAGAGACTTGTAAAAGAACTTAAAACTAGAGGTATGAAAATTAAAAGTACTTTTTTATTCTTAAGTCCCCTAGTTTTAGTCATTTGATTCAAAATTAATCACCATCATATATTACAAAGAATTAATTAGAAGGTTTTTTTATCCTAATAACCATCTTTGTATCGATAATGCGAGAATTAACAAATTTATTTCTTTTGGTGATTTCGTCCATATCTATACAACTGCCATACTGAACTTATATAGTCTAAAATAACACTAGATCCCATTTTGCTTTTGCCTGATTTTCTATCCATGAAAGTATACGGTATCTCAAAAATTGGAATATCTTTTGATTTTACAAGTATTTCTAACAGGATTTTATAACCCTTTGTATCAATTTTTAGGTTTTGGAGAATAGTTCTAGGTAGTGCAAAAAAACCTGACATTGGATCTGTGACATTATGTACATTAAGGCCAAATTTCGCGATAACAGCTGCAGCTTTACTTATCAATCGTCTTTTAAAGGGCCATCCAACTATGGACCCATCCTTTGTATAACGAGAAGCTATAACTATTGAATTAGAATTGTTTAGCAATTTTTCTATTATTTTTGGTATCATTTCAGGTGGATGGGAAAAATCTGCATCCATAATGAGTACATAATCGCCATGGGATGAATTGATCCCTTCTAATAAGGCTGGAATTAAACCATTTTTTATTATTCTAGTAATAATTTTAATAGAATATTGCTTTTCTTCAAAATTTGAGCTTTTTCTGTTAGATCGAACATCACTATCAATGTAATTTTGTGTCACTCTACTAGTACCATCTGGAGAATTATCATCGACAATTATAATTTCTGTAAAAACATTAGAAGATAAATTTTCTTTAATTTTATCTAATAATCTTATAATATTTTCTGATTCGTTATATGTAGGAATAATTATTGAAATAGTATACATATTCTTTGTTTCAAATATTTCTTGATGATTTGTTTGAAACAAAGAATATGTATACTATT
>Ga0210143_1000026_pt1 | contig 29207 bp, 28 predicted proteins | sample MayberryNW_TuleC_2_FD_185527 | JGI IMG/M metagenome (GOLD analysis project Ga0210143, IMG submission 185527) | Wetland microbial communities from San Francisco Bay, California, USA, that impact long-term carbon sequestration - MayberryNW_TuleC_D2... | ecosystem: Environmental > Aquatic > Marine... | reverse complement strand
GCGTCACGAGACTCCCTGCCCGACGGGATCGGTCTCGCGTTCACGGTCGACGCGTTCCTGGCGTTGTGCGGCTTCGTGGTCTCGCTGGTGTTCGTCGGCGGTCGCGTCGAACGCGAACGTCTGCGGCGCCTGCAGTGGCATCATCGTGCGCACGCCTGAATCGGTAGCGTGGGCCCCGCACGTGGTGCCCGCGGGACGTCCCTGATCGAGGAGGAAGCCATGCGAGCCATCCGCGTCCATGAGCCGGGTGATCCAGACGTCATGGTGCTGGAGGACGTCGAGCTCGCCGCGCCGTCGGAAGGCCAGGCCCTCGTCGGCATCGACGTCGCCGGGGTGAACATGATCGACGTGCAGCAGCGATCCGGGAACTACCCGGTTCCCATGCCCTACACGCCGGGCTCAGAGGGCGCCGGCGAGGTGCTCGAGGTGGGCGCCGGAGTGACCCGCGTGGTGCCGGGCGATCGGGTCGCGTACGCGATGGTGCCGGGCTCCTACGCCGAGTCGGCGCTCGTGCCGGCCGACCGTCTCGTCCCGATCCCCGAGACACTCGGTGCGGACGTGGCGGCAGCCGTGCTGCTGCAGGGCATGACCGCCCACTTCCTCGTCGGGTCGATCGCGCCGTTGGAGGCCGGCGACGTCGTCGTGGTCCACGCGGCGGCCGGCGGCGTCGGGCTGCTGCTCACCCAGATGGCTGCGCGGCGGGGACTGGCCGTCGTCGGCACGACCTCGACCGTCGAGAAGGCAGAGCTGGCCTCGGCCGCAGGTGCCACCGACGTCGTCGTCCGGGGAACGCGCGAGCTCCCCGAGGTCGTGCGAAGCCACGGCGACGGGCGCGGCGCCCGCATCGTGTTCGACTCGATCGCCAAGGACACCTTCGAGGACAGCCTGGCCTCGCTGGGACGGCGAGGAACCCTCGTGCTCTACGGTCAGTCGAGCGGACCGGTGCCGCCGTTCGACATCCGCCGTCTCCAGGGCGCGGGGTCGGTGTTCCTGACCCGCCCGATCCTCGGCGACTACACGGTGACCCGTGACGAGCTGCTGTGGCGCGCCGGCGAGGTCTTCTCGATGGTTGCCGACGGCGAGCTCGACGTTCGCGTGCACGAGCGGTTCCCGCTGGAACGCGCGCCGGACGCACACCGTGCCCTGGCCGGCCGCACCACGAGCGGCAAGCTCCTGCTCGCGACCGGGCGCTGACGGCTCCGGGGTCAACCCACCCGGTTGCCGGTCACCGTGACCTCGTCGCCGCCGGTGACGTCGAGCGGACCTCTGCCGAGCTTCATGTCTCCGATCCGAGCGCCCGGGCCCGACGGCTCGACGGTGAGCGAGCGCAGGCCGGTCGCGAGCACCACCTGCACCGTGCCGGGCTCGGGCGAGGGCCGCGGCCGGAGGCCACCGTAGTAGAAGCCGAGGATGCGCTCGGTCGACCAGCCTCGGCGGGCCTTCCCGTAGGCGCCCCACTGCACCATGCCGACGCCGTGCCCCCACCCTCGTCCGTCCACGACCAGCGCGCGTCCGCCGGAGGACAGCGCGAACCAGCCCGAGGGGATCGTCACGGGGAGGCCGTCGCTCGGGTACCGGCGCGGCAGCAGGCACGCGGCCCATGTGTTCACGGCGTCGCGGAGCGTTCCCGCGTCGATCGAACGGCGCTCGCCGTCACCCGCGAGCCGCACCGTCGAACCCTCCACGGCCACCGACCTGATGGAAACCCCCCGGGGCCAGGCTCCGTCGGCCCGCAGCACGGTCGTGAGGTGGCGTACCGGGAGCCGGACCCGCCACCGCGACACGGGGGAGGCGCCGTCGTCACGTTCGACGACCGGACGCAGGTACGGGAGCGGGGAGCTTCCGAACACCTCGTCGTTGCCGTACGTGCGTCCGTTCGAGGTCGAGAAGTACACCGTGTCGGCCGGACGACCGCCGGACCACAGCACCTGCCCTCGCGTCTCCCGCACAGCCCGGTACCAGCGGTGCATGCCCGGTGGGGGTGGGTGAGGGATGCCGCCGTAGACCTGGCAATCGGCCGTGCCGCAGATCGGTGTGCCCAGGTCGTCGCCTTGTTCGCCCGACCACCCCGTGCGTGCGAGCACGTAGGAACGCGCCGCGATGACCTGGGCTTCGAGGGCCGCCGTCGGCCACGTGGGCGGAACCTCGGCGATGCCCTCGAGATAGGACCGGAAATCGAGCGTCACCGCGACCGTCAGCGTGCCGTCGTCGACGGAACGGATCGCCAGCACCCCCGGGTATCGCCCCTCGAGCGTCGGGCGCTCGGCGTCCACGCAACGCGACGGTCGCCACGGGTAGAGCCCACGGACCCTGAACGAGCCCGCTCGCGGCGGCCGGACGAGGATCCGCTGCCCGGCCACCCGGAACCCCGCGGGATCCGGCGCGACGGTCGGTTCCGGCGTCGGAGTGGGGGAGGTGACCCCGGATGCGGACGCGGGCGGCGTGGCCGGGGACCGCCGGTCGCCGGCAGGTTCGGTCGGCGCCGACGTGCACGCTCCCACCAGGGCGACGAGGACGATCGCCGTCCACGAAGCTCGAACGAGAGGTCGCCTCCGCATGCACGACCCACTCTAGGCCCCCCTCGCGTAGGCTCCGAACCACGGGTCGAGGAGGGCATGGCATGGGGGAGCGAGGAACCACGACGCTCGTCGAGCAGCTGTGGATGCGGCTCGGCGCGAAGGACTGGGACGGCGCGAGGGAGCTGATGCACGACGACTACGTGCTGGAGTGGCCGCAGTCGGGAGAGCGGATCGAGGGACCCGACGACTCCCTCGCGATCGATCGGAACTTCCCGGGCGGCCTCCCGGCCATCCGCTTCCGTCGCGCGATCGGTTCCGGCGACCTCGAGGTGGGCGAGGCGGAGCTCGAGTACGCCGACGGAAGCGTGTACCAGGCCGTGAGCATCGCCGAGATCCGCGACGGGAAGGTCTACCGGCAGACCGGCTACTTCGCCCAACCCTTCGAGGCGCCCCAGTGGCGCGCCCAGTGGGTCCACCGGATGGCGCGGTGAGCTCGGCCGAGACCTCGGTCACGAGCCAGGGACCCATGACCCCCACGCGGAAGCGCTGGACGATGGTCGCCGTCGTCCTCGGCTCGTCCGTGGTGTTCCTCGACACGTCGGTCGTGAACCTCGCGCTTCCGCGCATCGGCGAGGACCTGCCGTCGGACCTGTTCGGCACGCTCGAGGCGCAGTCCTACGTCGCTTACGGCTACTTCGTGACGCTCAGCGCCCTGCTGATCCTGGCAGGCGGGCTCACCGACTATCACGGACGCCGGAAGATGTTCTCCCTCGGACTGCTCGGGTTCGCCGCGACCTCGCTGTTGTGCGGCATCGCCCCATCGATCGAGATCCTGATCGTCGCTCGCGTGCTGCAGGGCGCGGCGGGTGCGTTCGTGGTTCCGGGGTCGCTCTCGATCATCACGGCGAGCTTCGAGGGCGAGGAGCGGGGCCGGGCGTTCGGTGTCTGGGCGGGCGCCTCGGCCGCGACGTCGATCCTCGGACCGTTCGTCGGGGGCCTGTTGGTCAACACGATCTCCTGGCGGATGGCGTTCCTGATCAACCTCCCGTTGCTGGCGATCGCCTACCTCGCGACCGTTCGATACGTGCCCGAGTCTCGCGACCCCGACGCGACCGGGCACTTCGACTGGCTCGGCTCGTTCGTGATCGTGCTCGCCGTCGGAGGGCTCGCGTTCGGCACGATCCGAGGACAGCAGCAGGGTTGGGGGGAGCCGATCGCCGTGACCAGCCTCGTCGTCGGCGCCCTCGCCGCGATCGCGTTCCCGTTCCTGATGGTCAAGCGTCGCGATCCGCTGGTGCCCCCTCGCCTGTTCCGGTCGAGGAACTTCACGGTCACGAACCTGTCGACGCTCGTGATCTACGGCGCGCTCTACGTCTCGTTGACGTTCCAGGGGATCTTCCTGATCGGCACGCTCGGCTACAACGAGCAGGCCGCGGGGATCGCCGGTATCCCCTCGTCGTTGCTGCTCGTGCTGTTCTCCACACGGTTCGGAAAGCTCGCCGCCCGTCACGGCCCGCGCCTCTACATGGCGCTCGGCCCGGCGATCATGGCGCTCGGGCTGCTCTGGTACGTCCGGATCCCCTCCGACAGCACGGCCTGGGTGTTCGGGAGCGGCGAGGGGTCGTCGATCCTGCCGCCCGCGGACTACTTCGTCGATCTGCTGCCCGCGCTGCTCGTGTTCGGCGCCGGCCTGATGATCATGGTGGCGCCGCTCACGACCGCGCTGATGACGTCGGTGCCCGAGAGCAACGCCGGCGTGGCCTCCGCCATCAACAACGCGATCTCGCGCGTGGGTTCGCCGCTCGTGACGGCCGTGATCTTCGTGGCCGTCGCCTCGAGCTTCTACTCGTCGATCGCGAGGCAGGTTCCTGGCACGGACGTGTACTCGCGCGAGTTCCAGTCCGAGGTCGCGCCGTTGAACCGGGCGTCGAGCGAGGTCTCGCCCGAGATCCGAACCGCCGCCCGCACGGCCTCCACCGACGCCTTCCGCCTCGCGATGCTCGTCTCGGTGGCGTTGCTGTTCGCCGGTGCGGCGATCAACGCGACGGGTATCCGCAACCCGGGTGCGCAGGGGCAGCACGCGGGTCCTGGAGGTGAGCAGCCACCGACCGACGCCGTGGGCGCCGGAGGTCCGCTGCGGGCATCGGCGCCGGGTGAAGCCGATCGCTCGCCACCCGAGCCGACCGGCCATGCGCGAGAGCCCTGAGCTTCAGGTTAGCGGCCGGTGAGCGAGAAGTGCATGTAGTCCTTCAAGGTGACCCAGTCGCCGCCCCACTCCCAGCCGATCCTGGCGAACGAGCGAACCACGACGTCGCCACGGTGGATCATGCCGGGCTCGTGCCGCGATCGGTCTGTGTACGGCTTCGCCGCGCGCCGGAGCACCGATCCGTCGGAACGCACGTAGGGATTCTCGAGCGGATTGATGTCGATCGCCCATCCGTAGGAGTGGTGGGAGAGCGATCCGGGGTTGCCCGTCGCCGGCCGGCAGTTGAACGACGAGGAGCGGTCGCGCGTGCTGAACCAGTCACGCCGAACGGGCGGTCGGTAGCGCGGGGGCAGCGCGATGTGACGGATCGGGAACCGGGCATCGAACAACCGCCGGAAGACCCAGAGAACGTCGCGCGCCACGGCCTCGTGCACGATCATCGGCCCCGACCGCACGTGCCCCTGGAGGTTCCAGTAGCTGACGAGCACGTGGCGCAGGTCGTCGATCCCCACCGGGCACCCCGGATGCCAGTTCCGGCCGATCAATCGTTCTCGAAGGAAGGGCCCGATCCGGAACACCCCTCCCTCGAAACGTGTGTTCGGCCGCGCTGCATGGGCGGTCGGCGTGGTTTCCGGGTGGCCGGCGACGGGCCGACCGGCGGGGGGTGTGCCGGGCCGGACGACGACGGGCGTGATCGCATCGGCGCCGACGACGGCGGCCGACGCGACCGCCACCACGGCGCCGGCGACCACGATGCCGGTGAGGCGCCTGATGGTGCGATGGTACGGCTCGCGCGGCGGTCGGAGACCGAGGCACTAGGCCGTTCGCCGTCGTGAGGGCGCTGGATGGCCCTCGCCAACAGCCGTCCCGTCCGTCAACATGGGCGACGGCAGTATCGTGAACGGCCATGAGGCACGTCCCCCCGGAGGTCCCCTTGAAGATCCAGATCCTCTGCACGCTCGGTCCGGCGTCCATGCGTCCCGAGATCATCCGTGAGCTCGACGCGCGCAACGTCGACCTGTTCCGCATCAACCTCTCTCACACCCCGCTCGAGCGTGTGGAACCCGCCATCGAGCTGATCCAGGGGTGCTCGTCCACCCCGATCTGCCTGGACACCGAGGGCGCGCAGGTGAGGTGCGGGGAGGTGGCCGACGGGGTCGTGCTCGAGGAGGGGAGCGAGATCGAGCTCGTCGCGGACCGCGTCGTCGGCTCCACGGCGTCGGTGACGCTATGGCCGGCCACGCTCTTCGAGGCGTTGACCGTGGGCAGCCTGCTGGAGATCGACTTCGACGGCGCGAGGCTCCGGGTCACCGACGTCGCCGAACGCAGAGCGCGCGCACAGGTCACGAGCACCGGCCGCATGCGATCCAACAAGGGCGTCACCGTCGCTCCACCTCCGGAGCTCCCGGCTCTCTCGGAGAAGGACGAGGCGGCGATCGAGTTGGGTGCCCGGCACGGCATCGCCGACTACGCGCTCTCGTTCGCGAGCAACGCCGACGAGGTCGCCCGCATCCGTTCGCTCGCACCGCAGGGTGCGAACGTCATCGCCAAGATCGAGAGTCGCGTCGGCGTGCGGAACATGGACGCGATCATCGACGCGGCCGACGCGGTCCTGATCGACCGCGGCGACCTCTCGCGGGAGGTCCCGTTCGAGCTCGTTCCCTACTACCAGAAGACGATCATCCGGCACGCGAACCGCTGGAACCGCCCCGTCTACGTCGCGACGAACCTGCTCGAGTCGATGGTCACGAGCCGCGTGCCGACGATCGCTGAGTCCAACGACATCGCCAACACCCTGCTCGACGGGGTGCACGGCCTCGTGCTGGCCGCCGAGACGGCGGTCGGGATCGATCCGGTCGCGTCGGTCGACATGGTGCTCCGGGGCATCGGCGCGTTCGAACGCTCCACGCAGATCCGTCTCGAGGAGGACGAGCTGGAGCTGCCGGCTCAGTAGCCGATCGGCCGGGGGACGGTCCCCGGTCTACCCGGCCGGCGGGCGGCGGTCCTGCCGCACGTGATCCTGCTCGGACTCCTGCCAGACCTCCTCGACGTTCTCGACGTTGAACCCGTACTCGAAGACGAGCGTGCCTCCGTAGGCGGCCCCGAACAGCACGAGGACCGCGGCGAGCACCGACAGCGCGAGCCAGGCCATCTGGGTCTGGGCCTCGTCGAACGCCGGGATCCGCAGGAGCAGGTCGACGAGCGTGATCACCGTGACCGTGACCATCACGGTCGCGTGCCAGTTGATCGTGCGCCACACCTGCGTTCGTTTCGCCTGGCCGATCGGCCCCGACCTTCGGTCACGGGGGATCCCCTTCCACCAGTCGAGGAAGCCGGTGAGCGCGGTGCCCAGGCTCACGACGAACCCCGCCACCATCACGAACGTGGCCGCCGCGAAGAAGTCCTGCGCCTTCGCATCGTCGGCCGGCGAGAGATACGAGATCAGATCGAAGACCGCCGCCAGCGAGTAACAGACGATGGGGAAGTCGGTGAGCGGCGGGTGGAACGGTTTGCCGGTGAATCCCCTCAGTCCCTGGGATCGGCGTCCCTTCAGGCTCCAGGTCGGGCGGATCGAGAAGATCTTCGGCATGGGCCCTCCTTCCCTTCTCGGGAGGAGTCAACCGCATACGGAAGCTCCGTGCACGGGTTCGCTCCGTTCCGTCCTGGATCAGTACCCGGGCCGTCCCGTACCGTCCTCGGTCACGGCCTTGCCCGAGGCGTCGACGACGTACCAGACGTCGCCGATGGCCTGACCTTTCGTGTCGCCCGGAGCCTGGTCGGAGGCGAAGTAGTAGAGGGGGTGACCGTCGTAGGTCACCTGCATCTCACCGTCGTCGCGTTCGGTCGTGCCGAGCAGCGCCTCGTCGGCGCCCTCGCCGGCGGTCGGCGCCTCGGCGACCAGTGGGGGCCACGTCGCGGCGCAGTCGTCGTAGCAGGTGCTCGAGCCGCCGGTGTCGGACTCGAACAGGTACAGGCTGATCCCCTCCGCGTCGACGAGGATCGATCCCAGATCCGAGTCGGCCACGGCCACGGTGCCCTCGGCGGGGACGTCGGGTTGGGGGCTGGCGGCGGACTCCGCGGCCGGCGATCCTTGTGCCGGAGCCTCGCCACCGCCGTCGTCGGCGCACGCGGCGAGCATCGTCGCGAACGCCAACCCGATCGCGACCGATCGCATCGCTCCGATCCTCATGGTCGTCGTCTCCTTCCGCCGGGCCGTCGTGACGTCGTCGGGGATACGGGCTCCCCACCGAGCGCGTTCAACCCCGTCCGAGATCGAACCGTCGGGACGCGTGGCCCGTACCCTGGAACGGGCCATGGGCGCAGCACGCTTCGATCTCGACGAGCGCGGCATCAGGGTCGCGTATTCGGCGCACGCCGGGGAGATGTTCGGCTTCGCGGTGCGGTCGCTCAACGACCACGGCCTCGCCGAGGAAGCCGTGCAGGAGACGTTCGTGCGGGCATGGAGGTTCGGCGACCGGTTCGACCCTCAGCTCGGCAGCCTCCGTGGCTGGCTCTTCGCGATCCTGCGGCACGTGGTGATCGACATGGCTCGGGCGCGCGCGATCTGGCCCGAGCCGGCGTCCGACGAAACGATCGAAGGTTCGATCGACGGCGCCGTCTCGGCGGAGGACCGGTTGGAACAGGCGCTGCTCGCCTGGCAGATCGAGGAAGCCTTGCGACGCATCGGCGAGGACCATCGGCGCGTGGTGCTCGAGACGTACTTCCGGCGGCGCCCCTACGCGGAGGTCGCGTCGGAGCTCGGCATCCCCGAAGGCACGGTCAAGAGTCGCGTGTACTACGCCCTGCGAGCGTTGAGGCTCGCCCTTGAGGAGATGGGCTGGGATGACCGCTCGTCCTGACGACCACGTGCGTCCGCTGCTTGGCGCGTTCGTATTGGGTCACCTCGAGCCCGCCGACGTCACCGCGGTGCGCGCCCATCTCGAAGGCTGTGCCGCGTGCCGGGTGGAGGCGGCCGAGCTGGCCGCGGTCGCCGGGCTGTTGCCGATGGCCGACCCCGAGCGCCTGGGCACGCCGGCCGAACCCCCCCGAGCGATGCTCGACCAGGTGCTCACCCGGATCGAACGGGAGCGAGGCGTCCTCGGTCGGGCTCGTCGGCGCTCCGTCGCGGTCCGCGTCGGTGCCGTGGCCGCGGTGCTCGCACTCGTGGCCGTCGTCGGGCAGGTGGCGCTCGGACCGCCCGAGCCGTCGGGCGGCGAGGTGGTGGCCCTCACCGCGGCCCGGCCCGGCGTGCTGGGAGAGGCCGTGCTGCACGAGGATCCGACCAGCACGTGGGTCGAGATCACCACCTCCGGACTCTCCTCGGGCGAAACGTACGCCGTGTGGTTCGAGGAGGCCGGCACGGGGGATCGTTCGCCGCTGGGCACGTTCGTCGGGGTCGAGGGCGATCTCTACATCAGCCTCTACTCGACGCTGCCACGAGAGCACGTCGCCTCGATCGGTGTGAGCACGCCCGACGGGTCCACGGTGATGGAAGGCCGCGTGCCGGTCCCCGTGGTCTAGCGGTCGGAACCTCGCCTCGCCCTCTTGCGCCCGTGGAGATCGCCGCGCAACGATGTCCCGGTTCCGAGGGACGGGAGGTCCGACGTGCGCATCAAGGTGATCGCGGTGCTCGCCGCGGCGTCACTCATGACCGGAGGCTACGTGGTGGGGCTCGCCGGGGCTCGCCGCGGAGGCGGCGACGCCACGACGCTGCCCGGCTTCTCACGGGTGGTGAGCCTCAGCCACATCAACGCGCCCAGGCGCACACCGCTGTTCCCCGGCGATCCGGCGTTCACGCTCAGGACCGTCGCGACGGTGCCCGACGACGGCTTCTACATGCAGTACGTGCGCGAGGGCGAGCACACCGGCACGCATTACAGCGCTCCGTGCCACTTCCGAGAGGGCAAGGCCTGCGCCGGGGACCTCGATGTCGGCGACTACCTGCTGCCCGCCGTCGTCATCGACGTCCGTGACGAGGTCGCTTCGAACGCGAACCATGTCGTCACGACGGCCGACCTGCAGCAGTGGGAGGCGGATCACGGCGAGATGCCCGAGGGTGCGGCGGTGCTCCTGTGGACCGGATGCGAGCGGTTCTGGGGGCCGGAGCTGGCGCGGGACGAGCCCACCTACTACAACTGCGGCCAACCGGGTTCGAGGTTCAGCCAACCCGGGTTCTCCCGGTGGGCGGTTCGGTGGTTGATCGAGACCGGTGTCCTGGGCCGGCGCGGCGCGCTCGGGTCGGACACGTTCGGCCCCGACCCCTCGAGCGACGTCTCGTTCACCCCGTCGTGGCTGACGCTCAACCGCCACCGATTCACGCTGGAGAACCTCACGCACCTCGGGAAGATGCCCGCGACCGGCGGATGGGTCGTGATCGGGGGACCGAGGAACCATCGGGGCTCGGGAGCCGCGAGCACGATCTTCGGGCTGGTGCCGTCCGAGACCTGAGCCTCGGCTCGACCGGGCGAGGCTCTCAGGCGCCGTCGGGAGGACGGAGGACGAATCGATCCCCCGCCTCCGTCATCTCGGCGTCGAGCACGGCGCCGTCGACCTGGACGGCCAGTTCGGGTGCGACGAAGACGTCGACACCGTCGGCCTGCGTCGGCACGTCGGCCTCCGTCGGACCGTCGATCGCCGTGAGCACGATGTGGGTGGAGCCGTCGTCGGTGGGACGAGCGACCAGGCGGATCGCTTCGCCCGTGATCTCCTCCCGAGCGAGGATCTCTCGGAACAAGGTCGCAGCTTGGTCGGTCACGAGCAGCATCAGATCTCCTCTCCTGCCATCGCTTGCGATCGCCGAAGTTCGGTTACGGGCGCGGGCAGGCGCGATCGTTCCCGTCGAGGGGTTGCGGAGCCGTCCTTCCCCGGGAGGCTTCCGATCGAAACGTCACGCGAGGACGACGCAGCCCTCGCACGCGACCCGAGCGGTGGATCGCCGGTGGACCGCTACGACGTCGATGCCGGCATCGGCGGGGCTGCAGGGGTCTCGGGCGTCGCCGGGGCGGTCGGCGAACGGCGCATCGCCACCCACAACACACCCAGTCCGAAGATCGCGGCGACGATCCACACGAGGCCGCCGATGACGGGGATCAAGGCAAGCAGGCGCAGGATGCCCCAGCCCGCCAGGAACGCCACGAAGCGCGATCTCGGCCACGCGACGAGCCTTCGGCCGAGCACGTGTGCGCCCGCCACGTACCCGATCGTGTACAGCAAGGCGAGCGCGAGCAGCAGGAACAACCCGAGCGGGATGGCCACGACGATCGCCACCAGCAGGACGGCGACGACCGGCAGCAGGAAGAACGCGACCGCGCCGAATCCGATCGCAGCCCCGGTCTGGGAACGGCCCGCGTCGTGGATCGCTCGGTCGAGCCCCGGAGCGAGGGCGAGCAGGAACAGCCCGAGCAGCAACGTCGAGATCGAGTAGCCGACCCACCAGGCGAAGCGGCTCGCGAAGCCGAAGGTCGCCCAGTCGAACTCGGCTCCGACCCGGCGTTGCTCGCCTCCGATCGTCGCCCCGTCCTCGACGGTCGGCGACTCGACCGTGACGAGGTTGCCTTCGATCGTCGCGCCCGAGCGCACCACCACCGATCCGTTGAACACGACGACGTCCTGCTCCACCGTCCCCGAGACGACCACGGGGCCGTTGAACACCACGAGGCTCTCGCGGACGGTGCCGTCGACGGTGGCCGGTCCGTCGAAGATCACCGCGCTGCCGACCGTCTCTCCCTCGGCGACCACCAGGCTTCCGGTCAGCACGACCAGGTCGTCGCGCGAGTCGGCGTCTTGGGCTCCGGCCGGGGCGGCGATCAGGACGAGCGCTGCGGCGATGCCGGCGATCAGGAGAACGCTGGCACGCCCGGTGCGGTTGTGGCGCAAGCGTGGACGCATGGACCCCTCCGTCGTTCGACCCTTCCGACCCTACGGCGGCTCCCGGCTCCTCGCAACTCGTGCGCACCACGGCTGCGGGTCGGTCGGCGGGTGGTGCAGGTCATACTGAACCGGATGGCCGAACCGCTCCGCGTCACCGACTCGGTCGTGGTTCCCGAGCGGGAACTGCGCTGGCGCTTCAGCCGGTCCCCGGGACCCGGAGGGCAGTCGGTGAACACCGCCGACTCCCGGGTCGAGCTCAGCCTCGACATCACGACGACGAGCGTGCTCGGGCCCACCCTGCGTGCGCGAGCCCTCGAGCGGCTCGACCGGCGGCTCGTCGACGGGGTGCTGACGGTCGTCGCGTCGGAGCATCGGTCGCAGCTGCGGAACCGCGAGGCAGCGCGCGACCGCATGGCCGAGACGCTTCGGGAAGCGATCGCGCCACCGCCCCGACCGCGCCGGCCGACGAAGGCGACCCGCGCCTCGGTCGAACGACGACTGGCCGAGAAGAAGCGGCGGGCGCGCACGAAACGGCTGCGGCGTCCGGACGAGGACTGACCCGGCCTGACCCGACCGCGAGCTGCACGTAAGCTGTGCGGCATGCGACGGCCCGCCGCCCTGCTGTTGGCCTCGATCGTGGGGATGTCGCTGCTCGCCGGCACGACGCCGGCCGCGGCGGCCGAGTACCAGGCCGACGCCTGGATCAAGCTCTGCGGATTGAGCACGGGGTGCACGATCGATCCGCCTCCACACCCGTGGAAGGGCCGGAACGTCTACAACGGAACGGCCGCGAGGCAGACGGTCGCGGTTCGCCTGGAGGACGGCGAGGGCGCTCGATTCTGGGTCACCGTGCAGAACGACGGCGCCCGACCCGACACCCTGACGGTTCAGGGGTGCACGGGCACGCGGCATTTCACGCTGAACGCGGTGCTCATGGGCAAACACAAGCGCCCGAGCTGGAGGGCCCGCAACGTCACGAAGGCCTTCAGACAGGGCACGCTGTCGTTCGACCTGCCGCCCGCGTCCGAGGGCAAGAAGAAGGTGTTCACCGTCAACATCGTCGCGAGCACCCATCGCGAGGGCATCTCCTACACGTGCACGATCCGAGTGCGTTCGGCCGGGCGATGGGGCGCCCGTGACACGGTCGCCGCGAGACTGACCACCTACTGAGCGAAGGAGACGGGAACCATGGCCGCGACACGCGTCGCCAACGCCGAATGGCACGGCAACCTCATCGAGGGGAACGGCACGACCAGCCTCGACTCGAGCGGACTGGGTTCGTTCGATGTCACCTGGGCCTCACGAACCGAGGAGCCCGGCGGGCGCACGAGCCCCGAGGAGCTCATCGCAGCCGCACACGCGGCATGTTTCTCGATGGCGCTCTCGAACGTGCTCGCGAAGAACGGCACGCCCCCCACGACGTTGCGAACCCGCGCCGAGGTCGACTTCCAGCCGGGGGAGGGCATCACGGGCATCAGGCTCGAGTCCTCTGGCGACGTACCGGGGCTCGACGCCGAGGAGTTCCGTGCCGCGGCAGAAGACGCCAAGCTCAACTGCCCGGTCTCGAAGGCCGTCGCGGTCCCGATCAGCCTGACCGTCGTCTGAGCCCCGACCCGGCGCCGCTCACCGCGGGCGCCGGGACTCCTCCAGCGCGGCGCGACGCCGATGCTCCTCGGCGGTCGCGTGGTCGCCCCGGCGTTCCGACACATGGGCGAGCGCCCGCCAGGTCCATCCGGCGAGCTGCCGCTCGCCGAGCTCCTCGCTGATCGCGATCGCTCGTTGCAGATCGCGTTCCGCTTCGTCGTAGCGGCCGAGCTCACGCTGGGCGATGCCGCGCTCGGCGAGCGCGTCGCCCAGCTCCCACCGGGCACCGAGCTCCGTGTAGATCTCGATGCCGCGATCGAAGTAGGGGAGCGACGCTTCGAAGTCGCCGCGTTCCTCGAGCAGCCGGCCTTCCTGCACGGTGGCGACGGCGAGGCTGAATCGGTCGCCCATGTCGATGGCCGTCTCGCGGGCGCGTTCGATCGTCGCGGTCGCTTCGTCGAGGCGGTCGAGATCGCCGATCACGATCGAGAGCGAGACGAGCGCCCGCACGAGGGCCCATCGGTCCTCGACCGAGCTCGCGAGCTCGAGCGCCCGGCGCCAGGTCGCCTCGGCCTGCTCGAGCTGGTTGCGGGTCCACGGCACCCAGCCGGCGAACAGCAGCGTTCGGGCGATCGCGTCGGGGTCCCCGAGGCGCTCTGCCGCCTCGAGGGCGCTGGCCAGCTGCCGTTCCGCGAGGTCGAGGTCGGCGGCGACGTTGATCGAGATGTCGCCGAGGAAGCGCAGGGCGAGCGAGAGCGCGACGTCGTCGTCGAGGCGCGTCGCGAGGTCGACCGCCTGGTCGAGCACCTCGGTGGCGCCCGGGTACTCGCCGAGCCAGTAGAACGCCTCTCCCATGCCGGCGAGCACGCGCGCCTCTCGAACCCCCCACAGCGCCCCATCGCCCGCGAGCGCGAGCGCGCGCCGGTAGCGATCGAGAGCCGACCGATTCTCCATGCGCCGGCGCGCGCGGTCACCGGCCTCGGCCAGGGCGTCGGCGGCGCGGTCGGGCAGCGTTCGCGCGTTCGGCTCGAGGTCGGCGGCCGCGAATGCGGCCTGCTCGAGGTGGTCGGCAGCCCACGATCGGTGCCCGTCGGCGATGAGCCGATCGGCGACCGCCACGTGCAGCTCCCGGCGCTCTCGTTTCGGCAGGCTCGCGTACGCGACGTCGCGCAGGGTCTGATGCCGGAAGCGCCAACGAGGGGCTCCGTCGTCGATGCGATCGAACAGCTCCGCGTCCTCGAGCTCCGACAACCGCGCCTCCACCGCCTCCCCGGCCGGAGCGAGCACCCGGACCTCCTCGAGGTCGAACGACGACAGGAACACCGATGTGCGGCGGGCGAGCTCGCGCGTCGGCGGCCGCAGGGAGTCGATGCGCGCCGCGACCACGGCCTGCACGGTGGGTGGCACGGCGTGGGTGTGCGTGCGCCCCTCCCGCAGCAGCCAACCGGTGGTCTCGATGATGAAGAAGGGGTTGCCGCCGGCTCGATCGGCGATCTCGCCGGCCTCTCGCGGGTCGATCCTGTCTCCGCCCGCCTGCCGGACGAGCTCGACCGCATCGTCTCGGGAGAGCGGCGCCAGCCCGATCTGGACGCGATGGGACGCCTGCTCGGCCCATCGGGGTCGCGCCTCGTGCAGCTCCGGGCGAGCGAGCACCAGCACGAGCGCGGGGCCCCGCCGGCCCGACGACACGAGCCGCTCGACCAGGTCGAGCATCGGGGCCGACAGCTGGTGAGCATCTTCGAACTCGAGCACGACCGGCAGGCCGGAGCTGAGGCCGTCGACCAAGTGCAGGAACCCGTTCTGCACATCGTCGATGAACGCCGACTCGTCTCGTCCGGGCTCCGAGACGCCGAGGCTGAGACCGAGCCCCGCCGCAACGCGTTCGCTCTCGCTCGCGTCGCAGCAGCCGTCGACGAGCTCCCGGAGGCGCCGCGTGACCTGGTCCGGCGGGTCGTTCTCGTCGATGCCCGCGAGCTGGCGCACGATCGCCGCGACGGGTGCGAAGCTGGCGCTGCCCGCGGGCACCTCTGCGTGCCCGTGGAGCACCGCGACACCGGGCTCGAGGCCCGCGATGAGCTCGTCGGCCAGACGCGTCTTGCCCGCCCCCGCCTCGCCCGTGATCGTGACGAGCGTCGGCATGCCGCCGGCGACCACCCGATGGAAGGACTCCCGCAGGGAGATGAGCTCGAGGCTGTGGCCCACGAACGGGATCGTTCGCCTGACGGACCTGGTCGTCAGGCCGAGCACCGGGTGCACGCGGAGGCGCTCGTCGAACCCCTTCGCCTCGACGTCGCGCGCTTCGCCGAAGGACACGGCGGCCAGGGTGAGCGAGTGCGCCGTGGCGCCGACCAACACCTCACCCGGTGCGGCGGCGCCCTGCATGCGCGCGGCGGCGTTCACGACCGACCCGGTCACGAGCAGCTGCTCGGTCGGACCCGTGCCGGTCGCCGCCTCGCCCGACTCGATGCCCACGCGCACCTCGAGGTCGACCTCGAGCGCGAGCTCGGCACGCAGGCGGCGGGCTCGCTCGCGGATCGCCAGTCCCGCGCGGACCGCTCGCAGCGCGTCGTCCTCGTGCACCTGGTGCAGCCCGAAGACCGCCATCACGGCGTCGCCGATGAACTTCTCGGGGCGCCCTCGCAGGTTCAGCAGTTCCTGCGTCGCGGCGTCGTAGAAGCGCCCGAGCACCTCGCGCGCCCGCTCGGCGTCGAGGCGCTGGGCGAGCCCGGTTGAATCGACGAGGTCGGCGAACAGGACCGTGACGATCTTCCGCTCGTCGGTGGCGAGCGAGCTCGCGACCGCGGCCCCGCACCCCGGACAGAATCGGGCGTCGTCGGGAAGGGGGCGTCCGCAGACGGCACACGTCATGACGTCCAGCATAGGAGCCGAGCACGACAGTCCCGGTCCCTTCCGGGGAGGCTCGAGACAGGGTGCTAGGCAGAGAGCTCGCGATCGAGCGGTGTCCGGAACCTCGGCGTGACGCGCACGTCGCCGAGCCATCGCTCGAGCCGTTCCCGTTCGGCGTCGATCGAGGCGGCGACGTCGTCGCCGACCGGCTCGAGCAGCCGGGTCACGATCTCGCCGCCGGCGCCCTGCGCCCAGCCTCCGACCACGCGTCCATCGGCCCAGATCGTGGGGCCGGCGTTCCCGTTGCGGTCGAACAGCGTTCCCGCGTGATCGCCGAGGTACCAGTCGCGTTCCTTCCATCCCATCACGGTGGCGTCGAGCGACGGGAGGAGCGCGATCCAGGGGTCGGGCGCCGTCACGGGCTCGAGGTCGTCGGGAAGGACCCAGCCGGTCCTTCCCTCGAGCTCGACCTCGACGGCCCCGATCGCGGCCAGGGTCGCGGCGGCGAGCTTCGCCGTCCAGCCCGTCCACCAGCGGAGGTCGGTCGTGGTCGCCGGCCCGAACGCGCGGAGCCACCGGCGCAGCAGCTCGGCGCACGCCTCGTCGCGTGGGACGTCGGGCAGCCCGCCCTCGAGCCAGCGGTCGGTCGGCGCCCACCGGTACTGACCCGACGTCCACGAGCCGGCCGGGCGGACGCGCACGATCCGACCCTCGGTCGCGAGCAGGAACAGCACCCGGGTCGAGACCCCGACGCTGCCGCCCCAGGTCCTGCCCTCGCCGAACGAGAGCTTCGTGGCGAGCTCGGGCACCTCGGCGGTGAGCTCGCGCGCGCTCGCCTCGCCCCGCGACTCGAGGGCGACCAGGGTACGGGTCGAGACCCGGTCGAGCCACCGTGAGGGGTCCTCGGCGACGCCCTGCTCGCCGAGCATCGCGATCAGCCGTTTGCGCTGGCCGGGGACGAGCGCCTTCGTGCATGCCTCGTTCATCACGCCGCCGAGCTCGGTGGGCACGACGAAGAGCGTGCGACGCATGCCGAGCAGGCGCACCAGCGATCGCCGTTCGTACAGAGCCTCCTCGAGCAGCCCCGGCTCGAAGCCCTCGACGCGGGCCCGGGCCGAGAGGAAGACGCTCGACGGGTCGCTCGAGTGGGCCCCGACGAGCGCCTCGACGGCCCGGTCCACGCTCGGGGCCGGACGCGCTAGATGGTGGCGCAGTCCCAGCCGCGCCCGGCGTTCCCCGACGTCGATCGTTCGCACGGAAGCATCATCGCCGACGGTCCTCGTATCGTGTGCGCCATGTCCGATGAGCACGTGCGAGCCAACCGCGAGGCATGGGACGCCGACGCGGGCGACTGGGTCGATCGCGGTCGCCGCGATTGGGCACGCGAGGAGATCGGCTGGGGCATCTGGCACGTGCCCGAGTCCGAGCTGGGGCTGCTGCCCGACCTCGAGGGCATCGACGTGATCGAGCTCGGATGCGGCACCGGCTACGTCTCGGCCTGGCTCGCTCGCCGTGGCGCCCGCCCGGTCGGCCTCGACAACTCCGGCGCGCAGCTCGCCACGGCCAGGTCGTTCCAGCGGGAGTTCGGTCTCCGCTTCCCGCTGATCCATGCCGACGCCGAGCGGCCGCCGTTGCGCGACGCGTCGTTCGATCTCGCGATCTCGGAGTACGGCGCGGCGATCTGGTGCGACCCCCACCGCTGGATCCCCGAGGCGGCGCGCCTGCTCCGCCCCGGCGGACGCCTCGTCTTCATCGGCCATTCCTATCTGTCGATGTTGACGTTCCCCGACGACGACCTGCCGGCGGGCGAGACGCTCGTGCGGCCGCATTTCGGCATGCACCGCTTCGTCTGGCCCGATGCCGAGGGCGCTGTGGAGTTCGCGATCCCGCACGGGGAGATGATCCGCCTGCTGCGCTCGAGCGGGTTCGAGGTCGAGGATCTGGTCGAGGTTCGCGCCCCCGACGACGCCGAGCCGCCGTCGGACCCGCTCGCCACGGTCGAGTGGTCACGGAGATGGCCGATCGAGGAAGCCTGGAAGGCACGGAAGCGCTGACGGCTCCGCTGTCGGGCTCGGGTAGGCTTCCTGCCCCATGACTCCCGATCGCCTCCGGACCGAGCGTTTGGTGCTGCGTCGCTCGCTGCCCGACGACGCCGGCGCGATCGCGGCGTACCGCAGCGATCCGCAGGTGCATCGCTACCAGGGCTGGGCGCGCACCGACGTGGAGGGTGTGCGGGCGGAGATCGAGGAGATGGCCCCCAGGCAGCCCGGCGAGGCCGGGGGGTGGGTGCAGTTCTCCGTGGAGGAGCGTGGCTCCCACGCGCTCGTCGGCGACGTCGGCATGAGCCCCGCCGACGGCGAGCCCGGGGTGATCAAGGTCGGGTACACGATGGACCCCGCCTACCAGGGCCGCGGGTACGCGACCGAGGCGGTCGCCGCGCTGGTGGCCTTCGCGTTCGATGCGCTCGGGGCCGAGGTCGTGCGTGCCTTCGCCAGCGCGGAGAACATCCCGTCGATCCGCGTCGCGGAGAAGGTCGGCATGCGCCTCGTCGAGCGCTTCGAGCGCACCGACGGGACGGAGACGTGGCAGGGCGTCCGCTACGAGATCACCCGGGCAGGCGCTCCTTCCTCGGAGCCAGCATCACCAGCGCGGCCACCGCGAACGAGATCGTGAGCCCCACGCTCTCGGGCGCGAACGCGGTGGCGCCGACGACGTCGGCGCGGTCCTGGAAGACCGCGGCGACCGACATGTTCACCTGGTAGACGGCGCCCATCGAGGCCATCGCCGTTCCCAGCAGGAACCCGAGCGGGAGCCGGCGGAACAGCAGCACCCCGGAGAGCACCAGGCTCGGTACCAGGAACGCGAGGTCGAGCGCGAAGACCAGGTGCTGCCCCGCGGCCGGCACGTCGGCGATCAGCTCGCCCGTGAGCGCGTTCCTCGTGATCACGATCACCCACAGCGCCCCCTGCGCGCCGCCCACGATCGCCAGGAAGAGTCCGACCCAACGGGCGCCGCGCACCTCGCGGAACGCCTTCGATGTGGCGACGAGGTCGGTGCTCACGATCGCGCAGGCCAGCGCGAAGATCGACATCGACAACAGGGCGATGTGCAGCAGGAAGGCGTCGTTGAACGTCGTGCCGAGCGCAGAGAACGCCGAGGTGTACACGGCGTACACGAGCATGCCGATCCACACGGCGCGGGCACGGGGTGATCCGCGGGCGGCCAGCCAGAGCGAGCCGACCAGCAGGGGAACCGCGAGCACGAGCGTCACGAGGTCGCCGCCCCGCAGCGCCTCTCGGGCCCATGCACCTTCCTCGTACAGGTCGGGCACGAACAGCCCGATCGCCGACGCGGCCATCATGACGCCGGCGATCGCGACGGACAGCACCGAGGCCGCTCGGTTCGCCGTGCGCGCGCGACCCGTGTGGGCGAGCACCTCAGGGGATGCCGGGATGCGAAGGCCCGGGCCGGTGGGGTCGAGGTCGTTCATCTCCATGGTCCTCACCTCCACGTTCGACGGTAGGCCAGCACGGGCCGGCCCGCAGTGCCCGAGCGTCCCCTCGCCTGTGGGCTGCACGGCCCGTCGACGACGGATCGGACCGTCAGCTGTCGTCGACGCCCTTTTCCGCACGTCGCAGCGCCCGCTCCGCCCGGGCGAGCTCGAGTTCGAGCTCGGATGCCTCCGACTCGGCCTTCGCGTGCTTGCCCTCGACGACCTCGAGTCGTCGGCGCATGCCCTCGAGCTCGCGGGCGAACCCGTCGGCGGCGTCCCGCGCCTTGCGCGCGCGGCGGGCGACGGCGTCTCGGTCGCGGCGCAGGCGCGCGGCGTCTGCCCGTCGGTCGGCACGGCCGGCGCGCTTGGCGGCCCCGGCCGACGTTCGCCGCGATGTTCCGGAGGGCTGCTCGAGGCCGCCCTCGACCGAGGTCAATCCGAACAGCTCGCCGAACCCCGCTGCTCGTTCGGGCGGGCGTTCCAGCGTGCCCGCGGCGAGCGCGGCTCCCGCCTGGGGATCCACCGAGCAGATCTCCAGTGCCTGGACGATCGCATCCGAATGGGCTCCCGCCGATCGCCCGGCTTCCCTCAGCGCCTGCTCCGCGACGCTCGCGAGGCGTGCGACCGCCTCCTTGCGGGTCGCGCCCGCCTCCTGCAGCCGGTCCGTCGCGCCTCGCTTCGAGGAGAGCGCGGCCTGCTGCGCGGCGCGGAGCTCTGCACCCGCGTCCAGCAGGGCACGCGCTCCCTCGGGGTCCAGCTCCGCGACCTGGTCGATCGCCCAGGCCACCACGGTGGGCTTGCGGAGGGACTTGACCGCTCGCGACCCCCTCGCGTCCCCCGCGTCGGCCAGGCCGGCGGCGAGAGCGTCGCGGGCGGCGATGAAGCGTTCCGGCGCCTCACGGAACAGCGCCGCCGCTCCTTCGGGGAGCGATGCAGGGTCGACCATGCATCATGCTTAGCATCTTCGGGACCCCGGCGCCGAGGCCCCAGCGAGGGTGATCGGGGTGGCCCCTCGGTCGACGCCACCGAGTTCCCGAGATCAGGGGCCGGTCACGACGAAGAGGTCGACCGTGACCCACCGGCCGTGCGATCGGATCGACCGGCTCCCCATGACCTCGATGCGGAGCGTGTGGGCTCGGTCGGCCAGGCCGTCGATCCGTTCCGCGACGCCGAACGTCCGCCTCGTGGAGAAGAGGTCGACGATCCGGACGCGTTCGCCGTCGATCCAGATGCGTGCGCGTCCCCGGTTGGGCCCCGTCACCGTGACCCAATCGATCCCGGTTCCGTCGAATCTGATCGTGGCCTTCGACCCCGCTCGCTCGGCGGCCGCGAACGATCCGCCCGAGGCTCTCGAGGACCGGAGGAGGTTCCATGCCGTGAGGGGCGCGAGGCCCACCGGGGCGTGGGCCTGCTCGACGGATCTCGGCGCCTCGAACGGATGCACCAACGGCGGCGCGGGATTCCCGACGCGGTCCACGACGGGAACGGCGCCGGGCGGGTCCACGAGGACCCGGTAGTCACGGCCGGGCACGAGCGGCGAGGCCGGCTGGAGTACGACCGAACGCAGTGGGCCGTCGCAGCCCACCGGCGTCCCGGCGGCCGAGCGGCACGCCCGGGTGACGGGCGTGCGTCGTCCCCCGGCACGCAGGAACACGTTGGCCGCGTTCACACGGCGAACCGGCTCGTCGAAGGTCACCACGACCGGACCCCGGAACCCGGTCCTCACCGAGACCGCCGCGTTCGGCGGCGTGACGTCGGTGACGAACGTGGCGCCAACCGTGCGGTTCCCGCGCATCGTGATCGTGCACGAGGCGCCGGCGCCGGAGCACGCGCCGCTCCAACCGGTGAAGTACGCGCCGTCGTCCGGCCGGGCCGTGAGGGTGACGACCCTGCCCGGGTCCACGCTCTTCGAGCACGTGGCGCTGCACCCGAGGCCCGCCGGGGAGCTGATGACCGATCCGGCGCCGCCCTCGACGTTCAACGTCAGCCGCCGGATCGTGATCGGGCCGAGCGAATGCCCTGGCACCACGTCGAGGTCGACCCGGCCCGAGATGCCGGCGACGCGCCCGTGGCTCGTGTGCTGCCACACCCGCCATCCCGCGCCGTCCCAACCGCCGGCGGGCAAGAGCGGCGAGGACACCCCCCAGTGGGCGATCCACAGCGGAGCGCCGTCCCGGGCCAGCGCGCGCGAGTCGCCGGTGCGGCTCAGCCAGCCGTACGGGCTCGTGTACACGAGCGGCGTCACGCCCGTGATACGGCGCACCTCGGCGACCCAACGCCGTGCCCAGAGCGTCACGCCCTTCGAGTCGAGCCCCTTGCTCGTCTCGAGATCCAGCACCGGAAGCAGGTTCCCCGGTCGCGGGTCCGCCCGGCTCACGAACCAGCGCGCCTCCTCGACCGCGTCGCCCTTCGACGGATCGGGCCGCGCGAAGTGATAGGCGCCCACCCGCAGCCCGTTCGTCCTGGCGCCCGTCCGGTTGCGGAAGAACGTGGGATCGAGGAAGTCGTGCCCGTCGGTCGCCTTCAGGAAGACGAACCGCTTCCCCGCTCGGGCGACCTTCCTCCAGTCGATCTCCCCCTGCCAGTGGCTCACGTCGATGCCCGGCGTGGTCGGGCCGACGTCGAGCCGCACGCGGGGCGCCGCCGGGGCCGACCGGGCTTCACCCGACGAGCCCGCGTACCCGTCGCCGGCAGCCGCATCGCCGGTGGCCGACGCGGAGGGTGCGATGGCCACGACCAGGGTGAGCACCGCCATGGTCACCGGGTGAGGGAGGGACGAGGAGATGATCGACATGGGACCAGGAAGGATCGGTCGAGGGTACCTGTCCGCGGTGTCGGCCGTTGTCGGCGCGGACTGAAGCGTCCGGAAGGCGCCCGCCTGAGGTTGTACATAATGTGCTATATAGGCAGCCCGTATCGGGGGAGAGGGGACGAGCATCGATGACGTCGGAACCGTGGCACACCGACCGATGGTTCACGAGCCCGTGGAACTTCCTGCCTGAGGTCACCGAGGGGTTCGACCTTCCCTCGGCGGTGCAGGTCCACGACGTGACCCTTCGCGACGGGGAACAGCAGGCGGGCGTGGTCTTCACCGCCGATGAGAAGCTCCGCATCGCCGAGGCGCTCGCCGAGGCCGGCGTGCATCGCATCGAGGCCGGGCTTCCCGCCGTTTCGCCCGCCGACGAGGAGGCAGTGCGGCTCATGGTGAAGGCCGGCCTGCCGTCGGAGATCTACGCGTTCAGCCGGTGCATGGTCGACGACGTCAAGCGGGCGGCGGACTGCGGCGTCACCGGCGTCGTGATGGAGATCCCGTCGAGCCACCATCTGGTCGAGAAGGCGTATCGCTGGCCGGTCGAGCGCGCGATCGATGCGTCGGTCGAGGCCACCGCACTCGCGCACGAGCTCGGGATGAAGGTGTCGTTCTTCCCGATCGACGCGACCCGGGCAGGCCTCGTCGAATACCTGGATCTGCTCGAGAAGGTCGCGACCGACGGCCACGTCGACGCGGTCGGGCTCGTCGACACGTTCGGCGTGCTCTCCCCGCACGGGGTGCAGCTGTTCGTGCGGCGCACGCGCGAACGGCTCGGCGTGCCGCTCGAGACGCACTTCCACATGGACTTCGGCCTCGGGGTCGCGAACACGTTGATCGCGATCGCCGAGGGTGTCGAGGTGATCCAGACGACGGTGACCGGCATCGGGGAGCGGGCGGGGAACACCCCGATGGAGGAGACCGTGCTCGCCCTGCTCACGATGTACGGGCTCGACACGGGCATCCGAACCGAGCGGTTCACCGAGCTCTCGAAGCTGGTGATGCAGATCGCGCGGGTCTCCCAGCCCTCGAACCGCCCGGTCGTGGGGGAGCGGCTGTACAACGTCGAGAGCGGCATCATCACGACCTGGGTCCGCAACGTCGGCGACGAACTCACGGAGAGCTTCCCCTATCGCCCCGAGCTCGTCGGCCAGCCGGAACCCCTGCTCGTGCTCGGCAAGGGCTCGGGCATCGACTCGGTCGCCGCAGCTCTCGAGCGGCTCGGGCTGACCGCGTCCGACGAGCAGGCGCTGGCGATCCTCGACGAGGTGAAGGCCCGCTCGCTCGAGACGAAGGGGCTCGTCGACGACGAGGCGTTCACCGAGATCGTTCGGCGGGTCACCGCGTGACCCCGCCCCCGACCAGAGAGGGAACGACCGCATGAAGGAAGCGTTCGGCTACGCCAACATCGAGTGGAAGCGGGGCATCGACTGGGATGCCGTGCGAGCGTTCCGGCTGGATCGCGCCCGCGACGCGATGAAGCGTCACGGCCTCGGCGCCATGCTGCTGATGTACGACGAGAACATCCGCTACGTCACGTCGACGCTCACGCCCGGCTGGAACAAGCTGAAGCCCGGCTTGCGCTACGCGGTGCTCGTGGAGGGCAAGGAGCCGATCCTGTACGAGCAGGGCGACATCGGCATCCACATCAAGGCGCATTCGCCGTGGATCCCGCCGGAGAACGTGCGTCATTCCTTCGCGTGGATCAAGGGAGCGGCCGGACCGGCAGCTCAGATGCAGGTGGACAAGTTCACCGAGGCGCTCGTCGGTGATCTCGAGGACGCCGGCGTCAAGGACCGCCCGCTCGGCGTGGACTTCATCGACATCACGATGATGCAGACGTTCGAACGAGCCGGCATCACCTGGACCGATGGCATGACCCCCATGATGGAGGCCCGGGCGGTCAAGAGCCCCGACGAGCAGAACTGCTCGCGCATCGTCGGCTCGATCTGCGATGCCCTCCACTACGAGATGACGCAGTTCCTGCGCCCGGGCCTGACGGAGAACCAGGTGGCCGCGCACGGGTTCGAGTTCCTCTACTCGTTCCCCGGCGTGGAAGACGTCGAGGACGTGATCGTGAGCTCCGGCCCCAACGCATGGCCGAACTGGCGGAACTTCTCCGACCGCATCATCAGGCCGGGCGAGCTGGTGATCATCGACGTGGCCGCGCTCACGTGGAACGGCTTCAAGTCGTGCGTCTACCGCACGTACTGCGTCGGAGGCACCCCGACCGACGAGATGAAGTCGTACTACGAAACAGCCCTGCGGTGGCTCCGGGACTCGATCGACGCCGTGAAGCCAGGCGTGACGACGCGCGACATCGCCGCGAAGTGGCCGAGCGCCATGGAGACGTGGGGCTACGCCGACGAGGACGAGGCCGCCGCGAACCTGTGGGGCCACGGGCTCGGGCTGGCCCAGTACGACCAACCGGTGATCTCGCGCATCTGGTCGCTCGACCACCCGATCGAGATCAAGCCCGGCATGGTGTTCGCGCTCGAGACCCAGCACGGGAAGGTCCACGAGTTCGGGGTGCGCCTCGAGGAGATGTTGGTCGTGACCGAGACCGGGCACGAGCTGATCACGTCGTTCCCGATCGACGAGATCACGCTCGCCGGCTGAACCGTGACCGGGCCGTTCACGCTCGACGATGCCCGGGCGTTCGACGCCCGGGTCGCCGGCGCCAAGGCGGCCGGGCTCGCGCGGGCCGCCGCGGCGCACCTGCCCGTGCTGCCCGCGCACGTGGTTCCGATCGACGTCCTGGCTCCTGCGCTGGCCGCGGGCGCGTCGGCGCTCGGACGAAGCCCGGCGTCGGCCCGGCTGGCGGTCGCCGCCTCCCGGATCGATCCCGTCGCCCTCGAGGCGATCCGGGCGGTGTGCGCCCCGTATCCCCGCGGAGCGATCGTTCGCTCGTCCAGCCCGTTCGAGCACGATCCGAGGTGGTCCGGGGCCTTCGCCACCTACCACGAGGTCGATGTCGGCGACCTCGAGACGGCCGTGCTCGGGTGCGCGGCGTCGGTGTTCTCCCGTGACGTCGTCGGCCGCTGCGAGCAGCTCGGGGTGCCCGTGTCCGAGCTGAGGATGGGCGCCGTGATCCAGCCGTGGCTCCCCCTCGACGGCGGCGGAACGGCGACCGTCGCAGACGACGACGCGGTCTCGATCCACGGGGTCGCGGGGGATCCGGCCGCCCTGGTCGCCGGGGCCGTGCGCGGCGAGCGGGCGTTCGTGCGCTCGGGGAGAGCCGTGGAGGGTGATCCCGGCCTCGGCGGTCTCGGGCCCGATCTCGCGCTCCGCGTCGCGGCGTTGACCGACCGGGTGTCGAAGGAACTCGGGGCCAGAACGATCGAATGGGGACTGGCCTCTGGAACGCTCTGGCTGCTGCAGGTGCGCGACTCGGCGGCGGCATACTCGGGTGCACGGCTCCCCGCACCGTCGCGGCAGCCGACCGAGATCGAGCGGCGGGTCGCGATCGTCGCCCAGCGTTTCCCCGGGCCGATGGGCGAGGCGACCCTGCTGCCGTTGTCACCCGCGCTCGAGCGTCTCCCTCGGCCGGTCCCGATCGCCGTGAGCGATCCGGCGTCGACGTTGCGCGAGATCCTCGCGTTGGCGGCGGTGCTCCGCTCGTCGGTCTGGACCGCCGATCCTGCCGATGCCGAGCTGCGGTGGTCGGTGTTCGCTCGCGATCTGCTCGCCGGCGCGTCCGACCCGCCGGGCCCGGGTGCACCCTCGGCGATCGAGCCTTCGGAGACCGACCGCCTAGCGGGGCTGATGGAGGGGCTCGGGCGCTCCCTGACCGAGGCCGGCTCGTTGACCCACCCCGACCTCGTGTGGAGGGTCTCACCCGCCGACCTCGAGAGATCCGTGCGGCGGCCGGGGTACCGTCCGTCCGTGCCGCGAGGCCCCGATCGGTGGGAACCGCTGATCGCGGCCGTGGTGTGCGCCGACGGGGCGGTCGCCGAAGGCGTCGGGGCATCGCCCGGGGTCGGGGCCGGTCGTGCGCACCCGTTGGTCTCCGGTGCCGGCAGGCCGGCGCCGCGATCGGTGCTCGTCGCCCCCAGGCCGGTGCCACAGATCGCGCCCCTGTTGTGGGGGTGTGCAGGGCTCGTCACATCCGAGGGAAGCGAAGGGGCCCACCTCTTCGATGTCGCCCGCTCCCTCGGGGTGCCCGCGGTGACGAGCCTGCGGGGCGAGCCCGGCGCGTTCGCGCCGGGCTCGCTCGTCGCGGTCGACGGCGATCGCGGAGCGATCGCCGTCCTCGAGCCATCGGCGGCGGCATCGATCCACGGCGTGAGTCCGGCGCAGGCGGGTGCCTAGGTGGCGGGCGAGGGGAGCGAAGGAGCGATGGCGGGCCCACGAGAACGTCCCGAAGGAGCCGTGACGATCGACATCCACTGCCACGTGCTGTCCCCCGAAGCCGAGGCGCTGGCGCGTCCCGCGTTCTCCCTCGAGAAGGACCCGTTCCTCTACTTCTCCGGACCCGCGAGCGCGGCGTACAACCAGCGCGCGGTCGCCGAGATCCGTCCGAAGCTCACCGTCGTCGAGGAGCGACTCGCCGACATGGATCGCATGGGCGTCGACATCCAGGCGATCTCGGTGGCGCCTCCCCAGTACTACTACTGGGCCGAGCCCGATCTCGGTCAGAAGCTCTCTCGCATGCTGAACGACAACCTCGCGAGCATCGTCGCGGAGCATCCGGATCGGTTCGTCGGCCTGGGCACCGTGCCCCTGCAGGACGTCGGGGCGACCCTCGAGGAGCTGGACCGCATCGCCCAGGACCTGCGGTTCCCCGGCATCGAGATCTGTACGAACGTGAACGGCGACGACTTCGACGATCCGCGGTTCCTGCCGTTCTTCGAGCGGTGCCGCGACCTCGATCTCGCGATCGTCGTGCACCCGAACGGGTTCACGCACGGCGAACGTCTGACCGACTACTACATGATCAACACGATCGGCATGCCGCTGGACTCGACGGTGTTCGTCGCCCGCATGATCTTCGGCGGCGTGCTCGAGCGGGTGCCCGACATCAAGATGTGCGTGGTGCACGGGGGCGGCTACCTGCCGTCGTACCCGGCGCGCTACGACCACGCGTGGCGCGAGCGGTCCGACGTCAGCGAGTTCATCCCCGACCATCCGCCGAGCCACTACCTGAAGCGGTTGCATTTCGACTCGATGCTGTACGACGCCTACGAGCTGGCGACCCTGGTGGAGCGGTACGGGCCCGATCACGTGCTGTTGGGCACCGACTACCCCTACGACATGGGCGAGGACGATCCGCTCGAGCTGATCTGCTCGGTCCAGGGCCTGAGCGACGCCGAGCTCGCGCTCATCCTGGGCGGGAACGCGGCTCGATTGCTGAACCTGGGGGGCTGATCGACATGGGTGTCGTCGCGGTCACCGATCACGTGTTCCCTCACCTCGACCAGGAACGAGCGATGTTGGCCGACGCCGGGCACGAGCTGCGGTTCGACGGCAACGCCACCACACCCGAGCAGGTCGCCGAGGCGGTGCGGGGGGCCGACGCCGTGCTCAACTGCTACACGCCGATCCCCGCCGACGTCACCCGAGCGATGCACGGGTGTCGCATCATCGCGCGCTACGGCATCGGCCTGGACACGATCGATGTCGGGGCGGCGACGGAGACGGGGATCGTCGTGACGAACGTCCCCGACTACTGCATCGACGAGGTCTCCGATCATGCGCTCGCGCTCGCCCTCGCGCTCGCCAGAGGGGTCGTTCGGCTGGACCGCAGCGTGCACGGGGGCTCGTGGAGCCCCATGGACGCGGCCCCGTTGCATCGGCTCCGCGGTCGGATGCTCGGGCTGGTCGGATTCGGCAGGATCGCGCGGGCGCTCGCCGCGAAGGCCTCGGCGATCGGATTCCACATCCTCGCGTTCGACCCGTTCCTGCCGGCAGAGGCGATCGTCGAGGCCGGCGCTGAGCCGTGCGACCTGCAGACGCTGCTCGCGGGGTCCGACGTGGTCTCGTTGCACGCCCCGCTCACTCCCGAGACCCATCACCTGATCGGAGCCGCCCAGCTCGACCTGATGCGCGAGGGCGCCATGCTGGTGAACACGTCGCGCGGACCGCTCGTCGATCTCGATGCCCTGCGTGCGGCGCTCGCATCGGGGCACCTCGGGGGTTCCGCGCTCGACGTCCTCGAGACCGAGCCACCCGAACCCGACGACCCGCTCCTGGCCCGCGCCGAGGTGATCGTCACCCCGCATGCGGCGTTCTACAGCGAGGAATCGATGATCGAGCTGCAGCGCAAGGCGACCGAGCAGGTCATCGAGGTGCTGGCCGGACGGGTGCCGCCATACGCCGTCAACGCCGAGGAGCTGGGGCTCAGGCAGGGTTGACCGGCGCGGGCGCGGCCATGGCCTGCCATCGACCGTGCCGGCGTTCCACCACGATGTCGAGGTCGAAGCACCGCCGCATGTTGCCGGCGGTCAGCATCGCGTCGATGGGCCCGGAGGCGACGATGCTGCCCTGGCGGAGCAGCGCCGCGTGGGTGGCCGACGGCGGTATCTCCTCGAGGTGATGGGTCGCGATCACCACCGCGAGACCCGCATCGCGGCTCACCGATCGCTCGATCGCCCCGAGCAATGCCTCCCGCGCCGGCAGGTCGAGACCGGCCGAGGGCTCGTCGAGCACGAGCAGCCGTGGCTCGCCGAACATGGCTCGCGCCAACACGACGCGTTGCCGTTCCCCCTGGCTGCACGTCTCGAAGACACGGTCGGTCAGGTGCTCGCAGCCGACGTCCGCCAGCCTGGCCTCGGCCCGCGACCGATCGCCGGCGTCGTAGCGCTGGAACCACGGAGACAGCGACGATCGTTTGCCCGTGAGCACCACGTCGAGCACGCGCAGGTGCGGCGGGAAGAGCTC
>Ga0210143_1000025_pt1 | contig 29454 bp, 30 predicted proteins | sample MayberryNW_TuleC_2_FD_185527 | JGI IMG/M metagenome (GOLD analysis project Ga0210143, IMG submission 185527) | Wetland microbial communities from San Francisco Bay, California, USA, that impact long-term carbon sequestration - MayberryNW_TuleC_D2... | ecosystem: Environmental > Aquatic > Marine... | reverse complement strand
TGAAGCCATGAACCTCGCGGTGCGCACCGGCGTGCCGCCGCGGGTGACCTCGGCGACCTCGACGACGGAGCGGCCGGTCGTGACCTCGACGCGCCGGCCCGCCCGGGTCGCGACGATCTCGAAGGTCTGCACGCCGTTGCCGACGTCCATCGTCACGACGACCCGGTCACCTCGCACGCCCCCATCGTAGGCGAGCGCCCCGAACCCGTGGCCACGGTCAGGTTCGCACCATGGTGAGGAGCATCGTCGTCGGCTCGAGAGCCACGAGCGAATGCGGCGCTCCCACGTCCATGTGGATCCACGAGCCCGGCACGGCGTCGACCTCCTCGCCGTCGACGGTGAAGGCCAGCCGGCCCGCCAACACCTGGACGACGGCCGTCCGCGATGCCGCGTGTTCGGTGAGCCCCTCGCCACGGTCGAACGCGAAGACCGTCACGTCGAGCGCGTCGTCGCGGTGGATCACCTTGGAGACCACCGCGCCGGACTGGACCGTGACCGCCTCGGTGACATCGGCGATCGCTGCGTGCGTCATGCCTGCCCTCCTCGATCCGAACGACTGATCCGGGACGACCATGTTGCACCTGTCACGGAGGTGCCGCCGCGCCGGCCGGCCCGGGACATGTGGGGACCGAGGCTTCCCAACACGGGTGTCGATCCGAGAGGATGGTGCGACGACCGGATCGAAGGGGGAACGATGAGCGAGAGCATCTACCGGGTCACCGAGGTGATCGGCACGAGCCCGACGTCGTGGGAGGAGGCGGCCAAGAACGCCGTCGAGACCGCGTCCCAGTCGCTCCGCGACCTGCGGGTGGGCGAGATCGTGAGGCTCGACGTCACGATCGAGGACGGGCGGGTTTCGAGCTATCGCGCGAGGGTCAACATCTCGTTCAAGTACGAGCACGAGTGAGGTCCGCCATCCCGTCGAAGCCGGAGCCGCCCATGGAAGATCCGAAGCGCGAACGATCCGAACCCGTTCCCGAAGCCGACGAGCTCGAGCAGGCGGCACCGGTGGACGACGGAGCCGACGGATCCGAGCGGCCGGGGGAGATACCCGACGATGCGGCCGAGGGCGATGCGCTCGAACAGGCCACGCCCGTGGCCGGGAGCGAGGACGACGACGCCCCCCGCTGATCGTGCGGGTTCGGCAGCGTGGCTCAGGAACCCGTGGCCACCGAGCGGGCGGGCGACATCATCGAGTCGACGACCTCGGCGACGTCGCGCGGGTCGAACGGCTTCGTCATCACGCGGTCGGCGCCGTTGGCGACGCAGATCAGATGCTCGCGCGACATCGTCACGGCGGTGAGCACCAGGATCGGCACGGAGCTCGTCTCGTCGTCGTGGCGGAGCGCGTCGAGCACGTCGAGCCCGCTCACCTCGGGCATCATCAGGTCGAGCACGATCGCGTCGGGATGTTCGGTGCGTGCTGCGTCGATCCCCGTCTCGCCTCCGTCGGCCGCGATCGTGTCGTGGCCCATCGCCGCGAACGCGTACTCGAGGATCGTCGCGACCACCGATTCGTCGTCGATCACCAGAACCCGGGACATCGGAACCCTCCTTCCGTTCCCTCCACGAACATCGACCCCTGGGGATCCGGACTGAAGCCTCGTTCTGCGTCGCAGCGTCACCGTCGCTACGCTGGCCGCGCCATGCCGGAACCGGTCGACATCGTCGAGATCCGAGTGCTCGACGGCCCGAACCTGTACTTCCCGAGGCCGGCCGTGAAGCTCACGCTCGCCGTGCCGGGGTGGATCCACGCCACCGCCCCCCGCCTGGAGCGTCTGGCGAGCCGGATCGACCTTCCCGGGAACTCCCGGCCGGGGGCGCGGGCCACCGAGCAGCGGCGCCGGTTCGCCGCTCGGACCGGAGCTCACGTGACGCGGACGATCGCGAGGTCCTCCCGGGTTCGCCTAGGGGTGCGAGGCCGTCCCGCGGGACACGACAGGGTCGTGCTCGCATTCCCGTGGCGGCGACGTGACGCGGCCGAGGCGCTCGCTCGCCAGGTCGCCGCCGTGATGCGCGATCTGCTCGCCACCCGCCGCTCGTTGGCGAGCCTGGCTGCCGAGGCGGCCGAGCACATCGCGGGGGTCGATCCCGGGCCTGCCCCCACCGTGGTCGAGCCGACGATCCCAGTGATCGCGGTGACCGGCACGAACGGGAAGACGACCACCGTGCGCCTGCTCTCCCACATCGCGCGCACCGCCGGCCGCAGCGTCGCCTACTCCTCCACCGATGGGGTCTTCCACGACGGCGCGCTGGTCGAGGCCGGGGACTACTCGGGCTTCGGCGGTGCGCAGATGGCCCTCGCACAACCCGGCATCGACATCGCGATCCTGGAGACGGCACGCGGCGGGATCCTCCTCCGCGGCATCGGCACGAGCCACAACGACGTCTCGGTCGTCACCAACATCTCGGCCGATCATCTCGGCCTGCACGGCATCGACACGCTCGATCAGCTCGCCGAGGTCAAGGCGACGATCACCTCGATCACGAAGCCCGCCGGCTGGCACGTGTTGAACGCCGACGACCCTCGGGTGCTCGCCATGGACCGGCGGGCGGGAGGGCGGCCGTTCCTGGTCTCGCTCGACCCGCGGCACCCGGCACTGCGCGGAGCGCTCGCCGACGGCGGACGGGCGCTCACCGTACTCGACCACGGCATCGCCGAGCTCGGTCGTTCGGGGTCGAGGCGGATCGTCGGCCTGGAACAGGTGCCGATGACCCTCGCCGGGATCGCCTCGCAGCACGTGCACAACGCCCTGTCGGCCTCGGCCGCCGCATTGGCGATCGGACTCCGGCGGACACACGTCGTCGAGGGCCTGCGATCGTTCCTGCCCGACGCCGATGCCAACCCGGGCCGCGCGAACGTCTACACCCTCGGCGAGCGCGTGCTCGTGGTCGACTACGCCCACAACGAGGCAGGCATGGCCGGACTGACGGAGATCGCGCGTGGGCTGTGCCCTCGCGCCGCGGAGACGTGGGTCGGGTTCGGCACCGCGGGCGACCGCGACGACGCGATCCTGCATCGTCTGGGGTATCGGGCAGGAAGAGGCGCGGACCACGTGTGCGTCGCGGAGCTCCCGCGCTACCTCCGCGGACGGGACCCCGAGGACCTGATCGCGCGGCTCCTCGCCGGCGCGAGGGAGGGGGGCGCGGGCGAGGTCCCGGCGATGCCCGACGAGATCGCGGCCCTGCGGTTCATGCTCGATCGCTCCGGACCCCGCGACGTGCTCGCGATCACCGTGCTCGCGCAGCGTCAGGAGATGTTCGCGCTGCTCGAAGGCGAGATGGGAGCCCGCCGGGCCGATCCCGCGACCGTGCGGCGGCTCGTTCGCCGCGCCAGGCCGGGGAGGCACTGACCTTGGCGCGCCGACGGCTTCGCCCACCCGCCGACGTGGAGGTCACACGACCCGACAAGCCGCTCTGGCCCGAGATCGGGGTGACGAAACGCGACTACGTCGACTACCTCGCCGCGGTCGCCGACCTGGCGGTGCCGTGGCTCCGCGACCGCCCGCTGACCCTCGTGCGGGCACCCGACGGGGTCGGGGGCAAGCGCTACTTCCAGAAGGCCATCTCGGACTACGCGCCACCCTGGATCCGGCGCGTGACGATCGAGGCACCCAGCGCCGGCCGAGACGTGGACTACGTCGTGTGCGACGACGCCGCGACGCTCGCGTGGCTCGGCAACCAGGCCGCGCTCGAGTTGCATCCCGCGCCGGTGCGCGCCGATCGCCTCGACCGTCCCGATCTGTTCGTCGTGGACATCGACCCTCCCGACGACGCGTTCGAGGCGGCCGCCGAGGTCGCGCGGCTCGTGCTCGAGGTCCTCGAGGAGCTCGGACTCGAGAGCGGCGTGAAGACCACCGGCGGCAAGGGTCTGCACATCGTGGTACCGATCGAGCGGAGGCTCGACGACGATGCCCTGCGGGCCGCGGCGGCGGGCCTCACATCGATGGTGGCCGCTCGACGGCCCGATCTCGTGACCAACGAGTTCCGCAAGGCGAAACGGGCGGGGCGCGTGATGCTCGACCCGTCTCGGAACGGCGGCGGCGCAACGATCGTGGCACCATACTCCCCGCGCGCGCGTCCCGACGGAACCGTGTCGTTCCCGATCCTGCCGGCCGAGCTCGGCTCGGTCCGCCCGGGCGATTTCACGCTGCACACGGTGCCCGGGATGCTTGACTCGGAGGGCCCGCGCCGGTGGCGCGGCCTGCTCGAAGCGCGCGCTCGCCTGCCACGTGCGCTGCTGGACGCCGGGCCCTGATCGATCCGTCCGATGGCGCATCCGATCCCGTCGAACGGGACCCTCGGCGAGCTGCTCTGGCAGGAGAGCGAACTGCACGCCGACCATCGCCGGCGGGCCTTGGCACGCGCGGCCCGAGCGGCCCGGCTCTGGTCCGAGGAAGCAGCCGATCTCGTCGCCGCCGGGCGTTCGCTCACCGAGCTCCCATCGGTCGGGCCCTGGATCGCGGGTCGGCTCCAGGAGTGGCTCGACGATCCTCCGCCTCCGACCGAGCCGGAGCCCACGAGGCGTGGCTTCCTCACATGGGCAGAGGTCCGTCGGGCCCTCGACGCCGACGCCGAGTGGGAGGCACGTCCTCATGGCGACCTGCAGGTCCACAGCACCGACAGCGACGGCGCTCTGCCGTTGGCCGAGATCGCGGCGGCGGCGGAAGCGCTCGGGCGCACGTTCATCGCAAGCACCGATCATTCCAAGAGCCTCAGGATCGCCCACGGCATGGACGAGGCGGCGCTCGAACGGCACAACCGTGAGGTGGATCGGCTGAACGCCGACTTCGCCGACCGCGGCAGCGGGTTCACGATCCTCCGATCGATCGAGATGGACGTACTGGAGGACGGGTCGGGCGACATGGACCCCGCGGCGCTCGCCTCGCTCGACCTCGTGCTCGGGGCGTTCCACACGAAGCTGCGAGTCACCGATGACGCGACCGACCGTTACCTCGCCGCGCTGCGCAACCCGACCGTTCACGTGCTCGCCCACCCGGTCGCCCGCATGTACGGTCGGCGGGTCGGGCTCACGGCCGATTGGCCGCACGTGTTCGAGGAAGCGGCCCGGTCGGGGAAGGCCGTCGAGATCGACGCGACGCCCGCGCGACAGGATCTGAACGTCGAGCTCGCGCGCGTCGCGGTGGCCTCGGGCGTTCGATGGTTCTCGATCGGGAGCGACGCGCATGTCGCCGCCGAGCTGACATCGCTGCCGTTCGGGCTCGCGATCGCGGCGCTCGCCGGCGTGCCGCGAGAGCGGATCCTGAACTACCTGTCGGCCGACGAGATCCGGAGTTGGGCACGGGCCCTGGGCGACGACTGACCCCCGAGGGTCAGTCGGGCAGGTCGATCGTCCGTACCACCCAGCTCGCGGCCCGTTCCTCGACAGCCGCCGAGCAGGTGAGGCGCATCGGCGGCAGCTCGAGCCGCTCGACCTCCACCGTCGCCTCGCCGGTCGGTATGCCGACGCGGACGCGCCCGAGCGCCCCATCACGTTCGACGCCGAGCACGTTCACATCGTCGACGCGATCGAGGCCCAGGCGTGCGCGCACCGCGATGTCGGCTGCCTGAGCCGACATCGGGTGGCTCGTGCGGCCTCGGAAGCGATCGAGCTCGATGCGACCCTCGCCGTACGCCGCGACGATACCGGCGGCCCGTTCCGGCTCGACCCTGCCGAACATCAGCCCATGCGGGAACATCACCAGGTTCCCCGCGAAGCGGTCGCCGCCGACGTGCGTGCTTTCCCACACCGCAAGCGGGAACGCCGCGGCGGCGGCAGCCGCGAGCGGCCGCCCGCGCTCGGCGCAGCAGGCATCTCGGCGACCGTGCGTGCAGACCACCGCCACGGGATGACCGCTCTCGATCGGGAACGCGCTCCGATCGGACGGGTCGAGCTCGACGGAGCGTTCGATGCGATCGAGGGTGGCGGCTCCGATCCACGCGTCACGGGTGTCGACGGCGATGCAGCCGATGCCCTCTTTCGGTTCCCGGACGGGCCGACGGATCAACAACACGCGGCTCGCCGTTCGACGCTCGATCGCGCGCAAGCCCTCGCCCACGCCGTCGGGCAATCTCGCGTCACGCAGCCCGTCGTGCCCCCACGGGCCCGCATGCTCGATCAACAGCCACCGCCGGATCGTCGAGGCCGTGCCGGCCAGGGTCTCCCCTGCGGCCTCGCTCCTGGCGGAGCATCGGTCGGCCCGGTCGGCGGGCCGCGATCGCCTCAACGAGGTCCGGCCTCGCGAACGCCGTCCGGCACCCCGGTGAGGAGACCTTCACGGATCATCCGGCGGACGAGCACGACGCGGCTCCCGGCGTCGGGCACGTGCTCGCCGAGATCGCCGATCGCGAACCTGTCGGCGTCGGCGATCGATCGCATCGCCGGCCCGAGCCACGCGGGCATGCGCACGAGCCGATCGCCCAGGAGCACCGTGACACGGTCGCCGTCGGGGCGCACGACGCAGACCGACCCCGGCCGTCGCCGCACCTCCGTGGAGTCGTCGAGCTCGATCGGCATCGCCCGCTCCCCGATGGATCCTCGAGCGAGCTGGGCCCGGCCGGACAGGAACCGGTCGGCTCTGCGCTCGAGCGCGGCCTCCGCATCGGTGGACTCCAGCCTGCCGGCCGCCGCCCGAAGTCGTGCGGCGAGCTCCCCGGCGTGCGCCGCGGGGTCCAGGTGCCAGCCCGCCGGCAGCGGCTCGTCGAGCGAAGGGTCGGATGCACTCACGGTCCAAGCAGCGGAGGCGATCTCGCGCCACGCGGCCACGTGAACGCCGACGGTGAGGTGCCCGGACACGTCCGCCTGCGCCGACGCCGCGTGTGGGGTGCCCGCCGGCATGTAGATCGTGTCGCCGGGGGCGACCTGCTCGTCGAGGGCCGGCCGCTCGGGCTCATCCGGTGCGGCGTGTATCTGCCATCGCTTCCGCCCGAACGCTTGGAGCACGAAGACGTCGTGAGGATCCTCGTGCAACTCGAGCCCCTGGGCGTCGGCCGGCGTGATGTAGGCGTTGACCTGACACGGGAAGCCGAGCCTGAGCTCGAGGTCGCGAACGAAGCGCATCACCGGCTCGGACCACCGATGGAGACCCTGGAGCACGATCGTCGCCCCGCCCTCGAACGCCGCCGCTACCCGCGCCGGGTCGGCGATGCCCTCGACGTCACGCGAGCCCGCCCGGCCCGATCGCGTGTAGCTCGCCTCCGGGATGCGTTCTCCTGCCCGCACGAGCCGGAAGAACGGCGTGCGCAGCGCCGTCGTCGTCAGGAAGCGATCGACGTCGTCGAGCGTGAGCAGGTCCGCGAACCCGCCCGGAGCCACGGCACGGTAGATCGTCGCCCGTCGGTGCCAGTCAGCGGCCAGGAAGCGGTCGACGTCGCCGGCACAGCGCTCCAGGGCATCTCGGGTGTCCGCTCCATGTCGAGGAGCGGCGACCGTCACGACGTGGCGCTGTCGGTGCCGTCTGCGTCGGTGCCGTCGGTGCCGTCCGCGTCGGTGCCGTCGCCATCGGTGCCGTCGCCGTCGGTGCCGTCGCCGTCGGTGCCGTCGCCGTCGGTGCCGTCTGCGTCGGTGCCGTCGGCGTCCCTCGGCGGCGTCTCCAGTGACGCGCTGTTGCCCACGATCTCCGTGAGCATCTCGTCGTCATCGAGCGTGGTGCCTGTGGTCTCGTCCATCCGCGTCCTCCCTCGACTCCGGGAACCCGGCCGGTCCCTCCGACCCACCCTACCCATCCGCCGGGCAGGCACACCTCGGCGCCGTGACTCATCCCTCGCGGATCGAGGACCGCCGAGCCTCGAGCTCGTCCCAGACCTCGGCCGTGCGATCGACGCAGAGCACGACGAGATCGCCGGGCCGACTGCGGTCGAGGGCCGAACGGCACGCCTCCAGTTCGTCGGCGATCAGCAGGGCGGAACCGACGCGGGCGCCCCGAGCGCGAGCCTCCTCGATGCCCTCCAGCACGAACATGCCCGTCTCTCCTCGTTCACGTCCGCGAGGGTTCACGTCCTCGCGAACGATCACCTCGTCGAAGTACCGCGCCGCCACCCGGCCGAGGTCGCGCATGTCCTCGTCGCGCCGATCACCGGCGGTCGCGATCACGGCGACGCGCAGGTTCGCCGACCACGAGGGGGCGCCGGGATGGGCGGCCGGCGGCTCCGACGTCATGCGCTCGACGAAGTCGCCGACCGTCCGCAGCCCGGCGGCGTTGTGCGCGTAGTCGAGCAGCACCGTGACCCCGCCCAGATCCACGAGGTTCAGGCGCCCCGGCGCCTGGAAGAAGTCCGTCGTGAACGTGCGCAGGCCGTGGCGGATGTCGTGGAGGTGCGCTCCGGAGACGTGACACGCCGCCACGGCGGCGAGCAGGTTCTGCACGTTCATCCGAGCGCGACCCTCGAACGTCGCCGGGAACTGGTGCGTGTAGCCGACCGGCATCGTCCGCCGGCCATCTCGCAGCACGATCTGCTCTCCGGCCTCGTCGCGCCGGAGCACGACGGCCTTCCGGCCGCGACGCACCCAGCGCTCGATCAGGTCGTGATCCTCCCGCATCGTGAACAAGATCACGTTGCCCGGGCAGTGCTTGCGCATCTCGAGCACGAGCTCGTCGTCGGCGTTCAGCACCGCGTATCCGTCGCGTGGCACCGCTTCGACGATCACGCGCTTGACCGCGGCGAGCTGCTCGATCGTGTCGATCTCACGAAGGCCGAGGTGGTCACCGGTGACGTTGAGCACGACCGCGACGTCGTTGCGGCCGTACCCGAGACCCTCGCGCAGGATGCCGCCGCGGGCCACCTCGAACACCGCGAGATCCACGCGCGGGTTCTGCAGCACGGTCTGCGCAGACCGCGGCCCGCTTGCGTCCACCCGCTTCGTCAGCCGCCCGTCGATGTAGATGCCGTCGGTGGAGGTGAGCCCGACCTTGTGGCCCATGTTCTTCATCACGTGCGCGATCATGCGGACCGTGGTCGTCTTGCCGTTCGACCCCGTCACCGCGACGATCGGGATGCGCGAAGGCGAGCCGACCGGGAACAGCAGGTCGATGACGGGGCGCGCGACGTACTGCGGCTCGCCCTCGGTGGGATGCGTGTGCATGCGGAAGCCCGGCGCCGCGTTCACCTCGACGATCGCACCCCCGGTCTCGCGCACCGGCCGGGTGATGTCCGGCGTGATGAAATCGATGCCCGCGACGTCGAGACCCACGACTCGGGCGGCTTCCTCGGCGATCTCGACGTTGTCCTCGTGTGCCTCCCAGGTGCGGTCGATCGCGCTGCCCCCGGTCGACATGTTGCCGGTGGACGCGAGCAGCACCGTCGCACCCGCCTCGGGAACGCCGTCGAGCTCGTATCCCTGCGAACGCACGAGCGCCTCGGCGACCTCGTCGACGCGGATGCGCGTGAGCACCTTCTCGTGACCGATGCCGCGACGCGGGTCGGCGTTCTCGTTCTCGACCAACTCCCGTACGGTGTGGTCACCGTCGCCCACGACATGTGCGGGCACCCGTTCGGCGACGGCGACCATCTTCCCTCCGACGACGAGCAGCCGGTGATCCCGGCCCTCGATCATGCCCTCGACGACGATCCAATCGTTGCGGCTCTGCTTCCGCGCCCGGGTGAACGCGCTCCGTACCGCCCGGATCGACGTGATGTCGAGCGCCACACCGCGGCCGTGGTTGCCGTCGAGCGGCTTGACGACCACCGGGAACCCGACGCGTTTGGCCGCGGCCACGGCGTCGTCGGCCGTTCGCACGATGGCCCCGGGGGGCACGGGCAGGCCGGCCGACTCGAGGAGCTGCCGGGTGAGATGCTTGTCGCCCGCGATGTCGACGGCGAGCGCCGAGGTGATCGAGGTCATCGTCGCCCGGATGCGCTGCTGGTACTTCCCTTGACCGAGCTGCACGAGCGAGCGGTCGTTCAGGCGGATGTACGGAACGTCGCGGCTGGCGGCCTCGTCGAGGATCGCCTGCGTCGACGGTCCGAACGCCCGGCGTTCCGCGAGCAGGATCAGCCGCTCGAGCTCCGATGCGAAGTCGAACCCCTGCTCGGGCTCGACCAGGTGGTTCACGAGCCGCACCGCCAGGCGGCCCGCCATCAGGCCGACCTGTTCCTCCCAGTAGCCGAACGTCACGTTGTACTGACCGGGCGTGCCGGTGCCGCGTGTCTTCCCTCGGTACACCTGCGCGCCCGACTCGCGCTGCAGCTCGATCGCGATGTGTTCGGCGACATGGCCGGCCCACGTTCCCTCCTCGAGCCGCTCGCGGAACCCCCCCGCGTGCCCCCGCGAGCAGGAATGTTCCCCGACACCGGGCAGCAGCTCGAGCAGGGAGTCGTTGAACCCCGGCAGCGTGTTCGAGGGCCACGCCTCGAGCGAGCCGAGGTCGACGACGAGACGGATCGCCGGCTCGTAGGAGAAGTAGTTGGGGCCCCGCAGGACCTGGGTGTGCAGGATCCGCAGGTCGGGACCGGCCTTCGTCTTCGCGGTCTTCGCGGTCTTCGCGGCCTTCGCGGTCTTCGCGCTCTTCGCGGGCCTCGCGGTCTTCGCGGCTTCGCTGGCCTTCGCGGGCTTGCGGGTGGTGGTCACTCAGAGGCCTCGCGGGCGCTCGTGCTGGATCCCTCCTCGTGGATCAGCGCCCGGGCCCGCAGATCGAACCAATAGCCCGCGGGGATCGAGTGCAGGTGGGCACCCGAGACCATCATCGGGCGGCGTCCGCGCAGCCGGTAGGCGTCGGTGTCCATGTTCGACCCGTCCACGACGGTGACGGCGCCGCGCCCGATCACCTCCATCGTGTGGTTCGGGTGCACGATCGCGCACGTGTCCTCGTCGAGACCGAGCCCGATCAGCGACGGCGACTGCGCGATCGCGCTGAGCAGCCTGCCGAGCCGCGTTCGTTGCTCGAAGTGCTGGTCGACGATCGCGCCCTCGACGAGCGCGAGGCCCGCCGCGGTCTGCACGTGGCCGTGGCGGGGCGTCGCGCCCGGCTGGCCGAACGCCATCATGTGCGAGGCCAGCGCGCTGGCTCCGGCCGATGTGCCCGCGACGACGGCGCCCCGGTCCTGCGCGAGATGCAGGGCCCGGTGCAACCGTGTCCCCGCGACGATCGACGTCAACCGCAGTTGGTTGCCTCCCGTCAGGAAGACGGCCGTCGCCTCGCTGAGCAGCCGGTTCGTCTCGGCCCGATCGGCCTCGGCGCGTTCCTGGGGACGCAGGCCGACGACGCTTCCGGCGCCGAGCTCGAGGAACAGGCTCTCATAGAGCTGCAACGCCTGCTCGCTGATCTCCGACGCCGTCGCCACGACGGCGACACGCGCCTTCGCGCCGCCCGCCTGCTTGACGAACCGCTTCAGGATCTGCCGCCCGCGCAGCTTGTCCTCGGCGCCGCCGATCAGCATGATCGGAGCGGCGGCGCCCGAGGCGGGAGCCAGGTTCGCGCGTCTGCGGCCGTCTGACATCGCGGCCAAGTCTAGACCGGCTTCCGCTCCAACCGGCCGCGATCGACGCGGGATCCGGCTCCGGACGGCGGTGCTCAGACCGAGCGCCTGTTCCTGGAGCCTCAGCCCGGCTTGAACGCGGGCAGTCCGTCGTCGACGGTCGAGACGAGCGCGGGGGGCTCCCCGATGAGTGCTGCGAGGGTCGCGGCGACCTGGTTGAACGCATCGCGATCCCACGCACCGGCGGCCTCCTGCACCCGACCCTCGTTCACCAGGTACAGAGTGGGCACGGACTCCAGGTCGTAGGCGGCCGAGATCGCGTACGGCGGAGCGTCCTCGATCGACGCGATGCCCATGTCGTATCGCGCGGTGAACCGAGTGAGCTCGAGTTCGGGGTCCTGACCGACGCCGATCACTCGCCCGGGGAACGCCCGCTCGAATCGCCCCATCACGGGAGCCGCGAGCTGACACGTGGGGCACGTCACCTTGTAGAAGAACAGGCCGCGCGGCCCGTCACCGGTCCCGGCCTCGGGCACCTCGGGCGCGACGTCGCCGACCCGCAACGGACTCATGTCGCCAGCCTACGACGAGCACCGATCGTGAGTCGGTTCACACCGCGCTCGTGGCCCCGGTCACCGACCGGCGACGACCGCGAGCCTACGGTCGTCACGAGAGCTGCGATCGAACGCAGCTACCGACCGGAAGGAGGAGTCATGGATGCGTCCAGGACTCGAGAGGTGACCCACGCACAGTCGCCCTGGTCGTGGGTGTTGATCGGCACCGTCGGGATGGTCCTCGTCGCGGCGATCATCATCGCCCTCCAGGGGAACACCGACGACATCACCCTGCGGGCGCCTGCGGAGGTGCAGTCGCAGGTGGAGCGGACCACGAAGGACGACGTGCTGCACGGCCGCGGGCTGGTCGACGTGAAGGCCGCGGCTACGGAGTTCACCGGATCCGTGACGGAGGTTCGTGAGGGCGGCGCCTACGCCGGAGCGATCCCGCTGGGAACCCCCGACAGCTTCGACGCCGTTCGTGAGTACCCGACCTCCGTGCCGGCGTTCACGGGCAACGGCCCGAGCGCCTTCACCGAGGTGCGCGAGGGTGGCGGCTACGCCGCCGGCGACGTGACGGCGCAGGACCCCACGCCCGGGTCGGCTCCCGGCCGGTAGGCCGGAAGCGACCACGCAGCTCCCCCAGCGGCGGTGGATCGATCCTCGATCCACCGCCGCTTCTCTCGTCTCTCGCGCAGCCTCCACGGGTGTGAACGGGTTCACATCGTCGCCGTGGGGCCGTTCACCGACCGGCGGGGCCCGCGTGACTACGGTCGACACGAGAGCTGCGGACGGCGCAGCCACCGACCGGAAGGAGGAGTCATGGATGCGTCCAGGACTCACGACGTGACCCAGGAGCAGTCGCTGTGGATGTGGCTGGTGATCGGCGCCATCGTCTTGGGCTTCGCCGTGGCGATCGCGGTCACGCTCGGATCGAACGGCGGCGACGACACCGTGCGGGCCCCGGGGCAGGTGCAGGTGCAGGCGCCGGCGGAGGCGCCCACCGCCGACTACGCACGGCACGGCCAGGGACAGGTCGCCGGCCGGATCGTCACGGGCGGCGCCTTCCTCGGCGCGGCGACGGACATCCGCGAGGGCGGCACGTACGCCGGAGAGATCCCGCTGGGAACGCCGGACAGCTTCAGCGACGTGCGCGAGAGCGGCGCCTACATCGGAGCAGGAACGGCGACCCCTCAAGAAGGCCGCTGCCCCGTGAAGGAAGGCTGCTGACTCCCGCACGAACGGCGGCGGATCGGGCGAGGAAGCCCGATCCGCCGTCGTTCCTCGTCCGGGCGCCCCTCGTGCCCGTCTCAACCCTCGGCGAAGCGGCGTAGGGCGTCGGTGTCGAGGAGCACGTAGCGGCGCCCCTCACGGTGGACCAGGCCGCGTCGCTCGAACGTGGTCAGTGTCTTGGAAACGCTCTCGCGGGTCACCCCGCACATGCTCGCGAGATCGGCCTGGGTGATCGCCGGCACGACCGGACGACCGTCGGGTTCCTGGACGGCAGCGAGCTCCAGGAGCCGTTTGGCGAGCCGCCCCTTCAGATCGAGCCAGACGAGGTCCTCGGCCAGGGACTCCTTCGACACCACTTGCCTCGCCATCGCACCGAGCAGGTCCATGGCGATCGAGGGTTGCGCCTCGACGAGGGCCGTGAACGCGTCGCGGCCGAGGGTCCAGATGCGGGAGTCCTCCAGGCACAGCACCGAGGCCGTCCGTGGCGTGCCCGCCAGGACCCCGAGCTCACCGAAGAGCCGAACGGGTTCCAGCACCGTCTGCAGCTGGGGCTTGGCCTCGGGTGAGACCGTGGAGACCTCGAGCCGCCCCTCGAGCAACATGAACACCTCGGTGGACGGGTCACCCTGCATCGTCACGTACGAGCGCGACCGGTAGGTGCGGATCAGCCCGCTCTCCACCATCTCTCGCAGCGAGGCCTCGGACAGGTCGGCGAACAAGCCGTGCTGCCGCATCGCCTGCATCGCGCGCTCGTCGTCCCCCCCTGCCACGTGCTCATCGTGCCCGCTTCCGGCCGCGACGTCGAGGCTCGACGTGGATGGGCCCCGGGCGCCATGGCCGCCGGGTCACTACGATGGCCATGACGCCGAACGAGGAGCCAGACGCGATGACCACGGTGAAGGCCGCGCTGCTGCAGACCGACTGGGCCGGTTCCCAGGAAGCGATGATCGACAAGCACGAGGAGGCAGCCCGCGACGCCGCCTCACAGGGAGCCCAGGTGATGTGCTTCCAGGAGCTGTTCTACGGGCCGTACTTCTGCCAGGTGCAGGACGCCCAGTACTACAGCTACACCGAGCCGATCCCCGACGGACCGACGACCCAGCGGTTCCGGAGCGTGGCCAAGGAGCTCGGCATGGTGATGGTCCTGCCGATGTACGAGATCGTGCAGCCCGGCCTGTACCACAACACGGCCGCGGTGATCGACGCCGACGGCACCTACCTCGGCAAGTACCGCAAGCAGCACATCCCGCAGGTGCAGGGCTTCTGGGAGAAGTTCTACTTCGCCCCGGGAACTGGCGGATACCCGGTGTTCGAGACCGCGGTCGGCAGGGTGGGTGTGTACATCTGCTACGACCGTCACTTCCCCGAGGGATGGCGTGTGCTGGGCCTGAACGGCGCCGAGATCGTCTTCAACCCCAGCGCGACGCACCGCGGGCTGAGCGAGTACCTCTGGCGCCTCGAGCAACCGGCCGCCGCCGTCGCGAACATGTACTTCGTCGGCGCGATCAACCGCGTGGGCATCGAGCCACTGGGCGACAACGACTTCTACGGTCAGAGCTACTTCGTCGATCCCGAGGGGCAGTTCGTCGGCGACGTCGGCGACCCCGAGAAGCCGGAGCTGATCGTGCGCGATCTCGATCTCGGGAAGATCCGCGAGGTGCGGGATCGATGGGCGTTCTACCGCGATCGCCGGCCCGACGCGTACGACGAACTCGTGGCCCGCTGAGGAGGCCCGATGGCGCAGACGCTGATCCAGAACGGGAGGCTCGTCTCCCCGACCGGGGTGGAGGCCGCCGACGTGCTGGTCGACGGGGAGACGATCGCGGCCGTCGGCGCGCCGGGGTTCTTCTCCGATGCCGTGACGACCGCCGAGAAGGTGATCGACGCGGGTGGCAAGTACGTGATCCCGGGCGGCATCGACGTGCACACCCACATGGAGCTGCCGTTCGGGGGCACGTTCGCGTCGGACACCTTCGAGACGGGCACGATCGCCGCGGCCTGGGGCGGCACCACCACGATCGTCGACATGGCGGTGCAGCGCACCGGCGAGAGCGTGCAGGAGGGCCTCGCCGACTGGCACCGCAAGGCCGAGGGACAGTGCGCGATCGACTACGGCTTCCATCAGATCATCGGGGGGGTCGACGAGGAGTCGCTGAAGGCGATCCGATACCTCACCGAGCACGAGGGGGTCACGAGCTTCAAGCTGTTCATGGCCTACCCGGGCGTCTTCTACAGCGACGACGGCCAGATCCTGCGGGCGATGCAGACGGCGTCGGAGTGCGGCGCGATGATCATGATGCACGCCGAGAACGGCATCGCGATCGACGTGCTGGTGGCCCAGGCCCTCGCGCGAGGCGAGACCGATCCCCGCTACCACGCCGACACGCGACCCTCCGACCTGGAGGCCGAGGCCACCCATCGGGCCATCGTGCTCGCGAACGTCGCCGGGAACGTGCCGCTCTACGTCGTGCACATGTCGGCCGGCGACGCGCTGGAGGAGATCGCCGCGGCACGTCACGCGGGGCGCAACGTCTTCGCGGAGACCTGCCCGCAGTACCTGTGGCTCACGCTCGAGGAGACGCTGCAGCGGCCCGGATTCGAGGGGGCGAAGTGGGTCTGCTCGACACCGCTGCGCTCGCCGAACGACGAGCACCGTCATCAGGAGAGCCTCTGGCGCGGCCTGCGCATGAACGAGCTGGCGGTCGTCTCGACCGACCACTGCCCGTTCTGCTTCAAGGACCAGAAGGAGCTCGGTCTCGGCGACTTCTCGAAGATCCCCAACGGCATCGGGGGCGTCGAACACCGGATGGAGCTGCTCTACCAGGGCGTCGTGTCCGGCGAGCTCACGCTCGAGCGGTGGGTCGAGACCTGCTGCACGACCCCGGCGCGCATGTTCGGCATGTACCCGCGCAAGGGAATCGTGGCGCCCGGCGCCGATGCCGACATCGTGGTCTGGGATCCCGACGGCACGACCACGATCGGGGTGAACGACAAGCACCACATGAACATGGACTACTCGGCATACGAGGGGTTCGTGGTCGACGGGAAGGTCGACACGGTGCTCACACGCGGAACGGTCGCGATCGAAGGCGACGACTACGTGGGCACGAAGGGCCATGGGCGGTTCGTCGCGCGCGAGCTCTCCCGGTACCTCGTCTAGGAGGGCGATCGATGGACATCGGCGTCGTGCTGCAGACCACCCCGCCGAGCGCGAGGGTCGTCGATCTCGCGAAGCGGGCCGAGACGTACGGGTTCAGCCACGTCTGGACGTTCGACAGCCACATCCTGTGGCAGGAGCCGTTCCCGATCTACACCCAGATCCTGGCGAACACGCGCAACGTCACCGTCGGCCCGATGGTCACGAACCCGCTGACGCGAGACTGGACGGTCACCGCCAGCCTGTTCGCGACGCTGAACGAGATGTTCGGCAACCGCACGGTGATCGGCATCGGCCGCGGCGACTCCGCGGTCCGAGTGATCAACGGGAAGCCGTCGACACTCGCCGCCCTCGGCGAGGCCGTGCACGCGATCCGCGAGCTCGCGAACGGGCGCGAGGTCGAGTATCGAGGCTCGACGATCCGCTTCCCGTGGGCGTTGAAAAGCCGGGTCAAGGTGTGGATCGCGGGGTACGGCCCGAAGGCGCTGCAGCTCGCTGGCGAGGTCGGCGACGGGTTCATCCTGCAGCTCGCCGACCCCGACATCACGGCGTGGACGATCGACGCGGTGCGCAGGGCGGCCGAGGAGAAGGGTCGCGACCCCGACTCGATCACGATCTGCGTGGCCGCCCCTGCCTACGTGGGCGACGATCCGGCGCATGCCCGCGAGCAGTGCCGCTGGTTCGGCGGCATGGTGGGCAACCACGTCGCCGACATCGTGGCCCGCTACGGCGGGTCCTCGGATGTGCCGGCTGCGTTGACCGACTACATCGCGGGACGCGAGGGCTACGACTACAACGAGCACGGTCAGGCCGGGAACCCGCACACCGCGTTCGTGCCCGACGACATCGTGGATCGGTTCTGTCTGCTCGGACCGGTCGAGGAGCACGTGCGCCGATTGCAGGAGCTAGAGGGGCTGGGGGTGGATCAGTTCGCCGTCTACCTGCAGCACGACGCGAAGGACGAGACGCTGCAGGCCTACGGCGAAAAAGTCATCCCGGCGATCACGGAACACGCGCTCGCCAAGTCGTGACGGAACGCCGTCGATCCGAGAGAGAGGTGCCATGGAAATGGTCACGATCGAGGGACGGTCCTACCCCAAGCGGAACCCGCTCGTCGTGCTCGGGCTCAGCTTCATCACGTTCGGGATCTACTTCCTCTACTGGTACTACAAGATCAACGACGAGCTGCGCACGTTCGAGCACGACGAGTCGATCAGCCCGGTCCGCTCGCTGATGGCGATGCTCTTCGGGTGGCTCGTGATCGTTCCGCCGTTCATCGCGATGTACAACACCGCCAAGCATGTGCAGGACGCGGAGCAACGGCTCTCGATCCAGCCCCAGCTCGAGCCCGCGCTCACGATCGTGATCTTGATCTTCGTCGCGATCGGGAACGGCATCTACGTGCAGGAGCACCTCAACCGCATCTGGGACCGTGCAGCCGGCGAGCGAGGGTCGGAGACGGGCGGGCAGCTCCCCCCACCCCCGTAGCGGCCACGGCTCGATCCGTTGTGACGAGCGCGTCGCAGATGCGAACCTGGGGACGCCCTTCCCGACCCGCAGGAGGCCCGTGATGTCCATGACCTTGGAGAGCACCAGCCTCTCCCACGACCAGCCCATCGACCTCGTTCACGTGATCGCGACACCGACCGTCGACGGGAAGGCCGAGATGGCCGGCGCCGATCGCAGCCCACACCTGCGATGGTCGGGCGAGCCGGACGGCACCCGCTCGTTCGCGATCTCGATCGTCGACCCCGACGTGCCGGCCGACCGCACACGCATGGGTGTCGAGGGCCTCTCGCTCGGTGACGACGAGCCTCGCATCGACTTCGCGCACTGGCTCGTCGTCGACCTGCCTCCCGAGGTGCACGAGCTCCCCGAGGGCGCCGGCGGGGACGGATTCGTCGCCCACGGACGCTCCCCGGGGCCCACGTCGGTGGGCGGCGTGCAGGGCCAGAACGGTTATCGGGGGTTGTTCGAGGGCAACGCCGATCTCGAAGGCACCTATCACGGCTGGAACGGCCCCTTCCCCCCGTGGAACGACGAGCGGGTGCACCGGTACTTCACGACCGTGTACGCGCTCGACGTCGATCGGCTCGGGCTGGAGCCCGGCTTCGACCTCGACACGTTCCGTTCCGCGATCGAGGGGCACGTCCTCGGATCGGCGGAGATCGTGCCGACCTATACCGTGAACCCGGCACTCCGATGACCTCCCGAGACGTCGACGGGGATCCGGCCCCCGTGCTCAGCTGTGGAAACCTGCGCAAGACGTTCGGCGAACGGGTCGCCGTGGACGACGTCGGATTCACGATCGCGCCGGGCGAGACCTACGGGCTCCTGGGTCCGAACGGCGCGGGGAAGACCACCACGATCTCGATCGTGTGCGGCCTGCTCACCCGCGACGAAGGCACGGTGACGCTGCAGGGTCGCGAGCTCGACACGGGCACGGTCGACGTCAAGGCCGAGATCGGATACGTGCCGCAAGAGGTTGCGATCTATCCGGACCTGACCGCGCGGGAGAACATGCGGTTCTTCGGGAAGCTCTACGACCTCGGCGGCCGTGAGCTCGACGCGCGCATCGGCCGCGTGCTCGAGACGATCGGACTGGCGGACCGCGCCGACGAGCGCACCGACGCGTTCTCGGGCGGCATGAAGCGTCGGCTGAACATCGGCCTCGGCCTGCTGAACGAACCGACCCTGCTCGTGCTCGACGAGCCGACCGTCGGCGTCGACCCGCAGAGCCGCAACGCGATCCTCGATTCGGTGGAGGTCCTGGCACGCGAAGGCATGGCGGTGCTCTACACCACCCACTACATGGAGGAGGCCGAGCGGCTCTGCGATCGCGTCGGCATCCTCGACGAAGGGGTGTTGAGGGCCGAGGGCAGCCACCGAGAGCTGATCTCGCTCGTGGGGGAGCACGACAGGCTGCACATCGAGTCGCGAGGCGATCTCACGGCCGCGGCGACGGCCGCGGCGGCGGTTCCGGGTGTCGACGAGGCGATCCCTCGAGACGGCGGCATCGACGTCTTGGCCCGCGACGTTCGCGCCTCGCTCGCCGACATCGTGCGAGCCGTCGACGGGAGCGGCACCGGGATCGTCTCGATGGAGGTCGACGAGCCCAACCTCGAGGCCGTGTTCCTGCATCTGACCGGCAAGGCGCTCCGCGACGAGGAGTGAACCCCGTGCGTGAGGCCTGGACGATCGCGACGAAGGATCTGCGGCGACGGCTTCGTGACCGTTCCGCGATCCTCGTCGCGCTCGTGCTGCCGTTGGGCCTCGCCTACATCTTCAGCCTGACGCTCGGCGACGTCGAGACCCAGGGGTTCGAGGCCACGTACGCCGTCGTGAACAGGGACACCGGCGGGCACCTGCCCGATGAGTTCACGGCCTTGCTCGAGGGACTCGACTTCGTCACGCTGCGGGAGGCGTCGTCGGCGGGTGAGGCCGACTCGCTCGCGAGCGATGGCGAGATCGACGCGGCGGTGGTCTTCCCCGATGGGTTCACCGAGGGAGTGGAGGCGGGCAGGGGCGGCGAGATCACCGTCATCGGCGCTCCGGAGGCCACGATCTCGGCGCTGGTGGCCGACTCGATCGCGACCTCGTTCGCCTCGGACCTGGACGCGATCGGGCTCTCGGTGGCCACCGCCGCCGGCCCCGGATCCACGATCGATGACCAGCTCGTGACCCGTGCGCAGGCCGTGGCACCCGGAGCAGAGATCCGTTCAGCGGGCGCCGACGATCGGACGGTCTCGCAGTCGACGTTCTTCGCGATCGGCATGGCGGTGTTCTTCCTGTTCTTCGCGGTGGAGTTCGGCGTTCGCGGGCTGCTCGAGGAACGAGAGGGAGGAACGCTCTCCCGGCTGATGGTGGCCCCGATCTCGCCGGGCTCGATCATCGGCGGGAAGGCGCTCGCGAGCCTCGTCGTCGGCCTCGTGAGCACCACGCTCCTCGTGATCGCCACGACCTGGCTCCTCGACGCCACGTGGGGCGACCCGCTGGGCGTGGTGCTGCTCGTGCTCGGCGGGGTGCTCGCCGCGGTCGGAGTGACCGCGCTCGTGGCGACGCTCGCCACGACCACCGCCCAGGCCGGCGCGTACGTCTCGATCGTGGCGGTCGTGGGTGGACTGCTGGGCGGCACGTTCTTCCCGATCTCCCAGGCGGGCTTCCTCGGCACGATCCGGTTCCTGTCCCCGCAGGGCTGGCTGATGGAGGGATTCCAGGAGCTCGCGTACGGCGGCGGGGTGTCCGACATCGTCTGGCCGTTGGCCGGCATCCTCGTGATCGCGGCGGTCACGGGCGCGATCGCGTGGACGCGCTCGAAGCGACTGGTGGCGCGATGAACATCCGCAAAGCGCTCGCGATCGCCGGCGTGAACCTGCGGCGGCTCACACGCGACAAGACCGGCATGTTCTTCGTGTTCGTCTTCCCGTTCCTGATCATCATCGCGATCGGCGCCGCGTTCGGTGCGGGCTTCGAACCCCAGATCGGCGTGGTCACGACGGGCTCGGGGGCCCTGGGCCAGGATCTGCGGGAGAGGCTCGCGGAGACCGACGGCATCCGCGTGCGTCCGTACCCGAACGAGGAAGCGCTGCGGACAGCGGTCGAGCGCGGGCTCACCGAAGGAGGCGTGATCGTCCCGGCCGGCTATGACGAGCGTGTGAGGGCCGGCGAGACCGTGCCGGTCACCGCGATCGCTCGCCCCAGCGGCTCGAGCCAGGAGCTACAGGCCACGCTCGAGGCGGTCGTGGCCGAACAGAACGTCGTGGTCCGCGCGGCTCGGTTCGCGGTCGCCGAAGGCGCCTCCGACACGTTCGCCGCCGGGCTCGCGAGCACGGAAGCGACCGCCGCCGCCATGCCTGCGATCGACGTGTCGCGACGCACGGCGGGCACGGCCGTGCTGGGGACGTTCGAATCCGGTGCCGCGCAGGAACTGGTGCTGTTCATGTTCCTCACGTCGCTATCGGCGTCGTCGATGCTGATCGAGACGCGTCGATACGGGGTGAGCACCCGCATGCTCGCCTCGCCCACGCCGGTTCGGACGATCCTGCTGGGGGAGGCGCTCGGCCGCTACGCGATCGCGCTCGTGCAGGGACTGTTGATCGTGATCGGCACGGTGCTGCTGTTCCAGGTGGACTGGGGCAATCTGCTCACCACCGGGCTGGTCGTGCTGCTCTTCGGCCTGGCTGCGACGGGAGCGGCGATGGTGATGGGCTCGGTGCTCCGCAACGCCGAGCAGGCGGGAGCCGTGGGGGTGTTCATCGGATTGGTGCTCGCGGCGCTCGGCGGCTGCATGGTTCCGCTGGAGATCTTCCCGCCACTGATGTACCGCATCGCGCACCTGATCCCCCACGCGTGGGCGATCGAGGCGCTCAACGACTCCATCGCGACCGGCGCGGGACCGGCTCAGGTCGCCTCGGACCTCTGGGTGCTCGCCGGCTTCGCCGCTGGACTGCTCTCGATCGCGACGGTCCTGCTTCGTCGCACCTTGACGGTGCGCGGCTGAAGAACACGTTGACCGTGCGCGGCTGAAGAACACGTTGACCGTGCGCGGCTGAAGGGAGCACGCGAACCGCGCAACCGTAGGAACATCGAGGCATGGCCCTCGAGCACACGGTCGAACCCGTCGTCGGATGGCGCGTCTGGAACGTGTGGGACGCGGCGGACGGCCCCGTGCTGCTCCCGGCCGGATCGGGTTCGGACGCGTGGCCGAGGCGCCGCCCGCTCGAGGCACGATGCTCGGTGCCGCGCGTATTGACGGGCCGTCGCGCCCGCCACGAGGCGCCCGGCATCGACTGCCGATGCGGGGTCTACGCGAGCGCCTCGCTCGACGTCGTCACCCGGGAGTGGCCCGCGTGGCCGTCGCCCCCCGTCGTCGGGCGCGTCTCCCTCTGGGGCCGCACGATCGCGCACGAACGAGGGTGGCGCGCTCGGTTCGCCTACCCCGTGCGGCTCCGGCTGGTGTGCATCGTGTGCGCCTGGATCGAGCCCGGTCCGGGTGAGCCCACCGCGGTGCACACGTTCGCGGGCCGTCTCTACACGCTGTGCGACGACCACGCCGGTGGCATCGAGGTTCCCGGCGGCCGCAGGACGCAGCCGACCGACATCGAACCGGAGGTTCTGCAGGCTCGGCTGCTCGAGGCCTACGCCGTCGACCTGCTGCCGGCCGAGCCGCTCGAACCCCTGTACCGGCGTCCGGCCGCCGCCGAGATGCCCGGCTACTTCCCCGCCGTCCGCCTCGTACCTCCGGACGGCGGTGGCCGACGTCCGTAGCATGGACGCCCACATGGTCGCCGCGATCCCGTTCCGCACGTTGCCCCAGATCTCGATCGGACCCCTGACGATCCGCACGTTCGGGCTGTTCGTCGCCGTCGGCATCCTCGTGGGGGTCTGGCTCTTCCTGCGCTACGCGCGGGAACGCGACCTCGACGCCGACCTGCTCTCACGGCTCGCCTGGTGGGTGATCGCGCTGGGCATCATCGGATCGCGGGTGCTCTTCGTGATCACGCACTGGAGCGAGTTCTCCGACGACCCGCTCTCGATGTTCGCCGTCTGGCAAGGCGGCTTGCAGTTCTCGGGCGCGTTCTTGATCTCGATCGTCGTGATCGTCTGGTTCACGCGACGTCATCCGGAGATGCCGGGCCTCGTCGTGAGCGACGGCATCGTCTACGGCCTCGCGGCCGGATTGGCGATCGGGCGGCTCGGATGCATGGCGGTCGGCGAGCACCTCGGCGGCGAGACCGGCTTCCCGCTCGCGTGGAAGTACCTGGGAGGCGAGACCCGCGAGCCGATCGTCGGCGGCGTCGGCGCGACGGTGCACAACACGGCGATGTACGAGCTGTTCCTGATGGTGCCGCTCGTCGGGCTGCTCTGGTGGATGCAGCGCCGCAAGGTCGAGCCTGGATGGCTCACGGTGACGTTCCTGCTCTGGTACGGCACGCAGCGGTTCCTGACCGACTTCCTGCGCGAGTACGACCGCACGGTCGCGGGGCTGACGGGGGCGCAGTACCTGTGCATCGGCATGGTCGCGGGGGGACTGCTCCTCGCGGCACGCCTGCGGACCCGGTCCGACGGGCGCGAGGGGGGCTCCGAGGTCACGGAGGCACGTGCCGGGGAAGACGAGATGCTCGAGGCGGCCGACGATGAGGTCTGATCTCAGGCGAGCAACCGATCGGAGAACGGGAACGGGGCCAGCACCCGGCACCCATCGGCGGCCACGAGGACCTGGTCGCCGAGTTTCACTCCGTCGCGGTCTCCGACCTCGCCCGCGTAGAGCTCGACCACGAGCGCCGTGCCCTCCTCGAGCATCGTGTCGGGGTTGGGCTGTACGTCGGCCGGATGGCACAGGCTCGGGTTCTCCTCCTCGAGCCCGACGCCGTGGAAGTAACACTCGTAGCGTTGAGCCATGAATCGATCGGGGAACCCGGGCACCTGCGCCGCGAGCTCCCCACACGTCACTCCCGGCCGCACGAGCGTCGTCATCGCCTCGAGCCACTCGTGCGCCTCCCGGTAGATCGACCGCTGCCGGTCGCTCGGCGCGGCGTCACCGACCGGGAACGTCCGCGAGACGCAGAAGAAGCAGCCCTCGATGCCGACGGTATCGGTGTCGACGAAGACCAGGTCGCCCGCCTCGAGCCGGCGGTCGGTCGCCTCGGCTCGCCAGGGATTCGTGTTCGGACCCGAGCAGACCGTCGTCGTCGCGAGGTACTCGCCGCCGCCGCGCACCATCACGTCGGAGAGCACCGCCAACAGCTCTCGCTCCGAGACGCCCGGCTCGATCGCGATCTCGAACGCTGCCAGCATGTCCATCACGAGCTCTGCGTTCCGGTCGAACAGCGCGATCTCCTCGGGTGTCTTCACCCGGCGCGCCTGCTGCGTGACCGGCGCGGAGTCGACCGGCCGCACGCCGCGGTCGAGCATGGCGAGGAACGCGGGCGTGCCGAGCCGGTCGATCGCAACGCGGCCGCCGTCGGCGCCGAGCTCGGCGATCGCCGCCAGCGTCTCGTCTGCCCAGATCGCGGCCTGTGCCGCCGGGTCGTCGTAGAACTCCCAGGCGTGCATCGGCCGCACGTCGGGGGCGCGCACCGCCGAGCGGTGCACCGAGTTCGCGTGCTCGAACAGGATCGGCGTGCCCTCCCGCGGCACGACCGCACATCGGACGAACGTGCTCATCGCGTACACGGGCATGGCGGTCGCGCCGGTCGCGTACCGCACGTTGGGCTCGTTCGCGAGCACCAGCGCGTCGACGTCGTGATCGACCATCGCCTGCTGCAGCCGCGCCAGTCGCCCGAGCCGCAGGCATTCCGGGTCGACGTGGTGGATCATGGGAACGCGATCGTGCGGCCGACCCCGCGTTCGACGGCTCGGTCGTAGCACAGGGCGCCGAGCGCCACGTCGTCCATCGCGATGCCCATGTTGAGGAACATCCGCCGGCCCGCTGCCGGCACGGCACGGGTTCCTGCGACGACCTCGGCCAGCTCTCCGTCGGGTGGGCGGAAGCCGTCCCAGTGCTCGAACGCCACCGATGCGTACTGCTCCCGATCGTCGACGACGTAGAGCGACGCGTCGTTGGCCGCGTGCGGCCCCAGCGCGTCGTCGTAGTCGACCGGCAGCAGCACGGCGTCGGCGTCGGTGTTCTCCGCCGTCAGCCTGGGCTCGAGCGTGACCGTCACGACGGTCACGACGAGATCCGCATCCTCGAGAGCGTCCTCGGCACTCGACGCCGCCACCCTTTCCCGATCGCCGGCGAGCGCGAGCAGCGCTTCGGTCGCCCGAGGCACGGCGTCGAAGGCCCGGACCTGCTCGATGCCGGGACGCAGCTCCAGGAGCAGTTCGAGGTGGCGGCGGCCCTGAACACCCGCCCCCACGATCGCGAGCCGCTCGCGCTGGTCGGGTACCTGGCGGATCACCACGCCGGAGACGCCGGCGGTACGCATCTCGGTGATCCATCCCCCGTCGATCAGCGCGAGCGGACGGCCCGTGTCGGCGTCGGTCAGCACGAACACGCCGTAGATGTATGGAAGTCCCTCCGCGCGGTTCTGCTCGTATCCCGCGACCCACTTGATCCCGGCGCGATCGCTGCCGCCGAGGTAGGCGGGCATCGCGTTGATGAACGCGTCCTCGCGCGGGCGCACGGCCGGCTTCGGCGGATTCTGCACGAGCCCGGCCGCCTTCTGCCCGAACGCGTCTTCCAGCACATCGACGATCTCCGTCCACGTGAGATCGAGCGACTCGAGATCCTCGCGCCCGAGCACCAGCATCTCCCCGGCTGCCATGGCCCGGCAGTCTACGGACGCGCAGCGGCCCGGCGTTTGACCCCGAGTCCGAGCGAGACCACCGGGATGCGAGCGAGCGCCCACGCGAGCGCGACCGAGATCGCGAGCGAGACGACGAAGACGGCGAGCAGCTTCGCCCCGACCCCGGCGTTCCACCGCACCACGACGAACGCGACGGCCACGATCACCGGCTGATGGACCACGAAGAACGGCATGGCCGCATCGGACACGATCCTCGGGAGCGGCCGAGCGAAGGCGGGCACCCGCATGCCGATCGAGGTCGCCGCCTGCGCCCATGCCCACGCCTGGATCCCGATCGTGCCGAAGAAGGCCACGTACTCCAACGAGTACGGGGTCGAACCCTCCCACCGTTCGGTGAACGCCTCCACGTCCCCGACCATCAGCACCAGGAAGCCGGCGATCCCCACCGCGAGCGCCGGCACGAGATCACGGCGCACCGCCGCCATCAGGCGCGGGTCCGACATCAGCACGAACCCGGCCACGAAGAACCCGGCGTAGTAGACGAACTCGCCCCAGTCGTGCTCGCCGGGGAACGCCGCGTAGACCGGCGCGGTCGCGAGCACGATCGGCACGGCGGCGAGCAGGGTGAACGCCCGTCGATGCGCCCGGTCGCCCAGCCGGTCGATCACGTGCCGGCCTCGTGTCCCGCGGAGCCAGAGGAAGACCGGGATGCCGAGCAACGAGTACCAGAGCAGGAAGACCACGAACCACAGATGGAACATGTATCCGACGAGCAGGGGGTGCGAGCCGACGCCGATCCCGAGGATCTGGTCCGCGACCTCGCCGAAGAACCGCGGCACGAACACGAGGAAGGATCCCTCGAACCGGCCGAAGTGTCTCGCCTCGACGTAGGCCTGGAACGGGGCCAGCAGAACGAACGCCACCACGAGCGGGATCAACAGGCGTGTGAGCCGTTCCGCGACGTACTGCCCCGTCGATCGCCACCGGAGCGCGAGGCACGTGCCTGCCCCCGAGATCAGGAAGAAGAACCCGATGCCCCACGTGCCGAAGAACGAGATCGGGATCGTGATCGCCTCGCTCAGCTCGGCGTTCTTCACGTGCCAGTCGTCGGTGGAGAACGGCTGCAGGCAGTGGTACAGGAAGACCCCGACGAGCGCGAGCACCCGCAGCCAGTCGAGGTAGACGAGCCGCTCGCGCGCCGGTGCCTGCGGCGTCAGCGTCACCCCACGCTCACCTGCGGACGACGTTCCCCCCATCGCGTCGCCCGCTCGAACGCATGGGCGAGCCGGAGCACCCCGAGGTCGTTACCGCGGCGTCCGACGATCTGCACGCCCACCGGCAGCCCGTCGTCGGTGAACCCGGCCGGGACCGAGATCGCCGGGCACCCGGTCACGGTGATGCACCAACACGACTCCATCCAGTCCACGTACGTCGCCATCGGGGATCCGTCGATCTCGGTCGGGTACTCGACGTCGATGTCGAACGGAACGACCTGGGTCACCGGCATGACCAGGAAGTCGAACCGATCGAAGAACGCGGCGACCCGCTCGATCAAGCGGGTCCGCGCCAGCTCGGCCCGGGCGATGTCGGCACCCATCAGGCGCAGGCCCGACTCGATCTCCCTCGTGACGGCGTCCTTCATCCGATGGCGATGCTCGTCGAGGAGATCGGCGAGGTCGGCCGCGTACATGTGCGCGCGCAGCGTGAGGAACACGTCGCGGGCGTCGCGCAGGTCCGGGAAGGCTTCCTCGAGTCGGCCTCCAACGGCCTCGAACGCCGGGCGTGCCGCGTCGACCAGCCGAGTGATCCGAGGGTCGAACGGCATCGTGCCCCCGCCGTCGGCCGCCCACGCGATCGTGGGCTCGCCGAGATCCACGTCGAGCGGCGCTGCGAAGACCCCGCCCGGCTGCGGCAGCGAGATCGGGACCCGCGCGTCGGGGCCGGCCAACGCCGAGAGCATGAGCGCCACGTCGGCGACCGTGCGGCCCATCGGGCCCTCGACCGAGAGGTCCTGCCACGCGTTCGACGTCGGCCATGACGGCACCCGGCCGGGAGAGGGTCGGAACCCGACGACGTTGCAGAACGCCGCCGGATTGCGGAGCGACCCGCCGAGGTCGCTCCCGTCGGCGATCGGCACCATGCCGCAGGCCAGGGCGACGGCGGCGCCTCCGGACGAGCCGCCGCACGTCTTCGCCGGGTCGAAAGGATTGCGGGTCGTGCCGAAGACGGGGTTGAAGGTCTGCGAGCCCGCACCGAACTCAGGCGTGTTCGTCTTCCCGACGAGGACGGCACCCGCCGCACTCACTCGTTCGGCCAGTAGATCGTCGGCGCCGGGGACCGTATCGGCGAAGATCGGCGAACCGGACGTCGTCCTGATGCCGGCCGTCGCCACCAGGTCCTTGTGCGCCACCGGCAGGCCGTGCAGCGGACCGACGGGCTCGCCGCGGGCGATCGCCACGTCGGCACGCGCCGCATCGTCGGCGGCGCGCTCCGCTGCGAGCGTCACGAGGGCGTTCACCGCCGGGTTCACGGCCTCGATGCGTTCGAGGTGGGCGGCGAGCACCTCGCGGGCCGAGAACTCCTTCGTTCGCATGCGCCGAGCGAGCTCGGTCGCCGGCAGGAAGCACGGATCGGCCCCGGACGTCACGGGCGCGAGGCTACCCGTTCACGCCCGCATGGATCCCGTTCCCGTTGGCGATGCTCAGTCAGGCTTCTTCGACGGTGAACCGAGCCAGGTTCCGCTGCAACTGCCCGTCGATCGTCCTCCAGCCTCCGGCGACCCAGAGCTTGTCGCCGATCGCCTCGAGATCCCACGGCCCATGGAAGTTCGAACCGAACGGCGCGAGCTGCGGCACCCAGTCGCAGATCGGTGTGCCCGTCGCCGGATCGACCGAGATGAGCCCACGGAGGTTCCTGCCGCAGACGCTCTGTTGCAGTCTGCCGAGGCCGAAGTGTCCTCCCAGGTAGAGGCGGGACCCGCCCGGAGACAGCTCGACAGCCTGCACGTTGCCGACCACGCTGAAGCGCCAGAACCTCGTGCCGACGGTCCCGGTGGCATCGAAGGATGCGGCGAAGTTGGGGCCGCGGCCGAATCCCCCGTGCAGGCGGGATGCGGTCGCCAGCAGGTCCCATCCGGTCTGCGGGTCGCCGACCACGCCGTCGGGGATCTTCCACGCGCTCAGCGCTCCCGTCTGGGCGTCGACCCTGGCGACGCTTTCCCGGGAGAACGTCGACCCGCTCTGGGCCATCGTGTCGAACGCACCGGCGATGAAGACGGTCCCTCCCGTCGCGTCGAACTCGAGGTCGCGGACCGCGCCTCCGACCGCCCGGGGCCTCCATGCTTGCGTGAGGGATCGCGACGGCAGGTCCCAGGCGGCGAGCTTGGCCCGGGAGCGCCCGTCGACCCGGCCGAACGCACCACCGGCGTAGAGGCGGTCCTGCGAGGCCAGCAGGGCGTAGACGCGGCCACTGACGGCAGGCGCGACCCCGCCGACGGCCTCGCCGCCGGCGAGCGTCACCGCGCCCAGGTTCTGCCTGGGCGCTCCGGCCAGCCGGTCGAACCGTCCCCCCGCGTACACCGTGCCGCCCGAGATCGCCAACGCGTACACGACGGACTCGGAACCGGCCGCCCTCGGACGCCACGATGCCACCGGGTTCCCGCTCGAGAGGTCGATCGCGGCCAGGTTCCGGACGCTGACCGGGTCACCGCTCTCCCCCCGTGGCGGCAACAGCTGCTTGAACTTGCCGCCGATGAACAGCGTGTCGCCCTGCCGAACCAGGGCGAACACCTTGCCGTCGACCATCCAGGTCCGGTCCGCCTGCTCGCTCATCGCGGCATGAGCGG
>Ga0210143_1000024_pt1 | contig 30568 bp, 27 predicted proteins | sample MayberryNW_TuleC_2_FD_185527 | JGI IMG/M metagenome (GOLD analysis project Ga0210143, IMG submission 185527) | Wetland microbial communities from San Francisco Bay, California, USA, that impact long-term carbon sequestration - MayberryNW_TuleC_D2... | ecosystem: Environmental > Aquatic > Marine... | reverse complement strand
GCGGCGGGGGCGATCGCGGCGATGAGCAGCGTGTCGACCGCGCCCTCCTTGAGGCGGCTGCGGGTCAGGCGCACCATGCCGGCGATCAGGAAGGGGTACGCCGACAGGGCCACCCCGTCGGCGTAGGACAGGGAGCCCACGTCGGCCGAGCGCAGCGCCTCGGCGGCCACCGTCAGGCACAGCCCGAGCCCGATCAGGACCAGCGGCTCGCGCACCAGCCCGCCGCGCAGGCCGTCCCGGCGGAGCTGGACGAGCGATCCCTCGGCGACGGCGACGACGGCGAAGACGCCGGCCACGACCGGCACCCAGCGGGCTCCCGACGCGCTCGGCAGGAAGGCGACAACGAAGGCCAGCAGGCCACCGACGACGAGGAAGAGCCGCCAACCCCGGCGCGCCGAGTCCGCGGCGCGGGTGCGCGCGGCCGCCTCCGCCACGGCCTCCCGCGACGCGGGTCGCGTCGCCACCTCGGAGTCCGGCACGCGGAATGCTGTGGCCATCGACCGTGTCCCCTCCCGAGCCCTCCATGCGGCAGTCGCACCGTGTGCGAGCTGCGCCCTTAAGACCAGGAGTCGTCAAGAACAGGTAAAGGCCTGAGCCGGTCCACCCGATTGGATCAACACCGCAGCGGACGAATCACCCTAAAACGCGTCGGCGGGCTGGTGGGTCCCCCAGACCTCGCGCAGGACGTTGCAGACCTCGCCGACCGTCGCCCGGGCCCGTAGCGCCTCGTGCATCGGGTAGAGCACGTTCGCGTCGCCCTCGGCCGCGGTCCGGAGCGCGTCGAGGTGGCGCTCGACCTCCGCCGTGTCGCGGTCGGCGCGCAGCGCGGCGAGCCGTTCGGCCTGCTGGGCCTCGATCGTCGGGTCGACCCGGAGCGGCTCGTAGACCTCGTCGGCCGGGCGCTGGAAGCGGTTCACGCCGACGACCGTGCGGGAGCCGTCCTCGACCGAGGTGACCACGTCGTAGGCCGCCTGCTCGATCTCGCGCTTCTGGTAGCCGGCCTCGATCGCGGCCACCGCCCCGCCCAGCTCCTCGACGTTGTCCATCAGGCCGCGGATCGCGGTCTCCAGATCGTCGGTCATCGACTCGACCGCGTAGGAGCCCGCGAACGGGTCGACGGTCGCGGTCAGGTCGCTCTCGAAGGCGATCACCTGCTGGGTGCGCAGGGCGAGCCGGGCCGCCTTCTCGGTGGGCAGCGCGATGGCCTCGTCGTAGGAGTTGGTGTGCAGGGACTGGGTGCCGCCGAGCACCGCCGCCAGTGCCTGCACGGTCACCCGCACCAGGTTGACCTCGGGCTGCTGCGCGGTCAGCTGCACGCCGGCGGTCTGGGTGTGGAAGCGCAGCATCAGCGACTTCGGGTCCTGGGCGCCGAACTCCTCCCGCATCACCTGGGCCCAAATCCGCCGCGCGGCCCGGAACTTCGCCACCTCCTCGAGCAGCGTCGTACGGGCGACGAAGAAGAACGACAGCCGGGGCGCGAAGTCGTCGACGGCCAGCCCCGCGTCGATGGCCGCCCGGACGTACGCCTTGGCGTCGGCCAGGGTGAACGCGACCTCCTGCGCGGGCGTGGCTCCTGCCTCGGCCATGTGGTAGCCGGAGATGGAGATCGTGTTCCAGCGCGGGATCTCCTTGCGGCAGTAAGCGAAGATGTCGCTGATCAGCCGCAGCGAGTGCCGGGGCGGGTAGATGTAGGTCCCGCGGGCGATGTACTCCTTGAGCACGTCGTTCTGGATCGTGCCGGTGAGCCGGGCCGGGTCGACGCCCTGCTCCTCCGCGACCAGCTGGTAGAGCAGCAGGAGCAGCGCGGCGGGCGCGTTGATCGTCATCGACGTCGACACCTCGCCGAGGGGGATGCCGTCGAAGAGCACCCGCATGTCGTCGATCGAGTCGATGGCCACGCCGACCTTGCCCACCTCGCCGTGGGCGACCGGGTCGTCGGAGTCGTAGCCCATCTGGGTCGGCAGGTCGAACGCGACGGACAGGCCGCCGGTGCCGGCCTCGACCAGCCGGTGGTAGCGCTCGTTGGACTCCTTGGCGGTGCCGAAGCCGGCGTACTGCCGCATCGTCCACGGGCGGCCGGTGTACATGTTGGGGTAGACCCCGCGGGTGAACGGGTAGCTGCCCGGCTCGCCGAGACGCTGCGCGGGGTCGAAGCCCGCCAGCGCGTCGGGGCCGTAGACCGGCTCGATCGGCAGCCCGGACTCCGACGCGCGCGACATGGCGCCGATGCTAGCCATCCGGGACGTTCCGACCGTTAGCCTGCCCACGATGAAGACCGCGACCGCCCTGCTCGCCCTGGCTCTCCTCGTCGGGCCCGCAGGCGCGGCGTCCGCGACCGGCGACCAGACCGTCGGCGGCGAGCGACTCACGACGAGCGGGGTCGTGGTCGACGCCCCGGGCGCGGACCCGCTGCCCAAGGTGTCCGGGGACGCCTGGCTGGTCGCCGACCTCGGCACCGGCGAGGTGCTCGCCGCCAAGGACCCGCACGGGCGCTACCGGCCGGCCAGCATCATCAAGGTGCTCATGGCCCTGGCCGTGCTTCCCCAGGTCTCCCCCGACGACGTCTACACCGCGCAGTGGGAGGACGCCAACGCCGAGGGCAGCCGGGTGGGCCTGGTGCCGGACGCCACCTATACGGTGCACAACCTGTTCGAGGCGCTGTTCCTGGTCTCGGGGAACGACGCGGCCACCGCGCTGGCCAACGCGGCCGGAGGCGTGCCGTCGACGGTGGACGCCATGAACCGCACCGCCCGCGACCTGGGGGCCCTGGACACGACGGCGCGCAATCCGAGCGGCCTTGACGCGCCAGGCCAGCTCACGTCGGCGTACGACATGTCGGTGATCGCCCGCGCCGCGCTCGCCCGCGAGGACGTCCGTGCCTACGCGGCCACCGTGAAGTCGCAGTTCCCGGGCAAGATGCCGCGGGCCGGCAAGAGCCGCAAGACCTACGAGATCTACACGCAGGACCGCCTGCTGCTGAACTACCGCGGCGCCATCGGCCTCAAGACCGGCTGGACCACCAAGGCGCGCGGCACGTTCATCGGGGCGGCGACCCGCAACGGACGCACGCTCGTCGCGACCGTGCTGCACTCCGAGGGCGACGCCTGGCGCGACAGTGCCGCACTGCTGACCTGGGGCTTCCGGTCGGCCGGTCAGGCCGAGCCCGTGGGCACCCTCGACGCCGTCGCCGACGACTCCGCGTCGGGCGGCGGCAGCGGCGACCGGGCCGCACAGGGTCCGAGCGCCACCGGTGCGGCCAAGGGATCAGGGGCCGTGACGGCCGGCGCCCGCGGCGACGGGCTCCCCTGGTGGCTGCAGACCCTCGTCGTGGTGCTGGGCGTGCTGGCGGTGCTGCGGGCCCGGGTGCTCCTGCGCCGGCAGCTCCGTCGCGCGCGGACCCGCTCGCGGGTGCCGGCCGGCCCGGCGCCTCAGCGGCGGGACCGGGCCGACCTGCGCCGGGTGACCAGCGCGGCGGCGGCCGCCCCTGCCCCCGCGCCCAGGACGACGGCTCGCCAGGACGGGCCGCTTCCCGACGAGCCCACGGCACCCACGACATCGTCGGCCTCGAGCGGCACCGCCTCGTAGTCGCCCGGCGCGACCGCGGCGACCGGCTCGGTCCCCGAGGCCAAACCGGTCGTGCGTCCGACGCCCGGGTCACCGGCCCGCGCCGGCTCCAGCGAGTAGGGCTGCGTCGCGGCCCAGCACGCGGTCATCACCAGCAGCCGCGAGACCAGGTTCATCCACACCAGCAGCCCCACCACGACCCCGAACGTTGCGTAGACCGGGTTCTCCGCCGTGTGCCCGACCAGATAGGTGCCGAGCAGCTTCAGCACCTCGAAGCCGGCCGCGCCCAGCAGCGCCCCGGAGCGCACCCGACGCCACGACGGGTGGGCCCCCGAGAGCCGGGACAGCAGGATGGCGACGATGACGAAGTCGACGGCAAGGGCCAGGCCCACCGACACGACCTTGAGCACCCCGGTCGCGACGAACGAGCCGTCGAGCGAGGCGAACGCCAGCGCGAACGTGGTGGCAGCCGTCGCCAGGCTGGAGACCACGATCGAGACGAGCAGGCTGGCGCCGAGCATGGACAGCACGACGACGTCGACGAGCTTCCGGTGCACCAGTCCCGGCCGGTCACCGGCGACTCCGAAGACCCGCCGCAGGGCGTCCCGCACCGCGTCCAGCCACCCGAGCCCGGCGTAGGCCAGACCCAGCAGGCCGATGATCCCCGCGCTCACCCGGGCGTCGATGACGTCCTGGATGTCGAGCTGGCCCGGATCCGTCCCGATGAGGCTGGGGAACGCGTCCTGCACCGCGGCGGTGACGCTCTCCTGCGCGTCCGGGAAGGTGTCGCTGACGTAGCCGACCAGGGAGAACGCGAGAGCCAGCAACGGGAAGAAGGACAGGAACCCGTAGTACGTGATCGCCGCGGCCAGCTGCCCACCGAGGACCTCGCTCCGCCGGTCGAGCGCACGGACCGCGTGGTCGACGACGGCGGACCGCGAGCGGACGGCCCGGACCCGCTCCTTGGCCCGCCGGACGATGCTCACCCGGCGGACGCTTCCCGGCCCCGCCGGGAGCTACACGTCACGCGGCGCCGGCCCCGGCAGCGGGCGGCCGAGCGGGAAGTCGCGCTGCGGGCGCCACACCCGGTCCGGACCGTGCTCGTACAGGCTGAATCCCCAGACCTGGAACCGGACGTCGTAGGGCGCCATGTCGTCGAACGCCCGCCGCAGGACGTCGGCCGGCAGGTCGTGGGCGATGGTCACGTGCGGGTGGTAGGGAAAGGTCAGGTCGCGGGCGAGCGGGCCCGACCGCACCCGGGCCTCGACCCGCTCGCAGTCGCTGATGCCGAGCACGACCGAGACGAAGACGACCGGCGAGACCGGGTGGAAGGTGCCGGTCCCGCGCAGGTGGATCTCGAAGGGCTGCTCCGACTCGGCGATCGTGCGCAGGTGCTTCTCGATCCGGTCGAGGTCGTCGGCCTCGACCTCGGTGGGCGGGAGCAGCGTGATGTGGGTCGGGATGGACGCGGCGAGCGCGTCGCCGTAGCTCTCACGGACCCGCTGGAGCTCGAGGCCGTAGGGCTCGGGGATCGCGATCGCGACACCGATGGTGCGGCTGGTCACGAGGACGGTGCCGCCGGGAGGAAGCCCACCCGGGCGTAGACGTCGGCCAGGGTGGATGCTGCGACACCACGGGCCCGGTCGGCGCCACGGGCGAGCGCGCGGTCCAGCTCGGCCGGGTCGTCCAGGTAGCCGCGCACCTTGTCCTGGAACGGGATCACCGCGTCGAGCACGGCCTCGACGACGGCCTTCTTCAGGTCGCCGTAGCCGGCGCCGGCGAAGCGCGCCTCCAGGTCGGCGACCGGGTCGCCGCCGAACGCCGACAGGATGCCGAGGAGGTTGCTGACGCCGGGTTTCGCTTCGGGATCGAAGACGACCTCGCGCCCGGTGTCGGTCACGGCGGACTTGATCTTCTTCTCGATCAGCTTGGGGTCGTCCAGCATCCACACGACACCGCTGCCGCCGATGCTCTTGCTCATCTGCTTGTCGACCAGCTGCAGGTCGTAGATCTTGGCGACCTCGCGCAGGATGTGCGGCTCGGGCACGACGAAGGTGTCGCCGAAGCGATGGTTGAAGCGTCCCGCCAGGTCGCGGCTCAGCTCCAGGTGCTGGCGCTGGTCCTCGCCGACGGGCACCCGCTCGGGCCGGTAGAGCAGGATGTCCGCCGCCTGCAGGACCGGGTAGGTGAAGAGCCCGACCGAGGCCCGGTCGGTGCCGCCGCGCTGCGCCTTGTCCTTGAACTGGGTCATCCGGCTGGCCTCGCCGAACCCGGTGAGGCAGCCGAGCACCCACTGCAGCTGGGCGTGCTCGGGCACGTGGCTCTGGACGAAGAGCGTCGCGCGGTCGAGGTCGACGCCGCCGGCGAGGTACTGCGCCGCCGTCGCCCGGGTCCGCTGGCGCAGCACCTGAGGGTCGTGCTCGACGGTGATCGCGTGCAGGTCGGCGACGAAGCAGAAGAGGTCGTAGCCGTCCTGCAGGGCCACCCACTGCCGCAGCGCCCCCAGGTAGTTGCCGAGGTGCAGCGAGTCGGCCGTGGGCTGCATGCCGGACAGGACACGAGGGCGGGACATGTCCGTCATTGTGCCAGCCGCGGTGGCTCCTCCTGGCTGGTGACGGGCGCCTCCGGCTCGGGCGGGAGGGAGGTGAGCCGGACCCGGGCGATCCGGCGGCCGTCCAGCTCGGTCACCGTGAAGCGCCGGCCCAGCGCGACGACGCTCTCGTCCAGGTCGGGCAGCCGGCCGAGCTCGTTGATGACGAAGCCGGCCACGGTCTCGTAAGGACCCTCGGGCAGCTCGAGCCCGGTGCGGTCCTCGAAGTCCTCGAGGTTGAGCAGGCCGTCCACCTCCACGTCCCCGTCGTGCAGCGACCTGGCCGGCTCCTCGGCCACGTCGTACTCGTCGTGGATCTCGCCGATGACCTCCTCCAGCAGGTCCTCGAGCGTGACGATGCCGTCGGTCCCGCCGTACTCGTCCATCACGATCGCCAGGTGGTGGCCCTCGCGGCGCATCTCCGACATGGCGGAGAGCACGCGCTTCGTGCCGGGCATCAGCTTGACCTCGCGGGCGATCTCCCCCACACGCACCGAGCTGCCGGCGAGCTCGGGTGAGAAGAGGTCGCGCACGTGGACGAAGCCCACGACGTCGTCCTGGGAGCCGCGCACGACCGGGTAGCGGCTGTGCGCGTTGCTGGACGACATCCGGACCGCCTTGTAGACCGGCGTCGACGCGTCGAGGAAGTCGACCTCCGTGCGCGGCACCATCACCTCGTGCAGCTGGCGGTCTCCGGCCTCGAACACGTCCTCGATGAGCTGGCGCTCCTCGCGGCCGAGGGTCTCGTGCGCGGCGACGATGTCGCGCAGCTCCTCCTCGGAGATGGCCTCGCGGGACGCCTTCGGGTCACCGCCGAAGACCCGGACCAGACCGTCGGTCGAGCGCGACAGGAGCCAGATCACCGGGCGCGACATCTTGGCCAGCCGGTCGAGTGAGGGGGCAGCGAACAGCGAGAACGCCTCGGCCCGCTGCAGTGCCAGGCGTTTCGGCGCGAGCTCGCTGACCACGAGCGACAGGTAGGTGATGACCAGGGTGACCACGACGAACGACACCCAGTACGCGGTGTCCTTCGCCTGCGGGTCGCCGTCCGGGCCGCCCGGCACCCCCCAGTCGCGCAGGACCGGCGACAAGTCGTCGGCGAAGGCGGACGCGCCGAACGCCGCCGACATGAAACCGGCCAGGGTGACGCCGATCTGGACCGCGGCCAGGAACCGGTTGGGGTCGGCGTGCAGGGCAGCCACCCGCTGGCCGCGCCGGCCCCGCTGGGACAGCGCTCGCACCTGGCCCTCGCGCAGGGACACCAGCGCGATCTCCGACCCGGCGAAGAACGCGCCGAGCAGGAGGAAGAACAGCACGAGCAGGGCGTTGGCGACGGTGGAGCTCACGGCGTGCCACCGGACGGGTGGCACGCCGGACTAGAACAGCCGTCCATGCCGAGAAGAGTAGACGAAGTGGACACCCCGGCTGGAGACGGCACGGTCCCGCAGGGGTGTGACGGCGGTGTCGTGGGTAGCGTCCGCGCATGAGGCGGACCTCCACGTCACTGGCCGACGGACGGGAGATCGTCTACTACGACCTCGACGACACCCGGCCCGACCGCCGGGTGGAGGACCGGCGAGAGCTGGGCGCCACGGCCACGAGGTCGGAGGTGCGGTACGACGCCCTGCTGGACGAGTGGGTGGCCATCGCGTCCCACCGCCAGGACCGGACCCACCTGCCGCCCGCTGACGAGTGCCCGCTCTGCCCGTCCCGCGGCGGGCGGTCGACCGAGGTGCCGGCGGAGGACTACGACGTCGTGGTCTTCGAGAACCGCTTCCCGTCGTTCGCGGCCGGCGACTCCGCCCCGTTGGTGGCCCCGTTCGGCCTGTCGGCCCGCGGTCCGGGGGTCGGCCGGTGCGAGGTCGTCAGCTTCACCAGCGACCACGAGTCACCGGTCGCGACCCTTCCCGTCGAGCACGTCCGGCTGCTGGTCGACGCGTGGGCCGACCGCACCGAGGTGCTCGGCGCCCTGCCCCACGTCGAGCAGGTCTTCTGCTTCGAGAACCGCGGCGAGGAGATCGGCGTGACCCTCGGCCACCCGCACGGTCAGGTCTACGCCTATCCCTTCGTGACCCCGCTCACCCGACGGATGCTGGGCTCGGCCCGCCGGCACCGCGAGCGGACCTGGCGCAACCTGTTCGCGGACGTGCTGGCCGCCGAGCTCGCCGACGGCTCCCGGGTCGTGCACGAGACGGAGCACTGGGTCGCCTTCGTCCCCGCCGCGGCGCGCTGGCCGGTCGAGGTCCACCTCTACCCCCGGCGCCAGGTGCCGGACCTGCCCGCGCTGACCGTGGCCGAGCGGGACGACCTGGCCGGGGCCTACCGGAGCCTGCTCCGGACGCTCGACGGCCTGTACGACGCGCCGCTGCCCTACATCGCCGCCTGGCACCAGGCACCGGCGCGGGTGGACCGTGAGCTGGCCCACCTCCACCTCGAGCTGTTCTCGGTGAAGCGGGCCGAGCACAAGCTCAAGTACCTCGCCGGGTCCGAGTCGGGCATGGGCGTGTGGGTCAACGACGTGACTCCGGAGCACATCGCCGACCGGCTGCTCACAGCGGCCGGCAAGGTCGACGCGGGCGGTGCGGCGTGAGCGTCGAGGACTTCCGGACGACCTACCGGTCCGAGCCGGCCGGCCTGTGGTCCGCACCGGGCCGGGTCAACCTGATCGGCGAGCACACCGACTACAACGACGGTTACGTGCTCCCCTTCGCCATCGGCGCACGCACCCGGGTCGCCGCAGCCCCGCGCGACGACGGCGTCCTGCGCATGCGGTCCGCCCAGCAGCCCGCGGGCGACCTGGCGGTGCCGGTCGCGGACCTCGAGCCGGGCACCCCGGACGGGTGGGGCTCCTACGTGGCCGGCGTCGTCTGGGCCGCCCGCGAGTCCGGCCACGACGTCGGCGGGATGGACCTGCTGGTCGACGGCCGGGTGCCGCTGGGCGGCGGGCTGTCCTCGTCGCACGCGCTCGAGTGCGGGGTCGCCATGGCGGTCAACGACATCTTCGACCTCGGACTGGCCACGCAGGAGCTCGCGCTGCTGACCCAGCGGGCGGAGAACGACTTCGTCGGCGCACCGACCGGGCTCATGGACCAGCTCGCGTCGCTGGGCTGCACGGCCGGCCACGCCCTGTTCCTCGACACCAGGAGCCTGGCCAGCGAGCACGTCCCCCTCGACCCCTCGGACGACGGGCTGGCGTTGCTGGTGGTGGACACCCGGGTGCACCACGCGCTCGGCGACGGGTCGTACGCCGACCGGCGGGCCGCCTGCGCGGAGGCCGCCCGTCAGCTGGACGTCCGGTCGCTGCGCGACGTCCCTGCCGACGGGCTGGAGGGCCGCCTGGCCGCGCTGCCCGACGAGCTCTGTCGCCGGGCCCGCCACGTCGTACGCGAGAACGAGCGGGTGCTGGCCGCCGTGGCCGCGCTCCGTCGGCGTGACTGGGCGGCGCTCGGCGAGCTCCTGGACGGCTCACACACCTCGCTGCGGGACGACTACGAGGTGAGCTGCGCCGAGCTCGACACCGCCGTGGCCTCGGCCGTCGACGCGGGCGCGCTCGGCGCCCGGATGACGGGCGGCGGGTTCGGCGGCTCGGCGGTGGCGCTGGTGCCGCACGAGAGGGTGCCCGCGGTCAGGGCCGCGGTCGCCGAGGCCTTCGCCGCGGCCGGCTGGGACGCCCCCAGGACGTTCGAGGTGGCTCCGTCCGCGGGGGCCGGCCGCGACGTCTGATCAACCGAGCTCGGCGCCGAGGTTGGCGTCGAGGGCGGCGAGGAACTCCTCGGTCGTCGCCCACGCCTGGTCCGGGCCGACGAGCAGGGCCAGGTCCTTGGTCATCGTCCCCGACTCGACGGTCTCCACGCAGACCCGCTCGAGCGCCTCGGCGAATCCCACGACCTCCGGCGTGTTGTCCAGCTTGCCGCGGTGCTCGAGGCCGCGGGTCCACGCGAAGATCGAGGCGATCGGGTTGGTGGACGTCGGCTTGCCCTGCTGGTGCTGCCGGTAGTGCCGCGTCACCGTGCCGTGCGCCGCCTCGGCCTCGACCTTGCCGTCCGGCGTCATCAGCACCGAGGTCATCAGGCCCAGCGAGCCGAAGCCCTGCGCCACGGTGTCCGACTGCACGTCGCCGTCGTAGTTCTTGCAGGCCCAGACGTAACCGCCCTCCCACTTCAGCGCGGCGGCCACCATGTCGTCGATCAGCCGGTGCTCGTAGGTCAGCCCCGCCGCCTCGAACTCGGCCTTGTACTCGGTGTCGAAGACCTCCTGGAACAGGTCCTTGAAGCGGCCGTCGTAGGCCTTGAGGATCGTGTTCTTCGTCGACAGGTAGACCGGGAAGCCGCGCTCGAGCCCGTAGCGCATCGACGCCCGCGCGAAGTCGCGGATCGAGTCGTCGAAGTTGTACATGCCCATCGCGACGCCGCCGGCCGGGAACTTGGCGACCTCGAACTCCATCGGCTCGCCCTCGCCGTCCGGCGTGTACGTGATGGTCACCGTGCCGGGACCGGGCACCACGAAGTTCTGGGCCTTGTACTGGTCGCCGTGCGCGTGACGGCCGATGACGATCGGCTTGGTCCAGCCCGGCACCAGCCGCGGGATGTTCGAGATGACGATCGGCTCGCGGAAGATGACCCCACCGAGGATGTTGCGGATCGTGCCGTTGGGCGACAGCCACATCTTCTTCAGCCCGAACTCCTCGACCCGCGCCTCGTCGGGCGTGATCGTCGCGCACTTGACGCCGACGCCGTGGCGCTTGATCGCGTTGGCGGCGTCGACCGTCACCTGGTCGTCGGTTGCGTCGCGGTGCTCGATCCCGAGGTCGTAGTACTCGAGCTCGACGTCGAGGTACGGGTGGATCAGCCGGTCCTTGATGAACGCCCAGATGATGCGCGTCATCTCGTCGCCGTCGAGCTCGACGACAGGGTTGGCCACCTTGATCTTCGCCACGGGTCTCTCCTCGCTGGTTCTCGTCGGGGGCGGCGGGCGGGTCAGACGAGCCCGAGCGAGGACACGGCGGCGCGCTCCTCCTCGAGCTCCTTGACCGACGCGTCGATGCGCGCCCGCGAGAAGTCGTCGATCTCCAGGCCCTGCACGATCTCCCAGCGCCCGTCGCGGGACACCACCGGGAAGGACGAGATCAGGCCCTCCGGGACGTCGTACGACCCGTCGCTCACGATCGCCGCACTGGTCCAGTCGCCGTCGGCCGTCCCGTTGACCCAGTCGTGGACGTGGTCGATGGCCGCGTTGGCAGCCGATGCCGCCGACGACGCGCCGCGCGCGTCGATGATCGCGGCGCCGCGCTTCGCGACGGTCGGGATGAAGTCGGCCTCCAGCCACGCGCGGTCGTCGACGACCTCGGCCGCGTTCTTGCCGGCGACCTCGGCGTGGAAGATGTCCGGGTACTGCGTCGCCGAGTGGTTGCCCCAGATGGTCAGCCGGCGGATCTCGGCCACCGGCGTGCCGGCCTTCTTCGCCAGCTGGGTCAGGGCCCGGTTGTGGTCGAGCCGGGTCATCGCGGTGAAGCGGTCCTTCGGCACGTCCGGAGCGTGCGAGGCGGCGATCAGCGCGTTGGTGTTGGCCGGGTTGCCGACGACCAGCACCCGCACGTCCCCGGCGGCGCCGGCATTGATCGCCTCGCCCTGCGGCTTGAAGATGCCGCCGTTGGCCTCGAGCAGGTCGCCGCGCTCCATGCCGGCCGTGCGCGGACGGGCCCCGACGAGGAGCGCGACGTTGACGCCGTCGAACGCGGCCCGCGCGTCGTCGGTGATGTCGATGCCGTCGAGCAGAGGGAACGCGCAGTCGTCGAGCTCCATCGCGGTGCCCTCGGCGGCCTTCAGAGCGGGCGCGATCTCGAGCAGCCGCAGCCGCACCGGGACGTCCGGTCCGAGCAGCTGGCCGGAGGCCACCCGGAACAGCAGGGCGTAGCCGATCTGCCCGGCGGCGCCGGTGACGGTGACGGTGACGGGGGTGCGGGCCATCAGGTCGCTCCTAGGTCAGGCTGCGGTCGGTTGCTATCCCACCACTGGCGCTCGCCGGGCGGTCAGCCGGGTGTCGGCACCACGATCGCCAGGACGACCAGCGCGACGCCCATCACGGCGAGCACTAGGACGTCGAACGCGCGGCTGCGCACGACCAGCAGCCCGACCCGCCGGGCGGGCAGCACGAGCCTGGCGAGCATCGCGAACAGCACGGAGGTTCCGAGGAGCAGGCAGCCGCTGCGGAAGTGCCCGGTGCCCACCAGGAGCAGCCCGGTGACACCGCCACCGAGGACGGTGAGCAACGGCCACTGCCGGCCCACCCAGCCGCCGCGGATCGGCGGCCGGTCGTCGGTCGGCGGAGCGGGCGACGTCACCGGGTGGCCGCCTCCGTGGGGACGCCGTGGGCCCGTTCGGCGCTCTCGACGACGTTCATGAGCAGCATTGCCCGGGTCATCGGGCCCACCCCGCCTGGCATCGGGGCGACGTACCCGGCGACGTCGCGGACCTCGGGCGCCAGGTCGCCCACCAGCCCGGCCTGGGTACGGGTGATGCCGACGTCGACCACGGCGGCGCCCGGCCGCACCATGTCGGCCGTCACGAGGCCGGGCACGCCCGCCGCCGCCACCACCACGTCGGCCCGGCGCAGGTGGGCCGCCAGGTCGCGGGTGCCGGTGTGGCACAGGGTGACCGTGGAGTTCTCGCTGCGCCGGGTCAGCAGCAGGCCCAGCGGGCGGCCGACGGTCACTCCGCGGCCGACGACGACGACCTCGGCACCGGCCAGCGGCACGTCGTAGCGGCGGAGCAGGGCCACGATGCCGCGCGGGGTGCACGGCAGGGGGCCGTCCTCCATGAGGACCAGCCGCCCGAGGTTGGTCGGGTGCAGCCCGTCGGCGTCCTTGGCCGGGTCCATCCGGGTCAGCGCCGCTCCGGCGTCGAGCCCGGCCGGGAGCGGCAGCTGCACGATGTAGCCCGTGCAGGACGGGTCGGCGTTGAGCTCGTCGACGACCGCCTCGACATCAGCCTGCGACGCGGTGGCGGGCAGCACCCGCTCGAGGGAGGCGATGCCGACCTCGGCGCAGTCGCGGTGCTTGCCTGCGACGTAGGAGCGGCTGCCCGGGTCGTCGCCGACCAGCACCGTGCCGAGCCCGGGCACGACGCCCCGCTCGCGCAGCCGGGCGACCCGCCGGGTGAGGTCGGCCCGGATCTCGGCCGCCGTGGCCTTCCCGTCGAGTGTCGTGGCTCCCACGGGCGGCGAGTCTGTCACGGGCGGATCGTCGGCGGGCGGGCGATGAGCACGCCGCCGGGCCGGCCGGCGGGGCGTGGACGGGGGGTCGGCGTCGGCGGCGCCGACAGCGGCCTACTGCGGCCGACTGTGCCGTGCACGCCGCGGCCGGTCGCAGTTGATCACGGTGCCGTGATCAACTGCGGGTCCGTCGGCCGGCTGGTCAGTGGGCGAAGTGGCGCACGCCGGTCAGGTAGAGGGTCAGGCCCGCCGCGGTGGCGGCGGCCACGACCTCCTCGTCGCGCACCGACCCCCCGGGCTGCACGACGGCGCGCACCCCCGCGTCGACCAGCACCTGCAGCCCGTCGGCGAACGGGAAGAACGCGTCGGAGGCGGCGACCGCCCCGGTGGCCCGGTCGCCGGCGCGCGAGACGGCCAGCCGCGCCGAGTCGACCCGGTTGACCTGTCCCATGCCCACCCCGACCGTCGCGCCGTCGGCGGCGAGCAGGATCGCGTTGGACTTGACCGCGCGGCAGGCCCGCCAGGCGAAGGCCAGGTCGGCCAGCGTCGCGTCGTCGGCCGGCTCACCAGCGGCGAGGGTCCAGCCGGCGGGTGAGTCGCCCGGCTCCGCGACGGCGTCCGCCGTCTGCACCAGCAGTCCGCCCGACACCGGCCGGGTCTCGAGGGCTGCCGTCGCGTAGCCGGGAACCTCGAGCACCCGCACCGCCTTCTTGCGGGCCAGCACCTCGAGCGCGCCGGGCTCGAACGCCGGCGCTGCCACCACCTCGGTGAAGACCTCGGCGACCTGCTCGGCCATCCGCACGGTGACCGGCCGGTTGACGGCGATGACCCCGCCGAAGGCCGACACCGGGTCGCACGCGTGCGCCCGGGCGTGCGCGTCGGCCACCGGGTCGTCGGCGCCCGGGTCGCCGACCGCGATGCCGCACGGGTTGGTGTGCTTGATGATCGCGACACAGGGCCGGTCGTGGTCGTGGGCGGCCCGCAGCGCGGCGTCGGTGTCGACGAAGTTGTTGTAGCTCATCTCCTTGCCGTGCAGCTGCCGGGCGCCGGCCAGCCCGGGCGGTGCGGACGGGTCGCGGTAGAGCGCCGCCCGCTGGTGCGGGTTCTCGCCGTAGCGGAGCACCGCCTCGCGCACCAGCGCCGCGCCGCGGTGGGCCGGCCAGCCCTGCGGGTCGGGCGCCAGCTCGGCCTGGAACCACTCGGCCACGGCGGTGTCGTACGACGCGGTGTGGGCGAAGGCCGACGCCGCCAGGGCCTGTCGCTGCGGCAGCGTGAAGCCGCCGGCGACCACCGCCTCGAGCACGTCCGCGTAGCGCGCCGGGTCGACGACGACGGCGACCGACGCGTGGTTCTTGGCGGCCGAGCGCACCATCGCCGGGCCGCCGATGTCGATCTGCTCGACGCACGCGTCGGGGGCGGCCCCGGAGGCGACCGTGTCGCGGAAGGGGTAGAGGTTGACGACCACCAGGTCGAAGGCCTCGACCCCGAGGTCGGCCAGCTGCTCCCGGTGGGAGGCGAGCCGGCGGTCGGCGAGGATGCCGGCGTGCACGGCGGGGTGCAGCGTCTTGACCCGGCCGTCCAGGCACTCGGGGAAGCCGGTGACCGCCTCGACGGGTGTCACCGGCACGCCGGCCGCGGCGATCCGGGCAGCGGTCGACCCGGTCGACACCAGCGCGACACCGGACGCGTGCAGCCCGGCCGCGAGCTCCGCCAGCCCGGTCTTGTCGTAGACGCTGACCAGGGCCCGGCGCACCGGCGACCGGTCGTGCTCAGCCCGTTCCGTCAAGGGATCGACACCTTCCTGCCTCTGACCGTGAAGCCCTCGCGGAGCATCCGGCCCACCATGTCGACGAGCATCGCGCGCTCCGCCACCTTGATGCGGTCGTGCAGCGCGGCCTCGTCGTCGCCGTCCTCGACCGGCACCACCCGCTGGTCGACGATCGGGCCGGTGTCGACGCCGTCGTCGACGACGAACAGCGTGCAGCCGCTGACCCGGACCCCGTAGTCCAGCGCGTCGCGGGCCGCGTGCATGCCCGGGAAGGCCGGGAGCAGCGCCGGGTGGCTGTTGACGACCCGGCCGCCCCACCGGCCGAGGAAGGACCGGCCCACCAGCCGCATGAACCCGGCCAGGACGACCAGGTCCGGCGCGTGCTCGGCCACGGCCGCCGCCAGCTGCGCGTCCCATGCCTCGCGGTCGGGCCCGAGCGGCAGCACGAACGTCGCGACCCCGGCCGCCCGGGCCCGTTCGGCGGCCCCGGTGCCTTCGCGGTCGCTGCCGACCGCCACGACCCGGACGCCGTACCCCGGGTCGGCCGCCGCGTCGAGCAGGGCCTGCAAGGTGGTCCCGCCGCCGGAGGCCAGGGCGACGACCCGTCGCGGCTCGGCCGTGGGCGGGGTCGCAGTCATCGCGGCTGACGATAGCCGCGCGACCTCAGGCGTCGGTGCCCGGCTGCCGGTGGCGGCGCAGCCCGGCGAGCGCGGCAAGGGTCACGGCGGCGGCGGCCGCGACCTCCAGACCGGCGGCCGGGCCGACCGCCCACCAGTCCGGGCCGGTGGTGGCCATCCGGCCCGGCCCGGCCGGCCCGGCGGAGAGCCAGGCGAGCCCCGCGACGGCCGCGGCGACCAGCGCCCCGACCAGGCCCGCGGTCAGAGCGGTCGACCGCAGCAGGGCGCGCGCGGACGGGATCGACAGGGGCTCGTCGCCGGGCGGGCTGCCGGCCGTACGGTCCGCCACGCACCCGGCGGCCACGCCTGCGCCCACCGGGACGGCGAGCGCCAGCCACCAGGCAGGGCTGCCGCTGCCGGCCGGCAGGGCCGCGAGCAGGGGCAGCGCGGGGACGGCGCCGAGGGTCGACCCGGCGATCCCGACAGAGGTGCCGGTGCCGACCGCGAAGCCCGGCCCGACGCAGAAGGAGAGGCCCCAGACCGCCGCCGTAGGGACGTAGAGGAGGCAGCCGAGCAGCAGCAGCAGGGTGCCGCCCACCCCTCCGTCCAGGCCCGTGGCCAGGGCCGCGGCCCGCTCGTGGTGGACGGCGAGGCTCCCGCCGGCGAGGAGGGCGCCGCCCGCGACGAGCACCGCCAGCGCCGTCGCCGCCGGGAGCGCCGGCCGCCGGGCCGGCTCGGGCAGCTGGTGCCACAGGACCGCGGTGCGGCCGGTGGCCCGGACCGCGGCGGTCCCGGACGCCAGCCCGGCGACCAGTGCCGCCCCGAGGAAGGCCGACACCGGCTGCGGTCGCACCGTGTCGGTGCGGGCCAGGAAGGCGACCACGGTGACCAGCACGGCGTACGTCGCCGAGACGGAGGCGGTGAGGGCGAGCACCCCGCGGCGGCCCCGGACGCCCGCCGCACGGCCGGCGCGCAGCGTGGACGAGTGCAGGAGCACCAGCGGCAGCACGGTCAGACCGAGGGGCACCAGGCCGAAGGAGCCGCCGGGCATGGTCACCTGGGCGTGGTGGCCGACCAGCCAGGCCTGCAGCGCCCCGGTGACCGCGGCGGTGGCGCTCGCGTCGCTGTCGGCGGCGGTCGCCCAGCCGACCAGGACGGTGACCATGACCGCGAGCACGCCGAGGCCGGCGGACTGCAGGGCGGCGGTCATGCCGAGGGCGGTGAGCGGCCGCCCGGCACTCCGGCCAGGGCCGGCCGGCGGTCGCCGGGGCGCCCGCGGGCCGGGCGGCCGGGACAGGACGTCGGTGGGGGCAGCCATCGCCACCCATCGTGACGGGACCGGGCGCCCGCACCCGCCCGGACACGCCAGGCAACAGGATGGAACCGGGTGCAACCGATCACCCCGGTCGCGGGTCATTCCTGGTGTAGGCACGACGACAGCGGCGCGGACCGGCACCAGCCGACCGGCGCCAACGACGGCAGGAGGACTGGTGTCCGAGGAGGAGCCGAGCCAGCGGGCTGCGGAGTTCGACGCCTTCTACCAGGGCTCCAGCCGGCGGGTGCTGCACCAGATGTACGCCATGACCGGCAACCTCGCCGACGCGCAGGAGCTGGTGCAGGAGGCGTACGCCCGGGCGTGGCAGCGCTGGTCCAGCGTGTCGACGTACGACGAGCCGGAGGCCTGGGTGCGGACGGTCGCGTGGCGACTGGCCGCGAGCCGCTGGCGGAAGGCGAAGAACGGCGTGGCAGCGATGCTGCGCCACGGGCCTCCGGCCGACACCCCGGAGCCCAGCATCGACAACGTGGCGCTCGTCGCGGCGCTGCGCCAGATCCCCGAGGCGCAGCGGCGGGCGATCGTGCTGCACCACCTCGGCGGCCGGTCGGTCGCCGAGGTCGCCCACGAGACGGGGGTCCCGGAGGGAACGGTCAAGGCACGCCTCGCGCGTGGCCGGGCCGCGCTCGCCGAGCTCCTGTCCGACTCGACGCTCGCGGAGGTGAGCTGACATGACCGACCGCTACGGACCGACCGATCGGGTCGCCGACACGCTCACCGCCCTGCGCAACGACACCGACCGGCTGGCCCTGCCCGACTCCGGCTCGGTGCGCCGCCGCGGCGAGCAGCGGACCCGCAACCAGGTCGTCGCGGGCGCCCTGGCCGCCGCCGTGCTGGCGTTCGGCGCGGTCGGCCTGGTCGGCGGCCTCGGCGGCGACGAGCGCCGCACCGCACCGCCCGCGGAGAGCCCGACCCCCACGGCGGAAGCCACGCACCCGCTCGCTGCCGACCCGTTCTTCACCGACGGGGAGGTCCAGCTCGACTCGGGGCCGATGCAGCGCAGCCCGGAGTCCCCGGACGAGCAGCCGAAGCCGCTCCGCTGCATGCCGCGGCCGACGGCGCTGGGAGCCGAGGAGGCCCGGGGTGCCATCTTCTACTCGGACCTCGACCCCACGTTCTACGAGCACGTGCTGAGGTTCGCGACGGCTGAGGAGGCGGCTGCGGCCGCGACCGGGCTGCGTGAGACCTTCGCGGCCTGCCCGGAGGGCGACCCGGCCGAGGTGACCTCGGACGACCGGCTGCCCGCAGCGCTGTCCCCGACCGCGTTCCACGCGTCGCGGCTCTCCACGCCGACGGCGGACGCCGGGATCGGCTACTACGAGCTCGGAGTCGCCCGCGAGGCGAACGTTCTCGTGGTGCTGCAGCTCAACGCGATGGGCAACCCGGCAGGAGACGGGCCGGACGACTGGGTCTGGACGGCCGACCGGCTGCAGACCGCGCTCGACCGCGCCGTCGACTGAGCCCCATCCTGAGAGTGCCGTGAGCAGCGTCAGGCGGAGGTCATCAGCTCGCGCATCAGGCGGGCGGTCTCCGACGGGGTCTTGCCGACCTTGACGCCGACCGCCTCGAGCGCCTCCTTCTTGGCGGCCGCGGTGCCGGACGACCCGGACACGATCGCGCCGGCGTGGCCCATCGTCTTGCCCTCCGGAGCGGTGAAGCCGGCGACGTAGCCGACGACCGGCTTGGTGACGTTGTCCTTGACGTACGCCGCGGCCCGCTCCTCGGCGTCGCCGCCGATCTCGCCGATCATCACGATCGCGTCGGTCTCGGGGTCGTCCTGGAAGGCCTGCAGGCAGTCGATGTGCGTGGTGCCGATGACCGGGTCGCCGCCGATGCCGACGCAGGTCGAGAAGCCGATGTCGCGCAGCTCGTACATCATCTGGTAGGTCAGGGTGCCCGACTTGCTGACCAGGCCGATCCGGCCGGCCTTGGTGATGTCGGCCGGGATGATGCCGGCGTTGGACTTGCCGGGGCTGATCAGGCCGGGGCAGTTCGGCCCGATGATCCGGGTGGCGCCGGAGTTCGCGGCGTGCTGCCAGAAGGCAGCCGAGTCGTGCACCGGGATGCCCTCGGTGATGACGACGCACAGCGGGATCTGCGCGTCGACCGCCTCGTCGACGGCGGCCTTGGCGAACGCCGGCGGCACGAAGACGACCGACACGTCGGCCCCGGTCTCCTTCATCGCCTCGCCGACTCCTGCGTAGACCGGCAGCGAGGTCCCCGACACGTCGACCGTCGTCCCTGCCTTGCGCGGGTTGACGCCGCCGACGACCTGGGCGCCCGACGCGAGCATCCGCGTCGTGTGCTTCATGCCCTCGGAGCCGGTCATGCCCTGGACGATGATCTTCGAGCTCTCGGTCAGCCAGATGGCCATCTCGGTCCCCTTACTTCCCGGCCGCAGCCAGCTCGGCCGCGCGCTCTGCGGCACCGTCCATCGTGTCCACCTGCTCGAGCAGCGGCAGGTTCGCCTCGGTGAGGATCCGCCGACCCTCGTCGGCGTTGTTGCCGTCGAGGCGCACCACCAGCGGGTGGGTGATCTCGTCGCCCCGCTCGGACAGCAGGCCGAACGCCTGCACGATCCCGTTGGCGACCTCGTCGCACGCGGTGATGCCGCCGAAGACGTTGACGAACACCGACTTCACGGCCGGGTCGCCGAGGATGATCTCGAGGCCGTTGGCCATCACCTCGGCCGACGCGCCGCCGCCGATGTCGAGGAAGTTGGCCGGCTCCACGCCGCCGTGCCCCTCCCCGGCATAGGCGACGACGTCGAGGGTCGACATGACCAGGCCGGCGCCGTTGCCGATGATGCCGACCGAGCCGTCGAGCTTGACGTAGTTGAGGTCCTTCTCCTTGGCCTTCGCCTCGAGCGGGTCGGCCGTGTACTTGTCCTCGAGGGCAGGGTGCTCGGCCTGCCGGAAGTCCGCGTTGCCGTCGAGGGTGACCTTGCCGTCGAGCGCCACGATCCGGCCGTCGGCGGTCTTGACGAGCGGGTTCACCTCGACGAGCGTCGCGTCCTCGGCGACGAACACGGCCCAGAGCTTCTGTACGGCGTCGACGACCTGGTCCCGGACCTCCTCGGGGAAGCCGCCCTTCTCGGCGATCTCCCGCGCCTTGGCGTCGTCGATGCCCTCGAGCGCGTCCACCGGCACCCGGGCCAGCGCCTCCGGCCGCTCGACCGCGAGCTGCTCGATCTCCACGCCGCCCTCGCGCGAGGCCATCGCCAGGTAGGTGCGGTTCGCGCGGTCGAGCAGGACGGAGAAGTAGTACTCCTCCTCGATCGCCGCGGCAGGGGCGATCATCACGCGGTGCACCGTGTGGCCCTTGATGTCCATGCCGAGGATGTCGCGCGCCCTCGCCTCGGCGTCGTCGGCCGAGTCGGCCAGCTTGACGCCACCGGCCTTGCCGCGGCCGCCGGTCTTGACCTGCGCCTTGACGACGACCTTGCCGCCGCCCTCCGGCAGCAGCCGCTCGGCGGCCGCGCGGGCGTCCTCGGGGGTCTCCGCCACCGCGCCGCCGAGCACGGGCACGCCGTGCTTCTCGAACATGTCTCGGGCCTGGTACTCGAAGAGGTCCACGGTGCTCCGCCTCGGTGCTCGATCGATCGGAATCTGCTGGGAAGTCGGCTGCTCGTGCGGTACGCGAGCGTAACCGCCGCACCGTGCAGCCGATGAACCGGGCGAACCGCGTCAGGCAGGCGTGGGCTCGCCGGCCGGCGGCAGGTTGGCCCGCACCCAGTCGACGATCTCGCCGGTCGTGGCGCCGGGCGTGAACACCTTGGCCACGCCCATCCGCTCGAGGTCGGGCAGGTCCGCGTCGGGCACGATGCCGCCGCCGAACACCACGATGTCCGACGCGTCACGCTCGGCCAGCAGCTCGATCACCCGGGCGAAGAGGGTCATGTGGGCACCGGACAGCACCGACAGGCCGACCGCGTCGGCGTCCTCCTGGATGGCGGTCTCGACGATCTGCTCCGGGGTCTGGTGCAGACCGGTGTAGACCACCTCGACCCCGGCGTCACGCAGCGCGCGGGCCACGACCTTGGCGCCGCGGTCGTGACCGTCGAGGCCGGGCTTGGCCACCACGACGCGCACGGGTCCGTTCGAGGTCACGCGGCAGAGGGTAACTGACGGCTGGGACCTGGGAGTCGCGCCCGCGGGACGGGGCAGGTGACGGCTACCGTTCCGAAAGGACCCGACGGGAACGGCCGATACGACTGGAGTGGGAGGCATCCGCGTGACCGAGCAGGTGGCCCGCCTGGCGGCGCTGCGGCGCGGCGCGGCGAGCCTGCTCTCCCCCACGGGCCTGCGCGGTGCCGCACTCGAGGTGGGCTGGGTCGCCGCCCACGCGGCGATGTACCCGCTCGGTGTGGTCGCGGAGCGGGCCCGGCACCACGACGTCACCCGCCGCGACCTCGGCGGGCTCTCACCCGTGCAGCGCGGGCTGCTGGTCGGCGACGTCGAGGCGGCCGGCACGCCGATCCTTCTGGTGCACGGCATGGTCGACAACCGGTCGATCTTCACGTTGCTCCGCCGGTCGCTGCGCCGGCGTGGGTTCCACCGGGTCATCACGCTCAACTACAGCCCGCTCACCCGCGACGTGCGGCTGGCCGCCACCGGGCTCTCGACCCGGGTCGAGCAGCTCTGCGAGCAGACCGGCTTCGAGCGCATCCACGTCATCGGGCACAGCATGGGCGGGCTGATCGCGCGCTACTACGTGCAGCGACTCGGCGGCGATGCCCGGGTGCACACGCTGGTCACGCTCGGGACGCCGCACGGCGGCACCCGCGCCGCCCAGCTGGTGCCGCACCGGCTGGCCCGCCAGCTCTGCCCGGGCAGCGACCTGGTCGAGGAGCTCGCCCGGCCGGCGCCCGGCTGCCGCACCCGGATGCTGGCGGTCTGGAGCGACCTGGACCAGATGATCGTCCCCAGGCGCAACGCCCGGCTGGCCCATCCCGACCTCGACGCGCGCAACCTGCTGCTGCGCGGGGTGGGCCACATGTCGCTGCCGATCGACCGGCGGGCGGTCCACGAGATCGGCCTCACCCTGGCCCAGCTGGACCCGCACGGCGCCACCGTGACGCCCGGCGTCGCCTCCATCGCGACCGCTCCCGGCGGCCGGCACGCCGCCCGGGCGGCCGGTCCGAAGGGTGGGGGTTCGGACGGGTTGTCCCGATCCGTGCACCCTCAGTAGTTGAACAAGGTCTGAACACGTACCCAGTTGTACCGGCAGGTAATCCCTTCGTTATGGTCGCCCCTGCTCGGCCCCCCTCCCCCCTGCCCCCGACGACGAGGCGATCTCCTCCCGTGCCACCTCGCCGCTCTCGCGGACGACACCGCCGCCCGAAGAACACCGGCGGCCCGGCGTACGTCACCGCAGCGACCCTGGCTGCCTTCGCGGTCTCCGGGATGAACGTGCCCGGGGCGATCGGCGACGCCCGGCAGGCTTCCTCGACCACACCCACCGCCTCGGCCTCCGACGGCCAGGGCCCGACCGCGAGCATCGCCGCGGTCCAGCTGCGCACCACGCTCGCCCAGCAGCAGGAGGAGCGGGCCAGCCGGCTGCGCAGCGCTCAGGCCGAGGCCGTCCGGGCAGCCCGCAAGGCGGCCAAGGAGGCCCGGATCGCGGCCGAGAAGGCGCGACCCAAGTGGGTGCTGCCGGTCAGCGGCTTCCGGCTCACCGCCGGCTTCGGCGAGTACGGCCTGTGGAGCAGCTCGCACACGGGTCAGGACTTCGCCTGCGCCTATGGCACGCCGATCCACGCGGTGGGTGACGGCCGGATCATCTTCGCTGCGTACGACGGCGCCTACGGCAACAAGATCGTCATCGAGCACGAGGACGGCACCGTCACCTGGTACGCCCACATGGACTCGTTCGTGCGCACCAGCGGGACCGTCAAGGCCGGCGACGTGATCGGGCGCGTGGGCATGACCGGCAACACGACCGGTGCCCACCTGCACCTCGAGGTGCGCCCGCACGACGGCGCGCCGGTGCCGCCGCTGACCTGGCTGCGCCAGCACGGCGTCAAGATCTGACCCTCGGGTCGGGCCCGGGCCGCCTCAGAGCTTCTCGACCGGCGCGTAGCGCAGCAGCAGGCGCTTGACGCCCTGCGACCGGAAGTCGATCGACGCGATCGCGCGCTCGCCGGCACCTTCCACGGCCACCACGGTGCCCATGCCGAAGCTGTCGTGGGTGACCCGGTCGCCCGGCTCGAGGTGGACCACGACCCGGTTGCCCGGCGACCGGGCGCTGGACCGGGCGGCGATCGACGCGATCGCCGGCACCGAGGCCACCGTCGACTCCTCGCGGCGCCAGTCGACCAGCTCGGCCGGGATCTCCTCGAGGAAGCGCGACGCCGGGTAGTGCTGCGGCGTGCCCCATGCGCTGCGCATCACCGAGCGGGAGAGGTAGAGCCGCTCCTGGGCCCGGGTGATGCCGACGTAGGCGAGCCGGCGCTCCTCCTCGAGCTCGGTCGGGTCGCCCAGCGACCGCTGGTGCGGGAAGATCCCGTCCTCGAGCCCGGTCAGGAAGACGACCGGGAACTCCAGTCCCTTGGCGGTGTGCAACGTCATCAGCGTCACCACGCCCGTGGCCGCAGCCCCCTCGGCGCCCGGCTCGGGCTCGTCGGGGATCTCGTCCGCGTCGGCCACCAGGGCCACCTGCTCGAGGAAGTCGGTGAGGGTGCCCGGCCCGGTGCCGTCGGCGGCCGCCGCCTCCTCGAACTCGCGGGCGACCGACACCAGCTCCTGGAGGTTCTCCAGCCGGGTCTGGTCCTGCGGGTCGGCCGACCCGGCCAGCTCGCTCGTGTAGCCGGTCCGCTCCAGCACCGCCTCGAGCACGGTCGCCGGGCCGGTGCCCGCCTCGACCAGCGTGCGCAGGTCGTCGACCAGCTGCCGGAAGGCCTGCACGTTGGCCAGCGAGCGGGTCGCCAGCCCGTAGGCGTCCTCGCAGCGCCGCACGGCGGCCGCGAACGAGACGCCCTCCCGCTGGGCCAGCGCCTCCAGGCAGGCCTCCGCCCGGTCGCCGATGCCGCGCTTGGGCACGTTGATGATGCGGCGCAGCGAGACGGTGTCCTCGGGGTTGGCCAGCAGCCGCAGGTAGGCCAGGGCGTCGCGCACCTCGCGCCGCTCGTAGAAGCGCACCCCGCCGACGACCTTGTAGGGCAGGCCGACCCGGATGAACACCTCCTCGAAGACCCGCGACTGCGCGTTGGTCCGGTAGAACACCGCCACCTGTGACGGGCTCACGCCGTCCTCGTCGGTGAGCCGGTCCACCTCTCCGGCGACGAAGGACGCCTCGTCGTGCTCGTTGTCGGCGACGTAGCCCACGACCGCCGAGCCCTGGCCGGCGTCGGACCAGAGGTTCTTCTTCTTGCGGCCCTGGTTGCGGGCGATGACCGCGTTGGCGGCGGACAGGATCGTCTGCGTCGACCGGTAGTTCTGCTCGAGCAGGATGGTCCGGGCCGCCGGGTAGTCCTGCTCGAAGTCGAGGATGTTGCGGATCGTCGCCCCGCGGAACGCGTAGATGGACTGGTCGGCGTCGCCGACCACGCACAGCTCCGCAGGCGGCATCGGCTCGGTGCCTTCGGACGTGGGTCCGGAGGAGCCTGCGACGTCGGTGCCGACCAGCTCGCGCACCAGGACGTACTGCGCGTGGTTGGTGTCCTGGTACTCGTCGACCAGCACGTGGCGGAACCGCCGCCGGTAGTGCTCGGCCACGTCGGGGAAGACCTGCAGCACGTTGACCGTCGTCATGATGAGGTCGTCGAAGTCGAGCGCGTTGGCCTGGCGCAGCCGGCGCTGGTAGAGCGTGTAGGCCTCGGCCAGCGTCTTCTCGATGTGGGTCTCGGCCTTGCCGGCGAACGTCTCCTCGTCGACCAGCTCGTTCTTGAGGTTGCTCACCTGCACCGAGAAGGACCGTGGGTTGTAGCGCTTGGGGTCGAGATCGAGCTCGCGGCACACCAGCGTCATCAGCCGCTGCGAGTCGGCGGCGTCGTAGATCGAGAAGCTCGACGAGAGCCCGACGTGCTTGGCCTCGCGGCGCAGGATCCGCACGCAGGCCGAGTGGAAGGTGCTCACCCACATCACCCGGGCCCGGTTGCCGACGAGGGCGGACACCCGCTCCTTCATCTCGCCTGCAGCCTTGTTGGTGAACGTGATGGCGATGATCGAGCCCGGGTGGGCCTTGCGCGCCGAGAGCAGGTAGGCGATCCGGTGGGCGAGCACCCGGGTCTTGCCGGACCCCGCGCCCGCGACGATCAGCAGCGGGCTCCCCTCGTGCGTGACGGCCGCGCGCTGCTGGGGGTTGAGCCCCTCGAGCAGCGCCGACGGGTCGGTCGACCGAGGCTTCGCGGCAGCCGGATCGCCCGGCTGGGGCGGGCCTGGAAGCTGGAACGCGTCGTCGAAGAGGGTGCTCATCTCCTCGACAGTCTAGGTGGCGGCCCCGACCACGTAGCCGGTCACGTCCACCGCCAGATGGCCCATCCCGCCGGCCAGCTCGAGGCTCACCACGCCCGTCGTGCCCACCGGCACCGTGACGTTCGCGACCGCCGGGGCACCCTTGCCGCCGACGGCCACGGCGTCGAAGGGCTCCGCCGACCCGCCGGTCCAGGCCCGCAGCTCGGCAGGGGCGTCGAGGGCGGTGGCCCGCACGGACAGGGTCACCGCGGCGACCCCGCTCGCCGGCACCCCGCCGACCCCGAGGAGGGGCAGGTCCAGTCGTACGTCCGGGTGGGCCCGGCAGGCACCGCTGGGCAGCCCCAGGCCGGACCGCGTGTTCAGCACCCTGGCCGGCGCCAGCGGGACCACGCCGGACACGGCGGGCAGCAGGGCCGGGAACCCGGGGTCTCCCAGCGGTGGCGGGCAGGCGACCAGCCCGCTCCAGAACGACGTCCGGGCCAGCGCGCCGTCCCAGCTGAAGCTGACGTGGACGTGGTTGCGGTGGCAGGTGGTGTCGTACTTCTTCCAGCGCATCCTGGGCTTGGTGCAGCCGTTGTAGTCGGTCCAGGCCAGGTCCCGCGGGCGCCACATCTGGTTGTTCCAGATCAGGTAGCTGATGCCGAGCCGGCGAGCCATCGCGGCCGTGCTGCCGTAGGCGTCCGGCGCCTGGAGCCAGGCCAGGAACGACTCCGCGCTCGCCTTCTGGCCGGCGTCGCGGACGTTGACCATCCAGTCCAGCGCGCGGCCCTCCTCGTGGCCCGAGTCGGCGGCGCTGCAGGGCCGGACGATGTTGGACGGGATGACGCCGTAGGTGCGGGTGAGCAGGGTGCGCAGCTTGCGCGGGCCCTTCTTCTCGGTCGGGCTGCAGGTGCTCTCCCTCTCCCAGCCCGAGGCGGCGTCGATCAGCGGGCCGTAGGTCCGGCTGCTCGGCGCGGCGACGGCACCGTGCGCAGGGGCCGCCCCCACGACGACGGCGACCGCGGTCGCGAGCGCGGCGACGACCCGCGGCGTGGTCCCGGCGGCCCGGGCTGCGCTGAAGAGGCCCACACCGGGTGATCGACGCGCCGGACCGCCGCCTTGAGCCGGGTGCCTACGATGTCGCCGTGCTGGAGGACTCCGAGGTCGAGCGCGCCCTCGTCATCACCGCCCACCCCGACGACGTCGACTTCGGCGCGGCCGGGGCGGTCGCCACCTGGACCGCCGCCGGGACCGAGGTGACCTACTGCATCTGCACGGACGGCGACGCCGGCGGCTTCGATGCCGCGGTCCCCCGGTCGGAGATCCCCGCCATCCGGCGCGCGGAGCAGGAGGCCGCCGCCAAGGCGGTCGGCGTCACCGACGTGCGCTTCCTCGGTGACCTCGGCCACCGGGACGGCAAGCTCGTGCCCACGCTGGAGCTCCGGCGGGACATCAGCCGGGTGATCCGGCAGGTACGTCCCCAGCGAGCCCTGATCCAGAGCCCCGAGCGCAACTGGGCCCGGGTGGGCGCCAGCCACCCGGACCACCTGGCGGCCGGCACCGCCGCCATCGCCGCGATCTACCCGGACGCGCGCAACCCGTTCGCGCACCCGGAGCTGCTCGCCGACGAGGGCCTCGAGGAATGGGCGGTCGCCGAGACCTGGGTGATGGCGCACCCGGACAACAACCACCACGTCGACATCACCGACCTCTTCGACGTCAAGGTCGCCGCCCTGCGGGCCCACGAGAGCCAGACCGCGCACCTGGACGACCTGACCGAGCGGCTGCGCGACTGGTACGCCGCCAACGCGCAGGCGGCCGGGCTGCCGGCCGGGCGGCTCGCCGAGCGCTTCTTCGTCGTCTCGACCGCCTGACCGGCAGCCGGGCCCGCACGAGCGCTTGACCGCCGGAGCGGACGCCGGGCGGACACGGATCACGGCACAACGCGGACGGCAATCGACTGTTGACCGTGTCCATCGGCGTTACGCCGTCTTTCGTGCACGGTCCTCCCGACCCGGCTCAGGGCAGGCGGACGGTGGCCGTCCAGTAGGACTCGATCGAGCGCACCACGTCCATGAACCGGTGCAGGTCGACCGGCTTGACGACGTACGAGCTGGCGCCGCACGCGTAGGCCGCCGCGACGTCGACGTCCGAGCGCGACGTGGAGAACACCACGACCGGCAGGGTGCGCAGGTCGGGGTCGGCCTTGATCCGGCGCAGGACGTCGATGCCGCTGACGCGCGGCAGGTTGATGTCGAGCACGACCAGGTCCGGCCGGACGATGCGACCCGCCGCGATCGCGTCGAGCTTGACCACCGCGTCGGCGCCGTCCTCGGCCCGCAGCACCTCGCTGGTGCTGCCCGACTCGTCGAGGGCCAGCTGGACGAGCTTGGCGTCGGCCACGCTGTCCTCGACCAGGAGGATGCGGGCTGGACGGCCACGCTGGTGCACCGGTCCACTCCTTCGGTCCGCCCCCGCACACGACGACGCCGAGGTCGGTCACCCCGGCGCCACTGGTCGGGGACGCTAGCCGCGCGCGCCACCCGGCGACGGACGCTTCGAGCAGGACTGCCCGAACGGGTGGTGCCGGCATGGTCCACCCAGCTCAGGCGGCTCGGCCGGTCAGCCGCGCAGCAGCGCCGGGTTGACCTGGGACACCGGCCGGCGGGCGTCCAGGAGGCGCTCCAGCGCGAGCGCGAGCGAGAGCAGCGCGGCGTCCGCACCGGCCCGCCCGAGGAGCGCGATGCCGTACGGTGCCCGGTTGCCCGGCCGGTAGCCCGCCGGGACCACCACGCTCGGGTACCCGGCCCGAGCGGCCACCCCCGAGCCGTGCCAGGACGGCGTCACCACGGCGTCGGCGCCATGGGCGTCGAGAACCGCGTCGATGCCGTGCTCGCCCGCGACTGCGCGGTCGCGGGCCCGGGCCGCCAGGTAGGCCGGCCGGTCGCGCTCGTGGTCCACGGCCAGGGCGGCGAGCACGTGCTGCTGGCCGTACTTCAGGGCCTCGGCCGCATGGTCCTCGTTCCACCGCGCGATCTCGGCCAGTGACCGCATCGGCGCGCCCTCCGGCAGCCCGGCGAGATAGGCGTCGACGTCGCGGGCGAACTCGTAGTGCAGGACGAGCATCTCGTCGGTCTCGGCGAGCGCCGCCACCTCGACGACCGTCGCGCCGGCGCCCCCTGCCCGCTCCAGGGCGGCGTCGAGCAGCGCGCGGTCCTCCTCGTGCAGGTCGTCGGGTGGCGTGGGCAGCACCAACCGGGCCCCGCGCAGCGCGTCGGGGGACAGCTCCAGGTCGCGGCCGGACATCGCGGCGAGCAGCACGGCCGCGTCCTCGACGGTCCGGGTCATGGGTCCGGCGCAGTCCTGGCTGGTGGCGATCGGCAGGATGCCGGCTCCACTGACCAGGCCGAGCGTCGGCTTGACCCCGACCAGGCTCTGCGCGTCGGCCGGGCAGATGATCGACCCGTCGGTCTCGGTGCCCACCGTCACGGTCGCCAGGCCGAGCGCCGCGGCCGCGCCGGAGCCGCTGCTCGACCCGCAGGGCGAGCGGCTGACGTCGTAGGGGTTGAGCACCTGGCCCCCGAGCGACGAGTAGCCGCTCGGCATCCCCTCGGTCATGAAGTTCGCCAGCTCGGTGAGGTTGGTCTTGCCGAGGACGACGGCACCGGCGGAGCGCAGCCGGCCCACCAGGTCGGCGTCGCGGCCAGGCACTGAGTGCTCCAGGGCGAGCGCCCCGCCCGTGGTCGGCAGGCCCGCCACGTCGATGTTGTCCTTCACCATGACCGGCACGCCGTGCAGCGGGCCGCGCGTCGACCCGGCGGCCCGCTCCCGGTCCAGGGCGGCCGCCTGCTCCTCGGCATCCGGGGCCACGCGGCGCACGGCATGGACCGCCGGGCCGCGCCGGTCGAGCGCCTCGATCCGGGCCAGGTAGCCGTGGACCAGCTCGACCGCGGTCAGCCGCCCGGCTGCCATCGCCGACGTGACGTCGCGCACACCGGCCGTCTCGAGGTCGAGGCCGCCAGGGCCGTCGAGGTCAGCCACGGGCGCAGCGTACGGCGGCCGGGACCGGCGTGGTCCGGCTCGGCCCTAGACTGCGCAGGCCGTCCATCGTCGTAGGAGCCGAGCCCTTCATGCCCCTCCTGAGCGTCGTCGTCCCGATCTACAACGTCGAGCGATACCTCACCGAGTGCCTCGAGTCGCTGGCGCAGCAGACGTTCGGCGAGCTCGAGGTGATCATGGTCGACGACGGGGCCACCGACTCGAGCGCGTCGATCGCCGCCGCCTTCGCCGAGCGGGACTCCCGGTTCCAGCTGGTCCGCCAGCCCAACGGCGGTCTGGGCAACGCGCGCAACACCGGGGCGGACCGCGCCACCGGTGACTACATCGCGTTCGTCGACAGCGACGACGTCGTGGTCCGCAACGCCTACGAGCTGCTGGTCGGGACGCTCGAGGAGACCGGCTCCGACTTCGCATCCGGCAACTACCACCGCCTCACCCAGACCGGCACCCGTCAGGCGGGCATGGTCACCTCGGCGTTCACCGCGACCCGGCTGCGCACCCACGTCTCGAAGCATCCGGCCCTGCTCGCCGACCGCACCGCGTGGAACAAGGTGTTCCGGCGCTCCTTCTACGTCGACAACGGCTTCCGCTGGCCCGAGGGCGTCCTCTACGAGGACATCCCGGTGACGCTCCCGGCGCACGTCAGCGCGACCGCGGTCGACGTGCTGCGCCAGCCGATCTACCTGTGGCGCGCCCGCGTCGGGGACAGCACGTCCATCACCCAGCGGCGCACCGAGCCGCGCGCGATCCGTGACCGCACCGCCGCCGTCGACGGTGTCAGCCGGTTCATCGCCGAGCGCGGCGAGAAGGACCTCAAGCGTCGCTACGACCGTTCGGTCGCCGAGCAGGACCTCAAGTACTTCCTGGTCCAGCTCGACGCTGCCGACGCGGAGTTCCGCGCCCTGTTCCTCGAGCTGGTCAACGACTTCTTCGACCGCGCCGACGACGACGTCTTCGACCACCTGCCGGCGATCGACCGGCTCAAGTGGCACCTGGTGCGACGCCGGCTGATGCCCGAGCTGCTCGAGGTGCTGC
>Ga0210143_1000023_pt1 | contig 32673 bp, 32 predicted proteins | sample MayberryNW_TuleC_2_FD_185527 | JGI IMG/M metagenome (GOLD analysis project Ga0210143, IMG submission 185527) | Wetland microbial communities from San Francisco Bay, California, USA, that impact long-term carbon sequestration - MayberryNW_TuleC_D2... | ecosystem: Environmental > Aquatic > Marine... | reverse complement strand
GAACGTCAATCCGATCAGCGTGATGCCCTGCCGCTCGATCGTCGGCATCGCTGTCGCGAGCAGTCCCCGGGCCACCCCGAGGATCGTCTCCGTGCGAGCGGTCGCCTCCGGCAGGGTGTGCGAACGCGTCGCCCGGGAGAAGTCGTCGAACCGGAGACGCAGCGTCACGGTGCGGCACACGCGATGAGCCGCGCGCAACCTGCGCGCGAGACGGTCCACGAGCGCGACGAGGTCGGTGTCGAGCGACGCCGGTGACCTCGGCCGTCGACCGAGCGCGCGCTGCGTGCCGATCGAGCGTCGACGACGACCCACCTGCACCCGGCGGGGGTCGCGGTTGTGGGCGAGGGCATGGATGTGGCGCCCGGCCGCCCGGCCGAGCATGCGAACCAGCGTCGCCTCTCGGAGCCGGGCGACCTGCCCCACGCTCGTGATCGCCTGCTCGCGGAGCTTCGCCGCCGTGACGGGCCCGACGCCCCACAACGCCTCGACGGGGAGCGGATGCAGGAAGTCGAGTTCGCCATCGGTCGGCACCACGATCAGGCCGTCGGGCTTGGACACCCCGCTCGCCACCTTGGCGAGGAACTTCGTCCTGGCGACCCCCACGCTGATGGGCAGCCCGACCCGGTCGCGGACCTCGCGGCGCAACCGCACGGCGATCTCGGTGGGCGTGCCCGAGATGCGCCGCAGGCCGCCGACGTCGAGGAACGCCTCGTCGATCGACAGCCCCTCGACGAACGGGGTCGTGTCGTCGAAGACCTCGAACATCGCCTTGCTCGCCTCGCTGTAGACCTGCATCCGCGGATGGACGACGACGGCCTGTGGGCATAGCCGGCGCGCTCGTGACCCCGCCATGGTCGTGCGGACGCCGTACGCCTTGGCCTCGTAGCTCGCCGCGAGCACGACGCCCGCCCCCACGATCACGGGGCGGCCCCGCAGCGACGGATCATCGCGTTGCTCGACCGACGCGTAGAACGAGTCGACGTCGGCGTGCAGGATCGTGGGTTCGTTCGACACGAACGTATGTTCGCATGAGGGGGTGACGTCGATCCGACGGGAGGTCAGCCGGGACCGACGTCGTCGGCTCGAAGCACGTCGTCGGCGCGGATCGCCCGGAGCACCAGCCGCACCGGCAGGGGGAAGCCTCCGTGCCTCGGATCGCGGACGATCACGGGGTTCGCGATCCGCCTGATTCGTCCTCGGGTGAGCAGCGCCGCTTCCCCTGCGTCGAGCACGTTGTGAACCCAGTCGCCGCGGCCGTAGGTCAACGCGAACTGGAACCCGCCGGGTCGACGGAACACGTTGACGGGGGTTCGATACGTCCGGCCCGATCGGCGGCCTCGGTGGATCACGATGCCGAACCCCGGCAGGCGCCCAGCGACGGCGCCGGAGAGCCGGTTCGTCACGTTCCTGTTGAATCGCGCGATCGATCTGGGCAGCGGCATGGCAGATCAGGTCGCGAACACCGCGACCGCCCAGATCGCGATCATCGCCACGCCGGCTCCGAGCTGGATCGCGATGCCGAGGCCGACGCTCTTCAGAGCCTCCCACGTCGCCCGCCACGCGGGGGCCGGGTGCCGGTGCCGAACGAGCTCGGCGACGAACACGCCGGCGGGGAAGCCGATCAGCGCGCCGATCACGGGCACGGCGAAGAAGCCGATCACGAGGCCGACGATGCCGGCGACGACCACCCACGGCGGGGCTCCGGCCGACGAGGTCCTCCGCGCCGGCAGCACGCTCGACGCCACGATTCCGGCCACGCCGATCGCCGACATCACGGCGGCCACCGACCACGCCGTGGCGCCCCCTCGATCGATCGCCCAGACGACGGCCGCTCCGATCACGAGCAGCAGCCCGGGCAGCACGGGCACGATCACGCCGACGAGTCCGACGAGCATCACGAGGCCCAGCACGATCTCGGCCGAGGACATCGCCGCCCACCCTATGACGGGGTCCCGAGTGGGTGTCGGACGTAGGGCCAAAGGACGTTGTCCGGCGTCGCACCACGCGGGTACCATCGTGCCCGCTCGCGGCGGAACGGGGGACGCCCGCGAGCGGTGCCGCGCGTCGTCGGGCGAGGACGAGCGGTTCCCGGCGCGTCCGTCACTCGCCCGTGGTGCACCGTCGAGCAAGGGAGGATCCCCCGTATGACCCTTCGGAAGCTGCTGGCCCAGGCGATGATGCTCGCCGTGGCGGCCGGCTCCGTCTTCGTGGCCGGCGCCGCGCCGGCGTCGGCCGGCGCAGGAAACGCAACCATCCACATCGTCCACGGCCTTCCCGGGGCGGGCAAGGTGGACATCTGCATCGGCGGCTCGGGCGAGGTGGCGTCGCGTGTTCCGTACGCGACGCGCGTCAAGGAACGCGTCGCCGCGGGCAAGGTGACCATCAAGGTTCGCAAGGCCTCCAAGGGCCAGTGCAAGGGGAAGCTGCTCGCCGCCGGCGGGGCCACCCTCCCCGACGGCGCCAACAGGACGTTCGTCGCCAGCGTGGTCGCGGGCAAGGGGAAGGTCACCTCGTTCAACAACAACATGGCAGCGACCAGCCCCGGCCAGAACCGCATCACCGCAGCCCACAAGATGGCGGCGAAGGCCCTCGACGTTCTGAACGTCGGCGAAACGCTGGTCGGCGGGTTGGCGCAGGGAGCTGTCGGTTCGTCCACGATCCCGGCCGGAGGCGTGTACTCGCTGTGGGCGGCCAAGGCGAACACGCTCGATGCGGTGGCCGGGCCGCGGCTCGTGACGAAGACAGGCGAAGGACAAGCGTTCACCATCGTGCTGATCGGCAACACGAAGGCTCCGACCAGGCAGATCGTCGTCTTCAAGCAGAACGTAGGCGTCTGATCCGATCGGGGCGCCGGTGGTCGCGCCGCGACCTCCGCTATAGTCGTCCCATGGAATAGCGGGACTCCTTCGTCGACAGGGCGCCGTTCTCGGCGCCCTGTCGTCATGCCCGCCTCCCACCAGGCACCGAAGGAGTCACCGCCGATGCAGCACCGGATCCCAACCGTCAGGCCCGCGTCGTCCGCCCCGACGTCCGAGGCACGCCCATGATCCCGCTCGAAGTCCGCGGTCTCGAGGTGGAGGCCGGCGGCCGAACGGTCGTCGCCGGGCTTTCGTTCATGCTCCGGGCCGGGGACAAGATGGGCGTGGTCGGCCGCAATGGGGCAGGCAAGACCAGCATGCTGCGGGTGCTCGCGGGGGAGCGGCCGGCGGCCGCCGGCCACGTCGCGCGCAGCGGAGCCGTCGGATACCTGCGCCAGGATCCCCGTCAGCATCGGGCAGGGGACGCCCTCCCCGCGCTCGGGTACGTGCTCGAAGCCCGCGATCTGGTCGAGCTGGCGACGCGCCTGGAGAAGGCGAGGCTGGCGCTCGAGGAGGACCCTTCCGAGCGGCGGGTTTCCCGGTTCGCCGCGTTGGAGGACGAGTACCGGGCCGAGGGTGGCTACCGCGCGGAATCGGAGGTGCGGTCGATCGCCGCCGGCCTCGGCATCCCGCAGGATCGGCTGGCGATGCCGGTCGGCACGCTCTCGGGCGGTGAGCGCCGGCGCCTGGAGCTCACGCGCATCTTGTTCGGCGGCTCGGACCTTCTGCTGCTCGACGAGCCCACGAACCATCTCGATGCCGACGCGAAGGCGTGGCTGATGAAGTTCCTCGCCGCCTACCAGGGGGCGTTGATGGTCGTCAGCCACGACCTCCAGCTGCTCGACGCCTCGATCACCCGGATCCTGCACCTCGACCGCGACGGGGTGGTCGAGTACCGGGGCACCTACTCGCAGTACCGTGAGGCTCGAGCCCGCGACGAGGAGCGGCTCACGACGCTCGCGGACCGGCAGGACCGGGAGATCCGGCGGCTGCGGACGCTCGCCGACTCGATGCGTGGCCAGACCCAGCGACGTGCACGGGTCGCCAAGTCGATGGACACGCGCAGGGCCAGGCTCGAATCGGCCCGCGTCCATGCTCCGACACATGAACGAGCCGTGCGGTTCCGGTTCCCCCCGCCGCCGCACTGCGGCCGCACGGTCCTCACCGTCGACCGGCTGGCGAAGTCGTACGGCTCGACCCATGTCTTCGACGACGTATCGTTCGACGTGGCCCGTGGGGAGCGTCTGATGATCATGGGGTTGAACGGCGCCGGCAAGACCAGCCTGCTGCGCATCCTCACCGGGCAGACCGAGGCCGACGAGGGCACGTTCCTGTGGGGCCACGGCGTCGAGCCCGGCTACTACGCCCAGGAACACGAGGGCATCAGTGAAGGGGTCGACGTGCTCGCGCACATGCGGGCGGCGTCCTCGGCCGACGATCAACAGCTACGGTCGTTGTTGGGGATGTTCGGACTCACGGGCGCGATCGCCTTCCAGGACGCGGGCACGCTCTCCGGCGGGGAGAAGACGAAGCTGGCGCTCGCGCAGCTCGTCGCCGGTCGCAAGAACCTGCTCCTGCTCGACGAGCCGACGAACAACCTTGACCCTCCGTCGCGAACCGCGATCGCTGAGGCCCTGCAGGGGTGGCCGGGCGCGATGGTCCTGGTCAGCCACGATCCCGAGTTCGTGGAGGCGCTCGCTCCCGAACGGGTCCTGATGATGCCCGAGGCGGCACTCGGGTACTGGGACGACGAGCTCCTCGACCTCGTCTCCCTCGCTTGAATCGATACGTGTCTCGGCCCCCTGCGCCGGGATATCCTCCGCGCAGACACCGGGCCGGGAGGGTCGAAAGAGATGTCCAACGACGGAGATGCCGATCTCGCCTTCGTGAATGGCGCCGTCTATACGGTCGACCCGGTGCGGTCGTGGGCCGGCGCGGTGGCGGTCCGCGGGGACGCCATCGTGGCCGTGGGTACCGACGCCGAGATCCGCGGCCTCGTCGGCCCGCGGACCGAGGTCGTCGACCTCGCCGGCAGGATGCTCGTTCCGGGCTTCCAAGATGCGCACGTCCACCCGGTGGTCGGCGGCCTCGACATGACCCGGTGCGATCTACACGACCTGTCGACGCAGGAGGACTACCTGCTCGCGATCAAAACGTACGCCGACGACCATCCCGACCGCGAATGGATCCTCGGTGGAGGCTGGTCGATGGACGCCTTCCCGGGAGGCACGCCCACGAAGGAGCTCCTCGACGCCACCGTGCCGGATCGATGCGTCTTCCTGCCGAACCGCGACGGCCACGGCGTCTGGGTGAACTCCCGGGCCCTCGACGTCGCCGGTATCACCGACGTGACGCCCGACCCCGCCGATGGCCGCATCGAACGCTCCGCCTCCGGGGAACCGTCGGGCACGCTGCACGAAGGCGCGGCCGACCTCGTCGGTCGGTTCGCACCCGGGCCTGGCGCCGAGGAGATGACCGCCGGGTTGTCGAAAGGACAGGAGTACCTGCATTCCCTCGGCATCACCGCGTGGCAGGACGCGATCGTCGAGGACGACGCGCACGCCGGACCCGGCTATTCCACCTATCTCGAAGCGGCGTCGCGAGGCGATCTCACCGCGCGCGTGGTCGGCGCCCTCTGGTGGGATCGCCACCGCGGCGAGGAGCAGATCGAGGAGCTGGTCGCCCTCCGCGATCGCGGCCGGGTGGGCCGGTTCGCCCCGACCAGCGTGAAGATCATGCAGGACGGCGTGTGCGAGAACTTCACCGCGGCGGTGCTCGACCCCTACCTCGACGCGCAGGGGCGACCCACCGAGAACCGGGGCATCTCGTTCGTCGATCCCGAGGCGCTGAAGCGATACGTGAGCGAGCTCGACCGACTGGGATTCCAGGTGCACTTCCATGCGCTCGCCGAGCGCGCGGTGCGAGAGGCCCTCGATGCGATCCAGGCCGCCCTCGTCGCGAACGGGCCAGGCGACAATCGGCACCACATCGCGCACATCCAGGTCGTTCACCCCGACGACATCCCGCGCTTCCGCGACCTGAACGCGGTCGCGAACGCGCAGCCCCTGTGGGCAGCCCACGAGTCGCAGATGGACGATCTCACGATCCCATTCCTCGGCGAACCGCGATGGCGATGGCAGTACCCGTTCGCCAGCCTGGTTCGTTCGGGCGCGATGCTGGCGATGGGCAGCGATTGGAGCGTGTCGAGCCCCGATCCCCTCGAGGAGATCCACGTCGCCGTCAATCGCCGCATGCCCGCCGCGTATCCGTACCGCGTCGACCGCAACGACGTGTTCCTGCCCGACGAGCGGCTCGATCTCCCCACGGCCTTGGCGGCGTTCACGATCGGGTCCGCCTACGTGAACCACTTGGACGGCCGGACCGGGTCGATCGAGGTCGGGAAGCTGGCCGACCTCGTCGTGGTGGACCGCAACCTGTTCGAGCATCCGGTCGACGAGATCGCCGAGGCGAGCGTGGATCTGACCTACGTCGGGGGCGAGCGTGTTCACGCCGCGCCGAACGTATGAGACTTCGGTTGAGGAGGGTTGCCGTGCAGAGGAAGTGGGCTCGGTCGGTCCTGATCGTCGTGCTGGCCGCGGCGGCCGTCTTCCCGATCGGTTCGGCGACGGCCGTGAAGAGCACCGACCGCGTCCTCAGCTACCGGTGTGAACTGATCGCCACGAAGCTGGGCGAGCAGATCACCCTGGCCCTGCGGCTCAGGACGAACGCTCCTCACCGGTTCTGGCGCATCCGCATGTTCCACCAGGGAGAACGCGTCCTGCTGAAGACCCGCAGGACCAACGCATCGGGCAGGTTGATCGTGGTCCGGGTCGTGCCGAACCTGCGCGGACGCGACGAGGTCGCGGCTCGGGCGCGCCACGTGGCGTCGGGGAAGGTCTGCAGGGTCCAGACCCGCATCTGAGCGCACGGCCGCGTGAATCTGACCGCGGGACAGCAGCGCTGCTGCCTCGGCCCGCTCTGCGGTCATACGATGCGCACCGACCATCCCGGAGGGAGCAACCATGCCTGAAGCGTTCGACATGTCCTTGGTCCAGCGCGGCGCTCGGAACCGCCGCACGCCGTACTTCGAGGCGACCCAGCGGTACGGGCCGAAAGGGTTCACGGTCTACAACCACATGTACTTCCCGATCCGCTTCGACTCGTTCGAGGCCGAGTTCGACGCGCTGCTGAACGCCGTCACCCTCTGGGACGTCTCGGTCGAACGGTGCCTCGAGATCTCCGGGCCCGACGGATTCCGGTTCGCGCAACTCCTGACGCCGCGCGATCTGTCGAAGTGCGCCGTCGGACAGGCGAAGTACGTGTTGATCTGCGACAGCGACGGCGGCATCGTCAACGACCCCGTGCTCACGCGCATGGACGAGAACACGTTCTGGTTCGCCCTCGCCTCGAGCGACGCCCTGCTGTTCGCCCGCGGCCTCAAGAACGCCTACCCGGACCTCGACGTCACCATCCAGGAAGCCGACGTCGCCCCGCTGCAGGTGCAGGGCCCCAGGTCGAAGGACCTCATGGTGAAGCTGCTCGGCGAGGAGATCCTCGAGCTCAAGTACTACTTCTGGACCGAGGCGAAGATCGCCGGGGTTCCCGTCGTGGTCACGCGCACCGGCTGGACGTCCGAGGTGGGCTACGAGGTCTACACCACGGACACCTCGCGCGGGAACGACGTCTACGAGGCGATCATGGAAGCCGGCCAGGAGTTCGGCATCGTGCCGACCGGCCCCAGCGACATCCGGCGCATCGAGGGTGCGATCTTCAACTGGGGCGCCGACATGACCTACGAGAACAACCCCATCGAGATGGGCCTCGAGCGCCTCGTCGATTGGGACACGCTCGCCGACGACGCGTGCATCTCGCTCGCGGCCCTGCGCCGCATCCGCGACGCCGGTGTGGACCGCCGCATCGTCGGGGTCGAGCTCGACGGCGATCCGTTCCCGTCGCTGAACAACGTGAAATGGCCCGTGTCCGACGAGACGGGCGCGATCGGGAAGGTCACCTCGGCGATCCACTCCCCGCGGCTCGAGAAGAACATCGGCTTCGCGTGGGTCCCGGCGGATCGGTCGGCGAACGGCACGACGTTCCGCGTGGATTCCGAATGGGGAAGCCGCGGCGCGACGGTCGTGGAGATGCCGTTCGTCGATCCCAAGAAGCAGATCCCGGTCTCGTAGCGGCTGCCTGAGGCGCCGTTCAGCGCTGACCCCCTGGCCCCGGGCCGGGTCGGGTTGCGATAGGCTTCCGGTTTGAACGATGATTCAGCGTGCGCCGGCGCCGGCCGAGCACGCGGTCAGGAAGCGAGAACGGGAGGGGTTCCCCGATGGTGCATGAACGGCAAGAGATGCTCGAGAAGAGCGCGACCCTGTACTTCGGTCCGTGGTACCGCCAGTCGCCGTTCTTCGCGGCGACCCGGCGGGCGGGCTGCACCGCCTACGACATCTACAACCACATGTACCTGCCCGGGTACTACGACGATCCCGAGACCGAATACTGGGCGCTGGCCAACGCCGTCACGATGTGGGACGTCGGTGTCGAGCGCACGATCGAGGTGAGCGGGCCCGACGCCGACCGGCTGATCGACATGATCACCTGCCGAGACCTCACGAAGTGCGCGGTCAAGCAGGGCAAGTACATGCTCGTGACCGGTCCCGACGGCTCGATCGTCAATGACCCCGTGCTGCTGCACGTGGGCGAGAACCGGTGGTGGATGCAGCTGGCCGACTCCGACGCCGGTTTGTACGCGCTCGGCGTCGCGGCGACCAGCGGGCTCGACGCCGAGGTCACGACGCCCGACGTGCACCCGATGCAGGTGCAGGGGCCCATGGCCGCCAAGACGCTCGAGAAGCTCGTCGGCCCGGCGATCTACGACATCAAGTACTACTGGATCGAGGATTTCGACATCGACGGCATCCCGGTCGTGATCAGCCGCACCGGGTGGACGGCCATCCCGGGCTTCGAGGTGAACCTGCTCCATGGCGCCCGCGGCGACGAGCTCTGGGACAAGATCGCCTCGGCGGGCGCGGAGTTCGACATCCGTCCGATCGCGCCGTGCGAGGCGCGTCGCATCGAGGCGGGCATCTTCAACTACGGGTCCGACATCCGCCTGGGCGACACCCCGTTCCACGTGATGGGGCTCGAGCGCCTCGTCGAGGAGCAGTCCCAGGACTACATCGGCAAGGCCGCCCTCGAGGAGCTTCGGGCGAAGGGTGTCGACCGCAAGCTCGTCGGCATCGAGCTCGAAGGCGACGAACTGCGCGCCGAGATGTCGGAGTACTGGAACGTCTCGCGCGACGGGAAGCAGGTCGGCCACATGACCGACGCGGTCTGGTCGCCCGGTCTCAAGAAGAACATCGGCTACGTGTGGGTGCCGATCGCGCTCGCCGAGGCCGGGAACCGCCTCGACATCGAGACCGAGGACGGCGAGCACCTGGTCGGCACGACCGCCACGATCCCGTTCGTGGACCCACGGAAGGAGCAGCCCGCCGGCACGTTGAAGGAGTGACCGGGTCCGGCGAACCCGGCCGGTCCCCGGAACATCATCGGTGTCTCTCAGCGTTCTCCCAGCTGGAACCCCTAGCGTGAGGGCGTGGAACCACGCGATGTGGGATAGGAGCATCCTGATGGCCGATGGGAGATCCTCGATGAGACGAACGACGATCGTGATGCTGGCGACGCTCGCCCTGACGGCGAGCGCCTGCTCGCTGTCCTTCGGTGAGGGGGGGGATCAGGGCGGAGGTGCCGGGCTCACCAGCACCGACACCTCGGCGGCGCCGCTCGATCCCGGCAAGGAGCCGGTCGCGGCGGTGGTCGATCGCGTGCTTCCCGCCGTCGTGAACGTGACCACCGACGTCTACCAGGCCGACGGCAGCTCGGGCCAGGGCGTCGGCACCGGGTTCATCGTCCGCGAGGACGGCGTCATCGTGACGAACTGCCACGTCGTAGAGGGTGGCTCGCGGCTCACGGTGTTCCTCTCCGACGAGGATCGCACCGAGTACGAGGCGCGGCTGATCGGAGCCGACTGCCTGAACGACCTGGCCGTGCTCGACATCGACGAGGAAGGGCTCCCGACCGTGCCGCTCGGCGACTCCGGGGGCCTGCGCCTCGGCCAGCGTGTGGTGGCGCTCGGCTACGCGCTCGGCCTCGAGGGCGGACCGACCGTGACGACCGGCATCGTCTCGTCGCTCGATCGAACGATCGAGGCGCAGGACCCGAACTGCCGAGCGTGCGACAACGGCGTCCGAACCTACCCGAGCGTCATCCAGACCGACGCGGCGATCAACCCGGGCAACTCGGGGGGCCCGCTGGTCGACATGCAGGGCCGGGTGGTCGGCATCAACTCCGCCGGCAACGACCGGGCCGAGAACATCGGCTTCGCGATCAAGATCGACTTCGTGCGCGAGACGATCCAATCGTCGATCGAGGACCCGCTCGCGGCGACCGGCTACCTCGGCGTCTCCACGACCGCGGTCACGCCCGACCTCCGGTTCCAGCAGAACCTGTCCGTCGAGACGGGCGCCTTCGTCGTCGGCACCTTGGCCGACGGGCCGGCGGCCGCGGCGGGCATCGGAGAGGGCGATGTGATCGTCGGGCTGAACGGTGAGGCGGTCGACTCACCCGACGACCTGGGCGCGGTGCTCGACGGGCTGAAGCCCGGCGACGCCGTCTCGGTGGAGCTCGCCGAGCCGGAGGGCGGTACCCGCACGGTCGAGGTGGAGCTCGCCGCGCGGCCGCTCCCGGTCGAGATCCCGTAACCGAACCGGCACCTCGCGGGACCCGTGCGTTAGCCTGGGTCCCGTGAAGGTGAGGCTCCGCAACCCCGACCGCGAGGTCGAGCTGCACGGAGGGCGACCGATCCGCGAGGTGCTCGCGGAGCTCGACGTCGATCCCGACACCGTGCTCGTGATCCGCGGCGGCGAGCTCGTGACCCGTCACGAGAACGTCGGCCAGGACGACGAGCTCGAGATCCGTCCGGTGATCTCCGGGGGCACCGTGTGAAGTGCAAGCGCTGCCAAGGGTCCGCGGTCATCGAGGTCCGGCGGCACAACGCGGCGTTCTGCAAGGCGTGCTTCCCTCACGTGTTCACCGAGCAGGTCCGCACGGCGATCCGGCGGTTCGACATGTTCGAGCCGACCGACAGCATTCTGGTCGCGGTCTCGGGGGGAAAGGACTCGCTCGCACTCTGGGATGTCCTGCTCGGCCTGGGATACGAGGCCACCGGCCTGTACCTGGGTCTCGGCATCGGCGGGTACTCCGATCGTTCGCACGATGCCTCCGCCGCGTTCGCCCGGTCCCGTGGGGCCGAGCTCCGCGTCGTCGACCTCGCCGACGAGTACGGGTATGACATCCCGACGGCGGGCCGGAAGGGCTCTCGTTCGACGTGTGCGGTCTGCGGGCTCTCCAAACGGTACGCATTCAACCGGGCCGCGGCCGATGGCGGGTTCGACGTGATCGCGACCGGGCACAATCTCGACGACGAGGCCGCGACGTTGCTCGGGAACACGCTGCGTTGGAACACCGACTACATCGCGCGGCAGTCCCCGGCCCTGCCGGCGAGGGACGGCATGGTCAAGAAGGTCAAGCCGCTGCACCGCCTGAGCGAGCTCGAGACGGCCGCGTACGCGTTCCTCCGGGGCATCGACTACGTGGTGGAGGAGTGCCCCCTCGTCGCCGGGAACACCCAATTGCGCTACAAGAACGCGATGAACACGATCGAGGCGACGAGCCCCGGCACGAAGGCGCAGTTCCTCTTCGGGTACCTCGACCGCGGCATGCCGCTGTTCGCGGGCCACGACGACGTGGCGCTCGCCCCGTGCGGTTCCTGTGGGCAGCACACGACCGGCCGGTACTGTGCGTTCTGCCGGGCGCGCGCGCAGATCCTGGGCGAACGTCTCGGAGCGGCCGACCGGGCGGGTACCGACGATCGTGAGGTGGCTCGCTGGCTGTCCGACGAGGTGCTGCCGGCCGAGATCTACGGCAGGGCCGAGGTGTGAGCCGAACCTTCGAGGCAGGCGACCGGGTCTTGCTGATCGACCAGCGCGACCGCACGTACCTGGTCAGGCTCGAGGCGGGAGGCACGTTCCACACGCACAGCGGCACGCTCGACCACGACGCCCTGATCGGCGCCGCCGAAGGCACCCGGTTCGAGACCTCGCGCGGCATGGTCCTCATGGCCTACCGCCCCAGGTTCGCCGACTTCGTCCTGAAGATGCCCAGGGGGGCACAGGTGGTCTACCCCAAAGACGTCGGGCCGATCGTGACCTACGCCGACGTCTTCCCCGGTGCCACCGTGATCGAGGCCGGCACGGGGTCGGGCGCCCTCACGATCGCGCTCTGCCGCGCGGTCGGCGACGGTGGGCGCGTCGTCTCCTACGAGGTGCGCGATGAGCACCGCGAGACCGCGGTCGCCAACATCGAAGCCTTCTTCGGCAAGATGCCAGACCAGGTCGATCTGCGGCGGGGGAGCGTCGGCGAGGTCGCCGGCGCCGACGAGCGGTTCGACCGAGCGGTGCTGGACCTGCCGGATCCGTGGACGGCGCTCGCAGCCCTGCAGGCCGTGCTGGAACCGGGCGGCATCGTCTGCGCCTACCTGCCGACGACCGTGCAGGTGCAGCAGTTCGTGCTCGCCTTGCCGGGCAACGGGTTCCAGCACATCGAGAGCTTCGAGACTCTGCACCGAGGGTGGCACGTGAAGGAACGCAGCGTGCGACCCGATCACCGCATGGTCGGACACACGGGATTCCTCACGATCGCCCGCCGCCAAGCATGATCGGGCGGTGTCGCCGCCGCACGATACGGTCCTCGCCGGGAGCCCGCGCGAGAACTACCTTGGAATGGGCATTACACGTTCACCGAGAACTTCCGTATGACTAAGGAAGGAGACTCGAGCGGCGCTCCACGGCAACAGGGGGAGCTGGGGGTACCATCCGGCTCGACCCCGCTGGAGGTGACACCCATGGCGGATCGAGAGCAGGTCGAACGGTACGACGCTCAGGTGCAGGAGCTCCGGGGGCAGGTGAAGTTCCTGGAGGAAGAGATCGGCCTGCTCCGGCGTCGCCTCACGAACGCTCCACGCCAGGTCACCGTCCTCGAAGGGAAGCTCGTCGAGGCGCGCGAGCAGCTCGAGCGCGCGGTCTCCCAGAACCAGAAGCTCGCCGACGCCCTCCGCGCCGAGCGGGACAAGATCGAGTCGCTCGCCGAGGAGGTCGAGAAGCTTTCGCAACCCCCGGCGTCGTTCGGCATCTACCTGACCAGCAACGACGACGGCTCGATCGACGTGTTCACCGCGGGCCGCAAGATGCGTGTGATGCCCGCTCCCGACGTCGACCAACGGGCCCTGCGACCCGGGGTGCAGGTCGTGCTGAACGATTCGCTCAACGTGGTCGAGGTGGTCGACCCGGAACGTTCCGGTGAGGTCGCGAAGGTCAAGGATCGGCTCGGAGACGATCGCGTGATCGTGGTCGGCCGCGGCGACGAGGAGTACGTCGCGCATCTCGCGGGGCACCTGTTGGATTCGCACGTCCGGGCGGGCGACAACGTGCTGTTCGACGGTCGCTCCGGAGTCGCGACCGAGCTGCTGCCCAAGGAAGAGGTCGAGGAGCTCGTGCTCGAGGAGATCCCCGACGTGAGCTACGAGGACATCGGCGGCCTCGAGGGTCAGATCGACTCGATCCGTGACGCCGTGGAGCTGCCGTTCCTGTACGCGGAGCTCTTCGCCGAGCACGAGCTCGAGGCGCCCAAGGGGGTGCTCTTGTACGGCCCGCCGGGCTGCGGCAAGACCCTGATCGCCAAGGCGGTCGCGAAGTCGCTCGCCGAGAAGGTGGCCGAGCGCACAGGCCGCTCCGACGCCCGCAGCTACTTCCTCAACGTGAAGGGTCCCGAGCTGCTCAACAAGTACGTGGGGGAGACCGAGCGACAGATCCGAGAGATCTTCATCCGCGCGAAGGAGCGGAGCGAGGAAGGTCTCCCGGTGATCGTGTTCTTCGACGAGATGGACTCGATCTTCCGCACGCGGGGCACAGGCATCTCCAGCGATGTCGAGTCCACGATCGTGCCGCAACTGCTGTCCGAGCTCGATGGCGTCGAGACGCTGAAGAACGTGATCGTCATCGGGGCGTCGAACCGCGAGGATCTGATCGACCCCGCGATCCTTCGCCCGGGCAGGCTCGACGTGAAGATCAAGATCGAACGGCCGAACCAGCAGCAGGCGGCCGACATCATGTCGAAGTACCTGCACCCGGTGGTCCCGATCCACCCCGACGAGGTGTCTCGGTACGGCGACGACGCCGCGCAGGCGTGCCGCCGCATGATCGAGAAGACGGTCGAGCAGATGTACGACCAGAACGAGCGGAACCGTTTCCTCGAGGTCACGTACGCGAGCGGCGACAAGGAGATCCTGTACTTCAAGGACTTCAACTCCGGTGCGATGATCGAGAACATCGTGCGCAGGGCGAAGAAGGACGCGATCAAGCGATTCCTGTCGATGGGCGACAAGGGCATCAAGACCGACGACCTGTTGACCGCGATCCGCGACGAGTTCAAGGAGAACGAGGACCTCCCCAACACGACGAACCCCGACGACTGGGCGCGCATCTCCGGCAAGAAGGGCGAACGGATCGTCTACGTGCGCACGCTCCTCGGCCACGACGGCGATGGGCGTCAGGTCGAACGCGTGAACGCCGGGCAGTACCTGTAAGGTGGCCGCGTGGCCATCCCCAAGGTCTTCGGGACCGAGACGGAGTACGGCATCGCGGCGGCCGGTGCGCCCGATTTCAACCCCGTCCTGTCGTCCTCGCTGCTGATCTCGACCTACGCCGGCTCGCTCAGACGCATCCGCTGGGACTACGAGCAGGAGTCGCCGCTGCGCGACGCTCGGGGCTTCGAGCCGACCCCGGTCCGCGAGGGGAGCGACGAGGACCTGGGGCTGGCGAACGTGATCCTGCCCAACGGTGCGCGGTACTACGTCGATCACGCGCACCCCGAGTACTCGACGCCCGAGTGCATCACGCCGAAGGAGCTCGTGGTGCATGACAAGGCCGGGGAGCGCATCCTCGAGCGATCGCTGCGCGAGGTGGCGAAGGCGATGCCGAGCGCGCCGCGTCTGAAGATCTACAAGAACAACTCCGACGGCAAGGGGAACAGCTACGGGACCCATGAGAACTACCTGGTCGACCGGGCGACGCCGTTCGGCGACATCGTGCGCGATCTCACCCCCTTCTTCGTGACGCGCATCGTGTTCACGGGCGCCGGCAAGGTCGGAGCCGAATCCCCGTGGGACGAGCGGGGACAGGCGATCTACCAGCTCACGCAGCGAGCGGACTTCTTCGAGACCGAGGTGGGGCTCGAGACGACGCTGAAACGGCCGATCATCAACACGCGAGACGAGCCGCACGCCGACCCGGAGCGTTACCGGCGGCTGCATGTGATCGTGGGCGACGCGAACCTGTGCGAGGTGACCACCCTGCTCAAGGTCGGCACCACCGCGATCGTCCTCAAGATGATCGAGGACGGGTTCCTGCCCGACCTCTCGATCGCGAACCCCGTGCAGGCCCTGCACGAGATCTCCCGCGACATCACGTGCACGCACGAGGTCGCGTTGGACGACGGTCGGCGCGTGAACGCGGTGCAGCTGCAATGGGAATACCTCGAGCACGCGAAGAAGTACGTGGAGCGCGAAGACGACACGCCCGAGAACCGCGACGTGCTGGAACGATGGGAAGGGGTCCTGAGCGGCCTCGAGGCCGACCCCTCCACCCTGCATCGTGAGCTCGACTGGGTCGCGAAGCATCGGCTGCTCCAGGCCTATCGCGATCGGGACGGTCTCGATTGGAACGACCCGAAGCTTCGGGCGATCGACCTGCAGTACCACGATGTCCAGCGCGACAAGGGGCTCTACTACCGGCTGGAAGCCGCCGGAAAGGTCGAGCGGGTGTGCACCGACGACGAGGTCGAGAACGCGGTGATGGATCCCCCCATCGACACTCGGGCGTACTTCCGTGGGCGATGCATCGACAAGTACCCCGATGCGATCGCGGCGGCGTCGTGGGACTCGTTGATCGTCGACACGGGAGCAGAAGCCTTGCAGCGCATCCCGATGCGTGAGCCGCTCCGGGGAACCAAGGCGCACGTCGAGGGGTTGCTCGCCACGAGCGACGACGCCGCCTCGCTCGTGGCGAAGCTCCAGGGCTGATCGGATCCCTGTGGTCCGGCGCTCCAGCGCCTGGCTGGCGGGTCCGAAACCCCCGGTAGGATAGGCGCATCGAAAGGAGCCGAGCCGTGCCGCAGGAGCAGGAACAGAAGAAGGCACAGCGCAAGGGCGGTGGCGACTCCGACGCCGACGCCGCCCAGGTGCGATCGTCCTCCAAGGCGTCCGAGCTGCAGGAGGAGATGGACGACATCCTCGACGAGATCGACTCGGTCCTCGAGGAGAACGCCGAGGAGTTCGTCAAGAGCTACGTGCAGAAGGGCGGCGAGTGACCGACCCCGTCCTGCCCCTATCGGGCGCGTCGTTCGGCGCGAACCCGAGCTTCGTCGACCTGCTCCGCGACGCCCGGCCCGGCGCGCTCGCGCATCTCCGACAGACCGTCTCGACCGAGATGGCGACGGGCGTGCCGCATGGCACGACGGTGCTGGGGCTGATCTACGCCGACGGGGTGCTCGTCGCCGGCGACCGACGGGCGACGGCCGGGTACACGATCGCCGACGAGACGATGCAGAAGGTGTTCCCCGCCGATGACTACTCGGCGATCGCGATCGCGGGAGCCGCGGGCATGGCGGTCGAGCTGGTCCGGTTGTTCCAGCTCGAGCTCGAGCACTACGAGAAGCTCACCGGCGACCGGCTCTCGTTGGAAGGCAAGGCCAACAGGCTCGCCCAGCTCATCCGACAGAACTTCCCACTCGCGATGCAGGGGCTCGTCGTGGTGCCGCTGTTCGGCGGGTTCGACGAACGCCGCGACGCCGGTCGGCTCTTCTACTACGACGCGACCGGGGGCCGGTGGGAGGAAGACGACTACCAGGCCACGGGCTCGGGCAGTCAGCCGGCGAAGAACTCCCTGAAGAAGCGCTGGCGAGATGGCCTCCCGCGAGACGAGGCGATCAGGGTGGCGGTCGAAGCGCTGCTCGACGCCTCCGAAGACGACGTCGCGACCGGCGGACCGAGCGTCTACCGAGGCATCTACCCGAACCTGCTGGCCGTCTCCGTCGGTGGCGCCGACGAGGTGCCCGAAGCGGAGGTCGAGGCCGCGGTGAACGCCGTGCTCGAGGAGCGCGCCTGATGTCGTTCATGCCCTACGTCGCACCCGAGCAGATGATGAAGGACCGCTCGGAGTACGCGCACAAGGGCATCGCGCGCGGACGTTCGGTGATCGGCCTCGAGTACGCCGACGGCCTGCTGTTCATCGCCGAGAATCCCAGCGCGTCGCTGCACAAGATCAGCGAGATCTACGATCGCATCGCGTTCGCCGGCGTCGGGAAGTACAGCGAGTTCGAGGACCTGCGCATCGCGGGTATCCGACTGGCAGATCTCCGTGGATTCTCCTACGGCCGTGAGGACGTGAAGGCTCGCGATCTGGCCAACGCCTACAGCCAGGCCTTGTCGACGATCTTCACCCAGCAGATGAAGCCGTACGAGGTCGAGATCCTCGTCGGCGAGGTCGACGGCGACGCCTCCGGCACGGCGATCTACCACATCCTGTTCGACGGCTCCGTGACCGACGAGCACGGGTTCGTCGCGATGGGGGGCCATGAGGAGGATCTGACCGGATCGCTCCGCGACCGGTTCCAGGCCGGATGGGATCTGGCGACGGCCGTGAAGACGGCGGCCGAGGTGTTGGGGTCGCCCGACGGCCGCACGATCGAAGCGGGCTCGATCGAAGCCGGGGTTCTCGACCGCACCAGGACCCAACGCCGCAAGTTCCGTCGCCTCGAGGAGCCCGAGATCGCCCAGCTGCTCGCAGGCTGAACCCGATCCATCGTTGTTCCATCTCCGACCCGGCGTAGTCTTGCCGGGTGGACCGGCGCATCTTCGGGCTCGAGAACGAATACGGCGTGACCTGCACCTTCCGTGGGCAGCGGCGCCTCTCGCCCGACGAGGTCGCCCGCTACCTGTTCCGCAGGGTCGTCCACTGGGGACGCTCGTCGAACGTGTTCCTCGAGAACGGAGCCCGGCTCTACCTCGACGTCGGATCCCACCCCGAATACGCCACCCCCGAATGCGACGCCGTGAAGGAGGTCGTCGCTCACGACAAGGCGGGGGAGCGGATCCTCGAGGCCCTGCTCGGAGCGGCGGAGATGCGGCTGCACGAGGAAGGCATCTCCGGGCAGGTCTACCTGTTCAAGAACAACACCGACTCGGCCGGCAACAGCTACGGCTGTCACGAGAACTACCTGGTGGGCCGCGACGGCGAGTTCGCACGCATGGCCGACGTGCTGATCCCGTTCTTCGTGACCAGGCAGATCTGGTGCGGCGCCGGGAAGGTGCTCCACGGCCCACGGGGGGCGCAGTTCTGTATCGCCCAGCGCGCCGAGCACATCTGGGAAGGCGTCTCGAGCGCGACGACCCGTTCCCGCCCGATCATCAACACACGCGACGAGCCGCACGCCGATGCGGAGCGCTTCCGGCGGCTCCACGTGATCGTGGGCGACTCGAACATGAGCGAATGGACCACGTTCATGAAGGTGGGCATCACCGACCTCGTGCTCCGCATGGTCGAGGGGAACACGGTGATGCGCGATCTCTCCCTCGAGAACCCGATCAGGGCCATCCGCGAGATCAGCCACGACACGTCGTGCACACGCACGGTGAAGCTCGCGAACGGTCGTGAGCTCTCGGCGATCGAGATGCAGGTCGAGTACTACGAGAAGACCGAGCGGTTCATCGAACGCCGCGGAGCCGACGAGGTCTCGAAGGTGTTGCTCCGCGAGTGGCGCGAGGCGCTCGACGCCCTGATCGACGACGAGCCCGAGCGGTTGGTGCGCAAGGTCGACTGGGTGACGAAGAAGGCGATGATCGAGCGCTACATGGCCAAGCACGACCTCTCGCTCGCCTCGCCTCGGATCGCGCTGCTCGATCTCAGCTACCACGACGTGAACAGATCCCGCGGTCTCTACTACCTGCTCGAGAAGGCCGGCAAGGCCGAGCGCGTGGCGACAGACGCTCAGGTGAACCTGGCGATGCGTGAGCCCCCGCAGACGACGAGGGCGAAACTGCGCGGCGACTTCATCAAGCAGGCGAAGGCGAAGCGCAGGGACTACACCGTCGACTGGGTGCATCTGAAGCTGAACGACCAGGCCCAGCGCACCGTGCTCTGCAAGGATCCGTTCCGCAGCGTCGACGAGCGCGTCGAGCAGTTGATCGCCCACATGTGACGACGGTCCACCGCGGCGATCAGACGTAGCGTCGGATCAGCTCTTCGATGAACGGGTTCAGCGTCTCGTGGGCATGACCGTAGATCGATCCGTGCCCCATCGCTTCGAAGAGGTGGTACTCGGCGTTCGCGGCCATCTCGGCGAGCTCGAGCCCGTCCTGGGGCGGGGCTTGCACGTCCTCGGTGAACGCCATCACGTGCATCGGCACGTGGCAGGTCGGAAGCGCGTCGCGTTGATCGAACCGTAGGGAGGCGTCCCACTGCGGGATCAGCGAGGTCTCGTTCTCGCCGGATCCCATCCAGGCGAGCAACCGGTCGCGCAGCATCGGCCACGCCACGCGATCGCCGAGCACGCGAGCGGGATACAGCATCGCCGCGTAGTGGGTGGCACCCATCAGCCCCTCGAGCCGGCCCCCTGCCCTGCGGAAGTCGATCTCCGCTTCCTGGAAGTCCCACCCCCAACCGGTGCACCACGCGCCGGTGCCCATCACCACCGCGCACCGAACGAGCTCCGGGAAGTCGATGCAGATCTGCTGGGCGATCGCCGAGCCGAACGACAGCCCCACCAAGGCGACCGGAGGCTCGCACACCCCCGTGATCAGCTCGGCGGCGTCCCGGGCGAAGTCCTCGATCGGCCACGGCATCGGCCGATCGCACGACGTGCCGCCGATGCCGCGGTTGTCGAAGGTGGTATTGCGGAACGACCGCTCGAAGTGCGGCATCTGGAAGGGATGCCAGTCGCTGCCGGGGCTCCCTCCGCCGGCCACCCAGACGATGTCCGGGCCCTCCCCGAAGCGATCGTAGTGCATCGTCGCTTGCGATCCCTCGAACGTCGTCACAGGCCGCTCGTCTCCTTCAGATCCCGTCCAGCAGCGTCAGGACCGTCGCGCCTCCCAGACCGAGGCCCGCGGCACCAAGCCCCCCCACGACCCAGAGGGGAAGCGGGGCGAACCCCCCGGAGCGCAGCTGCCGCTCCACCACGCGCAGCCGCACGGCGCCGTAGGTCACGAGGAACACCCCGAGGAGCCCGTAGCCGACTCCGAGCCACCGATACACGGCTCGATCCTCGTCGAGCAGCTCAGGAAGGAGTCGCCCCACCGCGAGGCTGACCGCGATCGCGGCCAGCCCCGATCGGAGCCACGACAGGAACGTGCGCTCCTCGGCGAGGAACGTGCGGCGAGACGCGTCCCTTCCGTCCGTCGACCCATCGCTCACCGGCGCATCGTGGCATACCGGAGATGCCGGCGCGTCAGCGCCAGCGTCGGTTCCCGGCGGCGATCCGGCCGGCGAGGACGCCGGTGGCCGAGGCCGTCAGCCCGCCCAGGCCGACGTCCGCCTCGCGCGACGGATCGAGTCCCGGCCTCGGATCGACCTCGACGACGTGATGCCTCGAGAACAGTTCGAGGTCTCGAGCCACCGCGCGTGCTTCATCACGCCGCCGGCCTTCGACCGAGGGGATCGCGATGTCGAGATCGATCCAGCAGGTGGCGAGCATCGTTCGAACCGTGTGTGGACGATCGAACGGCAACACCGGGAGGGGCCTGCCCATGAGGGCTCGAGCGGTGAGGAGGGCGGCCCCGGCTTCCTCGGGCGCCACCCGCACCAGGAGCACCTCGGCCGTCCGGGCGGCGTCGAGCACGGCAGCCCCCAGACCACACGGCGAGGCGTCGACGGTTCCCACGACGGCGTCGCCGGAGCGGGCCGCGCCCGCTGCCACGAGCGGCGCGACCTCCTGCGTGGTGAACACCACCACGGGCGAGCCGCGGAGGCCACCGGGATCGACCTGCCCGATGGAACGGCCCAGAGGCACCCGGACCTCTCGACCTTCGACCCCGACCACCACCTCGGTGACCGCCTCGAAGGAGCCGTCGGCTCGGGCCTCGACGCGGATCATGCAGCTCCTCGGCCGGTCGACATGGCGAGGCTATGATGCCCGACGATGACGGGCGACGAACGCATGGAGCCGCTCGAGAGGCTGCTGAACCTCGTGGGTCTCCTGCTCGAGACGTCGACACCGCTCACGTTCGAACAGATCCGCGACACGCTCGATGCCTACCGGGCCGATAACGTCGACAGCGCGAAGCGCATGTTCGAACGCGACAAGGATCAGCTCCGCGAGTTCGGGATCCCACTGCGGCTCATCGATACCGACGTCTGGGGCACGGAGCAGGGCTACATCATCCCGAAGGATGAGTACTACCTGCCCGAGATCGCCTTCACACCCGAGGAGCTGGGAGCGCTGCTGGTGGCGGCGCAGAGCGGCGGCCAGGACACGCGGGCCGAGCAGGCCGCCCGCAAGCTCCTGTACGGAGCCGACGGGGGCGTGCTGGCGGGCCTCGCCGGAGGACCCCTGGCGTCGGGATCCGACGCCAGGAGCGCTCTGGTCCTCGACTGCGCCGACGCTGCGCAACGGCGACGTCGGATCCGATTCGGCTATCGCACGTCGCAGGGCGAGCACGGCAGCCGCACGGTCGATGCGTTCGCGATGGTCTTCCGGGGGGGTCACTGGTACCTGGTCGGACACGACGGCGACCGCGACGACGTGCGCGCCTTCCGGCTGTCGCGATTCACCGGTGACGTCGAGGATTTCGGCGAAGGCCACCGACCGCCCGATGCGTTCCGAGCCGCCGACCACGTGCAGGCCGGAGCATGGACCGCCGCGGCTGAGGACCACGCCGAGGTTGCGTTCTCAGCCGATGTGGCGTGGTGGGCCGTGGGATCGTTCGCCGGCGCTCGGGAGGAACGCGTCGAGGACGACGGCTGGGTCGTGGTCGACATCCCGATGGCCGATCCCGGACTGCTGGCCTCGCTCCTGTTGCAGTTCGGTCCGGATGCCGTCGTTCTTGCGCCCGAGGTGCTGCGTGACGAGGTCGTCGGCCGCCTGGAGGCGGTCGGTGGCTGAGACCCGGCGAGCCAACCCCCCGAGGACCGCGGACCGGCTCGGCCGGATGCTCGTCATCGTGCCGTACGTGGTTCGGCACCCCGGTTGCTCGCTCGGCGAGGTGGCCTCGCTGTTCTCGGTGAAGCCCGAACAGTTGCGGCGTGACCTCGACCTCCTGTTCATGTCGGGCCTACCACCCTACGGACCCGGCGATCTGATCGACGTCGAGGTCGACGAGGACGATCGCATCTGGATCACGATGGCCGACCACTTCTCGCGGCCGCTGCGCCTCAGCCGTTCGGAAGCGCTCGCCCTCACGCTGCGTTCGGCCGAGCTGCTCGCGACGCCCGGGCTCCCGGAGGCACCGGCGTTGTCAGGCGCGCTCCGGAAGCTCCGAGAGGCGCTCGGCCCCGAAACGGCCGGCAGCGACGACGCGATCGAGACGGCGGAAGCGGGAAGGCCCCCCGAGCATCTGGAGCTCCTCCGGCGGGCGGCTCGCGAGCACGAGCGCATCACGATCGAGTATTTCGCGGGGTCGACCGGGTCCTGGACCACCCGTGACGTTGAACCGGAGGAGGTCTTCTCGGCGATGGGGAACTGGTACGTCGCGGCCTGGGACGCGGGGGCGGGCGACGAGCGCCTCTTCCGAGCCGACCGCATCCGGTCGGTCGCGGGCACCGGAGCACGCTTCGAGCCACGAGGGCTGGAGGGTGCGGGTCGAGCCCTGTTCAGGGCCACCGGAGACGAGGTCCGTGTCAGGCTGCGCCTGCGGCCGGGCGCCAGGTGGATCGCGGAGTACTACATCACCGAGCACCCCGTCGAGCACGACGATGGATCACTCGAGGTCACGCTTCCAACGGCACGGCTGGGATGGGTTGCGGCGCTGCTCCTTCGAGTCGGCCACGACGCAGAGGTCATCGCCCCGGCGGAGGCGGCCGATGCCGTCTCCGACCTCGCCCGCCGGACGCTTGCGCACTACCGCTGAACCGCCTCCCGGCCTGGTCCGAACGGCTCTCCGATCGAGCCCGGGAACGAGGATCCTCGTGGGTCGACCGGGGTAGCCCCGATCCGGCGCGAGGGCCTCAAGGCGTGCTCGCCCAGGGCCGATAGCACCCTTGAGATGACAACCATCCGGACAACGTGCCCCAGGTGTGGCGAGGTCGACATGGGCCCCGAGGCGATCATGCTTTCGGTGCGTCAGAGCGGCCGTGAAGGCAGCTACCGCTTCACCTGCCCCAACTGTGCCGACGACGTGGAGAAGCGCGCCGATCGCAAGATCGTGGCGTTGCTGGTCTCGGCGGGTGTGGACATCGAACGATCCGAGAGCGACCAGATGCTCTTCGACGACGAGCAGGCCGAACCTCGCGGCGTGATGCCGCAGGGCCCGGTCTTCTCGATCGACGACGTGATCGAGTTCCACTACCTGCTCGAGGACGACCGCTACATCGAGGAGTTCCTGGCCTCGAGCGGCGGCGCTTCCTGACCCGCCCGACCCACGACTGATCGAGCTCCGAGGGCGATCTGCCTTCGTGTAGCATCGCCTGAGTGGACACGTGGCTCGTCGTGTGGTTCGTCACCGGTATCGTCACGACGATCGCCGTTCTGGCGTTCCTGATCGCCTTGATCCGGCATCTGCTCGTGTTGGGGCGAACCGCGAGGCAGATGCAGGAAGAGCTGTCGCCCGTCGTCCGGGAGATCTCGACGCACGGCACGCGAGCGAGCGACCGGGCCGCTCGGCTGGGCCCTCGACGGTAGGATTGGGGCGGGGCACCGCCCCTCCCTGACAGATGCTCAACATCGGACCGCCGGAGCTCATCCTCATCTTCGTCATCGCCCTCGTGGTCGTGGGCCCCCAACGGCTGCCCGAGCTCGCCCGCACGATCGGGAAGGGGCTGCGGGAGTTCCGCAAGATGCAGGACGAGGTCAAGGACCTCGTGAACACCGGTATGGGCGACGAGTTCAAGGACACCGCGGCCGAGCTGAAGCGGACGGCTTCCGACCTGAAGAGCGCGACCGACGTGCGCTCTGCGTTCCGGGAGGATTCCGTTCGCACCAGGCCGCATCGCTCGAGGGGCGATGCGGCCACCGAGGAGCCGGTCCGGGCCGCACCGGAACCGGACCCGGCGGTGCCGGCACCCGAGCCCGTTGTCGAGCGGACTCCTCCGGCCACGCCCTCTGACGCGGACGACGTGGGAACCGACGAGTGAGGCTCGCATCGTGCGGGTGATCCCGAGGTCCCTTCGTCGGTCGGAGGCCGAACGCACCGGCACGATGTCGGTGATGGAGCACCTCGAGGAGCTCCGCCGACGGATCGTGATCGCCGGCATCGCGATCCTCGCCGGCGCGATCGTGGGGTGGTTCCTCTACCCGGCCGTGATCGACCTGCTGCGCGACCCCTACTGCCAGTACCTGCGGGAGAACCCGGAGGTGCGACCGCCGGCCGGTTGCCGGCTCACGATCGTCAGCCCCGTCGACGCGTTCCTGACGAAGCTGAAGATGGTCGGGTTCCTCGGACTGATCGTGGCCCTCCCGGTCGTGCTCTATCAACTCTGGGCGTTCATCGTGCCGGGCCTCACGAGCCGGGAGAAGAAGTGGTCGATCCCGTTCATCGTGACCTCGACGTTGCTGTTCATCCTGGGGGCGGCGTTCTCGCTCTGGACCCTTCCGAAGGCGCTCGACTTCCTGCTGGGGTTCGCCGGATCAGCGGTCGTGCCGCTGATCACGTTCGACCGCTACCTGGGGTTCGTGACGCTCGTGACGTTGGCGTTCGGGTTGTCGTTCCTGTTCCCCGTGATCCTCGTGTTCCTCGAGGCGGTCGGGGTCCTGTCGTGGCAGCGCCTGGCGTCGTGGCGCCGTTGGGCGATCCTCGGCATCGCGATCTTCGCGGCGGTGATCACGCCGAGCGGCGACCCGTACACGATGCTCGCGATGATGATCCCGATGTACGTGTTCTACGAGGCCTCTATCATCATCGGCCGGTTCATGAAGCGCGGCCGAGCGACGAGATAAGGGCGGACGATGGCGATCAAGGGGAAGAAGCGATCGAAGCAGCGCTCGGCGCCACGAGCGCCGAGGCGCGAGCCGGTCGCCCTGCCGACGCCGTTCCTGCGTCGTCGGTGGGTACAGCTCACGGCCGGGTTCCTCCTCGGGATCCTCGCGATGGTCGTGTTCGTCTGGGTGACGAACAGCCTCCGGGCGAACGATGCCGAGGAGGCGAACGCCGACGATGCCGCCACGCGCCTGGCCGCGGCCACGGCGTACCAGCAGGCGGTCCGGGGCGCGTTCAGCCAGGTCGGCGTCGTCGATCCCGGTGTCACCCCCACGGTGTTCACGGAGTTCGACGCCGCCCTCGACGCCCTCGCCCAGGGAGAACCACCGGCCGGCGCGGAGGCGACGTTCGAGCAGGCGGCCCGCGATGCGCGGAATGCGCGCAGGGATCTCGCGAAGTTCGACGTGGCTGGTGCGATCACCGATCAGGGATTCGACGTGGTGGCCGCGACCGCGTTCACGAGCTCCGGAACGACGCTCGTGCAGGCGCTCGACCGCTACCGGCAGGCAGCCGAGGTCGCAACGTCGGCGGTCACGACCGGCGGCGAGCAGGGGCGTCGCCTCGCTGCGGTGGCCGCCGATCTGCGCGATGCGGCGCGCGCCGAGCTGGCCGCCGGGTGGACCGAGTACCTGCAGGCGCTGCGCGCGGGCGGGGTTCCCGAGGCGCCGACGACAGGCGGCATCGTCCCCGAGCTCCCCGGCGGCGGGGGGTAGGGCCGTCTCGCGATGGGTGCACCGGCCCCCGTCGTCGTCGTGGCGAACCCGACCGCGGGTCGAGGCAAGGCGGGCCGGCGCATCGGCACGGTCGTCTCCACGCTCCGGTCGCTCCGTGTCGACCACCAGATCCGCGTCGCGGGTTCCCCCCAGGAGATGGAGGAGACCTGCCGGTCCCTCGGTGAAGGGGGCGCCGAGATCGTCGCGGCGTTGGGCGGCGACGGAACTGCCTCCTGCGCAGCCAACGGACTGCTCGGCACCGGCGCGGCGCTTGCCGTGTTGCCGGCGGGCACCGGTGAAGACTTCGCGCACGCCATCGGAGCGGGATCGTTCCGGGACTCGATCGGGCTGCTCGCCAACCCCAAGACCACTCCGATCGACGTCGTCCGCGTCCATGTCGGGGGCCTGAGGCGGTGCTTCCTGAACATCGCGGGCGCGGGCTTCGACTCGGAGGTGAACGAAACAGCCAACTCGATGACCGTGTACCTCGGCGGGACGGGCACGTACGTCGCCGCATTGCTGAAGACGTTGTCGAGGTTCTCACCGGCCCGCTACGACCTCACGATCGACGGCGCGCCTGCCACGGTCGACGCGATGCTGGTCGTGGTCGGGAACGGCCCGTCGTACGGAGGCGGCATGCGGGTGCTCCCGCAGGCGTCGCTCGTGGACGGCTCGCTCGACATCTGCATCGTTGAGGCCCTGTCGAGGAGCGCGTTCCTGCGGGCGTTCCCGAGGGTGTACTCCGGGCGCCACGCGACGCATCCGAAGGTGCGGATGATGCGCGCCCGTGCCGTGACGGTGGAGGCGAACCGTGGGCTTCACGTGTACGCCGACGGCGAGCGGGTCGGCCCGCTGCCCGCGCGGTTCGACGTGATGCCGGCCGCCCTGCCCGTCGTGACGGGGCCCGATGCGAAGGGGATCCGATGAACGTCACCGCCGATGGGGTGCTGCTGATCCACGCCTTCCCGCTCGATGCCACGATGTGGGACGAGCAGGTCGAGTGGCTGCGCCGCGAGGGGTGGCGGGTCGCCGCGCCCTCGCTCCCCGGGTTCGGCGGCTCGCCGGGGGTCGGCCCGGTGATGTCGATGGGCGCCGCCGCCGACCGGTGCCTGCAGGCACTCGACGCCGAAGGGATCGAGCGCGCGGCGGTGTGCGGTCTCTCGATGGGCGGCTACGTGGCGTTCGAGCTGTGGCGTCTGGCGAGACAGCGGATCGCCGGCCTGGTGCTCGCGAACACCAGGTCCGAGGCCGACGCGCCCGAAGCAGCCGAGGGTCGCCGGGCGCTGGCGACCCGGCTCGGCGAGGAGGGGAACGGCTTCTTCGTCGAGGACCCGCCGCCGTTGCTCGCGGCGGAGCCGGGTCGGGGGCGGTGGCCCTTCGTTCGGGCGACGATCGCCGCCCAACCGGCCGAGGCGATCGCGGCGGCGGCCCGTGGCATGGCGGAACGGCCGGACTCCACGCCGGATCTCGGCACGATCGACGTTCCGGTGCTGGTGCTGACCTCCGACGGGGATACGGTGATCCCCGCGGAGGTGAGCCTCGGCATGACGCGTCACATCCGGGGCGCAGGGTCGATCACGGTGACGGGAGCGGGCCACCTGTCAAACCTCGAGGCACCCGATGCGTTCCGTGACGCCCTGGGAGGGTTCCTCGCGCGATCCGAACGGGCGTGAGCCGCCTGGGCCGACTGAGCGGCGCCTGAGCTCGCGGGCCCACTCGTAGACTGGATCCATGACCACCCCCGCGGCGTTCGCCGCCCAGTTCCCGTTCGCCCTGGACGAGTTCCAGATGCAGGCCGCAGGAGCGGTCGAGGCCGGCATGTCCGTGCTCGTCGCGGCGCCGACCGGCAGCGGCAAGACCGTGGTCGCCGAATACGCGATCGAGCGTGCGCTGGCTCGCGGCGGCAAGTCGTTCTATACGACCCCGCTCAAGGCGCTCTCGAACCAGAAGTACGGTGATCTCGCCGCGAAGCACGGTGCCGACACCGTCGGCCTGCTCACCGGCGACAACACCGTCAACTCCGAGGCGCCCGTGGTGGTGATGACCACCGAGGTGCTGCGCAACATGCTGTACGAGCGCTCCGACACCCTCGACGGCCTCGTGAGCGTCGTGATGGACGAGGTGCACTACCTGCAGGACCCCTATCGGGGCGCGGTCTGGGAAGAGGTGCTGATCCATCTGCCGCTCAGCGTGTCGGTCGTCTGCTTGTCGGCCACGATCTCCAACGCCGAGGAGTTCGGCGAGTGGATCGGCACGCTCCGCGGCGAGACCAGGGTCGTCATCGAGGAGCTGCGTCCCGTGCCCCTCGAGCACCATTACCTGGTCGGTCACCGGCTGCATCCCATGCACGTCGAGCAGGACGGCGTGCCGATCCCCAACCCGTACGTGATCTCGCTCGATCAGAACGAGCTGCGAACGAAGGTCTACCACCGGCGGAGCAGCGGGTACCCCCAGCACGAACGCATCTCCCGGCCGAGGGAGGGTCACCGCCGGGTGTACGTGCCTCGGCGCTCCGAGGTCGTCGACGTGCTCGAGGAACACGGCATGCTGCCCGCGATCTACTTCGTGTTCAGCCGGGCGGGCTGCGACCGCAGCGTCCGATGGATGCGGGAGGCCGGCATCTCGCTCACGAGCAGGGCCGAGGCCGATCACATCCGAGAGCTCGCCGAGACGAGAGCGGCGTGGATCGATGAGGACGACCTCGTCACGCTGGGTTTCTACGACTTCCTCGACGGATTGACGGCGGGGGTCGCGGCTCACCACGCCGGCATGCTGCCGGTGTTCAAGGAGACGGTCGAGGAGCTGTTCGAGGCCGGGCTCGTGAAGGTCGTGTTCGCGACCGAGACCCTGTCGCTGGGCATCAACATGCCGGCCAAGACCGTCGTGATCGAAGACCTCTGGAAGTTCCAGGGCGAGCGGCACGAGCTGCTCACTCCGGGGGAATACACCCAGCTCACCGGCCGGGCGGGGCGGCGAGGCATCGACGAGGTCGGCCACGCCGTCGTGTTGTACCAGCGACGGGTCGACTTCGAACGGGTGGCCACGCTCGCGCAGCGGCGCACCTACGATCTCGTGTCGTCGTTCCGGCCCTCGTACAACATGGCGGTGAACCTCGCCCGGAACTACACCGAAGAGCAGGCACATCGCTTGCTGAACAGCTCGTTCGGTCAGTTCCTGGCCGACCGGAAGGTGGTGGGCCTCGAACGGGAGCGTCGACGCGACGCCGAGGCGATCGAGGGCTACCGCGCGAACATGCGCTGCCATCTCGGAGACTTCGACGAGTACTGGGCGCTGGTGACGAAGGCGCGCCTGCTGCGCGAGCGGGATCGCCATGGCCACGAGAAGGCCCGCGCCGACGCGGTCCGAGCGGCCGTGGGCAAGCTGCGGCCCGGCGAGGTGATATCGGTTCCCAACGGCAGACGAGGGGGGGTCGGCGTGGTCGTCAGCTCCCGTGACGGGAAGCCGACCGTGCTGACGCAGGACCGGCGCCACTTCCGGCTGGCGGCGCGCGACTTCCGGGACCCGCCCACCGTATTGACCCGCATCCCGCTGCCCCGCACGGGGAGCGCGCGCAGCAGCCGCTATCGCCGAGACGTGGCGGCCAAGCTCGTCGCGCTCGACGTCCGGCCGCAGAAGGCTCCGAAGCACCGGGCGGATCCCTCGGTCGAGCGGGAGGCGACGAAGCTCGACGACCGGGCCGCGCGGCATCCGTGCCACTCCTGTCCCGAGCGAGCCAAACACGAGCGATGGGCGAGACGGGTCGACGAGCGGGAGGCATCGCTCTCGAGCACCGAGCGGCGCATCCGGGTGCGAACCGAGACGCTCGCCAGGCAGTTCGACCGCGTGCTCTCCGTGCTCAGGGCGCTCGGCTACGTGGATGGCTGGTCCGTCACCACGAAGGGCCGTTCGCTCTCCCGCATCTACGGGGAGGGCGACATCCTGGTCGCCGAGGCGCTGGCCCGGGGCCTGTTCGACGACCTCGAGCCTGCGGAGGTGGCGGCGCTGCTGTCCTCCGTCGTGTACGAGGGACGGGAACGAGTGCCGCTGTCGGGCGAGATGCCCACCCCGGAGACGAAGGAACGCTACGAGGCCCTTCAGCGCACCTGGCGCCGTGTGCGGCGCACCGAGGACGAGCACCAGGTACAGCTCTGCCGAGAGCTCGAAGCGGGATTCGCCACGCCGATCTTTCACTGGGCGAGCGGTCGGCCGCTCGAGGAGGTGCTCGTGGAGACGGAGATGGCCCCGGGCGACTTCGTGCGGAACTGCAAGCAGCTGGTCGACCTGCTCCGCCAGGTCGAAGAGGTCGCGAACCCCGAGACCGCGGCGCTGTTCGCCGGGGCGAGGTCGGCCGTGACGCGCGGCGTCGTCGCCTACACCGGCGTGTAGCTACGATGCTGCCGCGATGACCAGCCCCTTCGGAAACCTCGCCGTGATCGCCGATCCGTCGGCCGATCGCGGTGGGGTGGGGGAGCGGCTGCCGGCGCTTCGACGGGCGCTCACGGCCGCCGACCTCGACTTCCGGCTGAGCATCGCGGAGGGCCGAGGGCAGGGCGCCGCCCTGGCCACGGCCGCACTCGACGAGGGCTACCGTTACGTCGTGGCCGTCGGCGACGACGCCAGCGTGCAGGACGTCGTGAACGGGTTGTTCCGCGACGGCGCTCCGATCGTCGAGGAACCGGTGCTCGGCGTGGTGGCGGCCGACTCGGCCAACGACCTGCTGCACAGCTTCGGACTGCCGGGCGATCTCGACGGCGGCGTGCGGCACCTGACCGGCGACACGACGTACCCGTTCGATGTGATGCGCGTCACGTGTACCGGGCCCGACGGCGAGCAGCGCACCCGGTACGCCCACAACCTCGCCCAGATCGGGCTGGGCGCGAACGCGGAGCTCGCGCGTCGCAGGCTGCCCGCCTGGCTGGGCGACCGACGTCGCAGGTTCCTCGGGTTCTGGCGCGGTTATCTGGGCACACGCCGGCGCGCCCTGCGCATCGGCTACGACCTGAAGACGTGGGAAGGAGCGGGCTTCCACGTGGTGATCGGCAACGGCCAGTTCACGTCCGGGGTGCGCCTCTCGCCCCGATCGTACCCCGGCGACGGCGTCCTCGACGCCTTGGTGTTCACCGGGCAGACCTCCGATGCGTACACGATGATGCCCCGCATCATGCGCCACGGTGGGCACGTGCCCGACGATTCGATCAAGGAGCTCCGGGCCAAGATCCGCTTCTCGGTCGAGGCCGACCGGCCCTTGGCCCTGGTGGCCGACGGGGAGCCCTTCGGCACCACACCCGCGACGTTCCAGGTCGTGCCTCAGCAGATCCTCCTCAAGCTCTAGGAGCCGTGTGAGCGTTCGCCTGGTGGACCGGATGGACCGAGCTGGCGAGGAAGCCTCCTCGCAGGGTTTCGAGGCGCTCGTCATCCCTCCGTCGCCCGATCTCGCCTACCTTACGGGGTACGACCCGATGCCGCTCGAACGTCCGACGCTGCTCGTGGTGCGGCCCGGAGAAGCCCCCGCCATGCTCGTGCCGGAGCTCGAACGTCCGCTGGCCTCGGATGCTCCCGCCGCCGCGGCGATCGAGCTCGTGCCGTGGTCCGACGGATCGGATCCGTACGCCCGGGCGGCGCGCCTGCTGCCCGATGCAGGCCGGGTCGCCGTCGGAGATCGCCTCTGGGCGAGCCACCTGCTCGGCCTCCAGCGGGCCCTTCCCGGGCTCACGTTCGAGGCGGCCTCGACGGTCATGGCTCGGCTGCGAGCGGTCAAGGACGAGGACGAGCTCGCCGCACTTCGGCGCGCCGCCCGCGGCGCCGACGAATCGTTCCGGACGATCTGCACGATGCCGTTCCTCGGTCGCCGGGAGGAAGAGGTGGCGGCGGACCTGGCCCACCTGCTCGTCCACAACGGGCACTCGCGCGCAGAGTTCACGATCGTGGCGAGCGGCCCCAACGCCGCATCGCCGCACCACGAGCCCGGCAGCCGCACGATCCTGCCGAGGGACGCGGTCGTGATGGACTTCGGCGGCGAGCTCGGCGGGTACCACAGCGACACGACCCGCACGGTCGTGGTCGGAGAGCCACCGGCGGGCTTCGAGCGCGTCTACGAATCCGTGCGCCGGGCCCAGGCGGCGGCGTGCGAAGCGGTGGTCCCCGGGATCTCGGCGCAGGATATCGACCGCGTGGCACGCCGCATCATCGAGGAAGCCGGATTCGGTGCACGCTTCATCCATCGCACCGGCCACGGCATCGGCCTCGAGGTGCACGAGCCCCCGTATCTCGTGGAAGGGAACGATCAGACGCTGGAACCGGGCACGACGTTCTCGGTCGAGCCCGGCGTCTACCTCGAGGGGGAGTTCGGCGTCCGGATCGAGGACATCGTGGCGGTCACCGCCCAAGGGGTGGAGCGGCTGAACCGTTCGACGCGCGAGCTGCAGGTGGTCGGGTAGGAGCGCCTAGATCCGCGGCCTCACGCGAGTGCCCTCCGGAGTGTCCATCACCTCGAGCCCAACCCCCGTGAGCTCGTCACGCAGGCGGTCGCTCTCGGCGTAGTCCTTGGCGGCACGGGCTGCATCGCGACGGGCCACCAACTCGAGCACGTCGTCGGGCGCGGTCCAGCCACTCGTCGCCTCACGCTCCAGGTCGAGTCCCAGCACCGCGTCCCAGGCGGCGAGCAACGTGTACTTCTCGCCATCGGGCACGCCTGCGTCGCCGACGAGGTCGTTCACGACCACCACGGCCGACGGCATGTCGAGGTCGGCGGCAACCGAATCGCGGAACCGCGCATCGAACGCCGCCGCGGCGTCGCTCGATG
>Ga0210143_1000022_pt1 | contig 33734 bp, 40 predicted proteins | sample MayberryNW_TuleC_2_FD_185527 | JGI IMG/M metagenome (GOLD analysis project Ga0210143, IMG submission 185527) | Wetland microbial communities from San Francisco Bay, California, USA, that impact long-term carbon sequestration - MayberryNW_TuleC_D2... | ecosystem: Environmental > Aquatic > Marine... | reverse complement strand
CGGGGCGGGCTCGTGCTCGTCGTCGCGGCCGCCCTGGTCGTCGCCCTGGTCGCGACCGCGGGCCTCCTCGTGGCGCGGGCCCGCGGCGACGAGCGGGTGGAGGAGGCCCGCACGGCCGCCCTGGCCGCGGGCGAGCGGCACGCGGTGACCCTGCTCTCCTACGACCACCGGCACCTGGACCGGGACTTCGCCCGCGCCGCGGCGGTGCTCACCGGCTCGTTCGCCGACGACTACGCCCAGACCACCGAGAAGGTCGTCCGGCCGACAGCCGAGCAGGTCAAGGCCGTGGTCACCGCCGAGGTGGTCTCCTCGTCGGTGGTCCGGGCCGCGCAGAACCGCGTCGTGCTGCTGCTCTTCGTCGACCAGACCACCACCTCCACCCGGCTGGAGGGCCCGAAGGTGGACCTCAACCGGGTCCGGATGACCCTCACCCGGACCGGGGGGCAGTGGCTGATGAGCGCGGTCGACGCCCTGTGACGGCCCGCTGACCCCCGCCCCCGGCGGGCCGGATCCCCGGCGTGGCGGGCCGGAAAGCCTTGACGGCGGGGCCGTCCGGGTCCATCCTGCTCGCGCCGTGACAATCAGGCGGGGATACCGCGAGGCGCTGCCTCTCGGAGGCCACTTGAGGTCGGCGTGCCCTGAGGGTATGCTGACGCTTTGCGCTGCCATCTGACTCCACCCTGGGCACCTTGCCCTGGGCCGTCCGGCATGCGCTGAAGCAGAGAGTCCGGCAGCCCTCGGAAGGACCCCTCTTGGCCGCCTCGCGCACCGCCAGCAAGCCCGCCACCAGCAGCACGACCAGCTCGACCAGCATCGACAGTCTCAGCAGCACCGCCCCGCGTCGCATCTCCTTCGCGAAGATCCGCGAGCCGCTCGAGGTCCCCGACCTCCTCGCCCTGCAGACCGACAGCTTCGACACCCTCCTCGGCAACGAGAAGTGGAAGGCCCGTGTCGAGGCAGCTGCCGCCGGCGGCCAGGACGACGTCTACTCCAAGTCCGGCCTGGAGGAGATCTTCGAGGAGATCAGCCCGATCGAGGACTTCCAGGGGACCATGTCCCTGTCGTTCCGCGACCACCGGTTCGAGCCTCCGAAGTACTCGATCGAGGACTGCAAGGAGCGCGACATCACCTACTCGGCGCCCCTGTTCGTCACCGCCGAGTTCATGAACAACACCACCGGCGAGATCAAGAGCCAGACGGTCTTCATGGGCGACTTCCCGCTCATGACCGACAAGGGCACCTTCATCATCAACGGCACCGAGCGGGTCGTGGTGTCCCAGCTCGTCCGCTCGCCGGGCGTCTACTTCGACAAGTCGGTCGACAAGACCTCCGACAAGGACGTCTTCGGCGCCAAGATCATCCCGAGCCGGGGCGCCTGGCTCGAGTTCGAGATCGACAAGCGCGACCAGGTCGGCGTCCGCGTCGACCGCAAGCGCAAGCAGTCGGTCACCGTCCTGCTCAAGGCCCTCGGCTGGGACGACGCCAAGATCCTCGAGGAGTTCGGCGACTACGAGTCGATCCGGGCCACGCTCGAGAAGGACCACACCACCGGGCAGGACGACGCCCTGCTCGACATCTACCGCAAGCTGCGGCCGGGCGAGCCGCCCACGCGCGAGGCCGCCCAGACCCTGCTGGACAACCTCTACTTCAACCCGAAGCGCTACGACCTCGCGAAGGTCGGCCGCTACAAGGTGAACAAGAAGCTCGGCCTGGACCTGCCGGTCGGCTCCAACGTGCTGACCATCGACGACATCGTCGAGACCATCCGGTTCATCGTGAAGCTGCACGCCGGCGAGACCGAGATGCCCGCGGTCGGCGACTCGGGCCGGACGGTCCGCGTCGAGGTCGACGACATCGACCACTTCGGCAACCGGCGCCTGCGCACGGTCGGCGAGCTCATCCAGAACCAGGTCCGCACCGGCCTGTCCCGGATGGAGCGCGTGGTCCGCGAGCGGATGACCACCCAGGACGTCGAGGCGATCACGCCGCAGACCCTGATCAACATCCGCCCGGTCGTGGCGAGCATCAAGGAGTTCTTCGGGACCTCCCAGCTCAGCCAGTTCATGGACCAGACCAACCCGCTGGCCGGCCTGACCCACAAGCGGCGCCTCTCGGCGCTCGGCCCCGGTGGCCTGTCCCGTGAGCGCGCCGGCTTCGAGGTCCGCGACGTGCACACCAGCCACTACGGCCGCATGTGCCCGATCGAGACCCCCGAGGGCCCGAACATCGGCCTGATCGGGTCGCTGGCGACGTACGGCCGGATCAACGCGTTCGGGTTCGTCGAGACGCCCTACCGCAAGGTGGTCAAGGGCAAGGTCAGCGACGAGGTCGACTACCTGACCGCCGACGAGGAGGACGAGCACGTCATCGCCCAGGCCAACGCGCCGCTGGCGGCCGACGGCAGCTTCGCCGAGGCCCGGGTGCTCGTACGCCGCAAGGGCGGTGAGGTCGAGTTCATCCCGGCGGCCGAGGTCGACTACATGGACGTGTCGCCGCGCCAGATGGTGTCGGTCGCCACGGCGATGATCCCGTTCCTCGAGCACGACGACGCCAACCGCGCGCTCATGGGCTCCAACATGCAGCGCCAGGCGGTGCCGCTGCTCCGCTCCGAGTCGCCGCTGGTCGGCACCGGCATGGAGTACCGCGCCGCCAAGGACGCCGGCGACGTGATCACCGCGACCAAGGCCGGCGTGGTCGAGGAGGTCTCGGCCGACCTGATCACCGTGATGAACGACGACGGGACGCACTCGACCTACCGGGTCGCCAAGTTCCGTCGCTCCAACCAGGGCACGTCGTTCAACCAGCGGCCGATCGTCGACGAGGGCCAGCGGGTCGAGGTGGGCCAGGTCGTCGCCGACGGGCCGTGCACCGACGACGGCGAGATGGCGCTCGGCCGCAACCTGCTCGTGGCGTTCATGTCGTGGGAGGGGCACAACTACGAGGACGCGATCATCCTCAGCCAGCGGCTGGTGCAGGACGACGTCCTCTCCTCGATCCACATCGAGGAGCACGAGGTCGACGCCCGCGACACCAAGCTCGGCGCCGAGGAGATCACCCGGGACATCCCCAACGTCTCGGAGGAGGTCCTCGCCGACCTCGACGACCGCGGCATCATCCGCATCGGCGCCGACGTGGTCCCCGGCGACATCCTGGTCGGCAAGGTCACGCCCAAGGGCGAGACCGAGCTCACCCCGGAGGAGCGTCTGCTCCGCGCCATCTTCGGCGAGAAGGCGCGCGAGGTGCGCGACACGTCGCTGAAGGTGCCGCACGGCGAGTCCGGCAAGGTCATCGGCGTCAAGGTCTTCGACCGCGACGAGGGCTACGAGCTGCCGCCGGGCGTCAACCAGCTGGTGCGGGTCTACGTCGCCCAGAAGCGCAAGATCACCGACGGCGACAAGCTCGCCGGCCGGCACGGCAACAAGGGCGTCATCTCCAAGATCCTCCCGGTCGAGGACATGCCGTTCCTCGAGGACGGCACCCCGGTCGACATCGTGCTCAACCCGCTCGGCGTGCCGGGCCGGATGAACGTCGGCCAGGTCCTCGAGACCCACCTCGGGTGGGTCGCCAAGACCGGCTGGGACGCCAGCGACGTCGGCAAGAAGGCGCCGGAGTGGCAGCAGAGCCTGCAGTCGATCGGCGCGGACAAGGGCGAGCCCGGCACCAACGTGGCCACCCCGGTCTTCGACGGCGCCAAGGAGGAGGAGATCACCGGCCTCCTGGGCTCCACGCTCCCCAACCGCGACGGCGTCCAGCTGATCGGCGAGTCCGGCAAGGCGAAGCTCTTCGACGGCCGCTCCGGCGAGCCGTTCACCGCGCCGGTGTCGGTCGGCTACATCTACATCCTGAAGCTCCTGCACCTGGTCGACGACAAGATCCACGCCCGGTCGACCGGCCCGTACTCGATGATCACCCAGCAGCCGCTCGGTGGTAAGGCGCAGTTCGGCGGTCAGCGCTTCGGTGAGATGGAGGTGTGGGCCCTCGAGGCCTACGGCGCGTCGTACGCCCTCCAGGAGCTGCTGACGATCAAGTCCGACGACGTGCTCGGCCGGGTGAAGGTCTACGAGGCCATCGTCAAGGGCGAGAACATCCCGGAGCCGGGCATCCCCGAGTCCTTCAAGGTGCTCATCAAGGAGATGCAGTCGCTGTGCCTCAACGTCGAGGTGCTCTCCAGCGACGGCATGTCGATCGAGATGCGCGAGACCGACGAGGACGTCTTCCGGGCGGCCGAGGAGCTGGGCATCGACCTGTCGCGGCGTGAGCCGAGCAGCGTGGAGGAAGTGTGAGCATCCGCGAAGCGGATCCGAACACTCTTCTCCACGCTATCGACGGACAGCCCGGCAGCAGGCCGGTCCGCGCCGTCACCGCATCGCGAGTCAACACGAACTCCTACCCGGAGAGCAGGTAAGCACCAAGTGCTGGACGTGAACTTCTTCGACGAGCTGCGTATCGGCCTGGCCACCGCTGACGACATCCGTCAGTGGTCCCACGGCGAGGTCAAGAAGCCGGAGACCATCAACTACCGCACCCTCAAGCCGGAGAAGGACGGGCTCTTCTGCGAGAAGATCTTCGGTCCGACCCGGGACTGGGAGTGCTACTGCGGCAAGTACAAGCGGGTGCGCTTCAAGGGCATCATCTGCGAGCGCTGCGGCGTCGAGGTCACCCGCGCCAAGGTGCGTCGTGAGCGGATGGGCCACATCGAGCTGGCGGCCCCGGTCACCCACATCTGGTACTTCAAGGGTGTCCCGTCGCGGCTCGGCTACCTGCTCGACCTCGCCCCGAAGGACCTCGAGAAGGTCATCTACTTCGCGGCGTACATGATCACCTCCGTCGACGAGGAGGAGCGGCACAACGACCTGCCGTCGCTCGAGGCCAAGATCGGCGTCGAGCGCAAGCAGATCGAGCAGCGCCGTGACGCCGACGTCGAGGCCCGGCAGAAGGTCCTCGAGACCGACCTCGCCGCGCTCGAGGCCGAGGGCGCCAAGTCCGACGCCAAGCGCAAGGTGCGCGAGTCCGCCGAGCGTGAGATGAACCAGATCCGCAAGCGGGCCGATGCCGAGGTCGAGCGCATCGACACCGTGTGGGACCGGTTCCGCAACCTCAAGGTCCAGGACCTCGAGGGCGACGAGATCCTCTACCGCGAGATGCGGGACCGCTTCGGGATGTACTTCCAGGGCGGCATGGGCGCGGCGGCGCTGCAGAAGCGTCTCGAGTCCTTCGACCTCGAGGCCGAGGCCGAGTCGCTGCGCGAGATCATCCGCACCGGCAAGGGCCAGAAGAAGACCCGCGCCCTGAAGCGGCTCAAGGTCGTGTCGGCGTTCCTCAACACGCGCAACTCCCCGATGGGCATGGTCCTCGACTGCGTCCCGGTCATCCCGCCGGACCTGCGCCCGATGGTGCAGCTCGACGGTGGCCGCTTCGCGACCTCGGACCTCAACGACCTGTACCGCCGGGTCATCAACCGCAACAACCGCCTCAAGAGGCTGCTCGACCTCGGCGCGCCCGAGATCATCGTGAACAACGAGAAGCGCATGCTGCAGGAGGCCGTCGACGCGCTGTTCGACAACGGCCGTCGCGGCCGGCCGGTCACCGGCCCGGGCAACCGCCCGCTGAAGTCGCTGTCGGACATGCTCAAGGGCAAGCAGGGCCGGTTCCGCCAGAACCTCCTCGGCAAGCGCGTCGACTACTCGGGCCGCTCGGTCATCGTGGTCGGCCCGCAGCTCAAGCTGCACCAGTGCGGCCTGCCCAAGCAGATGGCGCTCGAGCTCTTCAAGCCGTTCGTCATGAAGCGGCTGGTCGACCTCAACCACGCCCAGAACATCAAGAGCGCCAAGCGCATGGTGGAGCGGGCGGGCGGCAACAACGCGCGCTACGGCCACGTCTGGGACGTGCTCGAGGAGGTCATCGCGGAGCACCCGGTGCTGCTCAACCGGGCACCCACGCTGCACCGCCTCGGCATCCAGGCCTTCGAGCCGCAGCTGGTCGAGGGCAAGGCGATCCAGATCCACCCTCTGGTCTGCACCGCGTTCAACGCCGACTTCGACGGCGACCAGATGGCGGTGCACCTGCCGCTGTCGGCCGAGGCGCAGGCCGAGGCGCGCATCCTGATGCTGTCGTCCAACAACATCCTGTCCCCGGCGCACGGTCGTCCGATCACCTCGCCGACGCAGGACATGGTGCTGGGCATCTACTTCCTCACGGCGTCCCGCGAGGGCATGGTCGGCGAGGGCCGGGTGTTCGGGTCAGTCGCCGAGGCGATCATGGCCCACGACCAGCACCAGCTCGACCTGCAGGCGCCGATCACCCTTCGTCTCGACGACGTCGTCCCGCCGCGTGACTGGGAGGCGCCGGAGGGCTGGGAGGACGGCCGGCCGATCACCCTGCAGACGACCCTGGGCCGCGCCCTGCTCAACGAGGCGCTGCCGGTCGACTACCCCTTCGTCGACAAGCCGGTCGACAAGAAGGAGCTGTCGGCGATCGTCAACGACCTCGCCGAGCGCTACCCCAAGGTCGCGGTCGCCGCGACCCTGGACGCGCTCAAGGCGGCGGGCTTCCACTGGGCCACCCGGTCCGGCGTCACGATCTCGATCGAGGACGTCGTCACGCCGAAGGCCAAGCAGGGCCTGCTGGAGCGCCACGAGGCGCGCGCGGAGAAGGTGCAGAGCCAGTACGAGCGCGGCCTGATCACCGACGACGAGCGTCGCCAGGAGCTCATCAACATCTGGACCGAGGCGACCAACGAGGTCGCCGACGCGATGCAGGACGCCTTCCCGAAGACCAACCCGGTCTTCATGATGGTCAACTCGGGTGCGCGCGGAAACTGGATGCAGGTCCGCCAGATCGCCGGCATGCGTGGCCTGGTGGCCAACCCGAAGGGCGAGATCATCCCGCGGCCGATCAAGGCCAACTTCCGGGAGGGTCTCACCGTGCTCGAGTACTTCATCTCGACGCACGGCGCCCGCAAGGGCCTGGCCGACACCGCTCTGCGCACCGCCGACTCGGGCTACCTGACCCGGCGCCTGGTCGACGTGTCGCAGGACGTGATCATCCGTGAGGAGGACTGCGGCACCGACCGCGGCATCCTCATGCCGATCGCCAAGCAGGCCGCCAAGGGCGGTCTGGTCCGGCTCGACAACATCGACACCAGCGTCTACTCGCGCAACCTCGCCGAGGACGTCGAGGTCGACGGCGCGACGGTCGGCACCGCGGGCAGCGACGTGGGCGACGTCCTGATCGACGCCCTCATCGGCGCCGGCGTGGACGAGGTCCGGGTGCGCAGCGTGCTCACCTGCGAGAGCAAGGTCGGCACCTGCGCGGCGTGCTACGGCCGCTCGCTCGCGACCGGCAAGGTCGTGGACGTCGGCGAGGCGGTCGGCATCATCGCCGCCCAGTCGATCGGCGAGCCCGGCACCCAGCTCACGATGCGGACCTTCCACACCGGTGGTGTGGCGGGCGACGACATCACCCACGGCCTCCCGCGCGTGGTGGAGCTCTTCGAGGCCCGCCAGCCCAAGGGTGTCGCGCCGATCTCCGAGTCGGCCGGCCGGGTGCGCATCGAGGAGTCGGACAAGAAGCGCGAGATCGTCGTCACCCCCGACGACGGCTCGGAGGAGACGTCGTACGCGATCTCCAAGCGGTCCCGGCTGCTCGTCGCCGACGGCGACCACGTCGAGGTCGGCCAGCAGCTGATCGTCGGCGCCGTCGACCCGAAGCAGGTGCTGCGGATCCTCGGCCCGCGCCGGGTGCAGCAGCACCTGGTCAGCGAGGTCCAGGACGTCTACCGCTCGCAGGGCGTGTCGATCCACGACAAGCACATCGAGGTCATCGTCCGGCAGATGCTCAAGCGGGTCACGATCATCGAGTCGGGCGACGCCGAGCTGCTCCCGGGCGAGCTGGCCGAGCGGGCCCGCTTCGAGGAGGAGAACCGCCGCGTGGTGGCCGAGGGCGGTACCCCCGCCTCCGGGCGCCCGGAGCTCATGGGCATCACCAAGGCCTCGCTGGCCACCGAGTCGTGGCTGTCGGCGGCCTCCTTCCAGGAGACGACGCGGGTGCTCACGGACGCGGCGATCCACGCCAAGTCCGACCCGCTGCTTGGCCTGAAGGAGAACGTCATCATCGGCAAGCTCATCCCGGCCGGCACGGGTCTCCCGCGCTACCGCAACATCCGGGTCGAGCCGACCGAGGAGGCCAAGGCGGCGATGTACACGATGGGTGGCTACGAGGCCGACTCGAGCGCGTTCGACTACGCGCCGTTCGGCTCCGGGTCCGGCCAGGCCGTGCCGCTGGAGGACTTCGACTACGGACCCTTCCGGGGCTAGGACCAGGAAGGGGCCCCCACGGGCCAGACGCCGGTCACCCGAGCATGATGCTCGGGTGACCGGCGTCCGCCGTCCGGTGCCGGCGACGCGGTCGAGAGGGGAGTGCGGCGCCGCCCTGGCGGTGGCCGTGCTGGCGGTCGTCATCGGGGTCTCGGTCGAGGACCGGTCCGGCAGCCCGGCGAGCCCACCGTGGTGACACCCGGCTGACCGGCCAGGCGCCGGTCACCCGAGGATGCTGCTCGGGTGACCGGTGTCCGCCGTCCGGGCCGGCGTCGCGGTCGAGACGGGAGTGCGGCGCCCCGCCGGTGCCGACCTCGTCGAAGGCGACGTCGGTGCTGGTGCTCGGGATCGTGTCGCTGGTCCTGCTGGTGACGTGCGGGCTGGACTTGTGACCGCCCTGGCGGTGGTCGTGCTGGCGGTCGTCATCGGGGTCGCGGTCTCGGTCGACGACGGGTCCGGCAACCCCGGCGAACCCACCGTGGTGACGCCCGGCTGACCCCGGCTGACCGGCACGATGAGCGCTTTTGACCTCGTCCGGAGGCTCAAGTAGTCTCTCTCCCCGTGCCTGGGGTCTCCCCAGGCCCTCACGCGCGCACCGGGTCGGCCGGGCTGGACGGACGCCGGCGATCATCGGGCCGGGGCGCGCAGCGAGACCGACCCTGGTGCGTCCCCTGACGCACAGCGGGTCGGACCGGGACGACACACCCGACCGCGTGGGTCGGGCGACCCGGACCAAGCCGGCACCGAGCACATCCCCGAGCACGACCCCGAGCAGACACCCGAGAACGACGCAGTACGAGACGGAGACTGAAGGCGGCTCATGCCCACCATCCAGCAGCTGGTCCGCAAGGGCCGCCAGGACAAGGTCGAGAAGACCAAGACGCCGGCCCTCAAGGGCAGCCCGCAGCGGCGCGGTGTCTGCACCCGCGTCTACACGACCACTCCCAAGAAGCCCAACTCCGCACTGCGCAAGGTCGCCCGCGTCCGCCTCACCAGCGGCATCGAGGTGACGGCGTACATCCCCGGCGTCGGCCACAACCTGCAGGAGCACTCGATCGTGCTCGTGCGCGGCGGCCGGGTGAAGGACCTCCCGGGCGTCCGCTACAAGATCATCCGCGGCTCGCTCGACACCCAGGGCGTGAAGAACCGCAAGCAGGCCCGCAGCCGCTACGGCGCGAAGAAGGAGAAGAGCTGACATGCCGCGCAAGGGCCCCGCACCGAAGCGACCGGTCATCGTCGACCCGGTCTACAGCTCGCCGCTGGTGACCTCGCTGGTCAACAAGGTGCTGACCGACGGCAAGCGCTCCGTGGCCGAGCGGATCGTCTACGGCGCTCTCGAGGGCTGCCGTGACAAGACCGGCACCGACCCGGTGATCACGCTCAAGCGCGCCATGGACAACGTCAAGCCGGCCCTCGAGGTCCGCAGCCGCCGCGTCGGCGGCGCGACCTACCAGGTGCCGGTCGAGGTGCGGGCCAGCCGCTCGACGACCCTCGCCCTGCGATGGCTGGTGGGCTACTCGCGGCAGCGTCGCGAGAAGACCATGACCGAGCGCCTGATGAACGAGCTCCTCGACGCCAGCAACGGCCTCGGCGCCAGCGTCAAGCGCCGCGAGGACACCCACAAGATGGCCGAGTCCAACAAGGCCTTCGCGCACTACCGCTGGTGACCCCAGCGGTCCGCTCCCACGACTGAGAGAAGACTGAGCTAGCAGTGGCACTCGACACCGCCATCATCGACCTCGCCAAGGTCCGCAACATCGGGATCATGGCGCACATCGACGCGGGCAAGACCACCACGACCGAGCGGATCCTCTACTACACCGGCATCAACTACAAGATCGGTGAGGTCCACGAGGGCGCGGCCACGATGGACTGGATGGAGCAGGAGCAGGAGCGCGGCATCACGATCACGTCCGCCGCGACGACCTGCGAGTGGGACGGCCACACCATCAACATCATCGACACCCCCGGGCACGTCGACTTCACCGTCGAGGTCGAGCGCTCGCTGCGGGTGCTCGACGGCGCGGTCGCGGTGTTCGACGGCGTCGCCGGGGTCGAGCCCCAGTCCGAGACGGTCTGGCGGCAGGCCGACCGCTACAACGTGCCGAGGATCTGCTTCGTCAACAAGCTGGACCGCACCGGCGCGGAGTTCCACCGCTGCGTCGAGATGATCGTCACGCGGCTGCACGCCGTGCCGCTCGTCCTGCAGATCCCCGTGGGCACCGAGGCCGACTTCCGTGGGGTCATCGACCTGATCGGGATGAAGGCGCTGCTCTGGCCAGACGACGCCGCCAAGGGCGAGATGTACGACACCGTCGACATCCCGGCCTCGCACGCCGACGCCGCCCGCGAGTGGCGCGACCGGCTGGTCGAGACCGCCGCCGAGAACGACGACGAGCTGATGGAGCTCTACCTGGACGGCACCGAGCCGACCGACGAGCAGCTCATCGCCGGCATCCGCCGGGCCACCATCGCGGGCAAGATCACCCCGGTGCTCACCGGCTCGGCGTTCAAGAACAAGGGCGTCCAGCCGATGCTCGACGCCGTGGTGCGCTACCTCCCGTCGCCGCTGGACGTCGGCGCCATCGAGGGCCACGCGGTCGGCAACGAGGAGAAGGTCGAGTCCCGCGAGCCGGACAAGGACGCGCCGCTCGCGACGCTCGCCTTCAAGATCGCCAGCGACCCGCACCTCGGCAAGCTCACCTACATCCGGATCTACTCCGGGACGATGACCGCCGGCTCGCAGGTGCTCAACAGCACCAAGGGCAACAAGGAGCGGATCGGCAAGATCTACCGGATGCACGCGAACAAGCGTGAGGAGATCGAGAAGGCGACCGCCGGCCAGATCGTGGCCGTCATGGGCCTGAAGAACACCACGACGGGCGACACGCTGTGCGGGCCCGAGGCCCCGGTGATCCTCGAGTCGATGAACTTCCCGGCGCCGGTCATCTCGGTCGCCATCGAGCCGAAGTCCAAGGGCGACCAGGAGCGTCTCGGCACCGCCATCCAGCGCCTCGCCGAGGAGGACCCGACGTTCCAGGTCCGCACGGACGAGGAGACCGGCCAGACGATCATCGCCGGCATGGGCGAGCTGCACCTCGAGGTGCTGGTCGACCGGATGAAGCGCGAGTTCCGGGTCGAGGCGAACATCGGCAAGCCGCAGGTCGCCTACCGCGAGACCATCCGCCGCAAGGTGGAGCGCCACGACTACACCCACAAGAAGCAGACCGGTGGGTCGGGGCAGTTCGCGAAGGTCCAGATCGCGATCGAGCCGACAGGCGCCGGCGACGGCGGCTACGAGTTCGAGAACAAGGTCACCGGTGGTCGCATCCCGCGGGAGTACATCCCGTCGGTCGACGCCGGCTGCCAGGAGGCCATGGAGTTCGGCGTCCTGGCCGGTTACCCGCTGGTCGACGTCAAGGTGACGCTGCTCGACGGCGCCTACCACGAGGTCGACTCGTCCGAGCTCGCCTTCAAGATCGCCGGCTCGATGGCGTTCAAGGAGGCGGCACGCAAGGCGGACCCCGTCATCCTCGAGCCGATGATGGCGGTGGAGGTCACGACGCCCGAGGACTACATGGGTGACGTGATCGGCGACCTCAACTCGCGCCGTGGCCAGATCCAGGCCATGGACGAGAGGGCCGGTGCCCGTGTGGTCACCGCGCTCGTCCCGCTGTCGGAGATGTTCGGCTACGTCGGAGACCTCCGCAGCAAGACCCAGGGCCGGGCCAGCTACAGCATGCAGTTCGACTCCTACGCCGAGGTTCCTCGCAACGTGGCGGAAGAGATCATCAAGAAGGCCCGCGGCGAGTAGGCCAGAGCACGACGTGAGGCCCCGGCTCCCTCGGGGGCTCGCAGCAGCACTGACAGAACGTCGTACGGCGTAACAACCTCAAGTCCTAGGAGGACCCCAGTGGCGAAGGCGAAGTTCGAGCGGACTAAGCCGCACGTCAACATCGGCACCATCGGTCACATCGACCACGGCAAGACGACGCTCACCGCGGCGATCACCAAGGTGCTGCACGACAAGTACCCCGACCTCAACGAGGCCTCGGCGTTCGACCAGATCGACAAGGCGCCCGAGGAGAAGCAGCGCGGCATCACGATCTCGATCGCGCACGTCGAGTACCAGACCGAGTCGCGCCACTACGCGCACGTCGACTGCCCCGGCCACGCCGACTACATCAAGAACATGATCACCGGCGCGGCCCAGATGGACGGCGCGATCCTGGTCGTGGCGGCCACCGACGGCCCGATGCCGCAGACGAAGGAGCACGTCCTCCTGGCCCGCCAGGTCGGCGTCCCCTACATCGTCGTGGCGCTCAACAAGGCCGACATGGTCGACGACGAGGAGATCCTCGAGCTCGTCGAGCTCGAGGTCCGCGAGCTGCTCTCCGAGTACGAGTTCCCGGGCGACGACCTGCCGGTCGTGCGCGTCTCGGCGCTGAAGGCGCTCGAGGGCGACGCCGAGTGGGGCGACAAGGTCATGGAGCTGATGAACGCGGTCGACGAGTCGATCCCGCAGCCCGAGCGCGAGATCGACAAGCCGTTCCTCATGCCGATCGAGGACGTCTTCACGATCACCGGTCGCGGCACCGTCGTGACCGGCCGGATCGAGCGTGGCGTGGTCAAGGTCAACGAGACCGTCGACATCGTGGGCATCCGCGACGAGAAGCAGACCACCACGGTCACCGGCGTCGAGATGTTCCGCAAGCTCCTCGACGAGGGCCAGGCCGGTGAGAACGTCGGTCTGCTCCTGCGCGGCACCAAGCGCGAGGACGTCGAGCGCGGCATGGTCGTGATCAAGCCCGGCACGACGACGCCGCACACGCAGTTCGAGGCGAACGTCTACATCCTGTCCAAGGACGAGGGTGGCCGGCACACGCCGTTCTTCAACAACTACCGTCCGCAGTTCTACTTCCGGACGACCGACGTGACCGGCGTCGTGACCCTCCCCGAGGGCACGGAGATGGTCATGCCGGGCGACAACACCGAGATGAAGGTCGACCTCATCCAGCCGATCGCCATGGAGGAGGGTCTGCGCTTCGCCATCCGCGAGGGCGGCCGCACCGTGGGCGCCGGCCGGGTGACGAAGATCCTGCAGTAGTCCCGACAAGCACGCTCAGGCGGATTCGCCCTGGGCCGCACCCGTGCGGCATACTGGGGCCGAGATGCTCGGCGGGACGGCCGGGCACCGGTGGCGGTCCTCATCAGGACCGCGCCGGCCGGCCGTCCCCGCCGTGCGCCTGGGAGCGACCTCCGTCGCACCCGGGTCGCCGAGCCCCCGTGTCCGACCAGCCCCCGACGAGAGTGTCGCCCGCGGATGTCCGCGGGGCCGCGACACACCCGACCTCGGGGGTCGGCGGGCCCCTGACCGCAGCGGTACCACAGAGAAGGAACGAAGCGAAGCCATGGCGGGACAGAAGATCCGCATCCGGCTCAAGGCCTACGACCACGAGGTCATCGACTCGTCGGCGCGCAAGATCGTCGACACGGTGACCCGTACCGGTGCGCAGGTCGCGGGCCCGGTGCCGCTGCCGACCGAGAAGAACGTCTACTGCGTCATCCGCTCGCCGCACAAGTACAAGGACTCGCGGGAGCACTTCGAGATGCGCACGCACAAGCGGCTCATCGACATCATCGACCCCACGCCGAAGACCGTCGACTCGCTCATGCGGCTCGACCTGCCGGCCGGTGTCGACATCGAGATCAAGCTCTGAGGGACACCACAGTCATGGGTAAGCAGATGAAGGGCCTGCTGGGCGAGAAGCTCGGCATGACCCAGGTCTTCGACGAGAACAACCGGATCGTGCCGGTGACCGTCGTCGCTGCCGGGCCGTGCGTCGTCACCCAGGTGCGCTCGGCCGACACCGACGGCTACTCCGCGGTGCAGATCGGTTTCGGCGCCGTGGACCCGCGCCGGGTGAACAAGCCCGAGAGCGGCCACTTCGACAAGGCCGGGGTCACCCCGCGCCGGACGCTGGTGGAGCTGCGCACCGACGACGCCTCCGAGTACACGCTGGGCCAGGAGCTCACGGTCGAGCTGTTCGAGGCCGGTCAGCGGGTGGACGTCACCGCCAACAGCAAGGGCAAGGGCACCGCAGGCGTCATGAAGCGGCACGGCTTCCACGGTGTCTCCGCGTCGCACGGCTCGCACCGCAACCACCGCAAGCCCGGCTCGATCGGCGGGGCCTCGACGCCCGGCCGCGTGTTCAAGGGCATGCGGATGTCCGGCCGCATGGGCAACGTGCGCACGACCACGCAGGGCCTGACCGTCCACGCCGTCGACGCCGAGCGCGGGCTGCTGCTCATCAAGGGCGCCGTCCCCGGTCCCAAGGGCGGCGTCGTCCTCGTCCGCACGGCCGCCAAGGGCACGCTCGCCGCGAAGGGAGCCGACCAGTGACCGCCACGAGTGCTGAGCGCACCGAGCCGAACGAGTCGACCGACCTCGAGGTCCAGGTCCGCGACGCCGACGGCAAGGCCGACGGCACCGTGACGCTGCCCGCGGACGTCTTCGACGTCCAGGTCAACGTCCCGCTGATCCACCAGGTCGTCGTCGCGCAGCTCGCTGCCGCCCGGCAGGGCACCCACGACACCAAGAGCCGCGGCGAGGTTCGCGGCGGTGGCCGCAAGCCGTACCGCCAGAAGGGCACCGGCCGGGCCCGTCAGGGCTCGACCCGCGCGCCCCAGTTCGCCGGCGGTGGCGTTGTGCACGGCCCGACGCCGCGGTCGTACGCCCAGCGGACCCCGAAGAAGATGAAGGCGGCCGCCCTCCGGGGTGCGCTGTCCGACCGGGCGCGCAACGGGCGGATCCACGTGGTCTCCGGGCTGCTGTCGGGCGACGCCCCGTCGACGAAGGCGGCCGTGTCGGTCCTCGCCGGCCTCTCGGAGCGCAAGCACGTCCTCGTGGTCCTGCAGCGCAGCGACGAGCTGACCTGGAAGAGCCTGCGCAACGCCTCGCGCGTGCACCTGCTGGTCCCGGACCAGCTCAACACCTACGACGTGCTCGTCTCCGACGACGTGGTCTTCACCCGCGGCGCGCTGGACGAGTTCCTGGCCGGCCCGGCGAAGGGCCGCTCGGTCAAGGGCGCTGCGAGCGAGAGCGAAGCTCAGAACGGAGATGTCGCCTGATGTCCTCGATCCACAAGGACCACCGCGACGTCCTGCTCGCGCCGGTCGTCTCGGAGAAGAGCTACGGGCTCCTCGACGAGAACAAGTACACGTTCCTGGTCCACCCCGACGCCAACAAGACCGAGATCAAGATCGCGGTCGAGCAGGTCTTCGGCGTCAAGGTCAACGGCGTCAACACGATCAACCGTGAGGGCAAGCGCAAGCGCACCCGCACCGGCTTCGGCCGCCGCAAGGCGACCAAGCGCGCGATCGTCACCGTGGCCGAGGGTGACCGCATCGACATCTTCGGTGGGCCGGTGTCATGACGCACCTGACCATCACGGGCCTGCCGAAGGCCCACCGAAGCGACAAGCACAGTGGAGGGCCGGTCAGCTAATGGGCATCCGCAAGTACAAGCCGACCACCCCGGCCCGCCGCGGGTCGAGCGTCGCCGACTTCGTCGAGATCACGCGCACCGAGCCCGAGAAGTCGCTGGTCCGGCCCTTGCACAACAAGGGCGGCCGCAACAACTCCGGGCGGATCACCACCCGCCACCAGGGGGGCGGTCACAAGAGGGCGTACCGCGTCATCGACTTCCGGCGCCACGACAAGGACGGCGTGCCGGCGAAGGTCGCGCACATCGAGTACGACCCCAACCGCACCGCGCGCATCGCGCTGCTGCACTACGCCGACGGCGAGAAGCGCTACATCCTCGCGCCGCACCGGCTCAGGCAGGGCGACCGGATCGAGAACGGCCCGTCGGCCGACATCAAGCCGGGCAACAACCTGCCGCTGCGCAACATCCCGGTCGGCACCGTGGTCCACGCGATCGAGCTGCGGCCGGGTGGCGGGGCCAAGATCGCCCGCTCGGCCGGCGCCAGCGTCCAGCTGGTCGCCAAGGACGGCCCGTACGCCCAGCTGCGGCTGCCGTCGGGCGAGATCCGCAACGTCGACGCCCGCTGCCGCGCCACCGTCGGCGAGGTCGGCAACGCCGAGCAGTCCAACATCAACTGGGGCAAGGCCGGCCGCATGCGCTGGAAGGGCAAGCGCCCGACGGTGCGCGGCGTGGCCATGAACCCGGTCGACCACCCGCACGGTGGCGGTGAGGGCAAGACCTCCGGTGGGCGTCACCCGGTCAACCCCGCGGGCAAGCCCGAGGGCCGCACCCGTCGGCCGAACAAGGCCAGCAACGCGATGATCGTCCGCCGCCGCAAGACCGGCAAGAAGCGCTGATCGGAGACCTGGAACCATGCCGCGCTCCCTGAAGAAGGGTCCCTTCGTGGACGACCACCTGCAGAAGAAGGTGGACGGCCAGAACGAGAAGGGCACCAAGAACGTCATCAAGACGTGGTCCCGTCGGTCCATGATCGTCCCCGCCATGCTCGGCCACACGATCGCGGTGCACGACGGCCGCAAGCACGTGCCGGTCTTCGTCACCGAGGCGATGGTCGGCCACAAGCTGGGCGAGTTCGCCCCCACGCGCACGTTCCGCGGGCACGTGAAGGACGACCGGAGGTCCCGCCGTGGCTGACCGCAGCGGTGTCGCCGAGACCGAGCGGGTCGCCCGTGCGCAGGCGCGCTACGTCCGCGTCACGCCGATGAAGGCTCGCCGGGTGATCGACCTGGTCCGCGGCATGCCGGCCGACCAGGCGCTCGCGGTCCTGCGGTTCGCGCCGCAGGCTGCCAGCGAGCCGGTCTACAAGGTCGTCGCCAGCGCCGTCGCGAACGCGCGGTACGCCGCGGAGCGGGACAGCCAGCGCCTCGACGTGGAGGACCTGGTCGTACGCGAGGCCTACGTCGACGAGGGCCCGACCCTCAAGCGGTTCCGTCCGCGGGCGCAGGGCCGGGCGTACCGGGTCCGCAAGCGCACCAGCCACATCACGGTGGTCGTCGCGCCCAAGCCCGAGGACAAGCCGACCAGCACGACCACGAGCTCGAAGAGGAGGACCCGATAGTGGGCCAGAAGGTCAACCCCCACGGGTTCCGCCTGGGCATCTCGACGGACCACAAGAGCCGCTGGTTCGCCGACAGCACCAAGTCGGGCCAGCGCTACAGCGACTACGTCAAGGAGGACGTGGCGATCCGTCGCCTCATGTCCAAGGGCATGGAGCGCGCCGGCATCTCGCGCGTGGAGATCGAGCGCACCCGGGACCGGGTCCGCGTCGACATCCACACCGCGCGTCCCGGCATCGTCATCGGCCGCCGCGGCGCCGAGGCCGACCGCATCCGCGGCGACCTCGAGAAGCTCACCGGCAAGCAGGTGCAGCTCAACATCCTCGAGGTCAAGAACCCCGAGGTCGACGCACAGCTCGTCGCGCAGGGTGTCGCGGAGCAGCTCTCCAGCCGCGTGTCGTTCCGGCGGGCCATGCGCAAGTCGATGCAGACGACGATGAAGGCCGGCGCCAAGGGCATCCGGGTGCAGTGCTCGGGTCGCCTCGGTGGCGCCGAGATGTCGCGCTCGGAGTTCTACCGCGAGGGCCGGGTGCCGCTGCACACGCTGCGGGCCAACATCGACTACGGCTTCTACGAGGCGCGCACGACCTTCGGCCGGATCGGCGTGAAGGTGTGGATCTACAAGGGTGATGCGTCGGCGACCAAGGCCGAGCGGGACGCGGCGCAGGCCGCCGCTCGGATGGCCCAGCGCCAGCGCCCCACCCGTGCCGCGCGTCCGCGCCGTGACGAGGGTGCCCCCGCGGGTGCCCCGGTCGAGGCCGCGGAGACCGCTCCGGCGGTCGAGGCCACGGCCGCGCCGGCTGCCGAGACCAGCGGAACGGAGGCCTGACCATGCTGATCCCACGCAGGGTCAAGCACCGCAAGCAGCACCACCCGGGCCGCTCGGGCGCCGCCAAGGGCGGCACCTCGATCGCGTTCGGCGACTACGGCATCCAGGCCATCGAGCCCGCCTACGTCACGAACCGGCAGATCGAGTCCGCGCGTATCGCCATGACCCGCCACATCAAGCGTGGCGGCAAGGTCTGGATCAACATCTACCCGGACCGCCCGCTGACCAAGAAGCCGGCCGAGACCCGCATGGGCTCCGGCAAGGGATCGCCCGAGTGGTGGGTGGCCAACGTCAAGCCGGGCCGCGTCATGTTCGAGCTGTCGGGCGTGCCCGAGCCCATCGCGCGTGAGGCGATGCGTCGGGCGATGCACAAGCTCCCGATGAAGTGCCGGTTCGTCCGGCGCGAGGAGGTCTGAATGAGCAGCGTGCAGAACCGCCTCGCCGCTCCCCTGCGAGCGCTCGAGGACGACGAGCTCGAGACCAAGCTGCGCGAGGCCAAGGAGGAGCTGTTCAACCTCCGCTTCCAGGCGGCCACCGGTCAGCTGGAGAGCCACGGGCGGCTCAACGCCGTCCGCAAGGAGATCGCCCGCATCTACACGATCATGCGCGAGCGCGAGCTGGGCATCAGTGCCGTCGAGACCGACGGCGAGGTGCCGGCATGAGTGACCACCCCACGAAATCGCTCGCTCCGCATCGCGATTCCGCGGGTGCCCCGGACGAGAAGGCAGAGATGAGCACCGAGACCGAGACCCGCAAGAGTCCCCGCAAGACCCGCGAGGGTCTCGTCGTCAGCGACAAGATGGACAAGACCGTCGTCGTCGTGGTCGAGGACCGGGTCAAGCACGCGCTCTACGGCAAGGTCATCCGCCGGACGAGCAACCTCAAGGCCCACGACGAGGACAACACGTGCGGCGTCGGCGACCGGGTGCTCCTCATGGAGACCCGGCCGCTGTCGGCGACCAAGCGCTGGCGCGTCGTCGAGGTGCTCGAGAAGGCCAAGTGATCGACCGAGCGAAGCGAGCTTGTTCGCTTGGCTGCTAGGACAGCCGCCCGGCTCGCCGGGCGTCCAAGATTTGGAGATCTGTAGTGATCCAGCAGGAGTCGCGACTGCGCGTCGCCGACAACACGGGTGCCAAGGAGCTGTTGTGCATCCGCGTTCTCGGCGGCTCCGGGCGGCGCTACGCCGGCATCGGCGACGTCATCGTGGCGACCGTCAAGGACGCCATCCCCGGCGGCAACGTCAAGAAGGGCGAGGTCGTCAAGGCGGTCGTCGTCCGTACCGCGAAGGAGCGTCGCCGTCCGGACGGCTCCTACATCCGCTTCGACGAGAACGCCGCGGTGATCATCCGCGACGGTGGGGACCCGCGAGGCACCCGCATCTTCGGCCCGGTCGGCCGCGAGCTGCGCGACAAGCGCTTCATGCGGATCATCTCGCTCGCCCCGGAGGTGCTCTGACCATGGGAATGAAGATCAAGAAGGGCGACCGCGTCATCGTGGTCTCCGGCAAGGACAAGGGCGCCACGGGCAAGGTCATCGAGGCCTACCCGGACACCCAGCGGGTCCTGGTCGAGGGCGTCAACCGGATCAAGAAGCACACCAAGGTCGGCCAGTCGACCCGGGGTGCCAAGACCGGCGGCATCGTCACCCAGGAGGCCCCGGTCCACGTCAGCAACGTGATGCTGCTCGTGGAGGTCGACGGCAAGAAGGTCGGCAGCCGGATCGGCTACCGCGTCGAGAAGGTCGAGCGGGACGGTCGCGAGCGCACGGTCCGCGTGCGCTACGCGAAGCGGACCGGTGAGGACGTCTGATGAGCATTACCCCAAGCAATCGCTCGCTTCGCTCCCGATTCCTCGGGGGCCCCAAGTGACGGCCACCACCACCACCGAGCGGACCGGCGGCCCGCGCCTCAAGGCGCGCTACCGCGAGGAGATCGTGGGCGCGCTGCGCGAGCAGTTCGACTTCGCCAACGTCATGCAGGTGCCCGGCCTGACCAAGATCGTGGTCAACATGGGCGTCGGCGACGCGGCCAAGGACTCGAAGCTGATCGACGGCGCGATCCGCGACCTGGCCACCATCACCGGCCAGAAGCCGCAGGTCACCAAGGCCCGCAAGTCCATCGCGCAGTTCAAGCTGCGTGAGGGCATGCCGATCGGCGCGCACGTCACGCTGCGCGGCGACCGGATGTGGGAGTTCCTCGACCGCCTGCTGTCGCTGGCCCTCCCGCGCATCCGCGACTTCCGCGGCCTGTCGCCGAAGCAGTTCGACGGCAACGGCAACTACACGTTCGGTCTCAACGAGCAGTCGATGTTCCACGAGATCGACCAGGACAAGATCGACCGGGTCCGCGGCATGGACATCACGGTCGTGACGACCGCCAAGACCGACGACGAGGGGCGTGCCCTGCTGCGCCAGCTCGGATTCCCCTTCAAGGAGGCCTGACCGTGGCCAAGACAGCGCTCGTCAACAAGGCCGCGCGCAAGCCCAAGTTCAAGGTGCGTGGCTACACCCGCTGCCAGCGGTGCGGCCGGCCGCACTCGGTCTATCGCAAGTTCGGTCTGTGCCGGGTGTGCTTCCGGGAGATGGCCCACGCGGGCGAGCTCCCCGGCATCACCAAGAGCAGCTGGTAAGCCCACCTCCCGTAGATCTCACGCCGAGAGGTCCGGGCGGCCGAGACCCCCGAGAAACCGCGGCGAGAAAGCAGTCCTGACATGACGATGACCGACCCGATCGCAGACATGCTGACCCGTCTGCGCAACGCGAACACGGCCTACCACGACACGGTGGCCATGCCGCACTCGAAGCTGAAGACCCACGTGGCCGAGATCCTCCAGCAGGAGGGCTACATCGCCGGCTGGCGCGTGGACGAGCCGGGCGAGGACGAGGTCGGCAGGACCCTCACCCTCGAGCTCAAGTACGGCCCCAACCGGGAGCGCTCCATCGCCGGGATCAAGCGGATCTCGAAGCCCGGTCTGCGGGTCTACGCCAAGTCGACCAACCTGCCGAGGGTCCTCGGTGGCCTGGGGGTGGCGATCATCTCGACCTCCTCGGGTCTGCTGACCGACCGCCAGGCCGGCAAGAAGGGCGTGGGTGGGGAAGTCCTCGCCTACGTCTGGTGAGGTGAGCTGACATGTCGCGTATCGGACGTCTTCCCATCCCGGTGCCCTCGGGCGTGGACGTGAGCATCGACGGCCGCGCCGTCACCGTGAAGGGCCCGAAGGGGACCCTGGAGCACACGGTGGCCGAGCCGATCGAGATCACCCGCGCCGAGGACGGCACCCTGCAGGTCACCCGCCCCGACGACGAGCGGCAGAACCGCGCCCTGCACGGTCTCTCGCGCACCCTCGTCGCCAACATGGTGCTGGGCGTGACCGACGGCTACACCAAGGTCCTCGAGATCGTCGGCACCGGCTACCGCGTCGTCGCCAAGGGCAGCGACCTGGAGTTCTCCCTCGGCTTCTCCCACCCGGTGCTGGTGAAGGCGCCCGAGGGCATCACCTTCGCGGTGGAGACCCCGACCCGCTTCTCGGTCTCGGGCGTCGACAAGCAGAAGGTCGGCGAGGTGGCCGCGAAGATCCGCAAGCTGCGCAAGCCCGACCCGTACAAGGGCAAGGGTGTGCGCTACCAGGGCGAGCACATCCGCCGCAAGGCCGGAAAGGCTGGTAAGTGATGAGCAAGACCGGCATCGCGGTCAAGATCCGCCGCGGCGACAAGAACGTCGCCCGGTCCCGGCGGCACGTCCGGGTCCGCAAGAAGGTCACCGGCACCACCGGGCGCCCGCGCCTGGTCGTGACCCGGTCCAGCCGGCACGTCTTCGTCCAGGTGATCGACGACGTCGCCGGCCGCACGCTGGCTTCGGCGTCGACCATGGAGGCCGACCTGCGCGGCCTCGAGGGCGACAAGACGGCCAAGGCCCGCAAGGTCGGCGAGCTCGTCGGCCGGCGGGCCAAGGACGCCGGCGTCGATTCCGTGGTCTTCGACCGGGGCGGCAACAGGTACCACGGCCGGGTGGCCGCGGTCGCCGACGGAGCCCGAGAGGCGGGGCTGGCGCTGTGAGCCGAGCGACCGTCTGCACGTACCTGAGCAACGAGATGAGGGACAACTGATGCCCGGACCCCAGCGCCGAGGCGCTGCCGGCGGCGGCAGCGAGAGCGGCGGCCGCCGCGGCGGCCGCGACCGTCGTGACGGCGGCGGCCCCGCGGAGAAGACCGCGTTCGTCGAGCGCGTCGTGGCGATCAACCGGGTCGCCAAGGTCGTGAAGGGTGGCCGGCGCTTCAGCTTCACCGCGCTGGTCGTCGTGGGCGACGGCGACGGCACCGTCGGCGTCGGCTACGGCAAGGCCAAGGAGGTGCCGGCCGCGATCGCCAAGGGCGTCGAGGAGGCCAAGAAGCACTTCTTCAAGGTTCCGCGCATCCAGGGCACCATCCCGCACCCCGTGCAGGGTGAGAAGGCGGCCGGCGTCGTGCTGCTCAAGCCGGCCTCGCCCGGTACCGGCGTCATCGCCGGCGGCCCGGTGCGCGCCGTGCTGGAGTGCGCGGGCGTCCACGACGTGCTGTCCAAGTCGCTCGGCTCGTCCAACCCGATCAACATCGTGCACGCGACCGTCGCGGCCCTGCAGGGTCTCGAGCGGCCGGAGGCCGTGGCTGCCCGTCGTGGGCTGCCGCTCGAGGACGTGGCGCCGGCGTCGCTGCTGCGCGCCCGGGCAGGGACCGGTTCCTGATGGGCAAGCGACTGAAGGTCCGCCAGGTCCGCTCGCAGATCGGCGGCAAGCAGAACCAGCGCGACACGCTGCGCAGCCTGGGCCTCAAGCGGCTCGGCGACGTGGTCGTCAAGGAGGACCGTCCCGAGATCCGCGGGATGGTCAACACGGTGTCGCATCTCGTCACGGTCGAGGAGGTCGACTGACATGACCCTCAAGGTCCACCACCTGCGCCCGGCCCCGGGCGCCAAGACCGCCCGGACCCGCGTGGGTCGCGGCGAAGGCTCCAAGGGCAAGTCGGCCGGCCGCGGCACCAAGGGCACGAGCGCCCGCTACCAGGTGCCCGACCGCTTCGAGGGCGGGCAGACGCCGCTGCACATGCGGCTGCCCAAGCTGCGCGGCTTCAAGAACCCGTTCCGCACGGAGTACCAGGTCGTCAACCTCGACAAGCTCACCGCCCTCTTCCCGGACGGCGGCGAGGTCACGGTCGAGGACCTGGTGGCCAAGGGCGCGGTCCGCAAGGGCCAGCTCGTCAAGGTCCTCGGTCAGGGCGAGGCGGGAGCGAAGCTGCAGGTCAGCGCGCACGCGTTCTCGGCCAGCGCCCGCGACAAGATCGCCGCGGCCGGCGGGTCGACCACCCAGCTCTGAGCCTGCCGGCCCGAGCATCGACCTCCGGACCCGGGTCGCCCGCACGGGCGCCCGGGTCCGGTCGTCCCTGTTAGAGTCCGATGCGGTCGGCGTCCGGCCGGCCCGCTTGCGGCCCGCAGTCGTGCGGGCACGCACCGTGAACACCCCCGGAGGATCTCGTGCTCACCGCGTTCGCTCGGGCGTTCCGCACGCCTGACCTGCGCAAGAAGATCCTCTTCTCGATGGGGATCATGGCGCTGTTCCGACTCGGCTCGGTCATCCCCACGCCGGGTGTGGACTACCAGGCCGTCCAGGGCTGCATCGACAGCGCGGGCGACAACGGGCTCTACAGCCTGATCAACCTGTTCAGCGGCGGCGCGCTGCTGCAGCTGTCGATCTTCGCGCTCGGCATCATGCCGTACATCACGGCGAGCATCATCGTGCAGCTGCTCACCGTCGTGATCCCCCGCTTCGAGGCCCTCAAGAAGGAGGGCCAGTCCGGCACCGCGAAGCTCACGCAGTACACGCGGTACCTCACGATCGGCCTGGCCGTCCTCCAGTCCACCGGCCTGATCGCGCTGGCCCGCCAGCCCGGGCAGCTGTTCAACAACTGCCCCAACGACATCATCTACAGCGACATCGGCATCTTCGGCATCCTGATCATGGTCCTGGTGATGACCGCCGGCACCGGCGTCATCATGTGGCTCGGCGAGCTGATCACCGACCGGGGCATCGGCAACGGCATGTCTCTGCTGATCTTCACCTCGATCGCCGCGGGCTTCCCGACCTCCCTCTGGCAGATCAAGATCGAGCGCGGGTGGCCGCTGTTCTCGGTCGTCGTGGCAGCCGGCCTGGTGCTGGTCGCCCTCGTCGTCTTCGTCGAGCAGGCGCAGCGCCGCATCCCGGTGCAGTACGCCAAGCGGATGATCGGTCGCCGCATGTACGGCGGCTCGTCGACGTACATCCCGCTCAAGGTCAACCAGGCCGGCGTCATCCCGGTGATCTTCGCGTCCTCGCTGCTCTACCTGCCGTCGCTCGCGGTCAACCTCGCCGACCGCCAGGACCCACCCGCCTGGTCGCAGTGGCTGCAGGACTACCTGGTCCGCGGGGACCACCCGGTCTACATGATCCTGTACTTCGGCCTGATCGTGTTCTTCACCTACTTCTACGTGGCGATCACCTTCAACCCGACCGAGGTCGCCGACAACATGAAGAAGTACGGCGGCTTCATCCCGGGCATCCGGGCGGGGCGGCCTACGGCCGAGTACCTCGACTACGTGCTGTCGCGCATCACGGCTGCCGGCTCGCTCTACCTGGGCGCGATCGCACTGATCCCGCTGATCGCCCTCGGGCTGTTCCGGGCCAACCAGAACTTCCCGTTCGGCGGCACCGCCATCCTGATCATCGTGGGCGTCGGGCTCGAGACCGTGAAGCAGATCGAGAGCCAGCTCCAGCAGCGCAACTACGAGGGCTTCCTCCGCTAGTGCGGCTCGTACTCGTCGGGCCGCCGGGCGCCGGCAAGGGCACCCAGGCGCAGTTCATCGCGTCGCACTTCGCGGTGCCGAAGATCTCGACCGGCGACATCTTCCGGGCCAACGTCAGCGAGGGGACGGACCTCGGACTCGAGGCGCGGAAGTACATGGACGCCGGGGACCTGGTGCCCGACGAGGTGACGATCGGCATGGTGACCGACCGGCTGGCGCAGGGGGACACCAGCGAGGGCTTCCTGCTCGACGGGTTCCCGCGCACGGTCCACCAGGCCGAGGTGCTCGACGGCATGCTGGCCGGCAACGGCGCCGCCCTGGACGTGGTGCTGGAGCTCGTCGTCGACGACGACGAGGTCGTGCGGCGGCTGTCCGGCCGGCGCACCTGCCGCCGGTGCGGGCACGTGTGGCACCTGGACTTCGACCCGCCCGCCACGGCCGGGGAGTGCGACCGGTGCGGGGGACAGCTCTTCCAACGGGACGACGACAGCGAGGACACCATCAGGCACCGGCTCGAGGTCTACGCCGACCAGACGTCCCCCCTGATCGGCTACTACGGCGACCGGGGCCTGCTCCGCGGCGTCGACGCGACCGGCCCGGTCGAGGACGTCACCGAGCGCGCCATCAACGCGCTGCGCCGCTTCGGCGACTGAGCGGCGGCGAGGCACGAGGGATGTTCAGGAAGCGGGACCGGATGATCCAGATCAAGAGCGACGCCGAGGTCGCGCTGATGCGTGCTGCCGGGCTGGTGGTCGGTCGCACCCTCGAGGTCCTTCGCGCGGCGGCGGTCCCCGGGGTCACCACCGCCGACCTCGACGAGCTGGCCGAGACGACCATCCGCGAGGCAGGCGCGATCCCGTCGTTCAAGGGCTACCAGCCCCACCCGTCGGTACCGCCGTTCCCGGGCTCGATCTGCGCGTCGGTCAACGACGAGATCGTGCACGGCATACCCGGGCCCCGAGAGCTGTGCGACGGCGACGTCGTCTCCCTCGACTGCGGCGCGATCCTCGAGGGCTGGCACGGCGACGCGGCCGTCACGGTGGCGGTCGGCGAGGTGCCGGCCCAGGTGCATGAGCTGCTGCGGGTCTGCGAGGAGTCCATGTGGCGCGGCCTGGCCGCGGCGGCGGAGGGCGGGCGGGTCTCCGACATCAGCCACGCGGTCGAGAGCTACGTGCTGGCCCAGCGGACGGGCTACGGCATCGTCGAGGAGTACGGCGGGCACGGCATCGGGACCGAGATGCACCAGGAGCCGCACGTGCTCAACTACGGCCGGCCCGGCCGGGGGCCGCGGCTGCAGCGGGGCCTGGTCCTCGCGGTCGAGCCGATGCTCACGCTGGGCAGCCCGAGGACCCAGGAGCTCGACGACCACTGGACCGTCTCCACGGTCGACGGGCAGGTGTCGGCGCACTTCGAGCACACGGTCGCGGTCACCGTCGACGGACCGTGGGTGCTGACGGCGCTCGACGGGGGACGTGACCGGATCGCCTCGATCACCGGCGCCGCCACCGGGGCGGCCGCGGCGGGATGAGCGACGAGCGGGCAGACCGCCCGGCCGAACCGGAGCTGCGCGCCTCGGACGCAGAGCGCGACGTCGTCGCCACCCGGTTGCGGGAGGCGCACGCGGAGGGCCGGCTCACGGTCGAGGAGTTCTCCGAGCGGCTCGACGCGGCTCTCGCGGCCCGGACGCGGGGGGACCTCGAGGACCTGACCCGCGACCTGCCGGCGGTCGCCGGCCCGGCCCCGAGACGACCCCGCACCGGGGACGAGGCCGCACCCGCCCGGCGGAGCAGCAGCCAGCCCGCCGGCCGGCAGGCTGCATGGGGCGTCTGGGCCGTCGCCGTGCTGGTCAACCTGGTCGTCTGGGGCGTGGTGTCCCTGGCCAACGGTGGGACCGTCTACTTCTGGCCGGGGTGGGTGGCCGGGCCCTGGGGCGCCGTGCTGCTGGTCCGCACGCTCGCCGGCGGTCGTTCTCGTGGCCCTGCGTGACGACCGGCCACCGCCGGGCGGTTTCGCCTTTCGGCGCGCCGTGACGTAGACTCCGAGGCTGGCTCACGAGCCTGGTCCTCGCATGCCCCGCGGCTGGTCTGGCAGGCAGGACCGCGTCACCAGTGACCACGCAACTGAAGACCGACACTCGACACGACAAAGGCCGACAACACCGATGAAGGTCAAGCCGAGCGTCAAGAAGATCTGCGACAAGTGCAAGGTGATCCGCCGTCACGGGCGGGTCATGGTGATCTGCGAGAACGCACGTCACAAGCAGCGTCAGGGCTAGTCGCCCGAGCAGGCTTCGCGACCGAGCAGAGACAAGCAGCGCGCCGCGCCCCGCACGTCCTCACCGAGGGCGGGCGGGTCACCCCCGGACCAGGCCGGGGCCATCCGTCCCGGGCGGACGGGGGAGCGGCGAGCACGACCTGGTGACACGAAGGAGCACCGCCCGATGGCACGCCTCGTCGGCGTCGACCTCCCGCGCGAGAAGCGCGTCGAGATCGCCCTGACCTACATCTTCGGCATCGGCCGCAGCCGGGCCATGGAGACCCTCGCCCAGACCGGCGTCAGCGGGGACACCCGGGTCCGGGACCTCGGCGACGACGACCTCGTCAAGCTGCGCGACTGGATCGAGTCCAACTACCGCATCGAGGGCGACCTGCGCCGCGAGGTGCAGGCCGACATCCGTCGCAAGGTCGAGATCGGCTGCTACGAGGGTCTGCGGCACCGCCGCGGCCTCCCGGTCCGCGGCCAGCGCACCCACACGAACGCCCGCACCCGCAAGGGCCCGCGCAAGGCGATCGCCGGCAAGAAGAAGGTCGGGAAGAAGTAGACGCACGGTCGGGGGGCTTCGCCCCCCGACTGCCCCCCAAGAGCCGACTGCCCCCAAGAGCAACCCCGTCGGGCTGAGCTTCCACCGACCGACACCAGCCACCCAGGAGATCCAGAGCAGATGCCTCCGAAGAGCCGTCAGGGCGCGGGCGCCAAGAAGGTGCGCCGCAAGGAGAAGAAGAACGTGGCCCATGGCCACGCCCACATCAAGAGCACCTTCAACAACACGATCGTCTCGATCACCGACCCCATGGGCAACGTGATCTCGTGGGCCTCGGCCGGACACGTGGGCTTCAAGGGCTCGCGCAAGTCGACGCCGTTCGCCGCGCAGATGGCGGCCGAGAACGCCGCGCGGCGGGCCCAGGAGCACGGCATGCGCAAGGTCGACGTGTTCGTCAAGGGCCCGGGCTCCGGTCGCGAGACCGCGATCCGCTCGCTGCAGGCCGCCGGCCTCGAGGTCGGCACCATCCAGGACGTGACCCCCGTCCCGCACAACGGCTGCCGCCCGCCCAAGCGGCGCCGGGTGTAGGGGGGAGAAGGAGACATGGCTCGTTACACAGGTGCGGACTGCAAGCGCTGCCGCCGCGAGAAGATGAAGCTGTTCCTCAAGGGTGCGAAGTGCGAGTCGCCGAAGTGCCCGATCGAGATCCGTCCCTACCCGCCGGGTGAGCACGGTCGCGGTCGCTCCAAGGACAGCGAGTACCTCCTGCAGCTGCGGGAGAAGCAGAAGGCCACCCGGATCTACGGTGTGCTCGAGAAGCAGTTCCGCGGCTACTACGACGAGGCCAACCGCAAGCAGGGCAAGACCGGCGAGAACCTGCTGCGCATCCTCGAGAGCCGTCTGGACAACGTGGTCTACCGAGCCGGCTTCGCCAAGTCCCGCGACATGGCCCGCCAGCTGGTGCGCCACGGCCACCTCACCGTCAACGGCCGCAAGGTCGACATCCCGTCGTTCCGCGTCAGCGACAACGACATCATCGAGGTCCGTGAAGGCTCGCTCGAGCTCACGCCCTTCATCGTGGCGCGTGCCGAGGCCGGCGAGCGCCCGGTGCCGGCATGGCTCGAGGTCATCCCGACCCGGATGCGGATCCTCGTCCACTCCCTCCCGGCCCGGCAGGTCATCGACACGCCGGTCCAGGAGCAGCTGATCGTCGAGCTGTACTCGAAGTAACCCGCACGACCCCGGGGGCGGCAGACCGACGCCGCTCCTGGGGGCACCACCTCGCACGGCGTCATATGGCGGACGCCTGCTGGAAGGACAACTGACGTGCTGATCGCACAGCGCCCCACCCTCTCCGAAGAGGTCGTCGACGACTACCGCTCGCGGTTCGTCATCGAGCCCCTCGAGCCGGGCTTCGGCTACACCCTCGGCAACTCCCTCCGCCGCACCCTGCTGTCCTCGATCCCCGGTGCCTCGGTCACGAGCATCCGGGTCGACGGCGTGCTGCACGAGTTCACCACCGTGCCGGGCGTCAAGGAGGACATCACCGAGATCATCCTCAACATCAAGGGCCTCGTCGTGAGCTCCGAGGTGGACGAGCCGGTGGTCATGTACCTGCGCAAGCAAGGCCCGGGCGCGGTCACCGCCGCCGACATCGCGCCCCCGGCCGGTGTCGAGGTGCACAACCCCGACCTGCACATCGCGACGCTCAACGGCAAGGGCAAGCTCGAGATGGAGCTCACCGTCGAGCGCGGCCGCGGCTACGTCTCCGCGGTGCAGAACAAGCAGGTGGGTCAGGAGATCGGCCGGATCCCGGTCGACTCCATCTACTCCCCGGTGCTCAAGGTGACCTACAAGGTCGAGGCGACCCGTGTCGAGCAGCGGACCGACTTCGACAAGCTGATCGTCGACGTCGAGACCAAGCGCTCGATGCAGCCGCGGGACGCCATGGCGTCGGCCGGCAAGACGCTGGTCGAGCTCTTCGGCCTGGCCCGCGAGCTCAACGTCGAGGCCGAGGGCATCGACATGGGCCCGTCGCCGACCGACGCCGCTCTCGCCGCCGACCTGGCCCTGCCGGTCGAGGACCTCGAGCTGACCGTGCGGTCCTACAACTGCCTCAAGCGCGAGGGCATCCACACGGTGGGCGAGCTGGTCTCCCGCAGCGAGGCCGACCTGCTCGACATCCGCAACTTCGGCGCGAAGTCGATCGACGAGGTCAAGGCCAAGCTGCACTCGATGGGCCTGGCCCTCAAGGACAGCCCGCCCGGGTTCGACCCGAGCACCGCCGTGGACAACTACGGCGCCGACGACGACACGGCCTACGTCGAGGACGAGCAGTACTAGAGGTCGGCTGACCCGACCCCCTCGGACCTCGCAGACTGGAGACGGAACACCATGCCCACCCCAGCCAAGGGCGCCCGCCTCGGCGGCGGCCCGGCGCACGAGCGCCTGATGCTCGCCAACCTGGCCACCGCACTGTTCGAGCACGGCAAGATCACCACGACCGAGGCCAAGGCGAAGCGGCTGCGGCCCCTCGCCGAGCGCCTGATCACCTTCGCGAAGCGCGGTGACCTGCACGCGCGCCGTCGGGTGATGACCGTGGTCCGGGACAAGAGCGTCGTGCACGAGCTCTTCGCCGAGATCGGCCCGCGCTACGAGAACCGCCACGGCGGCTACACCCGGATCACCAAGGTCGGCCCGCGCAAGGGTGACAACGCGCCGATGGCGGTCATCGAGCTGGTCGAGGCGCTGACGGCCAAGGCCGAGACCGTGAAGGAGGCGGAGGCGGCCACCAAGCGGACCGCCAAGAAGACCGCCAAGAAGACGGCCGAGAAGACCGCTGCCGCGGACGACGCGGCGACGGCAGCAGCCGCCGCCGAGGCCGCCGAGGCCGCGGCCGAGGAGGCTGCCGACGACGCCGCCGAGGGTGATGTCGAGGGCGCCGAGCAGGCCGCCGCCGAGGCCCGTGCCGCGGCCGACGAGGCAGCCGAGGCGGCCGAAGGCTCCCCGGACGAGAAGGCCGACGAGGCCGCCGGCGAGGCCGAGGCCTTCGCCGAGATCGCCGAGGACGCCGCCGAGGACGCCAAGAAGTCGGAGTAGTCCTGACGCCCGACGCGCAGCGCGCCGTGACCGAGCCCGCCGTCCCCGCTCCCGGGGACGGCGGGCTCGTCCGTCTGCGCCTGGACCTGGGCTACGACGGGGCCGAGTTCTCCGGCTGGGCCCGCCAGCCCGGCCGGCGGACGGTGCAGGAGGTCCTCGAGGACGCGCTGGTCACCGTCCTGCGGGTCACCGAGGCGCGGGTCACCTGCGCCGGCCGGACCGACTCCGGGGTCCACGCGCGCGGGCAGGTCGCCCACGTCGACGCGCCGTCGGCGGCGGTCGAGGCGGCCGGTGGCCCGGGCGCGCTGGCGCGCCGGCTCTCGGGTGTCCTGCCTCGCGACGTACGCGTGACCGACGTGGCGCTCGCACCGGACGGGTTCGACGCCCGCTTCGCCGCGCTCTGGCGCCGGTACGCCTACCGGATCAGCGACCACCCGGCCGGTGTCGACCCGCTGCGCCGGCACGACGTCGTCGACCACCGACGGGCGCTGGACGTGGCGGCGATGGACGAGGCTGCCGGCGCGCTGCTCGGGACGCACGACTTCAGCGCCTTCTGCCGGCCCCGCGAGGGAGCCACGACGGTGCGGACCCTGCTCGAGCACGGGTGGTCGCGCGGGGACGGGCTGGTCGTCGCCACGGTCGTGGCGGACGCCTTCTGCCACAACATGGTGCGGGCCCTGGTCGGGGCGGCTCTCGCGGTCGGCGAGGGCCGCCGGCCGCCGTCCTGGCCGGCCGAGGTGCTGGCCGGCCGGGTGCGACGGCCCGACGTCCAGGTGGCGCCGGCGCACGGGCTGACCCTCGAGGAGGTCCGCTACCCGCCGGCCGAGGAGCTCGCGGCGCGCGCCACGGCGGCGCGCCGCCGACGGGAGGAGCCCGCGTGACCACGACCGCGGGCCGCGAGGAGCTGCTCGTCACCCTCGCCGCGATGGTGCTCGCCCTGCCGGACGACCGGCCGCAGGCCGTCGGCGTGACCGGCATGTCGTGCAGCGGGAAGACCACGCTGGCCGCCGAGCTGGCGGCCGTCGTCGTCGGCGCCGGCCGGCCGGTGCTGTCCGTCGCCTACGACGACTTCCACCATCCCCGGGAGCGGCGCCACGCCCAGGGCCGCGAGTCGGCGGCCGGCTACCTCGACGACGCGTTCGACCCGGAGGCGCTGGACCGGCTGGTGCTCCGCCCGGTGGTCGAAGGTGCCCGCCGCATCGTGACGGCGTCGTACGACCTCGCCGAGGACCGGCCGGTCGCGCCGGACCCGGTCGACCTGGCGGACGGGTCGGTCGTGCTGGTCGAGGGGTCGTTCCTGCTGGTCCCCGCCCTTGCCGACCGGTGGGACCTGTCGGTGATGACCGTGGCCGAGCCGGGGCGGGTCATCGAGCGGGCAGTCGTGCGCGACGCCGACCTCGGCCCGCCGGAACGGGTCCGTGAGCTCTACCTGCGGCGCTACCTGGCGGCCGAGGCGCTGCACCAGGAGCGCGACGACCCCTGGTCGCGGGCGGACGTGGTCGTCGACCTGACCGACCCGACGGCCCCGCGGCTCCTGAGCTGACCGCCGGGCGCCGACGAGGTCAGCCCTGCCCGCAGGGGCCTCCGGTGGCGTAGGGAAGTGCGGCGTAGGCAGCGGTGTCCTGCGTGAACAGCGACCCGTCCGCTGCGGCCTCGAGCACCGCCATCGTGGGCACCCGGAAGATCTCCTCGAGGTAGCCGTTGCTCTTCTGCCCGACCGAGCGCACCTCGTAGAAGATGGCGCCGCGCATCACGTCGGCACCCAGCGGCGTCTCGCCGGTGGGAGCGTCGCCGCCGAGCAGCATGCGGCTGAGCACGGCGTTGGTGATGTCGATGTCGGGGTAGCGCGCCAGGTGTGTCTGGCCCTGCCCGGCGAGGGCGTCGATGGTCGTCTCGGCCATCTGACGGCCGACCAGCCACTGGTCCGCCGTCAGCCGCGACGGGTCGACGGTGCGGGCGCCGATCTGGAACTGGTTGAGGTCGTCGGTGCCGGCCACCCGCGGCGCGCTGCTCATGTGGTGCAGGTCGAGCCCGAGCTCGGGACGGAGCTGCTCGAAGAGGTGCCAGAAGGCGACCGACTCGGGCTGGACGAAGTTCTCCCAGTCCCGGTTGAGGTCGGTCCTCGTCGGTGTCGTGCTCTGACGGATGTTGGCCGTCGCGCCGTCCGGGTTGTACATCGGGATGACGACCACGGTCAGGCCGTCGCGGATCGTCCGGGCCGCCGGGCTGCCGCTGCTGGCCAGCGTCCGCAGGACCTGCAGCGCGGCCTCGGTGCTGTGCAGCTCGTTGCCGTGGATGCGCGCCTGGAGCCAGAACGTCGTCGGTCCGTCGCCGACGGTCGCGTAGAGCAGCTCGCGTCCCTCACCGGACAGGCCGGCGCTGGCCACGGTGACCCGGCCCGCACTGCTCTGCTCGATCCGGTGCAGCTGGGTCACGACGTCCTCGTAGCCCGCGACGCTGCTGAGCTCGACCGTCTGGTCGTCCTGGAGGCACGGACCGCCGGGCGTGTGCGCCGGGTCGGCGCCGGCCGGTGCGACACCGACCCCGACCAGGGCCAGCGAGGCTGCGACGATCCCCAGCCGGCGCAGCCGCCCGACCGTGAGGTCGGCGCGACGGGCCGGGCGGGTGCGACGGACTGCCATGAGGTGCCTCCGGGGGTCGGTCCCGCCGTTCTAGCTCAAAGGGGACGAACCGGGCAAGGGTGGGATCCACCTCTTTACCGACTCCGGAACCCGGTCGCGCCGTCCGCCGGGACGCCGCACACTCCTGCTGTGGGCCACGTCGACGTCAACGGGATCAGCTACTACCTGCCGGACGGCCGCTGCCTCCTGTCGGACGTGTCCTTCCGGGTGGGCGACGG
>Ga0210143_1000021_pt1 | contig 35066 bp, 31 predicted proteins | sample MayberryNW_TuleC_2_FD_185527 | JGI IMG/M metagenome (GOLD analysis project Ga0210143, IMG submission 185527) | Wetland microbial communities from San Francisco Bay, California, USA, that impact long-term carbon sequestration - MayberryNW_TuleC_D2... | ecosystem: Environmental > Aquatic > Marine... | reverse complement strand
CGTGCGGTGAACGAGGGGCATATCGTAGACCCACGCCGTACCCTTGGCCGTCCGACCGACGAAGGGAGCGCCATGCGGCTCGAAGGAAAGGTGGCACTGATCACGGGAGGTGCCAGCGGCATGGGGAGGATCGCGTCGGAGCTCTTCGCGAACGAGGGCGCGAAGGTCGTTCTCACCGACGTGGACGACGGAGCTGGTGGATCGACGGCGACGGCGATCGGCGATCAGGCGTACTACGTGCACGCCGATGTCTCGAGGGAGTCCGACGCGGCGGCGATGGTGGCGGCCACGGTCGAGCGCTTCGGCCGGCTCGACGTTCTCTACAACAACGCGGGGATCATGCCGCTGGACGACGGATCGGTGACCGACGCCGACGGCTCGATCTGGGACACGGTGCTGGCGGTCAACGTGAAGGGCGTGATGTTCGGCTGCAAGTTTGGGATCCCCGCGATGCTCGAAACGGGCGGCGGGTCGATCATCAACGTCGCATCGTTCGTCGCGTGGCTCGGAGCGGCGACCTCGCAGACGGCATACACCGCATCGAAGGGCGCCGTGCTCGCGATGACCCGTGAGGTAGCGGTCGAGTACGCGCGGAAAGGCATCCGGTGCAACGCTCTGTGCCCCGGGCCGATCGAGACGCCTCTCCTGGCCGCGCTGCTGTCCGACGATGCGAAGAAGCAGCGTCGGTTCGTGCACATCCCGATGGGTCGGCTCGGACAGGCCGAGGAGCTCGCGAAGGCCGCGCTCTTCCTGGCCAGCGACGACTCGAGCTACATGACGGGCGCGAGCCTGATCGTCGACGGGGGTATCACGGCGGCCTACGTAACGCCGGAAGACTGACCCTTTCCCGGTCGATCCGGCGATTTCAGCCGATCTCGGACCGCTCGCAGCGAACGAGGCTGCCGAGCCATTCCACTCGATCTTCACATGGCGGAACGAAACGTTACAGCGCGAGGCTTGCGCCGAGGAACGTCGAGAGCATCCTCGCCACGGTCTTGTTCACCGCGTCGTGGCTTCGAGGGCGAGGCTCACCGATCTCGCGCAATCGCGCTGGCGCGAGTCCGGACTGGCCCTCCAGCGATGCAAGCGAACCGGAGTTGAATGGGAACCCCCGATCGGTGGCGACTTCTCCGATGTCGTCTAGGCATGACGGGATGCTCCGTCATCGATCCGCAAGCGGTTGCGGGCACCACTCTCGGCTCACGTGCCGAAGACTCCGCGAAGCGCTCCGTACACCGCACGGTATCGCCCGTACGCCTCCTCGTAGGCTTCACGCGTCGAGGGATCCGGCTCGTGCTCGTCGGGACGGAACCGCACGAACGCCTCCACCGCGCTCGACACGCTGTCGTGCACGCCGGCTCCAACCGCCGCGAGGATCGCGGCCCCGGTCGCCGTCGTCTCGACCGACCCTGGCACCCGCACGGGCAGCCCCGTCACGTCGGACTTGATCTGCCGCCACAGGGGCCCCTTCGCGCCCCCACCCACGATCGTCAGCCGCCGCACGTCCAGGCCGGCGTGCTTCATCGCGTCGAGGATGTCGCGCAATGCGAACGCGCTCCCTTCGAGGATCGCGCGCGTCATGTGGTCGCGCGTGTGAGCGAGCGAGAGCCCGTAGAAGACCCCCCGGGCGGCCCCGTTCCACTCGGGGGCCATCGCGCCCTGCATACAGGGGAGGAACACGAGCCCCTCCGCGCCCGCGTCGATGTGACCGGCCTCCGTCGACAAGAAGTCGTACGCGTCGCCCAGTCCCACGGCTTCCGCGTCGCGCTCGATCGGCGCGAACTGGTCGCGCCACCACCGCAGATTGCCACCTGAGACGAAGCCGGGGTTCTCGAGCAGCCACGTATCGGGATCGGCGTGCGGGTGGCACTCGACCAGCATCGTCGGGTCCTCGCGCGGCTCCGCGCTCGCTGCACAGACCGGCTCGGCGGTGCCGACCACGTCGCAGACGTCGCCCGGGGCGTACACGCCTGCGCCGAGCGTCGCGGCCATCTCGTCGCCGCAGCCGATCGCCACGACGGTCGACGGATCGAGGCCGCTCGCGTCGGCGAACGCCACCGTGACGGTCCCGACCGCCTCGGTACCCGCCCCGAGCCGCGGCAGCATCGTTTCGTCGATCTCGGTCGCCGCGAGCGCCTCCGAGGACCATTCGCGCGAACGGGGATCGAGAAGCGCGAGCGAGCTGGCGTTCGAGTAGTCGACCGCGACCTCCCCGGTCACGTGGCGCAGCACGAACGAGCCTGGCGGCATCACGTAGCGGGCCTCCTTCCATGCCCCCGGCTCCTCGTCACGGACCCACATCGCCTTGAAGACCGCGTGCGAGGAGTCGAGGTTCGCGCCGACGGCCCGGTAGAACTCGGGAGGCGACATGCGTTCCGCAAGGGCGGCGGCCTGGGCCTCCGCACGCCGGTCCATCCAGATCATCGCCGGGCGCACGGGCACGCCATTGTCGTCACATACCACCATGCCGTCGAGCTGCGAGCCGAACGACAGACCCCGGATCGCAGCGGCACCCTCGGGGCTCGAGGCGACGAGCCGCGCGCACGCCCGCTGGACGGCCGCCGTCCACAACGCCGGATCCTGCTCGGCCCAGGCGGGCTGCGGGAACGACACGTCGTACGCCTCGTACGCCGAGTCAACGAGCTGCCCGTCGTCGCGGTACAGGGCGGCGTTCGTGCCCTGGCTCCCGACGTCGCAGCCGATCACGTAGACGGGGCTCACGGCACGATCACCATCTTCAGACCGGTACCGGAGCGGATCGTCTCGAACGCCTCTGCGATGCGCTCGAGCGGCCATCGGTGGGTGACGACGGCGGCGAGCACTTCCTGCTTGCGATCGAGGTAGTCCATCGTGATGCGGTACTGGCGGTGTGTGGCACCGTACGCACCACGGATGTCGAGCTCCTTGTAATGCAGCTCGTTCATGTCGAGCGGGCTCACGGGGTCGTGTTTCGGCAGGCCGGCGAAGTACACGAGGGTCGCGCGCTTCGCCGCCATCTCCAGCGCGGCCTGCTGCGCCGGCTTCGCGGGCGCCGCCACGCTCACGCGCTCGGCGCCGTGCCCACCGGTGCGCGAGCGAACCTCCTCGACACCGTTGTCGTCGGCTGCGACCCACGCGTCGTCGACGACGTCGCCGACCGCATCGAGCGCGATCTTCAGGCGATCGCCCGACACATCGGTGAGGAACACCTTGGACGCGCCCCGGTCGCGCGCCATCACCGCCTGCCAGCAGCCGATCGGGCCGGTGCCGAGGATCACGACCGTGTCCCCGAGGCGCACGTCGAGTTGCTCGATGCCGTTCAGCGCGCACGCGAACGGATCGGCCACCGTCGCGAGGTCGCTCGGCAGGTCGGGCGGCAGCGGGATCAGGTTCTTCGTCGCGATCGGCGGCACCGCCGCGAGCTCCGCGTACGCCCCCGGATAAGGGTCGTACCCGTAGAGGAGGTGGTGCTCGCAGAGGTTCTGGAAGCCCTCGAGGCACCAGCGGCATTCCCCGCACGTGAGGATCGAGCCGAGGAAGACACGATCACCCGGCGAGACGCCCGGCGGCAGATCGGCGTGCGTCCCAACGTGCTCGAGCACGCCGACCGGTTCGTGGCCGAGGAGCCACGGCGCCGGCGCCTTCGGGTCGCCGTTGAAGAACGTGCGTGCGTCGGTGCCGCAGATGCCGCACGCCTCGACCCGAAGCAGCGCGCCCGCCGGGTCGAGCTCTGGTTCCCCCACGTCGTCGCGCACCTCGATCGCATCGAGATCGGTCATGAATGCGGCGCGCATCTCAGCCGGTTTCCTCACGCAGCGCGTCGAGGGCCTTCTCCGCGGTCCACCGATCGCGGATCACCCGGGAGAGCGCCCGCGTGATCGCCTCTGGGTCCCGGTGCATGAAGATGTTGCGGCCGACCGAGCATCCGATCGCGCCGACCGCCATCGCCTGTTCCATGCGCGAGAGCAGCTCCGCGTCCTCGAGCCGTGAGCCGCCTGCGAGCACGACCGGGATGCCGTTGGCCGCTTCCACACATCTCCCGAACGACTCTTGATCGCCCGGCCAGTTCGTCTTCACGATGTCGGCGCCCAGCTCCGCACAGAGCCGCACGTTGCGACGCAGGTACTCGAACCCGTACTGCTGCTTGAGCTCCTCGACCGTGGCGTAGGTCGTCGGGAACTCAGCCTCCGCGATGAACGGCATACCGAGGAACGCGCATTCACGTCCGACGGCCGACAGGATGTCGATCATGCCGGCCTCGGTGTCGCCGCCCAGCGCCGTGAAGAGTACGACCGCGTCGGCACCGAGAGTCAGGGCCTCCTCGACCTCGGCGATCTGGACGATCTGCGGCCGCCCGCCGTCGGGCGAAGCGCTCGCCGACAGGAGCAGGGCGAGCGACGTCGTGGGGCCGAAACCCTCCGCGGCGATGCGGATCATCCCCTTGCTCATCATGATCACGTTCGAGCCTCCCGCGACCGCTTCCCGGGTGCGCTGGGTGATGTCGCCGAGCGGCTCGAGGAACGTGGGCGAGGTCATGCCGTGGTCGAGCGCGCAGATCACCGACGCTCCGTCGGCGTCGATCACTCGCTTCAGCCGCATCGTCTTGCCGACGCTGGTCATCACGATCTCCTCCCCGGTCCTCGCCGGACCACGGTGAACTCGAACGCATCCGCGAGGTGATGCTCGTGCGAGAGCAGCAACGGCTCGCCCCCTCGGCCGAAGTCGACCTGGCGAAGGTACAGCAGCGCCGCTCCGCCCCTGACGCCCAATCTCTTCGCGAGTGATCGGTCGGCCCGTGCGGGCTCGACGCGCACGACTCCGTGCGCGACCGGACTGCCGTGGCGCTCCAGCAGCTCGTACAGCGAACCGTCGAGCGGCATTGCGCTGAGCTCGCCTGCTGCGATCAACGAGACAGAGACCACGTCGAGCGAGAGCACGACCGGGTCGTCGTCGGCGGTACGCACCCGTTCGAGGCGCACCACGGGATCGCCGGGCTGTAGGTCGAGCGCCTCGGCTTCCTCGCCGCCGGCCCCACCCGTGTGCACGGCGGATCGGCTCGTACCCGGCTCCATGCCGGCGGCCCTGATCGCCTCGGTCACGCCGAAGTTCACATCGAGGTTGTTGCGCAGCCGGGGCCGGTGGGTGGCGTAGGTGCCGGCGCCGCTCGTGCGGGTGACGAACCCGTCCTCCTCCAGCGACCGCAACGCCTCGCGGAGCGTCGGGCGCGACACGCCGAGCTCTTCGGCGAGCTCGGGCTCGGGCGGCAGCTTCGATCCCGGCGGGATCCGCCCCGTGGCGATGCGTGAGACCAGGTCGTCGCGCACCCGGAACGACAACCGCTTCTTCACCGACAACCACCCCTTCGCGTCGGACACACTACATTTGTCTGACAAATCGTGTCAAAGGAGCCCGCCCGCCTACCATGGGCCGATGGATGCGCTCAGCGTCGGCGTCCCCGTCCTGTCCGGGCCGGCCGCCGGATGGAACTTCTGGCCCGTGGTGGGCATCCCGTTGGCTTGGCTACTGGTGTTCGGGTGGCTCCGCGTCCCGCTGCGGCCCGGCATCGCGATCGGGGTGACCGTGGTCGGGCTGCTCTCCGCGGACGCGGTCTCGACCTGGGGCGTGGCACCGGTGGTCATCGGAGTCTCCCTGCTCCTGGCCGCGATCACGATCGCGCTCCGGCACGCGCGGCGGACTCGGCCGCCGAACGTTTGACAGACAAACCCATTCTGTGTCTCCATTACCGGGGTCCGCGCGACGGGGGGTCGGCGGAAGGAGGGTGACGGATGTCCGAGCGCAAGGTCGGATCGGTCACGTACCGCGAGGTCGGCGAGGGCTACTTCGAGGACCGCGGTCTGCGGCGTCATGCCGGGATCTGGTCGCTGTGGGCACTCGGGGTCGGCGCTGTCATCTCGGGTGACTACTACGGATGGAACTTCGGTCTGTCCGTCGGGGGATTCGGAGGCCTGCTGGTCGCGACCGCGATCATCGCGATCATGTACTACGGCCTCTGCTACAGCATCGCGGAGATGTCACCGGCGCTGCCGCACACAGGCGGCGCCTACTCGTTCGCGAGGTCGGCGATGGGCCCGTGGGGCGGGTTCCTCACCGGGCTCGCCGAGAACGCCGAGTACGTGATCACGACGGCGGTCGTGAACGGCGCGATCGCGCTGCTCGCGCAGGAGGTGGTCACGGACCTGTTCAACCTCTCGAGCGACGTGTGGTGGAACAGCGAGCCCTTCTGGTGGGCCGTCTTCTACATCGTGTTCCTCGCGATCAACATCAGCGGTGTCGAGGCGACGTTCCGATTCACGGTCGGCATCACGGTCGTCGCGATGGGTATCCTGGTCGTCTTCTACGTCGCGGCGCTCGTAAGCGGAGACTTCAGCCCCGACCTGTGGTTCAACATCGCCGACGGAGGTGGTGAGGCGCCTGCGGGCGAAGGCTCGTTCCTTCCGTTCGGGATCAGCGGCATCTTCAAGGCGCTCCCGTTCGCGATCTGGTTCTACCTCGCGATCGAGGAGGTCCCGCTCGCGGCCGAGGAGTCGATGGACCCGCGGCGCGACGTGCCCAGGGGCACGATCCGCGGCATGCACACGCTGCTGCTGCTCAGCGTCGGCACCCTGCTGCTCAACTCGGGCGTCGGAGGCGGGGCGCTGACGATCGGCGAGTCGGGCACCCCGCTCTTCGACGGGTTCCGAGCGATCTTCGGCGAAGGCACCGGCGCCGTGCTGCTGGGCGCGATGGGACTCGTCGGTCTGGTGGCGAGTTTCTTCACGATCATGTACGCATACGGGCGGAACACGTTCTCGCTGTCGCGGGCCGGGTACTTCCCGCAGTTCCTGTCGAAGACGCACGGCACACGGAAGACCCCGCACGTGGCGTTGATCGCGGGCGCGCTCGTCGGCTACGCCGTGCTGTGGGTGATCTGGTACCTCGGCCGGCAGGAGGGCGACCTCGGCGCCCAGGTCGTGGCAGCGGTGCTGAACATGGCCGTGTTCGCGGCGGTGCTCGCCTACATCTTGCAGTGTCTGTCGTTCGTGATGCTACGGCTGAACTTGCCGAACATCGAACGGCCGTACGTCAGCCGCTGGGGGGTGGCGGGGGCCTACATCGCCGGCGTCATCGCCGCGGTGGCGCTGGTCTCGATCTTCCTGAACGAGGACTACCGTCCGGGCGTCTACGGCGTGGCCGCGTACTTCGCGATCGCGATCCTCTACTTCGCGATCGCGGGGCGCCACCGCCTCGTGCTCTCGCCCGAGGAGGAGTTCGCCCTCACGAAGGGCGAGTCGGGCATCCCCGAGGCGGAGGGATTCCGAACGAGCGCGGCAGAACAGGAGGCGATCCTGCGCGGAGGCGACGACCAGTCGTCGACGCCACCGCCGTCGTCCGGCTGACGCCGACGAACCAGGAACGGAAGGGACACGGCGGCCGGTGACGGCCGCCGTGTCTGCGTCTCGACGCTGAGGAGGGGCGATGGACCAGCAGGGCTTGCTCGACGCGAAGGAGCTGGAGGGCCGCGCCGACGCCGGCGAGATCGACACCGTGCTCTGCATGTTCACCGACATGCAGGGTCGGTTCATGGGCAAGCGTGTGATGCCCGACTTCTTCCTGCACGAGATCCTGGGCGAGGAAGGACTGCACGCGTGCCTGTACCTGCTCGCGATCGACATGGAGATGGAGCCGCTGCCCGGCTACGAGTACGCGAGCTGGGAGACCGGGTACGGCGACTTCCGCATGGTGCCCGACATGTCGACCTTACGCTGGTGTCCCTGGCTCGAGAAGACCGTGATGGTGATCTGTGACGTTGCCGACGAGGACACGGGCGAACCGGTCGAGGTGGCGCCGCGGCAGATCTTGAAGCGGCAGATCGAGCGCGCGGCGGAGGCCGGCTTCACGATCAAGACCGGGTCGGAGCTCGAGTTCTACCTCTTCAAGGACGGCTACGACGAGCTCGCCGAGCGCGGCTACAGGGACGCGCGTCCGTCGTCGAGTTACATCATGGACTACCACATGCTCCAGACCACGAAGGACGAGTGGGTGATCCGCCAGATCCGCAACGGCATGCGCGGCGCAGGCATCCCGGTGGAGTTCTCGAAAGGTGAGTTCGGGAAGGGACAGCACGAGATCAACATCACGTACGCGGATGCCCTTACGACCGCCGACTACCACGTGCTCTACAAGCATGGGGTCAAGGAGATCTGCGCGGCCAACGGCGTCGCCGCCACGTTCATGGCGAAGTGGACGATGGAGGAGGCCGGCTCCTCGTGCCACATGCACTCGAGCGTGTGGAACGCGAATGGCACGAAGTCGCTGATGTTCGATCAGCGGGCCGAGCACCACATATCGAAGACGTACGGCCACTTCATGGGCGGACTGATGGCAACCGCGCGGGAGATGGCGTGGATGTTCGCCCCGTTCGTGAACTCGTACAAGCGATACCAGCTCGGGTCCTGGGCCCCGACCGCGATCGTGTGGAGCCGTGACAACCGCACGTGCGGGTTCCGGACGGTCGGGGAGCACACCGGCGCACGCGTGGAGAATCGCATCCCCGGTGCCGACGTCAACCCGTACCTCGGGTACGCCGCCACGATCGCGGGTGGGCTGCACGGGCTCCAGAACGAGGTCGAGGCACCGGACATGTTCGTCGGCAACGCCTACGAGGCCAAGCGGGTGCCGCGCGTGCCGTCGAGCCTGCACGAGGCGGTCGACGTCTTCCGCAAGAGCAAGGTCGCGAAGGAGGCCTTCGGCGACTTCGTCTTCGGCCATCTGCTGAACACGGCCGTGCAGGAACAGGCGATCTTCGACAACCTCTGCGTGACCGACTGGGAGCTCGCCCGCTACTTCGAGCGCGGTTAACCGAGTCGCGCGGCCACCGCCGATACACTGGCTCGTCATGCGACCCGTGATCCTGATCGGGCACGCCGACTACGAGACGTTCGGCGTCGCGCCCGAGACGTTCCGCGACGCAGACGTCCCCTGGATCGAGCACCTTGCCCACGCGGGCGCCGAGCTCCCGGATCTCTCCCAGATCTCCGGGATCGCGCTCTACGGCGGCGAGATGAACGTCGACATGGGCGAGCGGTACCCGTTCCTGTCCGATGAACGCATCTACGTCCGCAAGGCGATCGATGCGGGCGTGCCCTATCTGGGGATCTGCCTCGGCGCGCAGATGCTGGCTCGAGCGCTCGACCACCCGGTGCATCCGGCCGGCATCCGGGAGTTCGGGTTCAATCCCCTGCGACCGACGCTCGCGGCCGCCGACGACGAGCTCCTGTCCACGTTCCGCGACGGCGACCTGGTGTTCCACTGGCACGAGGACACGTTCCGGCTCCCCGAGGGCGCCGCCTTGCTGGCGACCGGGGACGAGGTGCCCCTCCAGGCCTTTCGCCACGGCGCCACATCGTGGGGGCTGCAATTCCATCTCGAGGTCGATCGCGCCGAGATCGAGCTGTGGCTCGAGACCGCCGGGGAGGATGAGGTCGCCTCGTGGGGAAAGACGACCGATCAGATCCTGGACGAGACCGACCGGCACATCGAGGCACACGAAGCCCGGGGCCGCGAGGTGTTCGCTCGCTTCGCTCGCGTTGCTCGACGCCACTCAGGCTGATCCGCAGGCCGCCTTCCAACGGGGAGCAGCATGCCCACCGTGGCCCACGCGACCTGGGGTCACGCCTCCCGGTTCCCGCCCACTTCCATCTTTCGAAGCCTGCACCCACTGGCCGGCTCGCTCGGCGAGGCTACGCCTGGGAGACCGATAACTTCGGGTTCTTCCCCAAGGGGAGCGAAACGGGTGGCCGGGGGTGAACCAGGACCGTACCCTAAGGCTCCCGGCGCACGAGCTCGACGGGGTTCCCGTCGCGGAGGGGCGGATGCAGCAGACGTTCATCGCGAGCGAGCGGACGCACGTGCTCCCCCTGGACCTCGCTCGCCCGATGCCGGTGGTCGCCCGGGGCGACGGCGTGTGGGTGGAAGACGCTACCGGCCGTCGATACCTCGATGCGATGAGCGGGGGCTCGATGGCCGCCACGCTTGGACACGGCCGGCGGGACATCATCGCGGCAGCCAGGGCGCAGGCCGATCGGTTGGCGTTCGTGCACAACGAACGCCTCACGAACCCCGCGCAGGAGGAGCTCGCGCGAGAGCTGCTCGAGGTGGCGCCCGAGGGCTTCACCCGCGTGAAGTTCACGGTCGCCGGGGCGGACGCGAACGAGATGGCGATCCAGCTCGCCCGGAGCTTCCACGTCGAGCGCGGCGAGTCCAGTCGCTGGCAAGTCATCTCGCCGGCTCAGGCCTACCACGGCCCGACGATGGAGACGCTGGCCCTCACAGGGCGAGCCGGGCTCCACGGGCCGTTCGGCCCCTACCTGCCGCGGCACCTGCATGTGCCGCCCAGCACGTGGCGGCTCGATCCGACCGGAGATGCCGCCCTCGACGCCCTCGACGAGGCGATCGAGGAGGCCGGGCCGGAAACCGTCTCGGCGTTCTTCTGCGAGCCGATCAGCGGGGCGGCCCTTCCCGCCTATTCGCCGCCGGTGAGGTTCTGGGAAGGACTCGACGAGCGGCGCGACCGGCACGGCTTCCTCGTCTGCTTCGACGAGATCGTCACCGGCGTCGGTCGCACCGGCGACTGGTTCGCCGGAGCGGCGACCACCTGCGTGCCCGACATCATCGCGACGGCGAAGGGTCTCGGGGCCGGCTACGCGGCGATCGGCGCGCTGCTCGTGCGGGAGCACGTCTACGAGGCGGTGGCGCGCGGATCGCGCCGCTTCCCCGTGGGCCACACGTGGGACGGCGCCCCCCTGTCGTGCGCGGTAGGCCTCGCCGTGCTACACGCCCTGCGGTCGGAGGGGCTCGTCGACCGGGTGCGCGAGCGCGGCCCAAGCCTTCGCGAAGAGCTCGCGGCGGCGATCGCGGAGCTTCCCATCGTCCACGAGGTTCGCGGACGCGGCTTCCTGCTGGGCATCGAGCTCGTGGATCCGCGAGACCGGCGATCGTTCTTGCCCCGCGAGCTCGGCGTGGCAGGCCGCATCGACCAGGCTGCGTTCGACCTCGGCCTCATCACGCTGTCCACGCAGCCGACTCGAGACGGCTACGCGGGCGACCAGACCCTGTTCGCGCCACCGTTCGTCGCGACCGATGAGGAACTCGCTGAGATGGTCTCGCGCGTCGCCGAGGCCATCCGTCACGTGTCCGATCAGGTGGAGGCGGAGCTCACCGCCACCCAGTCGTCGTGGTCGCCGGCGGGAGGGGGATCGTGAGCCGTGCGGTTGACGCCGAGGTCGGGTTGCGAGCCCTGATCCTCCAGCACGAGGAGCCCACACCGCCCGGGCTCGTCGCCGAGTGGCTCAGCTCGCACGGGGCGAACGCCGACACGTTTCGGATCGACATCGACGAGCGCGACGTCGACCCCGCCGAGTACGACCTCATCGTGTCCCTCGGGTCCGAGTTCGCGGCCTTCGACGACTCGAAGCCGTTCGTGACGCGCGAGGCCGAACTCCTGCGCGACGCCCTCACCGCGGACGTACCGGTGCTCGGCCTGTGCTTCGGCGGCCAGATGTTGGCGAGGGCGCTGGGCGGTGAGGTCTACAGGTCCGGGAACGCCGAGATCGGGTGGCTGCCGGTCCGAAGCACGGACCCGAACCTCGTACCGGAGGGACCATGGTTCCAGTGGCACTTCGACACCTTCACGCTGCCCCACGACGCGGAGGTGGTTGCCGATTCGCCCGTGGGCCCACAGGCCTTCGTGGCGGGGCGGAGCCTCGGGCTGCAGTTCCATCCCGAGGTGACCATCGAGATCATGGACGACTGGGTCCGCGCCTACCGTCACGAGCTCGACGCCGACGGCGTCGACCCGGACCGGTTGCTCGATGAGACGAAGCGCCTCGCGCCGGAGGCGCGGCGCCGGTCATGGCAACTCCTCGAGCGCTTCTGGACCGACGTCGCGGACCTCGACAGGTCCCCCGCCGCGACCGACGACGGTGAGCGCTGACATGCAGGGGACGGTCCGGGCGGGCGAGACGAGGGTCTTCCCGCGGTTCCTCGATCTCGAGTACCCGATCATCGAGCGCGGCGAAGGCGTGTGGCTCACGACCGCAGACGACCGGCACATCCTCGACGCCTGCTCCGGCGGGGCGATGGCGGCGTGCCTGGGCCACGGGATGCCGGAGATCGCCGCGGCGGCCGAGGAGCAGGCGCACGCGATCTCCTACTATTACAACCATCACTTCACGAGCGAGCCGCAGGAACGGCTGGCCGACCGGCTACTCTCGATCGCACCCGAGATGGGACGGGTGCGATTCGTGTCGGGTGGATCGGAGGCCAACGAGACCGCGCTGCAGCTCGCTCGCCTGTACCACGTGGAGCGCGGCGACACCTCGCGCTGGCGCGTGATCTCGCCGGCGCAGTCCTACCACGGCTCGACGATGGGCACCCTCGCCCTCAGCGGACGGGCGGCCGTGCACGGACCGTATACCCCGTATCTCGCCGAGCACCTGCACATCCCACCATCCACGCGACGCGCCGATCCGACCGGTGAAGGGGCGCTGAACGCCCTCGATCGGGCGCTGGACAAGGCCGGCCAGACCGTCTCCGCGTTCCTCTGCGAGCCCGTGAGCGCGGCGGCTCTGCCCGCCTACGGCCCTCCCGACCAGTTCTGGCGCGGATTGGACGAACGCAGGAGAGAGCATGGGTTTCTCGTTGTCTTCGACGAAGTCGTCACGGGGATGGGCCGTGTCGGGAGCTGGCTCGCGGCCCACGAGTTGCCGATCGAGCCCGACATCGTCTGCGTTGGAAAGGGGCTCGGGGCCGGATATGCCCCGCTGGGCGGCGTGCTGTGCCGCCCACACGTGTACGACGCGCTCGACCGGGGATCTCGGGAGTTCGACCTCGGCCACACCTGGGACGGGGCGCCCCTGCCCACCTCGGTCGGGCTCGCGGTGCTCGACGTGCTCGAAGAGCGCGATCTGGTGACCAGGGTCCGGGAGCGTGGTCCCACCCTCCGCGACGAGCTCGTGTCCGCACTCGGAGGCTTCGCGATCGTCGGCGACGTGCGCGGTCGGGGGTACCTGCTCGGGGTGGAGCTCGTCGACCCCCGCGACGGGGAGTCGTTCCTACCGGTCGACCTCGATGCCGCGTCCCTGGTCGCCGACACCGCGCTCGAGCACGGGCTCCTCGTGACATCGGTCCATCCTCAGGCCGACGGCCTCACTGGCGACCAGATCATGCTCGCGCCCGCCTACCTGAGCTCCGACGACGAGCTCTCCGAGATGGCGGACCGCCTCGCGGCGACGGTCCGGGACGTCGAGCGAACCGTCGAAGTCATGTTGACGGAGGCCCGATGAGCGAGGAGTTCGTGCTCCTCGGCATCCCGGACGTCAACGGCTCGATGCGTGGCAAGGCGCTGCGGCCACAGGCGTTCGAGTCGGCGCTGCGCCACGGAACCGTGATGACGGACCTGATCCTCGGACTCGATCCCACCGACACGCCGATCACGGACTACGAGTCCTTCGGCATCCGGACGGGCGCGGCCGACCTGATCGTCCACCCCGACCCCGAGACGCTGCGCGACTGCTCGTGGCGGCCGGGCTGGCGCGTCTGTCTCGCCACCCCTCGTTGGCCCGATGGATCGCCGTGTGACCTCGCCTCCCGGGAGGTCTTCCGCAAGGTGATCGACGATCTCGCCGGACTGGATCTGGAGGTGACCTCGGCCGTCGAGTACGAGATCAGGATCTGGGACCCGGCGGGCGACCCGATGTCCAGCGGCATCAGCTACAGCCTGAACGAGGTCGGGAACTACGACCGATTCCTCGACGAGCTCGTCGAAGCGATCGACGGTCTGGGGATCGATCTGTCGGCGGTGCACACAGAGGCCGGACCCGGGCTATTGGAGCTCAATCTCGCCCCCGCGCGCGGGCTCGGCGCGGCCGATGGCGCGGCGCTCGTGAAACTCGCCGTCAAGCGGGTTGCCGCAACGTTCGGGATGCGGGCGAGCTTCCTCGCGAAGACGGTCCCCGGTGAGGAGGGCTCGAGCGGCCACATCCACATGTCGTGCTGGCAGGGCGAGCGGAACATCTTCGCCGCCGACGACGCGGCGGGACCGCTTCCGGAGGTCTTCGCGGCGGCGGTCGCCGGCGTGCTGGAGCACCTGCCGGCCGCATCGCTGCCGATGAACCCGACGATCAACTCGTACAAGCGCCTCGTGCCCGGCTGGTTCGCGCCGATCAACGCGACCTGGGGCTACGAGAACCGATCCTGCGCGGTGCGCGTGGTGCGCTCCGAGCGACCGGAGCTCTGGCGGTTCGAATGTCGCCGCCCTGGAGCCGACGCGAATCCCTACCTCGCGCTCGCCGCGCTCACCGCCTGTATGGTCGACGGCATCCGGCGGTCCGCATCGCCACCCCCGCCCGTCGAGGGCGACGCGTACGCCCTCACCGGGGTGCCGGAGCTGCCGGGGTCGCTCGAGTCCGCGTTGCGGGCGTTCGGCGACGACCCGGTCGTGCGCAACGCGTTGGGACCCGGCTTCTGCGACTACTACGCCACCTCGCGCCGATGGGAGCTGAAGGCGTGGCGTGACACCGTGACCGACTGGGAGCGCGAGCGCTACGAACGAGCCGTCTGACCAACGCCAGAGCTCAGGCACCGGATACCCGTGAACCTACGAGTACGACGTCGGTCCCCTCCTGGACGATCTCGTCACGTTGGTTGAGCACACGGACCGACGTCGTCACGATCCCCCGATCGGGATCGCTGCGCGACGGCCTCGAGCCGGTAACCGTCGACACGGTGCGGATCGCGTCGCCGGCGTAGACGGGCGCCACGAATCTCCGTGTCGCCTCGAGGTAGATGCCGAGCGCCCACTCGTCGGCGGGGGAATGCTGTCCGCTCGAGATCGACGTGACGAGCAGGCCGTGTGCGATGGGGGCGACATAGGGAGACCGGTCGCCGACGGCGGCAGCATCTGTATGGAGCGGGTTGCGGTCGCCCGTCAGCTCGCAGAACCCCTCGATGTCGGCAGCCGTGATCGTTCGGGCCTCGCTCACGATCTCGAGCCCGATCGCGATGTCGTTGAGGTAGATCCGTCCCACACCGCACCTCCTGCGGCTCGAGGGTAGCAACGGCTAGCATCGAGCCGTGAACATCGCGGTGCTCGTGAAGTGGGTGCCCGAGCCGCAGGGGACACCCACCCTCGGCCCGGACCATCTGCTCGTGCGCGAGGGAGCCGACGGCGCCCTCGACCCCGGGGACGAGTACGGGCTCGAACGAGCCCTGCAGCTCGTCGAACGTGACGGCGGCGAGGTCACGGTGGTCTCGATGGGCCCGGAGGTGGCCGTCGCCGCGGTCCAGCGTGGCCTGGCGATGGGAGCTGACCGGGGAGTGCTCGTGACCGACGACACCGTGCGCGGCGCCGACACCCTCGTGACCGCGCGCGTGCTGGCCGCGGCGATCCGGCCGATCGGCGCCGACCTCGTCGTCGCGGCGGTCGAGTCGACCGACGGGTACACAGGCACCCTGCCGGTCACGGTCGCCGAGCTGCTCGGCCTGCCGAGCGTGACGTTCGCCACGTCGCTCGACATCGTCGACGGCTCACACGTGCGGGCCGAACGGCAGACGGCAGCGGGCGCCGAGGTCGTCTCGAGCCCCTTGCCGGCGCTGGTGACCGTGACGACCGGCGTCGCGGAACCTCGCTACCCGAGCCTCAAAGGTGTGATGGCCGCGAAGTCCAAACCCCTCGACCGGCCCTCCCTCGCCGATCTCGGGCTGGCTGCGGACGACGTGAGGCCGTCGCAGACCGTCGCCTCGGTCGAGGCCGCGCCGCTGAAAGCGGGCGGCCGCGTGATCGAGGCCGGGCCGGAGACGGCCGCCGAGATCGCCGACCTGCTCGCCGAGGCTCGGGTGATCTGAGGTGCCGGGCGTGTGGATCTGGGCCGACGTCTCGCCCGAAGGGGTCGCGTCGTCCGCGCTCGAGCTGCTCACGAAGGCACGGGCCATCGGGAAGGACGTCGGCGCGGTGGCGCTCGGTCCCGGTGCGTCCGGAGCTGTGGATCAGCTCGGCGAGCACGGAGCGGCCCGCGTGTACACCTCCGACGACCAACGCTTCGCCGAGCCGACCTCGCGGGTCGCCGCACACACCCTCGGTGCGCTCGTGGCCGAACATTCCACCGGCGTCGTGCTGTTCCCGTCCTCCTACCGAGGGCGCGACGTCGCCGGACGCCTCCAGGCGATCACGGGCTCCACGCTCATGGCCAACGCCGTGGACCTGCCGTCGATCGATCGCGCGCGAGCCGAGATCCTGGGCGGCACCACGATCGTTGAGGTCGACCTGGCCGGCCCGGCGCCCCATCTCGTGCTGATGCGGCCGCGATCGTTCGAGCCCGAGGCGGTCGGCGGCACGGCGGACGTCGTCCCGGTCGACGTCGTCGAGCCTCCAGGCGGCGCCGCGGTCGTGCAGGTGCTGGAACGGACCGAGGCGGCCTCCGACGGACCGACCCTCGAGGGCGCGAAGGTGGTGCTGGCGGGCGGCCGTGGCCTCGGCGGGCCGGACGGCTTCCGGCTCCTCCAGGAGCTCGGCGACGCGATCGGCGACACGGCGATCGGCGCGTCGCGCGCCGCGGTCGACGCCGGGTGGGTGCCCTATGCGATGCAGATCGGGCAGACGGGCTCCACGGTCAAACCCGAGGTCTATATCGCCGCGGGCATCAGCGGCGCGCTGCAGCACGCGGTCGGCATGAAGGGCTCACGGCGCATCGTCGCGATCACGAAGGATCCCGAGGCTCCGATCCTCCAGCTGGCCGACCTGGGTGTGGTCGGCGACCTCTTCCAGGTGCTGCCGGCGCTCACCGAGGAGGTGCGCCGACGGACCGGGCGCTGAGCGCGGCGCTGCTGGCCGTCGTCGTCGCGGTGGCGGTGGCTCTGGCCTGGCGTCGGGCGTCCCCGCGGATCGCGACGCTCCGTGCCGCACGGCCCGACGACCCGGAGCGCGGCGGACCCATCACCGAGCGCGCGGCGCGCGAGCTCGTCGAGGTCGTCGGCCAGCGGAAGCTCTTCCAGCGGCTCATGCCCGGCATGATGCACGCGGCGATCTTCTGGGGATTCGTCGTGTTGCTCCCCACGATCGCCGAGGCCGCCGTCGCGGTCGTGGACCGCGGCGCGCACCTGCCCCTGATCGGCGACTCGACGTGGTTCGCCTGGCTCGTCGATCTCTTCGCGGTTGCGGTGCTCGCGGGCGTCATCATCGCGATCTCGATCAGGAAGGTGCAGCGCCCCGACCGCTTCCGCGGCTCACACCTCGAGGAAGCCGACCGCATCCTGCTGATGATCACGGCGATCGTGATCTCCCTGCTGCTGTGGCAGGCGACGCGCATCGCCCTGGGGCTCACCGACGCCGAGGGCCCGGTCTCCGGATGGATCGCGGGCTTCCTCGACGGGGCGTCGACCGGCGCGCTCGAGGCCGCCGAACGGGTGCTCGTGTGGGCCCACCTGCTGCTCGTGCTGGCGTTCCTCGTCTACCTGCCGGGATCGAAGCACCTGCACATCGTCACCGCGGCGCCGAACGTGTGGCTCCGGAAGTCGGGGCCCGGCGGCAGGCTGGAGCCGCTGCGGATCGACCTTGAAGCGTCCGAGGAGGACCTGCGATTGGGGGCGGCGGTCGCCACCGATCTGACCAGGAAGCAGACCCTCGATCTGTTCTCGTGCACGGAATGCGGCCGTTGCCAGGACGTCTGCCCTGCGTGGGCGACGGGGAAGCCGCTCAGCCCCAAGCTGCTGGTCATGGACCTGCGCGACCACGTCGCCGGCACGGCCGGGCCGGTGGGTGAGGTCGAGCTGCAACCGCTCGTGCCGAACGCGGTGACCGACGAGGTCGTGTGGGACTGCGTGACGTGCGGGGCGTGCGTGCGTGAGTGCCCGGTCGACATCGAGCACGTCGACACGATCGTGGACCTTCGCCGCAACCTCGTCATGGCAGAGTCGCGCTTCCCGAGCGAAGCGGGAGCGCTGCTCCGAGGGGTGGAAGGCCCCGGCGAGAATCCATGGGGCCAGCCAGCGAGCGCCCGTATGGACTGGGCCGACGGGCTCGACGTGCGCGTGCTCGCACCCGGCGATGCCGCGCCCGACGTGCTGTTCTGGGTCGGGTGCGCCGGCGCGTTCGACGAACGGGCCCGGGAGGCGACCCGGTCGACCGTTCGCCTGCTGCAAGCGGCCGGGGTCGACGTCGCCGTGCTCGGTCAGCGCGAGTCGTGCACTGGCGATCCCGCGCGTCGCATGGGGCACGAGTTCCTGTTCCAGACGCTCGCCGAACGCAACGTCTCGACCCTGAACGACGCAGGGGTGACCACGATCGTCGCGAGCTGCGCTCACTGTTTCAACACCCTCGCGAACGAGTATCCGGACTACGGCGGCACGTACGAGGTCGTGCACCACTCGGAGTTCCTCGCCCGCCTCGTCAGGGAGGGTGGCCTGCACCCCTCGCGCGACTCGGTCGCGGTGACCTACCACGACGCGTGCTACCTCGGCCGACACAACGGGAACTACGACTCACCGCGCGACGTGCTCCGCGCGACGACCGACGAGATCGCCGAGATGCCACGCAACCGCGAGCGATCGTTCTGCTGCGGCGCCGGCGGGGCACGGTTCTGGATGGAGGAGGGCGGCGACGCCCGCATCAACGACACGCGCTACGCGGAAGCCGCGTCGACCGGCGCCGATGTCGTCGCCACCGCGTGCCCGTTCTGTCTCGTGATGCTGGATGACGCCTCCGGCGCGGCAGGCCGGGGTCCCGAGGTCGCCGACGTGGCGACGCTGCTCGCTCGATCGGCGCTGCGGGATGGATGAACCGGCCCGCCGAGGCCGCCGGCCCAGACCTCGGGGCTCAGGGCATGGAGCAGGCGGTCGTGCACGTAGCCCGGCGGAAGCGTTCGCTCATACGAACGCACGGTGGCCGGTGAGCAGGCCGCCGATCACGAGGGTGTGCACCTCTTCCGTGCCCTCGTAGGTGATCACCGACTCGAGGTTCGTCATGTGGCGCATGATCGGGTACTCGAGCGTGATGCCGTTCGCACCGAGGATGCCGCGGGCGGTGCGCGCGACCTCGATCGCCTCACGCGTGTTGTTGAGCTTGCCGATCGAGACGTGTTCGGGACGCAGGCGCCCCTGTTCCTTCATGCGCCCCAGGTGGTACGCGAGCAGCGTGCCCTTCTCGATCTCGAGCGCCATGTCGGTGAGCTTCTTCTGAGTGAGCTGGAATGCTCCGATCGGCTTGCCGAACTGCACCCGCTCCTTCGAGTAGTTCAGGGCGGTCTCGAAACAGGCGCGGGCCGCACCCATCACGCCCCAGACGATGCCGAACCGAGCCTCGTTCAGGCAGGAGAGCGGTCCCTTGAGCCCCTCGACGCCCGGCAACACCGCGTCGGCAGGCAGACGCACATCGTCCATCACGAGCTCCGACGTCACGCTCGCACGCAACGACATCTTCTTGTGGATGTCGGGAGCGCTGAACCCAGGAGCGTCACACGGCACGACGAAGCCTCGCACGCCGTCGTCGGTGTTGGACCAGACGATCGCGACGTCACTCACGCTGCCGTTCGTGATCCACATCTTCGTGCCGCTGAGGATCCAGTCGTCGCCGTCGCGCCGGGCGAACGTGCGCATCGATCCAGGGTCGCTCCCCGAGTCGGGCTCACTGAGGCCGAAGCACCCGATCGCATCACCTGACGTCAGGCGGGGCAGCCACTCGTCGCGCTGCCGGTCGCTGCCGAACGTGTGGATCGCGTACATCGCCAGCGCACTCGTCACCGAGACGAACGACCGAAGACCCGAGTCGCCGGCCTCCAGCTCCAGCTCGACGAGGCCGTAGGCCACGGCGTCGAGGCCCAACATGTCCTCGCCCTTCAGCTGCATGCCGAGGAACCCCATCTCACCGAGCTCCTTGGCGAGCTCCCGCGCCGGGAACTCGCCTGCCTCGTACCAGTCCTCGACCTCCGGGAGGATGCGGCCGCGCACCCATTCCCGGGCCGTGTCGCGGACGGCGCGCTCGTCGTCGGTGAGCAGGTGATCGATCTCGAGCAGGTCGTGAGGGTCGATCGAGTCGCTCATGGGCCGACCGTAGCACCTACACTCGATGGCCATGGGCCACATCCTGCTCGTGCGATGCGACGCAGGCGAAACCTTCGGCGCCGCGCCGTCGGCGCTCGAGGCGGCCGGTGCATCGACCGTGATCTGGGAGGCCCTCGAGGGAGAACCGCGCCCGTCCCTCGAACACGAGTCGAAGGGACGCGCCGTCTTCACTCGGTTCGCGGGGCTCGCCGCGTCGGCGCCGTGACGAGCGGTTCGGGCGTGCACGGCTCACACCCGCCGCTCGTGGCCGTCGTCGCCTACCACCTCGCGAACGACCGGGTCCCACGCTGGCCCGACGGCGGCTATGGCGTGCCCGCCCCCTACATCGAAGCCCTGCGACGATCGGGCGCTCGCACGGCGATCGTCTCGCCAGGGGAGCCCGGCCCCCCCGAGCACACGCTCGAACGCTACGACGGCCTGCTGCTGGTCGGCGGCGGCGACGTCGACCCCGCGCGGTACGGAGCGAAACCCGACCGGGAGCACAACTACGGGGTCGAGGCAGACCGCGACGCGTTCGAGATCGACCTCCTCATGGCGGCCGAGCGTCTGCAGATCCCGGCTCTATGCATCTGTCGGGGCATGCAGGTGATGAACGTCGCCTACGGCGGCACGCTGCACCAGCACCTCCCGGACCTGCCCGGCCTGCTGGAGCACGGTGTGCCGATCGAAGGGACCGAGACCCTGCACCCCGTGACCCCCGATCCGGACTCGTTCCTCGCGGCGACGACGAAGGCGGGCGAGCTCGTGTGCACGTCGCATCATCACCAGGGGATCGACCGCGTCGGGGATCGCCTCCGGGTCTCCGGCCGCAGCCCCGACGGGCTCGTCGAGGCGATCGAGCTCGATGTGGCTCAGACCGCGGGACCGAGCGCGGCACCGTGGATCGCCGGCGTGCAATGGCACCCCGAGGAGACGGCCCGCGAGGACCCGGCGCAGCAGTCCCTGTTCGACGCATTCGTGCTGCTGGCACGGAACGGGCGACCTCGATGAACATGGGTCAAGGATCCGCGGTTCCAGGGGTAGCGCAGGGAGCGTAGCTCCTTCATAATCCGCGGCATCGTGGGGGGACAACCGGACGACGCGCGGCTCGGCGCAGCTTCCAGAGATCGATCGTTCGACCGATGGGCGCCCGACGGGGTGGCCGACGGCCGGTGACCCACGTCGCAGCGACAACGTTCGGCGCCACGCTGCCCCCCGGCGGCACGGTCGGCGTCTGCTCGCCCAGCGGCCCCTACTACAACCGAAGCGACATCGAGCGCCCCGTGGAGTGGTGGCAGGATCGCGGCTTCCGGGTGCGTCTGAGCGAAGGCATCTGGGCCCAGGACGACTACGTTGCCGGCACACCCCGACAGCGTGCGGCCGATCTCAACGCGCTGTTCGCCGACCCGGAGGTCGACGTGATCCAGGTGCTCCGGGGCGGCACCGGGGCGATGCAGATCCTCGAGCACCTCGACTACGACCTGATCGGCGCCAACCCGAAGGCGCTGATGGGCTACTCCGACATCACGAACCTGCACGTCGCGATCCGGCAGCGCACCGGCCTCGCAACGTTCCATGGCCCGGGGCTCGGCTCGATGGGCATCCCGGAACGCACGGCCTTCACCTGGGACTCGGCGCTCGATGCGCTCATGAAGGGGGGCGCGGGCGAGGTGCCCCGGGACCCGGACGACCCGTACGTGCGGGCCATCGCACCGGGCAGGGTCACCGCGCCCATCGTGGGGGGGAACCTCTTCACGTTGGTGCATCTGATCGGCACCCCGTTCGAGCCGGAGTTCGACGGTGCCATCCTGTTCTTCGAGGAGGTACACGAGCCGACCTACATCATCGAGGTCCATCTCGAACAGCTCCGTTTGGCCGGCAAGTTCGACGGCATCGCCGGCGTGGTGATCGGGGAGATGAAGGACTGCGGGTGGAGCGAGCAGCGGCCGGAGGCCCCGCGCGACCGCTCCCTCGAGGATGCGTTCGAGCGGCACCTGACCGGTCTGGGCGTGCCGGTGCTCTACAAGCTCCCGCTCGGCCACGGGAAGCACTTGGCGTCGATCCCGTTCGGGGTCAACTCGACGCTGGACGCCGATGCCCGCACACTCATGATCGACGAACCGGGGGTCAGGCCACGTGCGTAACACTCAGCAAGACCGGCCGGTACCGGCCGAGGCAAAGGCTGCACGGCGAGGAGGCGCGGCATGAGGACAGCCCGATGGGCCACACCGGTGATCGCGGGAGCGATGGTGGCGGGGATGCTGGCATCGACGGCGTTCGCCCAGAGCGAGAGCCCCGCAGAGGAACAGGACCTGACCTTCATCGTGGGCTATACGCAGCCCGCAGTGACCCTGAACCCGTTCAAGCAGATCCTCACGTCAGAGTACGAGATCAACAGCCTGCAGTATCCGATGCTGTTCAACTTCGACAAGGACACGCTCGTAGCGGCAACCGGCGGGCTCGCCGAGGAGCTGCCGAGCGTCGAGAACGGCGGCATCTCCGACGATGGGCTCACCTACACGATCAAGATCCGTGACGGTCTGACATGGAGCGACGGCGAGCCGATCACCGCGCACGACGTCGCGTACACCTTCAACACCATCCTCGATCTGGGGTTCACGAACTTCACGAATTACCTGCCCTTCACCGACACGATCGAGGCGCCCGACGACACGACGCTCGTGTGGTCGACCACCAAACCGACGTCGGCGCCGTTCGTGCCGCCGTGGATCTTCATCGTGCCCGAGCACGTCTGGAGCCAGTACGAGACGAAGGAAGAGATCCGCAATGCCGAGGTCAACGTCGAGCCGGTCGTTGCCGGACCGTTCCAGGTCACCGAGTACAAGGACGAGGAGTCCGTCACGATCGAGAACATCCCGGGCGAGAGCTGGCTCGGGGAGCCACAACTCGACACGGTGATCTACCAGTTCTTCCAGAACAACGAGACGATGGTGCAGGCGCTCAAGCAGGGGACCATCGACTTCGCCGAGGACATCCCCGCCGACCTGTTCCGGTCGCTCGAAGCGGAGCAGAACATCGAAACGAATGCCGGGGCGGCTCTCCAGTACGCACAGCTCAGCTTCAACATGTGCTTCGAGCAGAAGGTCTGCTCGGCGCCGGATTCCACGAGCACGGGCCCGCAGTACTTCCAGGATCCGGTGGTTCGAGAGGCCGTAGCGATGGCCATCGATCGACAGGCGATCGTCGACCGCATCAAGGGAGGATACGGCACACCGGGGACGACGATGGTCGGTCCGACCGCGGCGTACTGGCACTGGGAACCACCTGAGCCGTATCAGTTCGATATCGAAGGTGCGAACGAGCTCCTCGAGGGGGCCGGATACACCGATTCCGATGGCGATGACGTTCGCAACGATCCGGCCAGCGGCGACAACCTCGAGTGGCGCTTCTACGTCCCCACCGATGACTCCGATCGCGTGAAAGCCACCAGGCTGATCGCGGGATGGCTGAACCAGATCGGGATCAAGACCTCGCCTCAGCCGGTCACGGTGGCGAAGATCACCGACATCTGGTACGCGAACGACTACGACATCTACTCATGGGGCTGGGGGCCGGACCCCGATCCTGACTTCATCCTGTCGACGTACACGACCGATCAGTGTCTCGTGTGGAGCGACACCTGCTGGTCCAACGAGGAATACGACCGACTCTATACGGAGCAGCAGACCGCATCCACGATCGAGGAGCGCAAGGCGATCATCGAGGAGATGCAGCAGATCTTCTACGAGGAGAACCCCCAGATCGTCCTCTACAACTGGAACGACCTCCAGGCCTACCGATCCGACCGGTGGGAGGGCTTCGTGTCCTCTCCGAAGCCCGATGCCGAGGGCAACGGCGGCAGCTTGCTGTTCCAGTACACGAACTACTCGTACATCTCGATCCGGCCGGTCAGCGAATCGGCAGGTACCGTTGGCGGCAGCGGCGGCATCCCTGCCTGGATGTGGGGCGCGATCGCCGTGGCGGTCGTCGTGGTGGTCGGCGTCGTGATGGCTCGCCGGCGTCGCGATGACGAGGACCTGGCGTGAGGGTCGAGGACTAGCGGACCGCGAGGAGTGAGGGCAGCGTGGGGAGTCGCCGGTACGTCCTGAAGAAGGTCGCGCAGGCACTCCTCACGTTGTTCTTCGTGCTCGTCTTCAACTTCTTCTTGTTCCGGATCCTGCCGTCGGATCCCGTGAAGTTCCTCACACGTGGGGCGGGGCTGCAGATCAACGCGGTCGAACAGCAGGAACTGCTGCGGGAGTTCGGTCTGGACAAGCCGGTCTTCCCGGCACAATTCATCGACTACATGGGCGACACGCTGCGCCTCGACTTCGGCACGTCGCTCACCGTGCAGTCGGGGCGACCGGTGCTCGAGGTCTTCACCGGCTTCATGTGGCCGACCCTGCTGCTCGTCGGGGTCTCGACGGTCACCGCGGCGCTGCTGGGCATCTGGATGGGCATCCGGGCGGGATGGCGCCGAGGAGGCTACTTCGACCGGACGTCGATGGGTGTGTCGCTCGTGTTCTACTCGATGCCCGAGTTCTGGCTCGGGATGCTGCTGCTGATCCTATTCTCCGTGAACCTCGGCTGGTTCCCGGTGGCCGGGCGCGAGACCCTCGGCGCGAACTACACCGGGTTCGCGGCGTTCGCCGACACGCTGAACCACCTGTTCCTTCCGGCACTGACGCTCACGCTCGCGTACATGGGCGAGTACTACCTCGTGATGCGTTCGTCGCTGCTCGACGTGCTCGGTGAGGACTTCATCCAGACGGCGCGCGCGAAGGGCGTGCGGGAGAAGCTCGTGCTGAACCGCCACGCCGTGCGCAACGCCCTGTTGCCCACGATCAGCCTGATCGCGTTGTCGTTCGGATTCGTGCTCGGCGGGGCGATCACGGTCGAGGTCGTCTTCAGCTACAAGGGGCTCGGCGGCCTGACCTACGAGGCGATCCAGAGCCAGGACTTCCCGCTGCTGCAAGCGATCTTCCTGTTCGCCAGCGCAGCCGTGATCTTCATGAACCTGCTCGCCGATCTCGTCTACGGGCACTTCGACCCCCGGGTCCAGGAGGCATGACATGCAAGCGCCGCCACTGAGACCGGGGGGCGATCCGCAGCTCATCGCGCCCGAGCCCCCAGAGAGCCTTCCCGAGCTCCGCAGCCCCCGCCGGATCCGTTGGACCCGCCGGCGCATCGCCCTGAAGCGCTTCTGGAGGCAGTACCGCCGCAGCAAGATGGGCATGATCGGCCTCGCGATCCTGATCTTCTTCATCGGCATGGCGATCTTCGCGGTGGTCGCCGACCCCTCCGGCGCGGACCCCTCGAAGACCAGCGGCCCCGTGCTGTCGCCGCCCTCCCGTGAGTACCCCCTCGGCACCGACAACTTCGGTCTGTCGGTGCTCACGCTCGTGATCCAGGGCTCGAAGATCTCGCTGCTCGTGGGGCTGACGGCGAGCGTGATCTCGATGTCGATCGGCGCGACGGTCGGCATCGTCGCGGGATACCGAGGCGGCGCGATCGACACGTTCCTGATGCGGATCACCGACTTCGGGCTCGTGATCCCGTGGCTCGTGCTCGCGATCGTGCTCGCGAGCATCATCGGTCAGTCGCTCGGCGCGATCATCCTCGTGATCGGCGTGACGTCGTGGCCGGCGACGGCTCGACTCGTGCGCGCGCAGGTGCTGTCGATCCGCGAACGCCCCTACATCGAGCGGGCGCGGGCGCTCGGCGCGTCGAACCGGCACATGATCTGGCACCACGTGCTGCCGAACTCGATGCCCGTGATCTTCGCGAACACGATCCTCACGATCGCGATCGCCATCCTGTCCGAGGCAGCGCTCACGTTCCTCGGTCTCGGCGACCCTACGAACCCGTCGTGGGGCTCGATGCTCGACGCGGCCACCGAGGCCGGCGCGACCACGCTCGGGGCGTGGTGGTGGATCGGCGCGCCCGGAGTGTGCATCACACTGGTCGTGCTGGCATTCACGATGTGTGGATTCGCGATGGACGAGATCATCAACCCGAAGCTAAGGGATCGATGAACGTCACACGGGGAGCGTGCGCATGAACGACGTCCTCAGGCTGGACGACGTCCACATCACCTACCACACATCGACCGGCGGCGTGCCAGCAGTGCGCGGCGTCGACATGACCGTGCGCAAGGGCGAGGTTGTTGGCCTCGCCGGCGAGTCCGGGTGCGGGAAATCGACGATCGCCGGCGCGATCCTGCGCCTGCTCCCGTCGAAGACGAAGATCGAGGGCACGATCACGCTCGACGGCGAGAACGTGCTCGAGATGAAGCCCGGCCGGCTCCGCGCCGTGCGATGGACCGGTGCCTCGATCATCTTCCAGGGCGCGATGCACGCGTTGAACCCGGTGAAGCGCGTCGGCGACCAGATCGCCGAGGCGATCGTCGTGCACCAGCAGTCCGCCGAGAAGGAGGCTCGCGTGCGAGTGGGGAGCCTGCTCGAGCAGGTCGGACTGCCGTCGCGCCGTATGCGGGACTACCCGCACGAGCTCTCCGGCGGCCAGAAGCAGCGAGTGATGATCGCGATGGCCCTGGCCTGCTCTCCGTCGCTCGTGATCGCCGACGAGCCGACGACCGCGCTCGACGTGATGGTGCAGGCCCAGGTGCTGCGGCTGATGAAGGAGCTCCAACGCGAGCTCGGCCTGTCGATGATCTTCATCACCCACGACCTGTCGGTGCTCGTCGAGACGTCCGACCGGCTCGCGATCATGTACGCCGGGAAGATCGTCGAGGAGGGTCCCGCCGACAAGGTGTTCCACTCGCCCCAGCATCCCTACACCGAGGCGCTGGCCGCGGCGTTCCCCGAGATCGGCGACGACCGCTTCCGCGGCAAGCCGTTGGGGCTCGGAGGCGATCCGCCCGACCCCGCCGACGTACCGTCGGGATGCTCGTTCCACCCACGGTGCCCGAAGGCGTTCGAGGACTGTCCGACGATCGAACCGGACCTCTACCCCGCCGGCGAAGGGCGTCGAGCCGCGTGTCTGCTCGTGCCGGCCGCGAAGGAACGAGCCGGAGCCCACCCATGAGCCAGGCCGAAGCAGCCACCGCCGGCCCGGCCGGCTCGTCCGAGCCCGAGGTCGTGGTCGAGGTCCGCGACCTGCGGGTCACGTTCCAGGGTCGGGTGGGCTTCTTCGAGGGGCTGCGCGGCAGGAAGGGCACCGTCTCGCGCGCGGTCGACGGTGTCTCGTTCGAGCTCCGGCGGGGCGAGGTCATGGCGCTCGCGGGTGAATCCGGGTGCGGCAAGACCACGATGGCCCGGGCGATCATGGGTCTGCAGCCCGTCGACGGAGGCGAGATCCTGTACGAGGGCAAGCTCCTCCCGCGCGATCTCAAACCGTACCGTCGAGAGGTCCAGATGGTGTTCCAGGATCCGACGGGCACGCTGAACCCTCGACAGACGATCTACGAGATCATCGCGGAGGGGCTTCGCATCCACGGCATCGACCGCGGACCAGACGACGAACCGGAGGAGCAGCTCGTGGCGCGAGCGCTCTCACGGGCCGGGCTGCGTCCGCCGGAACGGTTCTTCCTGCGTTACCCGCACGAGCTCTCGGGCGGACAGCGGCAACGGGTCGTGATCGCCGGTGCCCTGGTGCTGGAGCCCGAGGTGATCGTGGCCGACGAGCCGGTCTCGAACCTCGATGCCTCGGTCCGGGGAGAGATCCTGCAGCTGCTGATGAAGCTGCGCGACGACCTCCACCTGACGATCATCATCGTCACGCACGACCTCGGCCTCGCGTGGACGGTGGCCGACCGCGTCGCGATCATGTACCTCGGCCGCATCGTCGAGATCGGTCCGGCCGAGGACGTGCTGCTGCGCCCCGAGCATCCATACACGAAGGCATTGCTCGACGTCGTGCCCGAAGCCGGCGGCCTCGACCGACCGATCCTCACGGGAGAGCCGCCCGATCCCACCCGGATCCCGCCGGGATGCCGCTTCCATCCTCGTTGCCCCGTGGTCGTCTCGGGCCGGGCAGCCGAGCTCGGGATCGAGGACCGGTGCCGCACCGAAGACCTCGCGTTGCAGGACGTCGCGCCGGGACACGCCGCGGCGTGCTACGAGGCGTTCGCTCGGCACGGCTTGGAGGCGACCGCCGCCGGCTGATCGGGATCAGGACACGGCCGAGCCCGTCTCGGGCGCGGCCGGCGCGCCGTCGGGGGCCTCGTCGCCCTTCAGCACCCCGAGGATCGCTTCCATCTCGGTATCGGACACCTTCGCGTCGCGGGCGGGGTCGCCGGCCTCCTGCGCCCGGACCGTCGCGAGCATCGTGCGCAGATTGGACTCGGCCATCTCGGCCCGCGACTCGAGCTCGCGAACCTTCTCGGCCAGCCCGCGCGCACGACCCTCGGCCTCGTCACGCGCCTGACGCGCTTCGCGGGTCTCTTCGCGCGCGGTGCGGAGCGCCGCTCGCATCTCGGCCGACTCCCGTCCCACCTCGACCAGACGGTCGACGACCGCCCGACCGAAGTCGGAGTAGCGAGCCGAGCCGGCGTCCCCCCGCCGGGCCCCCGTGGTCGCTCGGGAGCGCCCGGACTTGCGCGGGCGCCGGCCGATCGATTCCTTCTCCCCGGCGGCGACCGGGCGGACCTCGAGCAGCCGATAGGAGCCCTGCGCGGGCTCGAGTCGCTTCCGCGCGATCAGGGCGCGCACCGCGCGGGCGGTCGAGAGCGCGTCGGGGAAGCCCAGCTCCCGCCCGATCTCGGCGGGCGTCACAGCCATCACGTCGCCGACGGCCGTCCGCGTGGCGACAGCCGACAGGAAGGCGTTGACCCGATCGAGGCTCTGCTCGTTCACGCGGGTATCATGCCCGACCGCGGGCGACACGGCCAGTGGGGTTGCACCGGAACGCTCCACCCCATCCGACCGATAGGCTGCATGCATGACGGGGCGTTCCGGCACAACACCTCCCACGCCGCTCGCCGGCCTGCGCATCCTGGATCTGTCGCGCGTGCTCGCCGGTCCCCTCGCCACGATGATCCTCGGCGACCTCGGAGCCGACGTGATCAAGGTCGAGCGGCCCGGAGAGGGCGACGACACCCGTAGTTGGGGCCCGCCGTTCGCCGGCGACGACGCCGCCTATTTCCTGTCGCTCAATCGGAACAAGCGCTCCGTCGCGCTCGACCTGAGATCGGCCGCCGGGGTCGACCGCATCCGCGGGCTGGCATCGGACGCCGACGTGCTGATCGAGAACTTCCGGCCCGGCTTGATGCGGGAGCTGGGCCTCGCGCTCGAGGACCTACGCGGGGCGAACCCGCGCCTGGTGACGTGCTCACTGACCGCCTTCGGCGACGATGCCCCCGGAAGCGCCGCCCGCCCCGGCTACGACATCATCGTCCAAGCGCTCAGCGGCCTCATGAGCGTGACCGGCGAGCCCGGCGGCGAGCCGGTGAAGGCGGGCGTCGCGCTCCTCGACGTGGTGACCGGGCTCCAGGCGGCGATCGGCATCCTGGCGGCGCTCGCCGAGCGTGACCGGGCCGGCGTGGGGCGCCATGTCAGCGTGGCACTGTTCGACGCCAGCGTCGCCGCGATGGTGAATCAGGCGGCCAACACCCTGATCGGCGGCATCGTGCCGACGCCGCTGGGCACGCAGCACCCCAACATCGTGCCGTATCAGGCCTTCCATGCCTCGGATCGCCCATTCATCCTCGCCGCGGGCAACGACCGGCTGTTCCGGCGCTCGTGCGAGGTCATGGGACACCCCGAGTGGGCCGACGACGCGAGGTTCGTGACGAACCGGGATCGCGTGGCGAACAGGGCGGAGCTCGTCTCGATGCTCACGCCGGTGTTCGCGACCCGGCCCGCCGCGGAGTGGCTCACGGCGTTCGAGGGCGCGGCCGTGCCGTGCTCGCCGATCCGGACGATGGACGAGGTGTTCGCCTCGCCCGAAGGTGCCGCCCTCGTCGATCGCGTCGACGACCCGGGTCGCGGCGGATCGCTGCGACTCGTCGCGAACCCGCTCCGTTTCGACGGGCAACGACCCGCGACGAGGCTCCCGCCTCCTTCGCTCGGCGCCGACGACGACGCGGCGTGGGAACCGTGAGCGACGCCTCGCGGCTCGCCGAGGCCTGGGCCACGGACCTGGCCTCGTGGGCCATCCCCCGGCCGATCCTCGATGCGGCACCGGAGTCGCCGTTCGGCTTCCCGGCGGAGCCGTTCGTGCGCAGGGGCGAACGGACGGTCGGGCGGGCGCACGAGGAGCCGACCTCGACGACCCGGCGAGCCGTGGAGGCTCTGGGCGACGGCGGCAGGGTGTTGGACATCGGCGTGGGCGGCGGCGGCACCAGCCTGCCCGTGGCCGAGCGATGCACGCGGCTGGTGGCGGTCGACGGTCAGCCCGACATGCTCGAGGCGGTCGTCCGCCGCGGCGCCGAGCTGGGCATACCCGTCACGACCGTGCTCGGGCGTTGGCCGGACGTGGCACCGGAGACACCCGAGGCCGACGTCGCCGTCTGCGGCCACGTCGCGTACAACGCCCCGGACCTCGCCGCGTTCCTCACCGCGATGTCGTCGCACGCCCGACGGCGCGCCGTGCTCGAACTCACCGATCGTCACCCGCTCTCGTGGATGAACGACCTGTGGCTGCGCTTCCACGGGGTGACACGCCCGGACCGTCCGACCGCTGACGACGCCCACGCGCTGAGCCGGGCCCTGGGTTTCCCATCACACCGCGAAGACCGAACGGATCCGCATGAGGCCGCGGGGGGCGGCTTCGAGCGGCGCGAAGACGCCGTCGCGCTGGTCAGGCGCAGGCTGTGCCTGACAGCCGACCGAGACGACGAGATCGCCGACGCGCTCGGGGCGAGGCTCCGCCAGCACGACGGGCTCTGGAGCTCCGGACCGAGCGCACAGCCGGTCGTCACGCTCTGGTGGGACACCCGTTGACGGGCTACTCGGCCCGCCGGGTCAACACGACGGTCCCGGCCGATCCGAACGTGCCTTGTCCGCCGTCGGGGAACTCGACGTCGAAGGTGGCGGTCGCGCCGTCTTGCGCGGGCAGCCGCAGCCTCAACCTCGGGATCGTGTCGAGGAATCCGCTCAGCTCCTGCGCCCCCGCGGGGTCGCGGCTCGTCTCCTCGAGGCGGAACCGAAGCTCACCTCCACGGGTGGCCCCGATCGCCCGGAGTTCGACGCGCTCGGCCTGCACCTGTGCCGTGGGCTCGTCACACCGCAGCTCGCCCCGCAAGGTCGCGGCCCCGGCCCCGTCGATCGGCCCGTCGGTCGCCGGGATGCCCACGTCGATGCGCCAGCTCGCCGCGCACCGTCCGCCGACGAACAGGTCGTGCGACGTGCGAGCATCGATGCGGACGAGCCACGAAGCACCCGGATCCGGCTCGGGTGTGCTCCCGCCGCCGCCCGATCGCACGCCGGGATCGTCGACCCCCGGAGGGAACGGGTTCGTGTTGGCGGCGACGACGGCGCCCACGGCCGCGCACAACGCGAACACGAGCACCCACACCGTGACCTTCACGAACCGCACGGGATCGACCCTATCGCGAGGGAGCGAGGTTCCTTCGAGCTACCGCGAGCGGCGAGCCACGTAGTCGCGCAGCACGAACTCGCCGACTCGCTCGTCGTCCATCAGGAAGACCCGCCCCTTCGTGAGGCGGGCGAGCCGCTCCATGAACCGGGCCAGGCCCTCGGACTCCTCGAGCATGAAGATGTTGAGGCGCACGTCGGCCTTCGCCAGGCGCAACGCCTCGGCGAGCGTGAGCTCGATCGTCTGGGGGATCGGCGGCCACGAGAAGAAGGCCTGCTCGCCCTCGAGGTGCGCGGTCGGCTCGCCGTCGGTGACCATGATCACCTGGCGCGTCGCGCGTGGGTGGTGCGAGAGCAGCCGCCCCGCGAGCATGAACGCGTGCTGCATGTTCGTGCCGTACACCCGCTCGAACCCGGGCGCCGTGAGGTCCTCGGGCCGTAGCCGTCGCGCGTAGTCGCTGAATCCGACCAGGTAGAGGGTGTCGTGCGGGTAGCGGCCCTCGATCAGGGCGTGCAGGGCGAGCGCCATCTTCTTCGCATGGACGAAGTGGCCGCGAAGCGGCATCGAGAACGACAGGTCGAGCAGCAGGGCGGTGGCGGTCTCGGTGCGTTGTTCGGCTTCGGCGATCTCGAAGTCGTCGGGCCGAAGCCGTATCGGCTCACCGGGCTCCGTTCGCGTGACGGCGTTGAACACCGTGCGCTGCACCGCGAGCTGCCCGTGATCGCCGAACTCCCACGAGCGCGTGGCGCCGGTCGGCTCGGCGAGCCCCCCGGCGTCGCGAGCCTCGTGGCTTCCCTCTCGGTCTCGCTGCAGGGCCTCGAAGATCCGCGTGAGTGCTCGCTCTCCGAGCTTGCGCGCGCCGCGCGGGGTGACCTCGAGATGGCCGTGGCGGCGCTGCACGAGCCCCGTCTCCTCGAGCATCCGCTCGATCTGCTTCAGCCGGCGCAGGTCGTGCGCCGCCGTGTCGCCGAGCGTTCGCCGCACCGCATCCTCGTCGACGTCGTCGAGTGAGGCACCCGCGTAGTCGCCACGCATCGCGCGGTCGAGCTCTTCGTAGTCGTGCAGGCGTTCCATCGCGTCGACGGCCCCCGACATCGGCATGGCCCGCCCCTCGCCGAGCCCCTGGTCGTACCCCTCGTCCCATGCCATGCGGGGGAAAGCCTCACGCAGGTTCGCGCCCAACCGGTCGACCTCGAACGCGAGGTCCACGTCCTGCATCACCTGCTCGGCGAGGCGAGCGAGCTCGTCGCGCTGCTCGGGCGAGAGCGATGCCATCAGGGCGCTCATCGCCGCCATGCGGCGGGCCATGTTCTCGAGCAGCTCCTCGAGCGTCCTCGGATCGTCGGGGAACAGGTCGCCGTGGCGAGCCATGAAGTCCTCGAACGCCGGCTGCGTGTCCTCCCCTCGCTCGCGCATCTCGATCAGGCCGTTGAGCTCGGAGAGCATGTCCTTGAATCGAGCCAGATCCTCGGGCGTCATGTTCCGCATGCCCTCGGCCATCTGCCGGAAGTAGGAACCCATCACCTGCTCGCGGATGTGCTCCTGCAGCTCGTCGAACATGCGCTGTGCGGTCGGATCGACGAACCGGTACTCCCGCAGCTCGCCGATCTGACCGGGCGCGTCGGGTGGCAACGCGTCGAGGAACCCCTCGCGCATGCGCGCGTCGTCGTCGTCGCGGAAGCTGAGCTCGGTTCGCTCGCGTTCGAGGATCTCCTCGAGGCGCTCCCGGACGTCCTCGAGCGGCCCGGTCAGGTCGAGCAGCTGCTCCTCGCGCTCGCGCTGCTGCCGCAGGCGCTGCCGCAGCGCGTCCATGCCGGAGAACCGGCCCTGCATGCCGCGGCGAAGCAGGCGCTGCAGCGCGTGGTCGGCCCCCGTGCCCATCAGGATCTCGTCGGCCAGCTCCTCGAGCACGTCGGCCGCCGGCACGTCGGGGCCGAAGGGGTCCTGGGTGCCGTCCCAGCGCGAGTAACGGAAGCGCATGCGTTCAGCGTACGCGCGCCCGCGTGGAAGGCCGGCGACTCAGCCGATGCCGAGCCCGGTCATCAGGCCGCGGAGGGTCAACCCGAAGCAGATGAACGCGGCGAACGCGAACGGCACCCACGGCTGGATCGGCTTGGCGCCGGGCTGGGTCTTCTGCAGGTCCCGAGCGAGCGTGTGCGCGATGATCAGGATCACGATCGGTCCGAACCCGTAGACGTAGTGGAGCCACTCGGTCGGCCTGCGCCCGATCAGCAGCAGCACGATGCCGATCAAGGCCTGCAACCCGGCCGCGACCTGGGCGACCGAGAGCCATCGCCAGTACAGCTCGCCCGGGCCGCGCCGCGCGATCCAGGCTCCCAGCGGCCAGAGCCACCCGATCGCGAACAGCGCCACCACCGAGAACCCGACCCAGGTGTGGACCTCCGTCATCGCGCCCGGATACTACGCGGCGCCGTGCTCAGGCGGCCTCTGGACCCGAATACCGCGCGGTGCGGTCGCCGCCGTCCTTGTTCAGTCGGCGGGACAGGTGCAGGCCCTCGAGCGCGAACTCGAGCGCGCTCGCCGCGACGCCCGGGCTCTCCTCCTCCACGCCGAGACGATCGAGCAGCTTGGCGAGTCCGGGCAGGTCGCCGATCGCGCCGAGCAGGTCGCCAGCCGGTGTGAGCTCGCCGGTGTCGACCGCGAGGCCCTCGTCGAACCGCTCCAGCAACGGCGCGAAGTCATAGCCCGACAGACGGCGCCGGAACACCTCGAGCTCGGCGGTGCGGACCGCGCGCAGCAGGATCTCGGGCTCGCGGCCTTCCTCGATCGTGTCGAACTCGACCCGCCCCTCCGAGCTCATCAGCACCGCGGGAAGGTCGACCACGCGGGGCACCGCTTCGGGCTCTCCGGTGCGCGCGGCTCGCCGGACCGCCGCGGCCTGCAGGGTCTCCAGGTTGCCGATCGAGTACCGCACGCTGATGCCGCTGCGATGGTTCACGTGCTGGGACCGGCGCAGCTCGGCCGTGAGCGCGGCCACGACTTCCTTCATGAAGACCGGCACGCGCACGGGCACGGCGCCGCTCGGCGAGGTGGCCTCTTGATCCATGATTCGGATCTCTTCCCGGAGGGTCTCGGGGTAGTGGGTGCGGACCTGCGTGCCGAAGCGGTCTTTCAGCGGGGAGACGATACGGCCGCGGTGCGTGTAGTCGTCGGGGTTCGCGGTCGCGACGAGCAACATGTCGAGCGGGAGCCTGATGCGGTACCCGCGGATCTGCACGTCGCGCTCCTCGAGGATGTTGAACAGCGAGACCTGGATGCGTTCGGGCAGGTCGGGGAGCTCGTTGATCGCGACGATCCCACGGTTCGTGCGCGGGATCAGTCCGTAGTGGATCGTGCCCTCGTCGCCGAGGTAGCGGCCCTCGGCCACCTTGATCGGGTCGACGTCGCCGATCAGGTCGCCGACGCTCGTATCGGGCGTCGCGAGCTTCTCCGCGTACCGATCGTCGCGATGGATCCAGACCAGCGGGGTGTCGTCG